>Ga0233362_1000011_pt1 | contig 60437 bp, 38 predicted proteins | sample ElkDunMinimDraft_22_FD_180674 | JGI IMG/M metagenome (GOLD analysis project Ga0233362, IMG submission 180674) | Fecal eukaryotic communites from dung pellets of Tule Elk in California, USA - Elk Dung C1 | ecosystem: Host-associated > Mammals > Digestive system > Large intestine > Fecal | place... | reverse complement strand
CAAAGCTGTGCTGGAGCCGGGAGGCTCCAAACCGGCTTTGCAGCTCTTCCGCGATTTCATGGGCCGCGAGCCCGCCCCCGAAGCACTTCTCAAGATATATGGGCTGAAGACGGATGAGAATTGCAGAAGATGATAAAAAAGAACCGTTGACATGGGGAAATGATTTTGCTAGAAAGAGGACGATGAAAGCAAGCATGTGGACAATGATGATGGCTCTGGCTGTGGTGGCGATGCCACTGGGTGCAGCAGAGGTGGTGAAGGCTTTGCCCAAGCCGGTGGTGACGGGCGGGATGCCAGTGATGGATGCTATCAACAAGCGAGCATCCTCCCGCTCGTACGACCCGCAAAAGGCGGTGGATGACCGGACCCTTGGTGAGATATTGTGGGTGGCCTGGGGTATGAAGGAGGGTGGCAAACGCACGATTGCCACATCCCGCAATTTGCAGAATATGAGCTTGTATGTGCTCACACCGCAGGGGGCGTGGAAGTACGATGGCGCTGCCCATGCGCTGGTGCAGGTGACCCCGGAGAACCTGATACCGCTGTGCGAAAAACAGGATTTTGTGAAGGATGCGCCTGTGCATTTGGTGTATGCTGCCAAGGATGATTATGCAGGGCCGATGCACGCCGGCTCAGCCTACCAGAATGTGTATTTGTATGCCACATCGCGCGGGATGTCCACGGTCATTCGCGGGATGATTGATAAAGAGGGGCTGGCTCGCGGCTTGAAGTTGTCTGCGGGGGAGAAGGTGTACGTACACCAAACGGTGGGCTGGCCGAAGTAAGTTTTACGCACACGCCATAAAATGTAAAACACCGCTGCTTTCTCTAAGCAGCGGTGTTTTGGTAAGGAGTAAACCGGAGTTAAAAGCTTATTTAGCTTTGTTGCGGTATGCTTTGATTTGTTCCAAGAGAGCAGCTGGATTGGCAAATTGCTTTTCAGCTGCGGCTTGGATGGCGTTCTTTTTCTCCGGCATGGCCTCTGCAGCTTCCAAGAGGATGGCCTTGGCTGCGAGGATGTCCGCTACGCTGTTGGCGCATTCCATCTTGAGGGTGAAGAGCTGCATAAGAAGTTCTGCGCGGTTGGCAGGCAGGGCCTCGCCTTTCATGCGCTCCAGCATGGCCAACGCTTGCTCGGGGCTTTGCGCAGTGGCAAGTTCTTTCGCAAATTGGTTCTTCTGCTGCTCGGCAAGCAGGGTGGCCCTCAGGCCGCTGGTGTTGGCGGTATCAAGAGCCAGGATGGTATCGCGGATACCGGCTGCGCTATCCTTGAGGGAGGCGGGGAAGTTGTTGTAGATTTTGACGAGAGTTTGCAGTTTTTCCTCGCCTTGCTGGGTGGCAGCCAGCTGAGAGAGCTTGATGTTTTCCAAGCCTTTGTCCAAGGGAGCTTGTACGGCTTGCAGGGAGGTCTTGCCGCCGGAGAATCCTCCCATCACGTTGCCGGCAGCATCCAACACCAGTACGGTGGGGAAGCCTTGAATACCGTATTGCTCGCACAGGCGGCGGTTCTTTTCCATTTGCTCAGGGCTCAGCTTGGGGGCTTGGGGTATATCAATCTCGGCCAGCACAAACTTGTCTTTGGCGTAGGCCTCAAACGCGGGGGTGTCGAGCACTGCTTGGCGCAGACGAATGCACCAACCGCACCAGTCGGAGCCGGTGAAGTCTGCCAAGATGGCTTTGTTTTCCTGGGCTGCTTTGGCTTTGGCTGCATCGAAATCGCTCATCCATTCGGCGGCGAAAGCCGGAGCTACCAAGGCCGCCAGGGCTGCTACGAAAAGTGTGTTCTTGAACATGGCTGCATTGTGCACTCTAACCGCCACTCGCGCAAGTTTAAAGATGGGGGCTGACGTAATTCCGTGGCAGTACAAAACACATGCCCGCGTGGGCGGGCATGGCGAAAAAGGGGGGCTTGCGACAACGAAGGGCTTTTTTAGCTGCGGCGCCGGCGGCGCATGGATGCTACGCGGCGCTTTGATTTGCTGCCCTTGCGCTTTACATAGCGTACACGGGAGTACGACTTGCCACTACCGCGCTTGGCGTAGCGTGTGCGGCCATAGCGGCTATAGCGGCGGTATTTGCGCTTGGACGGGCGGAAACGCATCTCATCCGTAGGCAGCTTGGCCACAATTTCCTTGGGGATAGAAATGCAGGGGGAGGTAGCGCTCTTCTCTGCTTTCAGGTAGGTGGCCTGTGAGCAGTTTTCAATGGCCACGGGCATGCCGCGGTATACGCGGGGGTAAAGGTCCATCACGTCACAGCTGCGCATGCGGATGCAACCGTAGGAGGCCGGGCGGCCGATGTTGCGTTCCTCGGGCGTGCCGTGAATGTAGATGCGCCGGCTGTGTGAGTTTTTGTTGAAACCCTCCAACCCGGCAATCTGAATGACGCGGGTGACGATGGGGTCGCGCCCGGCGGCATCCACGGGTACCACCTCACCGGTGGGGCGGCATGCTTTGAATACCATGCCCTCGGGCTGGCCTTCGCCCACCTTTTTGGTGACGGCGTGGATGCCGAGAGGGGTGCGGTGGCTGCCATTGGTGCTGCCGGTGCCGAATTTGGATGAACTGATGCTGTAGTCTTTGACCTTTTTGCCGCCTCGGAAGACCGTGAGCTTTTGGTCGCGCAGGGTGATAGCGACACCATCTTTCACCACGGCTCGCGGCGGTAAATCCGGGCCCGATGCATATTGCTGGCGAGCGGAGCGGCAGGAAATCTGAAGCAGCGCCAGCAGGCAGCAGGTCAAAGCAAGGCAGAGAGTGCTTGTGCAGGATGTCTTGTGGGGATGATTCAAGTGCGTGAAAAGTATGTGTAGGGTGTTGGGCGAGAGCGGGGGGGCAGGGTAGCAAGCTGCTGTTGGGGGTTAAGCCGCTTTGCGGCGGCGCTGCATCATGCCGTCCACTACGCGGCACATTGAGCTGATGCCGGTGTAGAAGAAGCCCAAGAAAGGTGACATGAGAACGAAGTTGATGAGCCCGCCCCAGTGGCCGGGCTGACCGGAGAATCCGTAGGAGAGGTTGAGGAATTCTACAACGAGGAAGAAGGAGCCAAAGCCAAGTTCGAGCATGGGAACCAGCACGGATTTGATTGCTTTGTAGCCTTGAGCTCGCTTCTCGATGGAGAGGGACCCCTCTTTGGATTCACCGAACTTGGGTGTGCGCACGAACTCACTCTTTTGGCCGAACACGGCTTCCAACACGGCTTTGGCGTTGTTCACCGCCATGCCTACACCCAGTGCCAACAGCGGGATGAGCAGGACAAATACCATCCACCAACGCCGCGGGCGCACAATCATCTCTGCTGCTATGTAGAACATGCACACGGTGATGGTGGCAAAGAAGAATAGTGTGAAGGTGAGCAAAATCATCTTGGGCTCATGCCAGCTCCAAGAGCCGGTGGGGGTCACCAACCCTGTGCAGATGGGGATGACGAGGAAGCACAGCAAAATGAGCGCCAGATAGGAGTAGTTGCAGGTCAGGTGGGTAGTGGCTTCCATCTTGGCCTTGAAGGGAGCGTTGGAGCGCCAAATGTCCAGCAGCATCTTTTGACATACCTGGATGCAGCCCTTGGTCCAGCGGTGTTGCTGGGCTTTGAAGCCATCCATATCTTCCGGCAGCTCGGCGGGGGTTACGTAATCATTCAGGTACACGAATTTCCAGCCTTTCATCTGCACGCGGTAGGAGAGGTCCATATCCTCGGTGATGGTGTCGTGTTCCCAACCACCGGCATCAAAGATAGAGCATTTGCGCCACACGCCGGCAGTGCCGTTGAAGGTGAAGAAGCGGCCGGAGCGGTTGCGCACTGTCTGTTCGAGGGCGAAGTGGCCATCCAAGAAGATACTTTGCAGGCGGGTGAGCATGTTCTTGGTGCGGTTGAGGTGGCCCCATCGGGTTTGGACCAAGGCTACATTGGGGTCGGTGAAGTAGGGCATGGTCACTTTGAGAATATCCGGCTCGGGGCGGAAGTCTGCATCCAGAATGAGCAGGTACTCGCCCTTGGCTACGGCATCGGCCGCTTCCAAAGCGCCGGCCTTGAACCCGGTGCGGTCTGTGCGGTGCAGGCACTTGATATCAAAGCCCTGTTGGCGGTAGTACTCCACCTGTTGCAGGCACAGGTCGTAGGTGTCATCTGTCGAGTCATCCAAAATTTGGATTTCCAGCTTATCCTTGGGGTAATCAATCGCCGTCACCTTGCGCAGCAAGCCTTCCACCACGTACTTCTCGTTGAACATGGGCAACTGCACCGTCACCAGCGGCCATTCTTCCCATTGCCCCTTGGGTTGGGGAATATCCTTGCGGTGCACAATGTAGAGAATGACCATCATGAGGCGGTGAAACCCATAGCCGGACATGCCGATAAGCACGAGGAAATAAGCTACTAACCAGAAAAAGTTGAACCAGTATTGCTGTGTATCCATATGAAAAGCTGTTTGAGTGTAAGATAGCCGTATCGCAAGGCATGCCGAGGAGCGGCTGTGGTAGGGGGTGTTTTAGTTTTTTCGCGTCAGCGCGACACAATGTGTCTTGACGCGCGGGGATAGTAATGTAAACTAAGAGCGGAGTCAAGTCTAAAATGTTACCCCCTCCACATGGGGTTATATGCATAACGATATGAGAAAGAGATTTTTTTACAGCCTGTTGCCCGTGGCTATGCTGGGTATGCCTCTTGTGAATGCACAAGGGGCAGATGAAGAGATGGAGACGGATATCGTACAGGATGGGATTCCTGAAATAGCGGGAGTGGAAGACTCTACCCGCCGCCCCGGCGAGGTGCCCGCCATGTTCCGCGATGATGCCATGCTGGATGAATCTCACAGCAACCAAGAGCTGGGTATCAACGTGTATACCGCCCCGTCTATTACCAAGATTTTTAACCAGCTGGATGAGTTGCCCGCCATTCCCGAGGATTATGTGCTGCGCAAACGCACAGAGAAACTCCCCACCGATGCGGGGCTGCTTGCCATGGAAATGGGCTATCTGCTGGCAGATGGGTTCATCGCTGTGCGTAGTGGCCACATGAATGATGTGAAGCCCATTGCGCTGGATCTCACCCGCTATGGCAATGCCTTGGGTGTGGGCGATAAGATGAATGCCCACTCTGCCAGCTTGCTGGAAAATGCGGAAAAAGGGCAGATGGAGCAGTTTAAGCAGAACTTGGCTTCCACCCAGAGCGATGTGAACGCCGAGCTCACCTCCCTTCGCGACCCGGATTTGGCTCACCTGATTGCCTTGGGTGGCTGGGTGCGCGCGCTGGAGGCTTCCACCGCTGCTATCTTGGGCAAGTTTGAGGCGGAGAAGGCAGCTATCATTTTCTACCCGGATGCTCCCGCTTATTTCAATGAAATTTTGCAGGGGCTCAACCCGCAAACAGCCAAGAAGCTGCGCGTGGACCAAATGAGCGTACTGCTGGAGCAGATGGTGCAGCAAATGACACTGGCCGAGGGCGAAGCGCCTTCCGTGGAAAAGGTGAATGCTCTGCACCAGACTGTTGGCAAGCTTTCCACGCTTGCCGTGGGTGCGGGCTATGAACATTGATGCCGGCACCAATCTGCCCGAGCGTGACCTTCTTAACATGACGGTCGCTCGCGTGGGTATGAGTTTGTTGCGCCGCCCTGTGCCGCTCTATAAGCTCATTTTTCAGCTTCATTTGCACAATGTGAGCAGCACCGGCGTGCGCTTGTTGGGGCGCAAGTGGACCCTGCGAGACAGCGCCGGCCACACCCGCATCATCGAGGCCGGGCAGGTGTTCAACCAAGAGCCCGTTCTTGTGCCCGGGGCGGTGTTCTCCTATGCCGGGCAGCAGGATTTCACTCACCCGCCCGTGGCTATGCAGGTGCGGTTTTTTGGTACGGACCAAGTGAATGAGCCTTTCATCACGCCGCCGCTTATTTTCCCGCGCTATTGCTTTACTTTACCGCGCCGCGGGTGAAGGCGTTCTGGTGTGTTTTGGGTCTTCTGCGCCGCATAGCCAGCGCTGCAAGAGCCAGCACACCCAAGGAGGCGGAAGATGGTTCCGGCACGCTCAGGAAAATATCACCCGTTGCGGAATATGTAATGTAGGCACCTGTCACCGGAGCGTTGTTGTAGGTAAATGTGAGATAAGGTGTCAAATCTGTGCCGGGGTCAAATGCCTGCACCACACCATCGGACATGGTAATGAAGAGCTCCCCTACATCGGAAAAGCATGCCATGGATTCTTGGAACATAGCCAAGTTGAGCGTGATGGGCGTATCTGCATGCAAATACAGCCCGTTGCCATTCATATTTACCGTGTTTTCCAATATGATGGCAGAGGCCTGGGTTAAATCCAAATCTGCATCAATGCTGCCGGGTGGAGTTGTGGCACTACGGAGCGTGTAGGTAGAAGCCTCCGTTGTTCCTTTTGCGTGAAATACGCCACCGTCCACGCTGATTGTATGAGTGGAGGAAAGTGCCGCCCCGGTTTCCAGTATCAGGTCTTGGAGATGCAGTGATACCTCGCTATGCAGGGAGGCAAGGCTGCGAATGGCAAGAGACGCGCCCGCTTGCAACTCTGCATTGGTGCCGGCCTTGAATTCGTACCCTGCGGCTGCTACATCAATATGGCTTGCGGCCACGCTTCCCTCAATGGTGACACTGCGCTGCCCTTCCGCCGCGTGGTCATCAAAAAGAACCCGCCGCCCCTCTGTTGCGTAGGTGTGGTAATAGCCACGGTTTTCTTCTGCTATCGCCTCACCATCTACATTGATATCCCATCCGGTGGAGGCGGTAGGCAATTCTTCTACATTGGCTTGCTGAGCTTTCCATTCGGTGGCTGCTCCGTTCCAAACTTGAGCTTCATTGGCAGTATCGCTGTATTCTGCCAGCATGTTTTTTAGCTCGTCCGGGGTGTTGATGTAAGAGATGGAGGTAATGCAGTTGACTCCACCTTGCTCTCCGGTGCTGAAAGGGTTTGTTAATGCCGCATTGCGGTACAGTCCTATTTGTTTGTTGGTCACTCCGTTGATGTCTGTGTACTCGCTGACTTTGACAAAGAGCTCATCCAGCATGGAATTGGTGGAGTTGATATTGCCGTTGTTGTCAGCAACGAGGAGGGATTTAAGATTTCCCTCATCATCCGTCGTAAAACCGTAGCAGGTGATGACGTGACCATTGCCTGTATATGAGTTGGTGGTACCGAGCGTGGTTATCATGCCGCTTTGTGCCTGAATCCCGTCTTCCACACCAAACCCTTTGAGTAGCAGATTTTTCACCGCCGCTGTATCATCAGCTCTGAATGGTAAACCATGGGTTGTATTGTGGACATCGGAAACCTTGTCCTGTACATCGGAATACACTGTTGTATAGGAAAGGTCCTGTTGAAAGAATTCACCCGTTCCGAAGTAGTTCGCGTAATATCCACCGGTATCGACAGTATAGCCATCTGCATTAATGTTGATTTGCCCGTTTGCGGCGGGCCATACATCGGCCCCTCGGAAAAACCATTCAGCAGCCCACGCAAAGACGCCGCCCCTGTTTCTGCTGCCGTTGGGGTTGGGAATAGTATTGAACATATCCCTGGCTACTGCCAAGCGTTGGCCATCCGGTACAGGGGTTTGCGATTCATCTATAGTGGAGGTAGCCTCTGTGCCTAACCTTCCGTAGGGGAGTGGCTTGTATGGCAAGACCTCCGGCAGGGGATACGGCTCAATAAAACCGGTGTTGGGGTCATAATACGTGCCCCGTTGCGGCTTGGCAAATATTGCATAATAGCTTTGCCAGTATTGTATGACGTTGGAGGAAGCATGAAGCCAGCACATCAAAGAATCCGGCTTGCTGCTACTCGTCCATTCGGCACCCTTGTTGCTATCGTAAAGCCGGGTGGAATTCGCTCTGCTTGTCTGCAGGTATTCCCCTACCCATTTGACTGAAACACCCTCTGCCACATAGGTGCCGGTGCCACTTACCTCATCCCCCACGGCTGCGCTCACCTGTTGCGCTATTGCTAATAGGGCAAGGATGTAAAGAGGATATTTCATTTGCTGAATACAATACTTCTAACACCTCCCATTCTACTAGAGGAAAATGTGAAGTCAAGCCTTTACGCGTTCAAATGCGTTTTGCGCGCGACCAAGCGAAAAAAAATCCCCTACAACTTCGCATAATTTTTTGAACGCAGAAAAAAACGAGGGTGTCAAAACGGCATGATGAACAATAATCTTACCACAAAAATGATGGAAGCCTTGCAGGCGGCGCAGAAAGCAGCCCAAGCAGGGGGGCGCGCGCAGATTTATCCGGCAGAGGTACTGCTGGCCATGGTGCAACAGGAGGGCGGGGTACTGACCTCCGTGTTGGGCAAGGCTGGGGTGCAGGCCGCTCGCTTGGCCAATGCGCTGCGGGAGAAATTGCAACGCGAGCCGCGGCAGACAGGCGCGGTAGCGGGGAGCCCCGGTATTGGGCCTGCGCTGGACAAGGTGCTGAATGCCGCCGAGGAGCAGCGCAGCAAGATGAAGGATGATTACCTGAGCGTGGAGCATTTTGTGCTGGGTGTCTTTGCGGTAGATGCAGAGCTGAGCCGTGTGCTGGAGAGCTGCGGGCTCACGCAGGCAAAGTACATGCAGGCACTGCGCGATGTACGCGGCAACCAGCGTATTACCGACCAGGACCCGGAGCAGAAGTACGAGACGCTGGAGAAATACGGCACGGATTTGACGGCCCGCGCCCGCCAAGGCAAGATTGACCCAGTGATTGGCCGCGATGCGGAGATACGCCGCGTGCTGCAAATCCTTTCCCGCCGCACCAAGAACAACCCCGTGCTCATCGGTGAGCCCGGCGTGGGCAAAACCGCCATTGCCGAGGGGCTGGCCCGCCGCATTGTGGATGGCGATGTGCCCGAGAGCATGCAGGGTAAGCGCCTGATTTCGCTCAATATCGGCTCGATGCTTGCCGGCGCGAAGTACCGCGGCGAGTTCGAGGAACGCCTCAAAGCTTTCATCAAAGAGGTATCTGCCTCGGCGGGGCAAATCATCCTTTTCATCGATGAGCTGCATACCTTGGTGGGAGCAGGAGCCGGTGGAGATAGTTCGATGGATGCGGCCAACTTGCTCAAGCCGGCGCTTGCGCGTGGCGAGCTGCGCACCATCGGTGCCACCACCTTGGATGAATACCGCAAATACATTGAGAAAGATGCCGCGCTGGAGCGCCGTTTCCAACCTGTGTATGTAGCCGAGCCCAGTGTGGAGGATACGATTGCCATCTTGCGTGGTTTGAAAGAGCGCTACGAGGTGCACCACGGGGTGCGCATCACAGATGGTGCTCTGGTAGCCGCCGCCACCCTGAGCAATCGCTACATTACTGATCGTTTCCTGCCGGATAAGGCCGTGGACCTGGTGGACGAGGCCGCCGCCCGCCTCAAAATTGAGCTGGATTCGATGCCCAGCGAGATTGATGAGCTGAACCGCAGCGCCATGCAGCTGGAGATGGAGCGCCAGGCTCTTGCCAAGGAGAAGGATGATGACTCCCGCCAGCGGCTGGAGAAAATCACCCGCGAACTGGCCGATGTGAAAGAGAAGGTGAATGCCATGATTGCTCAGTGGAAGAGCGAGAAGGAAGTCGTCTCCCGCGCCGGGGACGCCCAGAAGAAGATTGATGCCCTGCGCACCGAGGCCGAGCAGGCTCAGCGCAAGGGAAACCTCGCCCGCGCATCCGAGATTTTGTATGGTGAAATACCCGCAGCGGAAAAAGCCGCTCGCGAGGCTCGTGCCGCGCTGGCAGAGCTGCAAAGCAGCGGCTCCGGCTTGCTCAAGGAAGAAGTGACAGAGGCCGATATTGCCCGCGTGGTTTCCACGTGGACCGGGATTCCTGCTGCCCGCTTGGCTGAGGGCGAGCGCGAGAAGCTGCTGCACATGGAGGAGCGCTTGGCAGAGCGCCTCATCGGCCAGCAGCAGGCTGTGCGCGCTGTGGCAGATGCCGTGCGGCGTTCCCGTGCCGGCTTGCAGGATGAAGGGCGCCCTCTCGGCTCCTTCATCTTCCTGGGCCCCACCGGCGTGGGTAAGACCGAGTTGGCCAAAGCTCTGGCAGAGTTCCTTTTCGACGATGAAAGCGCCATGATTCGGATTGATATGTCGGAGTACATGGAAAAGCACAGCGTCTCCCGCCTGATTGGAGCGCCCCCAGGCTACGTGGGCTACGATGAAGGCGGCCAGCTCACCGAAACCGTGCGCCGCCGCCCCTATAGCGTGGTGCTCTTTGATGAGGTGGAAAAAGCGCACCCGGATGTGTTCAACGTATTGCTGCAAGTGCTGGATGACGGCCGCGTGACGGATGGCCAAGGCCGCACCGTCGATTTCACCAACACGGTGCTTATCATGACCAGCAATATCGGCAGCCAATTCATTCTCAATGAGACAGATACTGCCCGCCGCAACACCGCCGCACTGGAAGCCTTGCGCGCTCACTTCCGCCCCGAATTCCTGAACCGAATCGATGAAATCATCATCTTCGACCGCCTGGAAGCCGCCGACTTGAAGCGCATTGTCAACATCCAGCTCGCTCGAGTGCACAAACGCCTGGCGGCCCGCGGTCTCAAGATGGAGCTCAGCGATGCCGCTGCTGAGTTGGTGGCCACCCATGGCTATGACCCCATCTATGGTGCTCGCCCGCTCAAACGCGCGATCCAGCACGACATTCTGGACCCCCTCAGCCGAGCTATCCTGGAAGGCCGCTTCCCGGAAGGCAGCACCATCCACATCGATGCCCACGCCGGGCAAATCGTGCTACGCTGATTTCCTGCGCCTCGCCTCTGTCTGTATCTTGTTTTGTGGGCAGAGCGGGGGGAGGCAAAAGGGGGTATCTGCATGCCCGAACAAAAGAAAAACCACCTGCGGTGGTGAAACCGCAGGTGGGGTAAAAGGAGGTGAGGGATTGCGCGCGTTTATTCGCCTTTGAGGATGGCGAGGCGGGCGGGGTCCAGCTGCTCCCAGGGGAGGTCGGCCTTGGTGAAGTGGCCGTAGTTGGTGGTGCGGGAGAAGATGGGGCGGCGCAGACCGAGGGCGCTTTCCATATCGGCAGGTTTAAAGGAAAAAGCCTTTTTCACGCGCTCGATGATGGTGGCTTCGTCTACCACGGCGGTGCCGAAGGTATCCACATCGACCATGATGGAGGTGGGGTCTGCCTTGCCAATGGCATAGGAGACTTGCAGCTCGCAGCGGTCTGCCAGGCCGGCGGCCACGATGTGCTTGGCTACCCAGCGGCACATGTAGGCACCGGAGCGGTCTACCTTGCTGCAATCTTTGCCGGAGAAGGCACCGCCGCCGTGGCGACCCATGCCACCGTAGGTGTCCACGATAATTTTGCGGCCGGTGAGGCCGGAATCGCCGTGGGGACCGCCGATGACGAAGCGCCCGGTGGGGTTGATGAAGAATTCCGTTTGCTCGGTGATGAGTTCTGCCGGGAGCACGCGGCGGATGAGGGCGGCGCAGAAGGTGCGGATGGTGTCGATGCTCACGTTCTCCGTGTGCTGGGTGCTGAGCACGACGTTGACGATGCGCTCGGGGCGGCCGTTTTCATCGTATTCCACGGCTACCTGGCTCTTGCTGTCCGGGCGCAGCCAAGCGGCTTCCCCGGCGTGGCGCACGCGGGCCAGTTCTATCATGATGCGGTGGGCAAACATGATGGGAGCCGGCATGAGCTCGGGGGTTTCGTTGGCGGCGTAGCCAAACATGATACCTTGATCGCCGGCGCCTTGCTCGCTGCCGTCTTTGCCTTCAGCCGCGCATGCATCTACCCCTTGGGCAATGTCCGGACTCTGGGTGGAGAGGTAGTTGGTAACCTCTACGCTGGCGGTGTTGAACACTTCGTCATCTGCGGCGGTGCGGTAGCCGATGTCATCCACCACCTTGCGGACGATGGCTTCATAGTCTACCACGGCCTGGGTGGTGATTTCGCCGGCGAGGATGACGTGGTTGTCCTTCACCAGTGTTTCGCAGGCCACGCGGCTGGAAGGATCCTGCGCGATGCAGGCATCGAGGATGGAGTCGGAGATGAGGTCTGCCACCTTGTCAGGATGCCCCTCACCGACGGATTCGGATGTGAATATATGTCGTTTTTTCATTTGAAATCTGGTGTTACTCGTAGTTAGAGAATGAGAACTTGCGCAGGCCACTGGGCATGGAGTTGGTGGGTGCGCCGAATTGAGCCATGAGGGAGGTGGCAATGACGGCTGCTTTGTTATCGATTTCCGGGGAGTAATCGAGCGTGCACTGGAAGATATCCCAGAGGAGGGTCATTTCATTGCGGAATTGGTTGCTCTGGATGATAAATGAGCGGATACCGGCGGCATAGAGAGCTTTGGCCTCTTCGCGGGTGAGGTTGCAGCTGAGCTTTTGCTGCAAGGTTTTGGCATTCACTTTGTGGCAGCCATTGCGGGTGATGAGGGCTTCTCGCTGCGCCATGAGCTGTGTGTTGTACGGGTTGGAGCGCATTTCTGCCAGGAGGCGCATGTGTTCGCGGCGCACGGGGCAGGTGCGTTGGCAGGGATCGTTTATGACGACTTCGATGCGCCCCGGCTCGGAAATCCCGCTGTAGATGGAGGGGCGCACGGCATCTGCCGGGTGCAGGCATACGCGGGTATATTGCTGCAGGAGGCTGTTGTAGAGCTGTGCCGTGCGGCGGTTTTGCTCGAATACGAGGCGGTTGGGGTGGCAGACGATAGCCAGGTGGGGGAGGCGGGCACGCAGGTGCTCTGCCAGCAGGTCACTTGCTACGCAAACAGCGTTTTTGCGGATGCGGTCGCGCTTGTAGAGCTCGTCTACCAGGGTGAGGGCGTATGTATCATTCAGCTGGTCTGCGGTGATGCAGGGATTATCGAGCACGAGCAGCACGCCAATGTTTTGCTGGGCGTATTTTTCCAGCAGTTGAGCGTATTCGGCCAAGGGCATGGGGCGGCGCTGTACGAACCAATCCAGCGACCAGGAGCAGGGAATGGTGCCGGCCACGCGATTGGGCTTGCGTAAGGGGAAGAAGGCGCTCATGCCGGTGAGGATGACCTGTAGGGAGGAATCAAAGCGGAAGGCACCACCGAAGGTCCAGAGGGCATCGGGCAGATAATCAGCCGTGAGTTCGCGGAGCTTTTCCGCGGTGGCTTCGTTGTTGGATGGGGTGTTGGTGCTCATAGCTTAACGAATCGGTAAGATGGATTCCCAGAAGCGTTGGCCCACAGCGTGGAGGGCGTTTTCTGCGGGGGCATCGTTGCGCAGGACGAGGCGCAGCAAATCAAACAGAATGGCAGATGCATTGGCATGGCCGCGCCCTTGCATCTTGAAGTGGCGGAAGCCCATGTCATACAGTTTTTGGATTTCCGGGGTGTTGAGCGCCAGCACGCTGTGCTTGGGGTGGGTGAGCAGGGTGTTCAAATCGCGGCACCCGTTGGTGTTTTGCTTTTTGTCGAACTCGGAGCCATCGTAGCCCAAGAAATCAAGCGCAGATTCAGAGAGGGTCTTGTAGTGCAGGGGGCGCAGGGGACACTGGCGGATGCAATACTCATTGACCAGCAGGATGTGGCGCTCTTTGTCCTCTAGCTTTTCCAGCAGGTCGTAGTTGAGCACATCATCCGGGTGCACCATCACTTCGTCGTACTCATCGGCCAGGCGTTTGTAGACATCCAGCTTGCCTTTGCCGCCTCCATTAGTGATTTTGAGAATGGAGGAGACGAGACGCAGCTCAGGGTATTCCTTGCGAATGTGGGCACGCAGTACATCGCTGGCCACAATGGCCGCATTGCGTTTGGTGGGGTTGTGGTTGCGGGCAAAGGTGAGCAGGGCATTGCCCAGGGCGTCTTTGAGGTGCTGTTCCTGCAAAATCAGGTTGGTGAAGGTGAGATAAAGGGCGATGTTGCGTTGCTCGTACGCTATGCCGGCTGCACGCATTTCTTCTGCATCGCACATAAGCTGGCGCAGCACGCGGCCGCTATTCCAGATGCAAAGAGGTGCGCCGTGTACGATGTTGAACGGTGAAAAACCCAGCAGAAGCGTGCAAAAATCGTGAAAGGCCACCAACTCGCGGTCGTTGACAAATGCACCGGAGACATCCCACACGGCGTCCGGCCATATCTGGTGCTGGTAGGGGGAAACAGGATTCATGAGCTCGCCGGATTCTAGCAGGTAAATGTGTTTTTTGCAAGCTTATCTTGCGTAGCAAGGGGGGTGCGCTGCTTCGTTGACAAAGAAAGGTGCGTTCGGGTGCACTTTGCGCTTGAGTCGCAGGCCCGGCGGCGGTATCATAGCGCGAAAGGAGGAACACCATGCCGGAAGAAAGCCCTCAGCAAGTTGAAGAGTTTGCCACCGTTCAATCCATCTTTGTGCGCCACCGCAATTGTTTGCTGCTGCGTGCGGATATGTCGCCCTTGTTTGTGGATTATTATCTGAATTTGATGCAGCATGGGCAGCGCAATGCGGAGACGGAGGATGCTGTGTTCAAGGATTTGCTGGCTTATTTCACCTTGCATCTTGTTTCCCGCCCGTGGCAGGAGTATCACGCTTGGACGCTCAATGCCCGTACTCCCAGCTTGGCCAATTACTTTGTTTCCGGGTCTTCCCTCACAGAAGATGTGATTGGCCGTGTGTTTACTGAGGGGGTGAAAGAGCCCGAGCGTAATATGCTTTATGCGCAGAATTTGCGCACCAACAAGGAGCCGCAAACTTCTGTGATTGTGTTGCCGGATGGTGCTGTCAGCTCTTGGGTAGAAGAGTTTTACCGCCAAAGCGAGCAGCGAGAGGCTCGCGCTTTTGATTTGGGAAACGATGCATACGCCTTGGTGGCAGCCCAACCCGGCGCAGATTATGATTGGTTGACCGAGCTGACGGCAGAGCAGGTGGCGGCTGTTGCAGAAACTGAGGATACCAAGGTGCTGGAAACGCGCAAGTTCACCTTCCGCTGCGGCTGCACCTTGCAAAAGATTTTGCCCACGATTCAAGCCATGCAGAAGGACTTTGAGGATTTGCTGGCAGAGCAGGGCTATTTGGAGGTATCGTGCCCGCGCTGCGGGGCTGTGTATAAAGTGACCCCCGATATGCTGTGAGAAACACCCGCTCCATCAACCTGATGCTGACCCTACTGCGCGTGGGGCTGGGGGTGTTTTTTTTGTTCACCGGAATCCCCAAAATTGCAGATTTGGGGGAAACGGCAGAGTTTTTGACCCGTAGCAACATTTTGCCGGCTTGGTGCTCTATGCCGCTGGCTTGCACCGGGGTGGCCATGGAGCTGGTGGTAGCTGTGTGCTTGGTATTTCGCTTGGCTTATCGTGGTGCTGCGGCTTGGTTGGTGATGATGACGAGTGTGTTTTTCTTGCTGTATGCCCAAGCTTGGGCGCGCGGGTTGGATTTGAGCTGCAATTGCCTTGGCTCCACCCATGCTATCGAGAATTACCCGCTTGATACGGGGATTCGCCTTTTATTGGTGGGTGCGGCCCTCCTGTTGGTGTGGGATTCCCGCCGCGTGGATTCCTCGATTTGGAAAAACCGCAAGCTCGATTTTTCGGAGGTTTAGGATTTGCTCTTTTGTGGGCCCGTCCCCACCATGAAAAAATATGCGCGAGATGAAATCACCCATCTCGCGCGTTTTCTCTGCTTTGGTGCCAATCTTATGTTAGGCCTTAGGCTTTCGGGAGACTCGTTTCGCCCGCTTGCGTCTTCTGGCGGCGCGTGCCTTCTTGGCTTCTTTGTCGTACTTGTTCTGGTATTCTGCCAGAACTTTGTCGGAAGGTTCACTTTCCAGTCGCTTCAAGATTTCGTCGCGCAGGTTGATTGCTGCTGCGAATGAGCCTTCTTCTCCATTCTCGTATGCACCATCGGCGAAGTACTTTGTAAACATGCGCCCGCGTCGGCTTATGCATACTCTCCATCCAAGAAATGAGGTCTTCTCACGTGTGTATCGAGTCAGATTTTTCAAAGCTTTTTTCATGATTTGTTGCGTTTTCTGTAACTCTTTATCGGAGCTGTTTCCATATTATATGATATGTCTTACCAAAGCAAGCAAAAAAAATGAATCGCATTATATGTATAATCGTTATAATGTATCATGTCTATTTTCAACGAAATAGCGTGATATTCTGGTAAGTTAACAACAGATTTATGTAGATGGTTGCAAAAATTAGCAAGAAGATATAAATGGTATTTATTTTGTTGGTTTGCTATAATAGAATGAGCTATTCTATTGATAGTGTGTGGATATGGGATGTGGAGCGATTCAATGGACGGCTCGTTTTTCTTGGTTTTTGAAGAGTTTTTGCAGGAATTGGTGCGTGGCAGGCACAGCGGGGGACGCCTCTTTTTGGTTTGCCAAAAAACGGAGGTAGGATCTGACTGCTAATTCGATAAAACGGCGTTGAGATAAGCCTAATTTTGCCGAAAAAGAATCTATTTGCGCTTTCAAATCATCATTCAAAAGGAGGTTGAAAGCGCGTGGCTCATCGCCGGAGAGCGAGTCCATGGTCAGAGCGTGAGCGAGATGTGTCTTGTTATTTGGAGACGTTGAAGCGGAATTCCACAACATCGCCATCTTTTACGACATAGTCTTTGCCTTCGATGCGGAGTTTGGCTTGTTCTTTGGCTTTGGCGATGGAGCCGCAGGCCACCAAATCATCGTATGCCACCACTTGGGCGGCGATGAAGCCGCGCTCGAAGTCTGTGTGAATAACACCGGCTGCTTGGGGGGCTTTAGCACCGGCAGGGATGGTCCAAGCCTTGGTTTCCTTGACACCGGTGGTGAGGTAGGTGCGCAGGCCGAGGAGGTGGTATACGGCGTTGATAAGGTCGCTCACGCCGGAGTCTTCAACACCGAGGTCGCGCAGGAATTCCTTGGCTTCCTCTTGGGGGAGCTCGGAGAGTTCTTCTTCGATGCGGGCAGAGATGACAATGGCTTCGGCATTGTGGTGCTCTGCCACATAGCGGCGCACAGCGGAGACGTAGGGATGAGCATCAGGGTTGGCTACGGCATCGGCCAGTTCATCTTCGCTGACGTTGCAGGCAAAGATGCTCTTCTTGTTGGAGAGCAGGAAGAAGCTGCGCAGGAGCTTGCGCTCATCATCGGAGAGTTCCAGTGTGATAGCGGGTTTGCCGGCATCTAAGTGAGGGAGGAGTTTTTCAATGAGGGCGATTTCTTCCTTGGCTTCCTTATCGCCACCGCGGGCTTTTTTGATGCGGCTTTCCTTGCGTTTTTCCATGGCGGCCAAATCTGCGAGGATGAGCTCATCGTTGATGATTTCGATATCGCGCACGGGGTCTACGGAGCCGAGCTCGTGGATGATATCATCATTTTCGAAGCAGCGGACCACCTGTACAATGGCATCTGTTTCGCGGATATTGGAGAGGAATTTGTTGCCCAGACCGGCACCTTCTGCTGCGCCCTTGACCAAACCTGCAATGTCTACAAACTCAATGGCGGCAGGCACAATGCGCTCGCTTTTGTGCATTTCTGCCAGCACGGCCAAGCGGGCATCGGGTACTTCCACCATGCCGACGTTGGGATCTATCGTGCAAAACGGGTAGTTGGCCGCCTCTGCTTTGCGGGAGCGGGTGACTGCGTTGAACAGAGTGGATTTGCCGACGTTGGGGAGACCTACAATACCTGCCTGTAACATAACGGCGAGGATTATACACTAATATGCTCCGCAGGAAAAGCTTAAATTCAGCATAAATGCTTGTGTGTCCCGAGCCGTAGAAAGCTCACCGGCGTTTTGGAAGAAGCCTTTGGTGTGTGTGCTCTTGGTTGTTTTCTATACTCACACGTTGGGGCACAGGTGCCCAAGCAGATCACCTTGGCGGGCGTAGGTTTCTGTGCAGTTGGCGGTATTGCGCAGGATATCTTCTGCAAGCTGCACGCGGCCCGGCTCGTAGAAGGTGATGATGGTGGAGCCGCCAAAGGCAAAGTAGCCTTGCTCATCTCCCTTGCAGATGGTGGCACCGGGGGTGTAGGTTTGGCCGATAGCACCCACGCCGGTGGCACCGACGGCGAGGATGAGCACATCTCCCATGTGCGGGGTGTGCAGGATGGTGAGCTCGCGCTTGTTCGTCCACAGCCATGAGAGTTTGTGGCGCAGGCAAAGTGGGGAGACGCTGGCTAAGGGGCCGGGGATACGCACGGGGGCCTCTGCCACACCATCTGCCACAAAGTGGAAGCGGTGATAATCGGTAGGGCACAGGCGGGAGAGCACGGCGCTGCCGTGTGCGTATTTTTCGGCCAGTTCGGGGCTGCCCAACAGGGCCGGTAAGTCAAAACTCTGGCCTTTCACGAATACGCCGCTCATGTTGGCTACATCTTGCCAGCCGCTGTGGCGACCATCTGCCGGCAGGGCCACTGTGTTGCCGGGGCAAATGGGGCGAGCCCCGGGTTTGAGGGTGCGGGTAAAGAAATCGTTGAAGCTCACATATTCACTCACGGGGCGCGCAAATTCACTTGCATCCATGCCGTATTGTTCCACAAACTGTTGCAGGTTGCGGGCGGAGCCTCGGGTGTCTTTCATCCACCCCATGATGCGCGAGAAAAAGGCGCGCTTGATGAGCAGGTGGAGGCTGAGCTTTCCAAGCGGATTGCCATAGACCCAGCGCAGCGCGCCTTCGCCCATGATTTTTTCCTGTTCCAGCTCTCCTGTGTAACGGTTGTAAAAGGTGATGCCCTCTTCCTTCATGATGCGTGTATGATAGCAGGTTTGAGGGCTGGGGTCAATCGGAAAGAAAAGCCCGGTTGCGTATCGTGTACACAACCGGGAGAATGAACATTTGCTCGTGGTGGTCTTACTGCTGAGTGGTAGCTTTTTTGATGCCTTCTACGAGATTGCGAAGGGATTGAACTTTATCGGTAGCTGTTTCGATGAGACAATCGCGGTAGAGCTTGCCACCTTGCCAGTTGTTGAAGGGAAAACGTGCGGATTCCGGCAGGGCTTTTTCGGTGCGCAGGACGCGCAGGCGAGAGTAGCCGCGGGTGAAGTAGTCGTACTGCGTATCGGAGCCGTAGTACTTCATGTCGAGGTACTCATCTGTATTGATGGCGGTGTAAAGCGTGGGGGTGAGCAGCTCGCGGCGGGTGACGGTTTTGGTGGCGCAGGCGCTCAGGAGTGCTGCCAGTATGATGCAGGGTAAAAGCTTTTTCATGGTTTTTTATGGTTGGTTAGTGATTTTGTTTCTTTGCTTTGGCGGCAGCTTCTTTGGCTGCTTTTTCAGCCGCGGCTTCAGCGATGCATTCGGTTGCGGAGGCGGGGTAGCATGATTCCCATGACTCGGTGATATAAACTTTGCTGCCGTGTTTTGTGATGCGGAAAAGCTCCTTGGCCATCAGGGATGGGGTGCGGATGCAGCCGTGCGACAGGCGGCGGCCGGCGCGTACTTTGCCAATGTGCATGCCGATGCCATCATGTGTCAGGCGTTGCCAGTAGGGCATGGAGGAACCCACCTTGGAGCCGCCTTCCGGTACCACGTCTTTGGTAAAGTCTGCATTATAGTTCACACACTTGCCGTTGGCGTCATAGATTTTGCCGTAGCTATTCGAGGCGTAGGTAGCTTTTTTTTCGATGACAGAGAATTTGCCGGTACGGGTGGGGTGCTTGGCCACACCGGTGGAGACGGGCCAGTCTGCGGCTACTTTGCCATTCACGTAGATGCGGCCACGCTGGTGTTCCAAGTCAATGTAGATGGGGCTTTTTTTGTTGGCTTGCTTGAGCAGCTCCTTGTCTTGGAAGATGTGCATGGTGGTGGGATAGCCGTTTTGCTTTACGAAGTACTCGTAGGAGCCGGGCAGATACACAGGTTTGGGGGGCTGCACAGGTTCCGGGGGGAGCTGCTGCTGCTGTGATATCGGACTGCATGCCACACCGGCAAGGAGGGTGACAAGGAATCCCACACTGGTGATAAGTTTGTTTAGATGGGTCATAGAGGGTGGTTGAGGTGGTTATTTGATGATGACGGGGGTTCCCACAGGGGTGTTGTCGAAGAAAATCTTGGCCATTTCGGCCGGCAGGCGAATGCAGCCGTGGCTTTCGGGGGCAGAGGTAACAATGCCTTCGTGCATCCAGATGCCGCTGGTGGTCAGCTGCATGCCGTTGGTCATGGGTGCGCCTTCGTACACACCGCCGGGCGGTATCTCCATGCCGCGTTCGTAGTTGCCGATAAGGGTGTTGCCGTATGCATCCACGATACTGCCATAGCTGGAGGAGCGGTGGTCTGCATCCTTGGAAAGTACCTTAAATGTGCCTTTGGGGGTGATGTGGCCTGCTTTGCCGGAGGAAATGGAGCTCATGCCCACTTGGCGGCCCCCCACATAGTACTTAGCCTGCTGCAATTCAGTATCAATTACAATGACTTTTTCCCCTTCAAGCCCGGCGGGTAAATCCCAGTAGCCGTAGCTTACGGCTTTGCCGGGGTCGATGCGAATGCGGTTTGGCCGGAACATGTAGCCGCCGGTCAGGGTCGTGGTGATATCGTTCTGCATGCAGCCGATGCTGAGCAGGAGCGTAAGGGTGGTGGCTAAAAGTGTCAGGGAGCGTTTCATTCTTTCGTTTGGTGTTCTCTGGCGTGCGTGCGGTGTGCCGCTCGCGCACGCGGTTATGCGCGCTAACTGCATGATTGTCAAGTTTGATTTACAATTTTTTCTTGTCATACAGCCTGTGGGCAGGTCCTTCCGTTTGTCTCGGGGATTCATCACTACCCGGTTCTGAAATCTCCTTTTCCACTTTTCTTAAATGGCTGTTTGTGGGGCAAGAAGGGGGCTTGCCCGGTGGGGCAAGGTGTGTTATGATGTGGGGGACGATATGCGACTGGCATTGGCACCCATGCAGGATGTGACGGATTTGGCGTTTATGCGGACTCTGGCCCGCATCGGCTCGCTGCCGGATTTGTTTATCACGGCCTATTTTCGCAGCACGCGTACGACCTGCGCGATGGCGGAGAATAATCTGCGCTGCATCACCGGCAACGAGACGGGGGTGCCCATTGTGGCGCAGTTGGCGGGCAGCGAGGCCGCAGCACTTTGTCGCGATGCGGAGGCTCTTTTGCAGCTGCCGGTGGCGGGTATCAATTTGAATGCGGGGTGTCCCAGCCCGTTGGTCAATCGGCACGGGGCAGGAGCGGGCTTGCTGCGCGAGCCGGAAAATTTTTTGAGCATTATGCAGGCGTTGCGCGGGGTGGTGCCGGCGGGGCAGTTTTCTGTCAAATGCCGTTTGGGGTGGAGTGAACCGGCGGAGTTTGAGGCTCTTTTACCGCTGCTGGCTGCGGGCGGTGCGGATGAGGTGATGGTGCATGCGCGCACGCGGCGGCAGCTGTATGGAGGGGTAGCTCTGCGCGCATCTATTACGCAGGCGGTGCGGGCATTGCCTTGTCCGGTGTGGGCGAATGGAGATATAGCCACGCCGGAAGATGCCCGAGCTTGTATGCAGGAGACGGGGGCTGCCGGCTTGCTCATTGGGCGTGGGGCTGTGCGCAATCCGTATCTTTTTCGCATGCTGCGCGGGGGGAATCCGCCCGACAAGGAGGAGATGCTGCACTATTACACGGTGCTGATTGAGGAAACAGACCGCATTTTGCACACCAAGCGCACGTCTGTGGGGCATTGCAACCGCATGAAAAAGTATTTGGCGTTTTGCTACGCTGATTTCAGCGCCGAGGATGAGTACGCGCTGCGCCGTTGCAAAGATATTGATGAGATGCGCCGTCTTTTTGAGCGCCACGCTGCGTCTTAATTGCGCAGCTTGATATCCATGAGCATCTGGGAGTTGGTCTTGTAGCGCTGCAGGAAGAAGAGTAGCCGCTCCATGGCCTCCGTTGGTTTGTAGCCGGCCAATCCGCGGCGTATAAGCCGAATTTTTTCCAGCATCCAATCGGGCAGGATGAGTTCCTCTCGGCGGGTGCCGCTCTTGAGAATATCCACCGCGGGGTAGATATACATCTCTGCAATGCGGCGGTTGAGGACAAGCTCCATGTTGCCGGTTCCTTTGAATTCTTGGAAGATGAGCTCATCCATGCGGCTGTTGGTTTCGATGAGAGCTGTGGCCAGGATGGTGAGCGAGCCGGCGTTGCGGGTGCTGCGTGCGGCGGCAAAGAGGCGGCGTGGGGTTTCTAAGGCGCGCGCATCGATACCGCCACTCATCGTGCGCCCGCTGCCGCGATCGGCGTTGTTGTAGGCGCGGGCTAGGCGGGTGATGGAATCCATCAGGATGAGCACGTGGCGCCCGGCTTCGACAAGGCGCTTGGCACGCTCGATGCACATTTCTGCGATGCGGCAGTGTTCGCGCACGCTGCTATCGTTGCTGGACGCAAAAATCTCCGCTCCTGGCAGGCTGCGGCGGAATTCTGTCACTTCTTCCGGGCGCTCATCCACGAGCAGAATCATCAGGTGCACATCCTCTCCGTAGTTTTCTTGCACGCCTTCGGCTATGTGCATGAGGAGGGTGGTTTTGCCGGTGCGGGGCGGGGCTACAATCAAGCCGCGTTGCCCGCGGGCAACCGGTGCCACCAAATCCAATGTGCGGGTGGTGTAGCGGTTCGCCGCTGTGGAGAATGCTAAGCGCTGAGTGGGGTTGACCGCTTTTAAATCCTCGAAGTGAGGGTTGTTGGCGGCTTCTTCGGGGCTTTGGTCATTGACCTTCAGTACAGAGATGAGCTGGTGTCCGCGTTCGTATTTTTGGGCCATGCCCGTCACCTTCACGAAGGGGCGCAGGTGGTGCTCCGCTATCACATCTGCCGATACGTAGACTGCTTCATCGGAAGGGGCCCAGTTATTTTCCGGCACGCGGATAAAGCCGTACCCTTTGTTGGTGATTTCAAGGAGCCCTGTGAGCTCTTGGGGCTCACCCACGGGCACGTAGGCGCGGCCGGTGTTTTGCTCTTGATTTTGGGAGCTGTTGTCCCTGTTGCGCTGTTGGTTGTTGCGCTTGTTGAAGCGGTTGTTTTTGTTGTAGCCTTGGCCGCGGTTGAAACGGTTGTTGTGTTGCGGGCGGGGGCTATCACCGGAGACATCTTGGGCGGCATGGGGTGTCTCCTGCTGCTGGGGGCGGCGGGAGAATCGGCGCACCGGGCGGGCATTGGCCTGCCGTGGGGCGCTGCTGCTGTCTTCCGGGGTAGTCATGGGGGGCAATGAGAGGTATTTGAGCGTTCCCGTATGGCAATTAAATGCGCGGTGAGCCCTTGTGTGGTCACCGCGCACTTGTTGCGCGGTGAAAATTACATCTGCTCAAGAATGGAATCGTCAATCTCGAAGTTGGAGAACACGTTCATCGTGTCATCGTAGTCATCGAGAAGGTCGTAGAGCTTCATCACCTTGGTGGCGGTCTCTACATCGGCAATGTCAGTGGGGTTTTGTGCCACGCTGATGAGCTTCATGCCTGTCACGTTCTTGCCTGCTGCGCTCAGGGCGGCAGACACGGTCTGCAAATCCGTGGGGCCGCAGATGAAGACCCATTCGTCTTCGTTTTCGCCTTCTTCAAACTCATCTGCGCCGCAGTCCATGGCCAGTTCCATGGCGCTGTCTTCATCCAGCGTGGCGTCTACTACGCGTACCTCGCCCTTGCGGTCAAACTGATAGGCCACAGAGCCGGGGGTGCCCATGTTGCCACCATTGCGGGAGAAGATGGTGCGCAGCTCGGAGGAGCAGCGGTTGGTGTTGTCGGTGGCCACTTCTACGATGAAAGCCGTGCCGGCGGGGCCATAGCCTTCATAGGTCATTTCTTGGATGGAAGCTCCTTGCAGCTCGCCCGTGCCCTTCTTGACGGCGCGGTCAATGTTTTCCTTGGGCATGGAGGCAGCCTTGGCACCTTCGATGGCGGCGCGCAGACGCGGGTTGGTGTCGGTATCACCACCGCCGCTTTTGGCAGCCAAGGTGATTTCGTGGGAGAAGCGGGCAAAAATCTTGCCTTTCTTAGCATCGGCTGCGGCCTTTGTGAATTTAATTTTGGACCATTTATTATGACCGGACATAGTTGTTGATGGGTGTGGTTGAAAGGAGAGTGCGGCTCACCGGAAGCTTGTGTTACATACGCAAAGCGCGGTGTATCCATTGGCAAGCAGTCGTCTGCTCCCTCACGGGGCCTTGGCCCCCTTTCCGCACGCCGCTTGCCGCGGCTTTCCGTTTAGCAAATAGTCGAGCTGACAGGATTCGAACCTGCGACCTCTTCGTCCCGAACGAAGCGCGCTACCAGCCTGCGCTACAGCTCGATGCATGTAGAACGCCGTGGATTTTACATGAAAAACAGGCTTTGGCAAGCCCAAAGTTGCATTTCCTCCCGTTGCATACACACTTTTATGCCTTTTTCCCGCCTGCCAAGGGCAAAAAATCACCCTGCCACGCAGTGCGTAGCAGGGTGGGGAATAAGTATTGTTGCAGGAATGCGTCTTTAGGCACCGAGCTGGAAGCGCTCGAAGGAGACCACCTTGATGGTGTCGCCCAGAGCCTTGCCGGCATCAGCCACAAGCTTCTCTACGGTGATGGAGCCGTCCTTCACGAATTCCTGGCTCATGAGGCAGCTCTGCTTGTAGAGAGCCTTGAGCTTGCCGGGAAGAATCTTCTCGAGCAGAGCCTCGGGCTTGCCTTCAGCCAAGAGCTGAGCCTTGGCGATTTCCTGTTCCTCGGCCACGAAAGCGGGATCCAAGGAGCTGGAGTCCACGCTCTTGGGAGCGCAGGCGGCAATGTGCAGGGTGATGTCCTTGCAAAGGGTCTGGAAATCAGCGTTGGTGGCAGTTTCTGCCTTGTCGCAAGCAACTTGCAGGAGCACGCCAACCTTGCCACCCATGTGGATGTAGGAAGCGATGGTGCCCTCGCCGGCCAGCGTGTAGCGGCCAAACTTGCGCAGCTTCATGTTCTCACCAATCACGGCGCACTGCTCAGCGATGTACTTCTCCACGGTGGTACCGTTGATGGCCACGTTGAGGGCTTCCTCAAGCGTCGTGGCGCTGGCACCCTTGAGAGCAGCACCAACCTCTGCCACGAGCGCCTTGAACTTGTCGCCCTTGGAGCAGAAGTCTGTCTCGCAGTTGATTTCGAAGATGACACCGTCTTTGCCTTCTACGAGAGTGGCAACCACGCCCTCCTTGGCCTCACGGTCAGCCTTCTTGGCGGCCTTGGCGATACCTTTTTCGCGGAGGTACTTCACGGCTTCTTCCATGTTGCCGTCGCACTCGATGAGTGCCTTCTTGCAGTCCATCATGCCGGCGTCGGTCTTGACGCGCAGCTCCTTTACCATAGCGGCAGTAATTTCAGCCATTGTCTATAATGTAGGGTATGAGGGTTTATGAGATTAGGCGGCGGGCTTGCCCTTGTTGATGGCGTCCACCAGCACAGAGAGAATCAGGCGGATAGAGCGTACAGCGTCGTCGTTGCCGGGGATGGGGAAATCCACGCTGTCGGGGTCGGCATTCGTGTCAGTGAGCACGATGACGGGGATGCCCAGGATGTGGGCCTCGCGGATGGCGATGTCTTCGTGGTCAGCGCCGATGGCGACGATAGCGTCGGGGGAACCACCCATGGTGCGGATACCCTGAAGGTTGCGCAGAAGCTTCTCGCGCTCACGGGAGAGAGCGGCAAGCTCCTTCTTGGACATGCTCTTGTATTCGGGCTGCTTGTCGAGGTTTTCGAGGTAGTCCAGACGAGCGATGCTCTTCTTGATGGTGGTCATGTTGGTGAGCATACCGCCCAACCAACGGAAGTTCACGTAGTACTGACCGGTAGCTTCGGCAGCTTCCTTCACAGCTTCCTGAGCTTGGCGCTTGCAACCCACGAAGAGAATCTTCTTGTTCTTAGCAGCCAGTTCGGTGAGGAAAGCGCTGGCCTTGTCCAAGCACTTCTCGGTCTCCTCCAGGTTGATGATGTGGATACCATTCTTCTGGGTGAGGATGTACTTCTTCATGTTGGGGTGCCACTTGCGGGTCTGGTGACCAAAGTGTACACCGGCTTCCACCATCTTGGTAACGAGTTCGTTAATCATTGTATGTATGTATGTTGTGTGTAACCTTGTATCAGGAAACACGGGATTGTGAAGGGTGCTGCGCTTTGGCCCCCAGCCCTTCGTTGTTGATATTGCAGCATCAGCGGGGACGCACAGAATACTCTCGCTTTGCCTGATTGTCAATCAAATTCATGATTTTGCCCGCAAAAATTCCGGTGCGGGAGGCAGGTGGCATGGTTGCGGATTGTTCAAGCGTTGTTTTTGATGTTTTGGCAGTTGGTTGGGCCCTTGAATCGCTTGAACAGGCTGCTGAGAAGTTTGGTGCTTGTGTTGAACAGCATCGACACAGGTATGCACGCAAGCCATACGAGTACTGTTTCCCAACGGGAGGGTAATACACCAATCACACCCAAACCAATGAGAACAGCTATGTGGAAGTAATAGATGTTGGCTGAGTGGTGAATCCCGATGTAATTGAGGACAGGAATTTTAAAATGAGGAAATCTTACACAGAAAAGCAACAAAAGTATAGTGCACGGGGTGGAGAGTAAATGAGTGAAGCTATAAGGGAGGCGATACTCCCATCTTATGTATTCCTCGCACGCAAGGGCTATCAATGTCAGTGGCAACCATAGAATGATATTGATATGAGACAAAAGCCAGTCTTTGTGCTTGTGAATCAAGTAGCCAACGCAAAGAAACGGCAGGGATGTTACAATGACAGAGGTTCTCCATTTTTCCAAATCACCCGGTTGGTTCCAATAAAGAAAATCGGGATGCGTACGAATAGTATACGCCAGCAGGAAAAGAAAAGGGAGATAGTAAATTAGTTTGGGGAGGTACTTGCGAATGAGAGAGAATAAAAGGAGTGCCTCCCATAAAGCAGCAAGATACCATAGCAGGCGGGTTATTTGGCTGCCTGTTATTAGATTGAGTAGTAAATCTGCACAGGTGTATCGTGTTCCTTGGGCATAGTAAATCATGCCGTAAAGGACAGAACATAATAGAAGAAGTTTGAATGATTTTGCTGCCCATTTCAAGCATTTGGTTTGTTCACGCTCTAAGCTGTTGGAGTATAGTAAGTAGCCTGTTATAGCCAAGAAACAAGGAGTTCCCACGCCAACGATGAATGTGAACCACCCTTTCAAAAAGAAGGACGTGTGTATCGTGACAACGAAAAAAGAACAGATAGCTTTGAGGGTGTATAGAGAATCAATTCTTTTACTCTGGTTGTTTGGTGGCATTGTCGTATTTGCAGAAGCGAAGAATGATCTAAACTATATTTCGAGGAATGTTGAGAGTTGGCTTTGAAGATTCCTTTGTTAATAATGGTATCAACGTTTGATTAGTTGTTTGATGTGCTTTTGAATTGTTTGAAAGGGCTGCTGAGGATTTTGGTCATGGCGTTGAACAGCATCGACACAGGTATGCACGCAAGCCATACGAGTACTGTTTCCCAACGAGAAGGCAAAACGCCAATCTGCGCTAAGCCCACAAAAACAGCCATGTGGAAGTAATAGATGTTGGCCGAGTGGTGAATCCCGATGTAATTGAGGACAGGAATTTTAAAATGAGGGAATTTGACGCAAAAGAGCAATATCATCACAACACTGGGGTATGTGAATAAGTAAATATAGCTGGAGGGAAGATGGTATTTCGCTCTTACATACTCTTCTGCTATCAGGGCAAGTAACGATAAGGATAAGCAGACAATAATGTTGATGCGCTCAAAAATCCAATCTTTATGCTTATGAATCAAGTAGCCGATACAAAGACAAGGCAGGGCGGTAATGATAGCGTTGAGACGCAGCGCATCCAGCGTGCCGGTGTTCATGTGGCAGAATAGCGAGGCTCCATGTGTGCTTAGTGTGTATGTTAGGCAAACAAGAATGGGCAGATAGTATATCAGCCTGGGGGCATACTTGCGAATCAGCCAGAAGAGAAGCAACGCTTCCCACAATGCAGCCAGATACCACATAGGGGAGCATATTTTTAACCCGGTCACCAGATTGATGAGTAGATCTGTGCAGGTATAATGTCTTCCCAATGCTGAGTATATACACCAATAAAAAGCAAAAAAGAGGAGTGAGGTTTTGAATGCTTTTGCCGCTCCTTTTTTGCATTTTTTTAGCTCTTGTTCCCGGGAATCAGAGTAAAGGAAGTAGCCGGTGATGGCGAGGAAGCAAGGAACGGCCACCCCAACGATGAATAAGAACCACCCTTTCAAAAAGAAGGTTGTGTGTATCGTGACCACAAAAAAGGAACAGACCGCTTTGAGGGTGTATAGCGAGTCTATTCTTTTTGTCTGGGAAGTTGGGGGCATGGTACCTGTTTACTAGAAGAAGACTATGCCTCTTCGGTGTAATCTGGTAACTTATTTTTTACCAGCCATGCGGGCAGCCATGGCGAGGTAGGTCACCAGCTTGGGGGTATCGGCCAGCAGTTGCTTGATGTCGGCCGGGAAGGGGAGGCTGGTGACGGAATCAAGCTTGATGGGGGTGCCGGATTTCATGGCATCTGTGACAAAGTTTTGGATGGTGCTCACGGCTTCCTTGTTGCTGAGCAGCGTCTCCAGGGCATCTTTAATCCCTTCGGGGCAGTTGGAGCGCAGGTTGGAGATGACTTTGTTGCGGATGGCAATGGCGGCAAGATTTTGAAGAAGTCCCATGGTGATAAGAGGTTGTCGCGGGGTATGATAGCGAAGATTTTACGCGGGGTCAAGCTCATTTGCCTTGCACGCGGGGGGCAAGTGGTGTAAGGTGCGGGGTGTATGGATTTTGTGGTGTTAGCAGCAGCCAAGCCGGCCATCGGGTATGCCCGCCAAGGGGTGGATTTTTTTGTGGAGCGGCTCAAGCCTTTGGGCAAGGTGGAGTTGCGCTATGTGAAGGCGGGGGATTCAGAATCTGTCTCCCGGCGTTTGCTGGAGGCCAGCAAAGGGTGTCTGCGCATAGGCATGGATGAGCGCGGGCAGAATTGGAGCACGCGTGAGTTCGAGCGGCGTGTGCGCGAGTGGCAGATGCAGGCTGTCAAGCATGTGGCATTCCTCATCGGTGCGGCAGATGGGCATACAGAAGAATTGCGGCGCGAGTGTGATTATGTGCTTTGCTTGGGGCGGCACACCATGCAGCACGAGCTGGCCCTCGTGGTGCTGCTGGAGCAGATCTACCGCGTACACACCCTGCTGGCAGGCTCTCCCTATCACCGGGATTGAGTTTGCACCGCCTCGTATACATTGTTGAGGTGTGCTATTTTCTCCTCCCACGAGAAGATGCGGCTGCGTTGCAGGGAGCCGCATGCCAAGCTGAATCGGTAGGATTCATCCGTAGCGAGCTTGTCGAAAGCGGCGGCAAAGTCGGCCACAATTTGTTGGCGGGAGAGGATGGGGATGCGTATGCCGCAGGAATCATCAATCACGCTGGCGAATCCGCAGTGATTCAAGGCCACTAGGGGGAGCCCGCAGCAGAGGGCTTCGAGGGTGACGGTGGCGGTGCCCCCCTCTTTGATGCTGGAGCTACAGAATACATGGCATTGCTGCATGAAGGGCAGCACCCGGTCATGCGGCATAAAGCCATGAAATGTGACCTTATGCTCCACTTGCAACTTGCGGGCAAGTTTTTGCCATTCCTCTTCCATGGGGCCTTGCCCAATGACTTCCAGCTGCACATTTGCTTGGCTGTGCGCCAGAGCCTCCAGAATCATTTCCAGGCCTTTTAAGCGCATCAGGCTTCCCACCCAGCAGATTTTAAGCGCTTGGTCGGGGGAGTGCTTGGCGGGGGTGGGGCAGGTATTGTTTTCATGGATGCCGATTTCGCGCATGACCTCAGCCTTGCGGTGCCACAGTTTTTCGATATCGGGTAGGGCAGAGGGATCGCACACCAAGATGGCACCGGCCCGGCGGCTGAATGTGCGTGCAGCATAGCTGAAGCGCATTTGCAAGCTGTTGAGCAAGTTGCGGCAGGTGAAATACAGCTTGCTGTGCCAGTCCAGACCGCGGATGAGACACCAAGCCGTGTTGTTCAGCCCGCCAATGGGTCCCCATACCAAGGGCTTGCCCAATTTCCACAGGTAGCCCGGCTCGCGGTATCCGGCCAAGGTAAGTTGGTGCACCAGGTCGAAATCTTCTTGTTTATCCAGCTTGACCGCGAGTTGATATGCCTTGCGCAGCCATTTTCTATAGAACCAGTAATAGCTGGGGGGCCATATTTTGCGCAGCAGGTTGTGGTGTGTGCGGGGGATATAATGGAAAGTGATGTTGCGCACTTCCTCCGGGTGTTCTGCTGCATAGCGGGTCAGGTTTTCCCGGAACTCGTGTTCCTCGACAATGACGTGCACCTCGTGAAAACGCGCTATGTTGGACACAAAGTTCCAGCCCATTCCGGGTTCGGAACCAAAGTTGGGGTCGCAAGCATAGCTGCATATCAAGACTTTGAGGCGCGGGGGCATGCTGGGTAAGGCGCGGGCTAACGGCTGCACCTCATGCTACCACATTGCTCCCCGCTTGCCAATGCTTTTTTAGCGCCCTTCCCGGTAGATTTTTTATTTGCTTTTGAATGTATTTTTTTCGTGACATAGGATGGAGAATACGGCATATTATAGGGTATGAAACACCCAGAATTTCTTGCTGCACGCGATATTAACAGCCGTGCCGAGCGCCACAGCTCGGTGGAGATTCCTGTCAGCACGGGGAATCCGGTATTGGATGCCAATTTGTATGATTTGGCTCAGCGTTTTTGCGGCTCACACAGTCCGGATACGCTTTTGCAGATGTTGTCTACTACGATGAACGCGGCGCTCAGTCCCATTGAGGAGCATGATTTGGAAATCATGAACCGCACGATTGATGAGATGTATGCGGCGGACAAGATGTTCATGCCCTACCGCAATGTGCGCAAGATTACCTGCTTTGGCTCTGCGCGCATCCAACCGGATGACCCTTCCTACAAGATTGCCCGTGAATTTTCGGCCTTGTCGGTCAAGCATGGTTATATGATTATCACCGGTGGTGGCCCGGGGCTGATGCAGGCTTGCAACGAGGGGGCAACCGAGCATTTCTCCTTTGGTCTTAACATTACGCTGCCGTACGAGCAACACGCCAACCCGGTGGTGGATGGTAGTGAGAAGATGATGAATTTCTACTACTTTTTCACCCGCAAGCTCAATTTCCTGAAGCAGACGGATGCCTTGGTGGCTTTCCCGGGTGGCTTCGGTACTATGGATGAGATTTTCGAGACCATCACCTTGATGCAGACGGGCAAATCCACCATATTCCCCATTGTTCTGCTGGATCCGCCCGGGGAAACGTTCTGGGCTCGCTGGGTGAATTTCATCGAGAAAGAATTGTTGGATGCCGGGCTCATCTCCCGTTCGGATATGAAGCTGCTCTATGTGAGCAAGAGCGCCGAGGATGCTTACAAGCACATTGAGCGCTTTTATAGCCGCTTCCATTCCTATTATTTCGATGGCGATACCATCAGCATTCGCATGATGGATGAAGTGCCGGAAGAGCGCTTGGACTGGCTGCGCCAAGATTTCCCGGATTTGATGCCCAAGAATGATATCGCGCAGCTACCCGCAGACCCCACCGACCCTGAGCCGCTGTTGGGTGGTTTCCCGCGTTTGCGTTTCACCTTCCAGCGTGGTGATTATGCTCGTCTTCGAGAGTTAATTAATTATATTAACGCATAAATATCAGGCATATATTTTAGGGTAAGCTAAAACACAAGCCACCGCCCGGTATGGGGGGGGGTGGCTTGTGTTGTATAAGGGGGGCAAGCTGCTTTTATGCAGGCATGGGAAGCTCGGGGATGATGCTGTCATCTGCCGGGGCGGGCGGCGGGGTGTCGAGCTTGGAGTCATTCGCCGGGGCAGGTGGTGGTGGCAGTTCGCTATCCGTTGCGGGGGCGGGAAGTACATCCTGCTGCTCCGGGGTAGATTCCTGCGGCTGTTCAGGTTGAGCATCACTTGGCTGCGGGGTATCTGTTTCGGCCGGAGCTTCGGCATCATCGCCTTCTTCTCCCTCCGCGGCGGGCACGGAAGAACGGTCGCCTATGTCAATGATATTGATTTCCGGCGGGCAGAAGAAGCGCATGCCGCAAATGCTGCCCACACCGCGTGAGACAAACACGCGGCGGCCGCCTTCAAAATCAAAAAGACCTGCGGGCATGGAGGAGCGGAAGGAGATGAACTGCGTGGGCTCTTTGAAGGGGTTGCCAATCTGCCCGCCATGCGTGTGCCCGCTGAGCATCAAATCCCAGTCATATTGGCGCAGCAGCCAGCGGCTTTCAGGGTCGTGAGAGAGCAGCAACACGGCACTCTCTTCCTCGCCGATGGGCAGCATGCAGGAGTGCGGGTCTTCATCCCCCTCATTCCAATCGCCCAAGCCTACAATGCATACGGTACCACCGGTGGGGGTCTCCCAGTTGCGGGCTTCGTTGCGCAGCAGGGGGATTTCAGCTGTTTGCAGCACGCGTTCCAGCTGGCCGAGCTTCTCGTAGTCCTGATTGCCCAAGATGGCGTACACGGGGGCAATTTCTGCCATTTGGCGCAGGCCGTTTATGAACCATCGGGTGCGCATGAAGCGCTGGTCGGCCATGATGTAGTCGCCCCCCAGCAGGATGAGATCGGGTTTGGCCTTTCTCATCTGCTCAATCGCCTTATTCAACATCCCCGGGTTGTTGTGAATATCGCTCGCAAAGGCTATGCGCACCGGGCCTGCACCGGGCAGGGCTTCTTCCGGGAGTTGCAGGTAGTTGCATTCCAGCATTTCTGCGCCTTTTTTGCCGTAGTATACCACCACGCCACCCAGCACGATGGTGCAGAGGATGCCGGCGGCCAGATAGCGGCGAAAGTTGCGCACGGTGTGTTTGAAGAATCGTTTGATGAATTTCATGATGCGGTAGCGGGGTTGAGGAGGGAGAGCTCGGGTGCGGTGAAGATGCCGTCTTTGCGGATGAGTTCATCATCAAACCAAATTTCGCCGCCGCCGTATTCGGCGCGTTGGATGCACACCAAATCCCAGTGTATTTGGGAGCGGTTTCCGTTGTCGCAGTTTTCGTAGGCTTGCCCCGGGGTGAGGTGGAAGGACCCGGCGATTTTTTCATCGAAGAGGATATCGCGCATGGGTTGCAGGATGTAGGGGTTTACCCCCAGTGCAAATTCGCCGATGAAGCGGGCACCCTCGTCCGTGTTCAAAATCTTGTTGAGGGCTTCTTCATTGCCATTGCAGTGAGCCTCCACAATCTTGCCGTTTTCAAAGCGCAGGCGCACACCGTCAAAGGGGATGCCTTGGAAGAGGGTGGGGGCGGTGTAGTGGATGCAACCGTTGATGGAATCGCGGATGGGGGCGGTGAATACCTCGCCGTCGGGGATGTTCATCTCGCCTGCGCAGGGGATGGCCGGCATGCCTTTGATGGAGAACGAAATGTCTGTGCCCGGGCCGGTGATACGCACACGATCCGTCTTCATCATGCGTGCGGCCAGCTTCTCCATGGCGGCACCCAGTTGGGCGTAGTCTGCCAGGCAGCAGCGGAAGTAGAAATCTTCAAATGCCTCGGTGCTCATGCCGGCGCCTTGGGCCATGGAAGGGGTGGGCCAGCGCAGCACACACCATTTGGTGCGGCATACGCGTTCATCATGTACGGGGCGCATGTGCTTTTGAGCCAATGCCATGCGCTCTGCCGGCACGCTGGAGTTCTCGAAACTGTTGTGCCCACCGCGAATGGCGATGTAGGCATCCATCGCCTGCATTTCAGCCAGTTCAAAGCCGGCAATGGAAGCGTATTGCTCATCTGTGGCGCCGGTGAACATCTCGCGGATGATGCGCCCGTGGCGCAGGTTTACATGCGGATTGGCACCTGCAGCACGTACCGCGCGGATGAGCTCAATGCCGATTTCATCGGGGGTGTCAATGAGCTCCAGCAACACATGTTCGCCGGGTTTTACATGGCAGGAGTGCTTAATGAGGTTTTGGGCCAGTTGGGGGATGCGAGGGTCTGTCATTTTGGTGTTGAGGGTGAGGTTCGTTGTGAAAATGGTGTGTGGTTTTAGAGGGAAAGAGGCGTGGTCAGATGCAGCAGAGCCTCTTTCATGTCTTCCTGTGTCACCTCGGCTGAGAGTACCGGCTTGCCCGCCCCGGACAACAGGACAAAACGGATGGAGCCGCCCACAAACTTCTTGTCGGTGGCAACCTTGGCCAATGCCTTTTCTATCTCCACTCCGGCAGGCAACTGCAAGGGTAGCTCCAGGGCTTGTAAGGTGGCCAGAATGTCTTTTTCTGCGCGTGCGCTTAAGCCCGCGCGCTTGCGAGAGAGGTACAGCGCCGCGCGCATGCCCAGACTCACCACCTCGCCATGCAGCAACTCTCCATAGGGTACGCTCGCTTCGATGCCGTGCCCCAGCGTGTGCCCGAAATTCAGGAAAGCGCGCACACCCTGCGTTTCCTTTTCATCGGCCTCCACTATGCGGGCTTTGATTTCGATATTCTCTGCAATCAAATCCGGCAGACGTTGGAGCGTATGCAGGCTAAACCCCAAATCCAACTCATGGGCAAGCTCGCGCAGCGTGTTCAGCATCTTGGGGGCGCGAATGGCGGCGTGCTTCACCATCTCTGCCATACCCTCGCGCAGTACGCGCGTGGGCAAGCTCATCAGCGTCATCGGGTCTGCCAGCACCATGCGTGGTTGGTGAAAAGCCCCCAGCAAATTCTTACCGCCTGCCACATCCACCGCCGTCTTGCCGCCCACCGAACTATCCACCAGCGCCATCACGCTCGTGGGTACCTGCACAAAAGGAATGCCGCGGTAGTAGATGGAGGCCAGGAATCCGGCCATATCCCCCACCACGCCACCGCCCAGCGCCACGACAAAACTGCTGCGGTCGTGCCCGGCTGCTACCATTTCATCTGCCAGCATCTCCACCGTTTGCAGATTCTTGCTTTGCTCCCCGGCGGGGAAAATATGGGTGGATACAGCAAAGCCGGCATCTTCCAAGCTTTGCTTCACCTGCTCCCCATACAGCGGGAATACATTTGAATCCGAAATCAGCGCAGCTTTCCCTTCCAAACGAAGACGATTCACGTGATAGCCTACGGATTCCAACAATCCATTGGCCACGAGCACATCGTACGAACGCTTTCCCAGAGACAAACTGACAGTAGGCATACCTGCATTATACCCCCTCTCCGCGCGCGTGCAAGCTCATTATTCCCTGCTGACTCGCTTTCCCTTGGCTCGCTTTTGTGTGTACAACATCGGCTCGCTCTGTGGGGGCAGGGCGAGCCGAGAGGTGAGGGGAATGTGGTGTGGGGTTAGTTGGCCACGATGTTGACGAGGCGGCCGGGCACCACGATAACTTTGCGCACGGTTTTGCCGGCGATGAGCTCTTGCACCTTGGGGGTAGCCAGGGCGGCGGCTTCGGCTTCTTCCTTGCTTGCATCGGCCGCGAGGGTAATCTTATCGCGCAGTTTGCCGTTGATTTGAATCACGATTTCCTTGGTGTTTTCCACCAGGTATTCGGGGTTGAAGCTCGGCCAGGGCTGCTGACAGAGGTAGGCTGCGGGCAGGGCCGGGAAAGCCGTACGCAGGCGGGCATAGAGTTCTTCTGTGATGTGCGGGGCAAAGGGGTTGAGCACATGCAGAAGCTGCACATAGTCGCTCAGCACCACGCTGTCGGCGGCGGTCATGGCGTTGGTGCATTCCATCATCTTGGAGATGGCGGTGTTGAAGCTCATGGTTTCAATATCTTCGCCCACCTTCTTGATGGTCTTGTGTACTTCTTTGCGCACGGGTGTCACCTCACCGTTGTCGGCATCAGTCACCTTGCCGGAGAGCACCCATTCGCCCTCTTGGTTTTCCTGCATGGCTACGCGCCACACGCGGGCCAAGAAGCGGCTGATGCCCTCCACACCCTTGGTCTGCCAGGGTTTCACCTCCTTGAGCGGCCCCATGAACATTTCATACAGGCGCAGGGAGTCGGCACCGTAGGCCTTCACAATATCATCGGGGTTCACCACATTACCGCGGCTCTTGGACATCTTCTGGCTGTCTTCACCGAGGATAAGCCCCTGGTTCACCAGTTTGTTGAAAGGCTCATTGGTGGAGACCAAACCGTAGTCGTAGAGCACCTTGTGCCAGAAGCGGGCGTAGAGCAGGTGCAGCACTGCGTGCTCGGTGCCGCCCACATACAAATCCACGCCGCCGGGGTTGTTGCCGCCCATCCAGTACTGCTCCACCTCAGGGGCCACAAAGGCTTGGTCGTTGGTGGGGTCCAGATAGCGCAGGTAGTACCAGCAGGAGCCCGCCCACTGGGGCATGGTGTTGGTTTCGCGGGTATAGTTTTCGGAGTACTGAATCCACTTGGTGGCCTTCACGAGCGGGCCGCGGGGGTCGCCGCTGGGTTTAAAGTCCTCCATCTCCGGCTGGAGCAGGGGCAATTCGCTTTCGGGGATGGCGTAGTGGTTGCCGTCCTGGCTGTTCCAGATGATGGGGAAGGGCTCGCCCCAGTAGCGCTGGCGGCTGAAAAGCCAGTCGCGCAGCTTGTAGTTCACCTTGCCGTGGCCATAGCCTTTTTCTTCCAGCCAGGCAGTCATCTGCTTTTTTGCCTCGGGCACGCTCAGACCATTGAAGTGCTCGGAGTTCACCATGGTGCCGTCGTATCCGCAGAAATCCTGCCAGGGGGTGTCGGCGTTGTCCGGCTGCACCACTTGGATGATGGGTAAGCCGAATTTGACGGCAAATTCATAGTCGCGGCTGTCGTGGGCAGGCACAGCCATGATGGCACCTGTGCCGTAGCCCGTGAGCACGTAGTCGGCAATCCAGATGGGGATTTGCTTGCCGTTTACAGGGTTGGTGGCATAGGCACCGGTAAATACGCCGGTCTTTTCCTTGCTCAGCTCGGTGCGTTCCAAATCACTCTTGGCGGCACACTCGGCCTGGTAAGCTTCCACGGCGGCTTTTTGTTCGGGCGTGGTGATGGTGGGCACCAAGTCATGCTCCGGGGAGAGCACCATGTAGGTGGCACCGAACAGGGTGTCCGGGCGGGTTGTGTACACGGTGATGGTGTTGCCTTGGCAGTCGAAGTTGACCTCTGCGCCGGTGGATTTGCCAATCCAGTTGCGTTGCAGCAGCTTGATGCTTTCCGGCCAATCCAGCGGCTCCAGTTCATCGATAAGGCGCTCAGCGTAGGCGGTGATGCGCAGCATCCACTGGCGCAGCTTGCGGCGCTCTACGGTGTGGCCCTTGCTCTTCCATTCTTCGGCTTCTTCATTGGCCAACACGGTACCCATGTCCGGGCTCCAGTTCACAAAGCCCTCTGCCACATAGGCTAAGCGCACGTTGTCTATCTGTTCGCGGGTCCAGCCCTTGGCTTCCAGTTCGCTCACGGGGCAGGCTTTTTTCAGCTCCTCGTTGTAGTAGGAGTTGTACAGGCGCAGGAAAATCCACTGTGTCCATCGCACATAGCGGGGGTCGGTAGTGGCAATTTCGCGGTCCCAGTCGTAGGAGAAGCCCAGCATCTTAAGCTGGCGGCGGAAGGTGTCGATATTGGCGTAGGTGGTGATGCTGGGGTGCTGGCCGGTTTTGATGGCGTATTGCTCGGCGGGCAGGCCAAAGGAGTCCCAGCCCATGGGGTGCAGCACATTGTAGCCGTTCATGCGCTTGTAGCGGCTCACAATATCTGTGGCGGTGTAGCCTTCGGGGTGCCCCACGTGCAGACCGGCTCCGCTCGGGTACGGGAACATGTCCAGTACATAATACTTGGGCTTGGCGGCATCAAATCCCGGCTCTCCGGGGTTTGTTACCTTGAAGGTTTTTTCGGCATCCCACGTGGCTTGCCACTTGGGTTCAAATACATCAAAAGGATACGGATTCTTGCGTTCGGACATGTCGCGCGGCATTATCTTACACCTCCCGCTGAAAATCAAGCGTTTTTTCCGCTATAATATGAAGCGGAATGCTGATGGTGGGAAAGAAAGAACTCGCTAGGGACGTTTCTTGTTGATAGTCCCCCCCCCGGGTGTCATCATGGGGAGCGGCTTCGGCGCTCCCGTCTCCGCTCCGCAGGGTGCTTATGCTCGCGCTGCGAGCGGAAAGGGCTTGCGTTTGGGGCGGCTTTGCGGTAGGATGAAAGCATGTTGAAGTACACGGCACCGGCGAAGATTAATTTATCTCTGAAGGTCTTGGGCAAGCGCGAGGACGGATTTCACAAGGTGGATATCATCATGGCGCGCTTGGACCTGGAGGATGAGTTGGATTTTCACAACTCCCGCACCACCACCTTGTTGTGCGATACCCCCGGCGTACCTACGGATGAGAGCAACCTCGTCTTCCGAGCCGTGCGCGAGTTCGAGAAGGTTTATGGACGCAAGGCCAAGCAGCGTATCACTCTCACCAAGCGCATCCCCCACGGGGCTGGGCTGGGTGGCGGCTCGGCAGATGCCGGGGTGACTCTGCGTGCCCTCAACGACATCATCGGCACCAACTACGATATGGAGGAGCTGGCAGCCATGGCGGCCAATCTGGGTAGCGATGTGCCCTTCTTCCTCAATCCGGTGCTCAGCCGCTGCACGGGGCGTGGCGAAATCGTGAAACCGCTCCCCGCCTTTGCATCGTGGAGCAGCCCGGTGGTCTTGCTCAAACCGCAATTCGGGGTTGCCACCCCCACAGCCTACAAGCGCTTTGCCGGTTCCCGGCGTTTGCAGGGTATTCCCTACGGCGTGCAGGAGGTAGATGGCCTGCGCCTGGTGAATGATTTGGAAAAACCCGTCTTCGAGAAATTTCCCGTGCTGGGGCTCATGAAGCGCTGGCTGCTCGGGCGCGAGGGCGTGCGCGCGGCGCTGATGAGCGGCAGCGGCTCCACCATGTTCGCCCTTACAGAGACACCTGAGCAGGCGCGCGCTGTGGCAGAGGCCGCCTTGGCCGAGCTGGATCCCACTCTCTTTACCTACTGCGGCACTGTGAACCCGCAATGATACCCGCCGACGTAGCAGACGAGACCAACCGCCGCATCCTCGCCGTGGCCGAGGATAGGGTGCAGGGTTTCCATGCCCGGCCTTTTGATGTGATTGCGGAGCGCTGCGGCCTGCCGCCGGAGTTGGTGCTGGAGCGTTTGGGGGCTATGCTGCAAGCCGGTACGGTGCGCCGCATCCGCCAGACCTTGCTTTCCACCAACTTGGCAGAGGGCGCCTTGGTGGCCTGGAAGTTGCCGGCCGAGCGCTGCGAGGCAGCGTGGGAGTGGTTGCGGCAGCACGATCCCTTCACCGGGCATATCGTGTTGCGCAGTTGCGAGCAAGCCGATGCTCCGGGGGCAGATTACCGCCTGTGGACCACCCTCAAAGTCCCCACCGGCAGCCACACCGTAGAGGGGCATTGCCGCTTGTTGGCCGCGCGTATCGGGGCGGTGGATTTTGTGCCGCTGCCCGTCGTGGGCATGTTTGCGTTGGGGGTGGGGCATGTGCGCCGCGCGGGACTCAAGCCGGGGGATAAGCTGGCCGAGCTCCCCGTCATGCAGGGCATTGCCCGCCCCGAACTCCGTGCAGATGAATGGCAGGTGCTGCTGGCGCTCAAAGAAAGTCTCACCCCTGCCGAACTCGTGCGCGAGCCGTGGCGTCTCCGCGCTGCCCGTCTGGGGATGAGCTACGATACCTTCCTCCGCTTGGCTGCCGAGCTGGATTCCCGCCATGTCATCGGCCGTTTTGCCACTTTTTTGGACCACACCCGCACCCCCAGCCGCCATGCCGGCACAGGTGCCAGCGGCCTCTTCCATTGGGCTGTCCCCCCCGGCATGGAAGAACGCGCCGGTGCCGAATGCGGCCGCCATATCTGCATGACCCACTGCTACTGGCGCAGCGGCGGGGCTATCTTCGGCGGGGCTCAAATCATGGGGGTGGTGCATGCCCCCACGCGGCAGGAGGTCCTGGCCCACAAAGCCGCTATCGATGCCCACCTCGCCGCCTGCGGCATCCCTCTGCTGCACACCGCCGTGTTTTGGAGCGATAAAGCAGAAATCCGCCCCAGCGAAATCTCGCCCCTTGTCTATGCGCAATGGAGACAGAAGGTGGAACAATGTACAATGAACAATGTACAATGAACAATGTACAATGAACAATGAGGAATTCCCCGCGGCGCCCGCCGCGGCGAACTTCATTCAATTTGAAATGTGCAATCACATGATGCAACGCATTATGCCACCCTGCGCTTCGCGCACCGCTTCGCGGCTCCGGGGTTCCGGTTCGTTGTTTGTTGGTGAGCAGGGGGTAAGCCCCCTGCCTATTGCTATGTCACCCCTCCGGGGTTCTTACATTCGCCGCGCTAGATGCGCGGAATTCACACATACACGGGGCGTATTCGCCCCGCGAGCTCAAGAGTCCCGGAGGGACGGCATAGAGTAGCCAGGGGACTTGTCCCCTGGACACATCACCCACGATACATACGAACCCCGACAGCCGCGTTAGCGGGCGTGCTCCAGCACGCGGGTGACATAAAGCAGGGCATGGGTATGGCGCGGGGTGGAGAAGAACTCGCGTTGCTCGTAGTGAAGACCGCTCTTGCGAGCGGAATGAAGAACTCGCTTGTGCTCGTAATGAAGAATGGGCTGCGCCCATGATGAAGAACGCCCTGCGGGCGTAACGGAGGGAAATTCCCCGCGCCTATGGCGCGGCTAACTATCCCAATTTGCAATTTGAAATGTGCAATTTGAAATTCCCTCATTTTTCCATTCCAATTCCTCCCCAAAATATTGATATTTTCTATATCCTACTAATAGGGGAGGAAATAGATTTTTTGCTCAAAGCACTTGACTTGTCGCGGGTGGAGGCGTAGTATACCCGTGCGCGAACATATTACCCCCTTTTTGTCCCCCATGAAACTTCGTCTCCCCTCTCTCCTCCGCAGATTATTGATTGCAGCCACCACGGTCACGGGTGTGACCATCGGCACCTCGAACAGCCACGGCGCCATCATGAACTCCGATGTGCCGCTGAGCACCTACACAGACTTCGGCCAAAACATGGGCTGGTACAAGACGTCTGCCGATGCCAACGCGCTGCTCACTTGGATTCGCAAGCAGCAGGGCGGCGTGACGATTGCTTACACCGGCGGGCAGGAGACTTACACGCTGGAGCATGAGATGATCAACTTCACCGGCGTGAGCGACAACGGCGCATTCATGTCGCTGGGCTACAATGCCACCACCTCGGTGGAACACAATGGCGTGTTTGGGGGAAGCTTCACATCGTCCTACATCGGGGCAGACAACAGCGTGTTCTACCAGGGGATAGAATACCGCATAGACGGCAGCGAGAAATTCATTCACTCACCGCAAGGCGGGTGGGATAAAGGCGGTTTCGACCACAAGGTGACGCGCATGAGCAAGGTCATCACCGATGTGCAGACCGCCACGCTCTTCTCCGGCACTTCGGCCGAGATGCGTACCTACGTGGTGGGCGAGCAGCTGTACCACACCGGTGCCGGCACCATGAAGATGTACGACACCGAGACCGGCACCATCAACGGTTTGACCGGTGCATATGCCTACATTGTGGGCGGTATTGAAACGATAGACGGCGCCTGGGCCGGTGGTAAGGACAATGACGGCGATAAGATTGGCGACTACGATGTCATCTCCACCGCCTTCAACACCGAGGGGCACGAATCCGTCACCACCTATGAGCCCTTGCCCTATGCCGGGCAGCAGGGTGATTCCGGGTCCCCCGTGTTTGTGTACAACAGCAACACCGGGCAATACGAATACGTGGCAGCCGTGCAATCCATTGCCGGGGGCTACAGTACGCATTATTACGGCGGTATCGACTACGTGCGCTCGACCCTCAACTCCTACGATAAGCTGGTGCAGAGCGATGCCGGCCACGCTACCCTGCACATCGGCGCGGTGACCACGCAGGGTGATACGCTTTCTGCCGATAATGTGGCATACAACTATGGCATGGAAGCCACCGTGAGCACCACCAAGTGGCTGGGTACCGTCACCGGCGGCACAGCGGATGTCTCCTTCGTGGGTGTCAAGAGCGGTTTCAACACCTGGCTTGATTTGTCTGCTGTCAAGGACACGGACAACTGGTTCAACTACGAAAATACCTACCTGAACGCCGCACCCTACATCACCGGCGCCAATGCCACGGCGGGCAAGCAACTCACCTATGCCGACCTCTTTGTCACGGAAAATCTTGTCTTTGCCGCCGGCACGGCCACCACGGATATCATCCTCGATGCCACGGTGGATTTGGGCATAGGCTACGCACAATTCAGCCTGGGCGGCACGGAGGCGAACCCCATTACCTCTGCCACCTTCAACATCTCTTCCGGTGGCGATGGCAGCTACCAATTCAACCACGCCGGTTATGTGATTGATGCCGGGGTAGATGTACACACCACCCTCACCGGCTCTGCCGATCACATGTACGAATGGCGCAAGGTGGGGGCAGGTAATCTGCACATCGAGGGCACGGGCAACAACAACATCCTGCTCAACGTAGGCGGCGCGGGCAAGACCTACCTGAACCGCACGGCTGCCGCAGGCGAATCCTCTGCCTACGCGGCCTACAACGTGCTGGCCAATACCTATGCCACCGTTGTCATTGCAGATATCAATCAAATTGCCCGCGATTTCACCTTCGGCCACCAAGGCGGTGTGCTGGATATGAACGGCAACAGCATGGTGTGGAATAACTCCAATACCGATGTCTCTGCCGCCGGCTTCACCATCCACGCGCTGGATGAACAAGCCATTGTCGCCAACCTCAAGTCCGGTTCCACCACCACCCTCACCTGGACCCAGAGCGGGGCTCAGACCTTCCTCGGCTCCTTTGCCGACAACGGCAAAGACAGTGCCCTCCAATTTATCTATAATGGCGGAGAGGGCGCATCCCTCGCCCTGCACAGCATCAAGACCAGCCTCACCGCCCCCGGTAGCGGCATGGTGGTGCAGAGCGGCACACTCTCCCTCTCCGGCACCAACACCGTACACGGCACCGGCTCCGAATCCGGTAAGAACGCCAACCGCTACCACAGCGATTTGGACTGGCACTATGCGGATGCCACCTCCGATGTCACCGTGCAAAACGGCGGCACCTTCGAGCTGGGCAGCCACGCCCGCCTCACCGGCGATATCACCGTGCAAAACGGCGGCACCTTCCTCATGCGCGAGGGCGTGCAACACGCGGAGGAATATGTAGAGGGCAGCAGCACGCTCATGAATACGGATATCGTCTCCGCGTTCTTCGGGCACAAGGGCAATGTCTCCCTGGCTTCCGGCGCCACCATGCGGGTAGAATACGGCAGCGGTGTCACCGCCAACAATACTTACTCCGGCAACATCACCGGCAGCGGCAATGTGGAAATTGACCTCGGCTCGGCAGATGCTCGCTTCACCTTAGCCGGCAAAAATACCTTCTCTGGCACCAAAACGCTGGATGAAGGCTTGCTCATCGGTGCCAATGTTGCGGCTCTCGGCAATGTGGGCGAGAGCGGCTGGCTCATCGGCTCGTCCGGTACCTTGCAGGTGGATTCCGGGCTCACGGCGGCCAATGCCTTGGGGCTTGTTCATGCAGATTCCACCGGCACCTTGTCCCTCACAGAGAATATGGGGGCGCTTGATATGAGCGGCCACACCGGCCTATTCATCGGCGCGGCAGAGGGCCAGACCGTCCAATACGGCACGGCAGAGGAAAGCATCTCCCCGGCGGGTGGTAAATACAACCTTGGTGGCGGCGGCGGTGAATTGGTGGTGAATGCTGCGCTCACCGACCGCGGCAACTTGGTGCTGGGCAATGGACAGGGCCTTGGCGGCATCGTCACCCTCACCAACGCATCCAACAGCATCGGCTCCATCACCTTCAATCCCGGCGTGACCCTTTCTTTTGCTGATACCAGCGCCCTGGGCGGTGCCGATATCATCTTGGTGTATGGTTCCTCTTTGCTGGGTTCTTCGGATTCTACGGCTTTGCTGAATCTGATTAAAAGCGATGACGAAAACGTTTCCCAAGGTGCTATCCTGCTGGATCGCGCCGGCAATGCCAACTTCGACATGAGCAACGATGGTGAGGTGGCTCTCTCGGCCTCCGGCAATGTCACCTACTCCGGCAAGGTCACCGTGGCAGAGGGCGGTACATACCGCTTCGGCGGCGGCTCCGGCACGCTCACCCTCACGAAGGCCTTGGATGTCAATGGTTCCAATGGCTTGGTGATTGACGGCCAAAACAGCAGCGGCGGCAAGGTTATTTTGGGCGCGGTATCTGATATCACGGGGCAAGTGACAGTGCAGGGCTACAAGATGAGTCTCACGGCTCAAACCGGTGATGTGACCCTGGGCTTTGCTGTCGATGACGCATTGAGCAAGGTGGGACAAGTGACAGTAGCGCGTGGCGGTGTTTTGGATGTGGGTTCGACCACGCAGACCTTCACGGATATTCAGGTCTCTACCGGCGGCTTGCTCAAGGGCAATTCCGATGGTACGCTCATTTTCCACATGACGAAGACCGGCGAGAACGCATTCCAGCAGTTGGGGTATATGCAGCTCGGCAAGGCTGAAAAAACCGGCAGCGGTGAATTGAAGCTTTCCAAGGAAGGGCATTACAGCTGGGAGCTCCTCACCATCAAAGAAGGTACTGTCTTCACCCAGGTGGACAACGCCCTCTCTGCCACGGGTATCACCCGTGTGGAAGGCAGCGGTGTGCTCAATATGAATACCTGGAATGGGGAGGGCTACCGTGGCCGCACCATGCATGGTAATGTGGAGCTGGCCGATGGCGGTACCCTCAGCGCAGGTACTGGCAATGATTATGCCATCACCTTCAACGGCACCATTGCTGCTGCGGCGGGCTCTACCGGTACCATCACCAATGGTTCATCCTGGATTCTCAACTCTGCGGAAAACAACATCGGCGGCGGCACGCTCGTGTTCAATGCTCCCCGCTTGCAGCTGAACCAGACCATGGAGCAGCATATCGGCGGTACCTTCGATATTGGCGCAAGCTCCGTGCGCTTCTCCAGCCGCGGTGCGGGCGAGGATATGCTCAAACACTTCTCGCATGTCAATATCGGTAGCGGTAAGACGCTGAATGTTTCTGAGCGCACCTGGAACACCATCTGGCAGTTTGATAAGCTCACCGGCGAGGGTACCATCAACTGGGATTCCACCACCACGCATGATAAGACCGCCCGCCTGATTCTGAGCGGCGATGGCGCTTTTTCCGGCACCATCAACATGCTGCGCCGTTACAACCAGTCCAATCGCACGCATCAAGCTTTCGTTGAAATCAACAGCGAAAATGCGGCAAGCGGTGCCACGTTCAATTTATCCGGTACCGGGGCTTCAGCTTACGCTTCTCTCGCCATCAATGCCGACAACGTGAACATCGGCGGCTTGATGAGCGATGTGTCCATGTCCACTTGCTTCGATGAAGGAGTCGGTAGCGATGGGCAAGCCGCCGGCACAGGTACCGGCTCCAATTGGGCGCATGTCTTTGCCGGTGCCGCGCCCGAGCTCTCTGCCTCTACCACCGCTACTGCTTCTTCCCGCAAAGCTACCCTCACCATCACCGGCAGTGGGGATTATACCTACGGCGGCCATGTCGGCTCCACGGCTGATACCAAGGAGCATTCCCTCAATATCACCATGAACGGCAGCGGTACCCAGTCATTTGAGGGTGGTACCATCGTTGTGGGCGACCTCACGGCAAAATCCGGCACGCTGCGTGTGCAGAATCTGGTAGGTACCCATTTCCAAGTACTGGGGGATGTTAATATGTACCAAGGCGGTACCCTCACCGTTTCCTTGGGTTCCAGCGCAGATGAATTTGGAACATATGCTGATTTAACCCTTGGCAGCGGTCAAAGCTTCAATGTGCTGGATGTGGCAGATTCTGCCGCTACGGCCACGTTCAACGGCAATTTGGTGATCAATGGCGGTATCTTGCGTTACGATGGTGCGGTCCTGTCTGCCACGGATGCTAACGGTGCAGGTACAGCGGCTCTCACTCTGTCCTCTATCTCCTTTAGTGGCTCCACCCCGACCATTCATTTCACCAACTACGATCAATTGAAGGAAGGTAGCTCCTACATCCTCGCCACGGGTGATTGGACTTCCCTCGTAGGCAACGTGACGGCCTCCGGCTTGGAGTACTACGATGCTTCTTTCTCCACCAATAGCTCCGGCCATTTGGTGATGACCCTTGCCCTCAAGCAAGATTACCTCCGCTGGGATGGTAATGAGACGAAAGCAGATTGGGGTGGAATGACGTGCGGTTCTACATCTTATGCTTGGGGCTATGTAACCGGTAAACCTGTCATTTTCGATGATTCTGCAGAAGTCACCAATGTAAGATTGACGAATTCGGCTTCTCCCGACAAGGTAACCTTCAATGCGTCCAAGGATTATTACGTATACAGAGATTCCGGTTATTCCTACACCCAGACCGCCCGCGAGCTGGTGCAGGAAGGCACCGGTACGACCACGCTGCAAGCCGGCGTGATGAAGGTGACGGAAACCACCACCATCAAAAACGGCGTACTGGAAGTACAGGACAACGCCACCTTGGGGGCGGAAACCAACACCATCTCCGGCGATGGTACATTGCGCGTCAACCTGGCAAATGCGTCGGATGAAGCCTCTTTCAACATCGCACAGCTGGGTACTCTGCATTTGCAGCAAGGCACCTATGCCATGAATGCCAATGCCAACAACGATGATATCACTGCTATTTCCCGTGTGCAGATAGATAAAAACGGCACCCTCAAACTGGGTACCAATGCAACATTGGTGGCAGATGTTGCCTCTCAGGGCACGATTTCCATGCATGCCGGTGAGTTGAAGGGTACGCTGACTCTGACGGGGGATACAACGATTCACTCCCACACCGGCGGCGAAGCCAAGATGAGCGCGGCCATCAATGCCCAGGGTCACAAGCTGACCTTGACCGGCGGTTATGGTCTTCAAATTGCTAATACAAGTATACAGTTGAGTGAATTGGCCATTCAATCCGGTTATGTGGCCATGCATTCCGATTTTACCGCAGAGAAGATTACCGCTGCGGCTGGCACGATAGTGAAAGCCTCGAATGCACAAATGGTGACCGGGGTGAAAACCATCGAGTTGAATGGGGATAGTACCTACGGTGCTTCTTACCTTACCCTCGATTGGTCTTCCGGTATGAGCGGGGTGAATATCTTGCTCAACGATCATAGCGAAATCCAAGTGTTCAATGGTGGTGGTGGATATAACACCCTGAATGCTGATATTGTCGTCAAGAGTTCACAATCAGTAGACTTTAATGATAATGTTGTCACCTTGAATCCTGTGATTCGCGGTGGTAATAATGGTGGCAATTCCGTTGTGTCCGGTTCCATTACTGCAGCCAATGATACAACCTTGCAGTTGACGAATAATGATGCGAACCCGTGGACGATTGCTTCCTCCATTGCAGATGGAGAAAATGCCGTTCTGGGGCTGAACTTGCTTCAGGGGGGCTCTGGTGCACAACTGAATGTTCGTCTTTCCGGCAAAAACACCTATACCGGTGGCACGACCATTAATTCCAATACAACTCTTCATGCCGTTTCCTCTTCGGCTCTTGGCTCCGGCAATGTGCAGATGAATGGTGGTACACTTCGTTTGGAGCGCGACCTGTCGGTTACAACCCTGAATGGTAGCGGCACGCTTGATTTCAACAAACGCAAGCTTACCGTGGGTGCAGATCATGCGGATGCTACATACTCCGGTTCATTCAGCGGAGAGGGTGGTATCATCAAGACCGGCTCCAACACACAAAGCTTCACCTCCGGCGCTACCTTGAGCAGTGGTATTGAGGTGCAGGGAGGTACCCTCAACCTGAACTCTGCATCCACAACCGCTGCCGGCAACATCTCCATTGGCACGGAAACGGGCGATGGTGTGCTGAACATGGCGGGTACCTACACCCTCAACCAAGGCAACACACTTTCCGTGCTGTCCAACAAGCAGAGCACGCTGGGCGGGCTGACGCTCAACGGCGGCTTCATCGAGCTGTGGGGCAGTACACTTTCCACCGAGGAGGGGTATACCCCGGCGCTGAACATCGACGGCACGGTGCAGGGGGATGCCCTCACCATCTTGCTGGCAGGCGGCATGCCCACCGAGGCGGGGCGCTACCTGCTGATGGGAGGTGACTTTGCCAACGTGAGCACGGGCGGCGTATCTGTGGCGGTGCAAGAAAGCGCCTTGCAGACCTTTGCCTTGGCGCGCGACGGCGGCGAAACCCCGCAGTTGTTCTCCTCCGTAGATGCTACCGACGATGGTCTTTACCTCGTGTTGTCTGAAAATCCGGATTCCAACGTCTGGGCGGGTGATGCGGATAACAACACCTGGAGCTCGGCTGCTTTCTCCGTGTATGGTACAAGCATGGTGGATGGTGCAGATGAAACAGCTATCTTTAATGACACCGCTACCAATAAGAGCGTGAATGTCTCCGAGGCCGTTTCCGTGGGCGGCATGGAAATCTCCGGCGGTGGCTATAGCTTTGACGGCGAGGGCTCCATCTCCCTTTCCGGGCAGTTGAGCGTGACCGATGGCGGCGCTGCCTCTGTCATTGAGCAGATTCACATCCCCACCGGGCCTATCACCGTAAACGGCTCCGAGCTGACCATCATCGAGCTCACCCCCGCTAACCCCTCCGCTCCCATCGAGCTTTCCAACGCGGCCAAGCTCACCATTGGCTCTGCCGCCTACCGCTATGGCGCCTTCTCCGGTCTGGTCACGGGCGATGAGGGCAGCCAACTGCACCTCTACACCACACAGGTGAGTGGCAACTACTGGCAGGAAGATGGGCGGGTACACCTTCTCACCGATTCCACCGTGCAGGATGTCTACATCCACGGTGATTTGGCCCTCAACAAGTTCTCTAACGATGACAACCAAACCAACCTGCAAGGGGCTAACCTGCACATGGATGCCGGCAGCAATCTTGTGGTACGCAGCAGCGAGGCTACCCTCAGCCCCACCACGGGCAACATCGTGCTGCATGGGGATTTGAACATTGTGGCGTATCAGAATGTCTCCACCGATACCGCTATCGCTTCTGCTTTTGTGTTGGCCAATGGCGAGTCAGGCACTCTCATCAAGAAGAAAACGACGAATGATAATGGCACGGATTCCACCGGTTCCATCACCCTCTCCGGGGATATCAACGTCTCCGGCATCACCGTGGAATCCGGCACCCTCAAGCTCACGGGCAGCAGTATCACCGCTCCCTCCCTCAGCGTGACCGGCGGTTCCATGGTGGTCGACAACGCGGCGGGTACCCTCTCTGCCACCGGTGGCCTGAATTTGGCTGCCAATACCAGTGCAGTCATCAACGCGCAGACGGTTTCTCTTGGCGCCATCACCGGTGCCGAGGGCTCTACCCTCACCCTCCAAGGCGGGGCGTATACATTCAGTGGCGACATCGGCGGCAATGTGATCTTCTCCGGCAGCTCGATGACAACATCGTCCAATCGCAACATTACCGGTGTCTTTACCCTGACCGGGGAGACGGCTGTGAGCGGTGGCCGCTTTGATGTTGCCACCAGTGGTGAAATGGTGCTGCAGAACGGCACCAAGTACAACCGCACCACCGGCTCTGCCGACTGGATGCTGGGTACGATGACGATTGAAGAAAACGCCACCGCAACCTTTGCTTCCACCAACGATTTGCACGTGGCTTATGGCAGTGCCACCCAGACGGGTATTATCAATTTGCTTGCCGGCAGTACGCTGAACTTGCAGTTTGATAGTAGTCACGCCATGCATACATACAACAAGGCTGCTATCAAACTTGCTGCCGGGGCGGTGCTCAATGCGGAAGAGAGTACTGTGCACATGAAGGATACATCCACCCTCACGGTGGGCAGCGGTGCCACCGCCAAGTTCAAGACCGCGAGCTTTGCGGCAGATACGATCATCGATTTGCAAGGCGGGCGCCTGGAGATGAACAAGGGCACGGCACAAGCTATCGGCGGCACGGTGAAGCTGAGCAACAACGCCGCTGTGGTGTATACCTTGACGGGTGCGCATCAAGATGCCGTCAACGAAATCAGCAAGGTGGAGATGGCAGATGCCTTGGGCGGTAGCGTGAGCGATGCGGGCGGCTCCGGCTATATCCGCATCAATACGCTGAATGTGGCAGAGGGGGTGGCCAGCTCTGTGCTCAACCTGACCAAGACTTCCGACAGCTCCTATCTCAGTATGTTTGAACTGGGCAAGGCAGATACCGCCGCCGGCAATTTTGCGGGCAAGGTGGTGCTGAGCAATACCAGTACGGGAGAGAAGCGCTCCGCATTCCTCACGGTGTCGGATAGCAGCATCCTGCAACATGCCTTGGTAAGCTTGGGCGAGCAGCCCTCCTCCGGGGCTTATCTGGGCGTGGGTATCAATGTGACCGAGGCTACCATCGGCGGTATCGAGTCGCAGCAAGCACTGGGCGACCGCGCCAAGCTCTTCTCCGGCAAGGCCAGAGTAGGCCATGGCTGGAATACGGGGGACGGCGGTGATATTGCGGATGGCACGGATGTAGCCCGCACGCTGACCATCAACACCGCTGCTGCAGATGCAGATTATACCTTCTACGGTGTGGTGCAGCACAATATCAGCCTCATCAAGCAGGGAGAGGGCTCCCAAACCTTTGCCGGTAAGGCGCAGGTGGGCAACCTCACGGTGGAAGCCGGTGAGCTGGCCTTTACTGCCAATACCTCCACCATCAGCGGCAACATCAGCGTCTCCGGCGGTGCGCTGGATTTCGATGGTACCTACACGCTGGGTGCGGGGCAGAGCCTGAGCATTGCCACCGCCACGAGCGAGGCCGCCTCTCTGGCCGGCTTGGTGCTGGCGGGTGGTGAAATCATCTTCGATGCCACCGCGCTGAGCGCCGATACCGCCGCGCTGAGCGTGGGCACGCTGAGCCTGAGCGAGGGTACGGCCAGCCAGACCATCACCTTTGCCAATGCAGATGAACTGGTCAGCGGGCGCTACATGCTTGCCGGCAGCTGGACCACCCCTGCGGGGCTCTCCTTGGCCTCTACCGGCCTGAACAACGGTACCGCTACCTACACGGTGGAAAACGGCGCCCTGTACATGGATTATGTCAGCACCTTGTATTACACCTGGACCGGCACAACCGATGGCAACTGGAACTACTCTGCCCCCAACTGGGATACGGATGCTGCGGATGCAGATGTAGCCTTTGTGGCAGACAAGGTGGCTATCTTTGAAACGGATGCCAACGTGACCGTGAGCGAGGCCGTGAGCGCAAGCAAGCTCATCGTGCGCGAGGGGGCTACCCTCACCCTCACCGAAACCGCCGCGCTCACCGCCAACTCCATCGAGGTGGCAGAGGGTGCTACCTTGAGCTTTGCTACGGCGAAGGCCGGGCGTATAGAAAATATCACAGGCACCGGTATCGTGGAAGTGGCATTGACAGATGTCTACAACAATGCCTTGAAGCTGGGTGCTGATTTTGCGGGCGAAACGCGTGTGACAAGCGGTCAATTTACTATTTCAGGTGCGCAGGTGGGCAACAGGCTGGTGCTGGCAGATGGGGTGGATATGCAATCTAATTACCCGTCTGGGCAATCTTCCGGTAACTATGAGACGACTGTTGCTGCGGATATAGTATTAGAAGGTACAACAATCATACATGCCAATAGCTCGCGACCCATTGTTTACAATGGTTCGTTCACCGGTGAAAATGGTGATTTCCGCAGTGCTGCTAGCTCCTCTCATACTTTCAACGGGTTGGTTGATATCAAGCAATTCAAGACGGAAGGCTCGGCGGCTGTCACGTTTAATGGGCAAACAACGATTGATAATGTCATTATCAATCAAGCTACTTCCAACTTCATCGGCACCACGGAAATCACCACCGCCACCATCTCCGGCGGTACGACCACCTTCAAGGGAGAGACGGATATCTCTGCGATGAGCATCTCCGGTGGCACGGTGAACTTTGGGGTGGATACGGTTGGCGATACAACGATTGGAACGCAAGGCGGCACCATCACCATGACAGGTGGCCGTTTGCAGCTTAATTTGGAGGGTAACAACGCCACACAAACAGTCTCCAGCAAGCTTGTGGTCAACAACACGGCTGCCACGGCAGAAAACGGTTCTATCAGCTATCTGAAGAACAATGGCGACAACTGCGATAATATGCAGCGTGTTCTGACCGCTGTGGAGATAGCCGCGCACAATACCCTGCAGATTGAGCAGGCCAGCTGGAATACCATTTGGAATATCAACAGCCTTTCCGGTGAGGGTAATTTAACTTGGAAATCCACCACAACGCACAGTAGCTCCTCCCGATTAATCATTACCGGTGATAACGATTTCAGCGGTAACATCACCTTGGATCGTGCGGTGGATAATGTGTGGGGAAATGGCAACTGGCAAGCTTTCCTCGTGCTTGCATCTGATACTGCGGCAAAGAGTGCCACGCTGACGCTGACGGGTGCGGATAGTGCAGACAATGCCATCATGGCAGTAGATACGGCCAATGCGCAAGTCATGGGCGTGAGTGGTAATGCATATTCCCACATATACGCCGGTGCAGCCAAGACGAGTGTTTCCGGTAGCGATACGGCTCCCGCCTCCTCCGCTTCCAATACGCTGACCATCGCCGGTGGCGATACCTACGCCTTTGCCGGTACGGTGGGTGCAGCCAATGAATCAGCGCACCTGAATCTGGCGATGACCGGTAGCGGTACGCAGACCTTCAGCGGGGTGGCGCATGTGGGCGATGTGAGCGTGAGCAACGGCTCACTGGCTCTCAGCAACGAAGGCTCCGTGGTGTATGGCGATATCAGCGTGACGGGTCGTAGCTTCACCCTGGGCAGCAGCTATAGGCTGGGCAGCGGGCAGGTGCTCTCCGTGCTCACAGGGACAGAACAGGCCGTGACGCTGGGCGGCATCGCGCTGGCAGGCGGCGAGATGGTGTTTGATGCTTCGCTGCTCAATGGCAGCACCGCCGCGCTGACGCTGACGGGTGCCGCCACGGTGGGCGAAGGCGGCGGCGCGACGGTGACGCTGGACTTCTCTAAGCTGAGCGGGGCGCTGGCTACGGGCAACTACCTGCTGGCGGCGGGCGATTGGTCCGGTGCGGCAGCGGAGAATGTCTTTACCTACAACGGCAGCGGTACTGCTACGCTGAGTGCTACCTCCACCGGCTTGATTCTGAACTACACCAACGACAGCGTGTACACCTGGGTTGGCGGAGCTACAGATGGCGAAGGCGCAGCAGACAGTGCCTGGACCTCTGCCAACTGGGACTTGGTGGCAGATGCGGATGCTTCCAATAACGCCTCTTGGGTCACCGGCAAGGATGCCATCTTCAACACCAATGCCACCGTGAGCGTGAACAGCGCCGTGAGCGCCGGCACGGTGTCTATCCTGAACAACGCCCAGGTGACACTGAACGGCAGCGGCTCCCTGAGCGTGAAGAATTTGGTGGTAGACAACGGTAAGCTGACTCTGGGGGAACAAACCAACTGGACGAATATCACGGACATCACCGTGAAAGAGAGCGGCACGTTGAGTTTGGGCTGGGGCACGGGCTTGACTGCCACACGTTTGTTGCTGCAAGGCGGTACGGTGGAATTGAATAATGGCGGTGGTACCCACCATCACCTCAATGCTGCCATTACGGTGGATGGCTCCGGTACCATCAATGGCTCCAGCACGGGTAACGATACGGATATTCAAGGCTCTATCACCGGTGCTGGTGTGCTGAACATCGGTAAGACGCTTGAAGACCGCAACCCCATCAAGATCTCCTCCACCATGACGGATGGGGCCAACGGCCCGCTGGCGGTGAATATCATTGATGCTAACGTCGTTTATTCCGGGGCTAAGCGCTACACCGGCGGCACCACGATTGGAGCGACCGGCTCACTTACCGTGAATGCCGGTGGGCAAGAAGGCGGCATGGTTGGCGAGATTGATGTGTATGGCACCCTGAAGCTTAACGCCGGTGACGCTACCGGTTGGGGAAGCTCCAACAACACGGTTTCTGCCATCAATGTGTATGAGGGCGGCACGTTTAATGTTGTGAGTACAGCGAATCAGACCGGTTCGGGCATTGCTATCAACCTGCAAGGCGGTACCATGACCGGTAGTAGTGGTTCTAACTTCGACTTGGGCTATGGCGACAGCACACGCGGATATTCTACGATAACGGCCCTTGCTGCGGATGGTGCCACGGCAGAATCCCCTACTGATTCCTCGATTAATACCGTTACAATTTCTTTGCGTCAGCGAAAGAGCGTGTTCGATGTGCAGGAAAATGCGCAATTGAATATCAGTAGCGTCATTGCGCAGAAGAACAATGATTACATCAACAGTGATCCCGCAGCTAATGGTGATATGACCTTCACCAAGACCGGGCTCGGTGAGTTGGTGCTGAGTGGGGCGAACACCTATACTGCCGCCACCACCGTACAAGCCGGTACGCTGACACTTGCCAACGGCGGTGCGCTGAACAGCGCGGTGACGGTGAATGAGGGGGCCACCTTCAAGCTGCTGGCCGATACGGCAGATGTCACCTTTGGTGCGGCATCTATTGGTGGCGAAGGAGCTATTCTTAAGACAGGCAGCCGGGTAGCCAAGTTTACAGCTGCATCGACGCTCTCCAAGCTGGATATTCAGCAGGGCTTTGTGCAGGCGGGTGCCGCGCTCTCTATCTCGGCATTGACGGTGGCAGAGGGCACCGGCTTTGTGTACGATCTGAGCAGCACCCCCGCCATGGTGACAGCCAATAGCTACAACGATGCCATCACCTTCCGTCTGGATAACATCGCGGGTATTGGTACATACGATGTGTTCCAAGCTGCAGCCGGCATGAGCGCTGCCCAGGTGACGCTGACCGGTACTTATGACACGAACACCTACCGAACCTCCACGAGCGTGAGCGAGAGCGGCCTGGTGAGCATCGGCGTGTACTACACCGGGCTGGCGTGGAACACCGCCGGTGCCACGGATGCATGGAACACCACCGATGCCAACTGGAACGATGCCGCTACTGCTACCACCTACACAGATGGCAGCAAAGTGACCTTTGCCGGCATCGGCGAAACCGTGACCATTGACGGTACCGTGGCCCCCGGCGATGTCATTGTGCGCGGCACAGGCTACACCCTGAGCGGCGGCACTATCGCCTCCACCGGTAGCCTGAGCGTGCTTGGCGGCGCAAGCGCCACACTCACTCAAAATGCCACCTTTGCCGGTGGCGTGACGGTGGATGGCACGCTGGGTTACGAGGTGGCAGCCGGGCAGGAAATTGAATTCACCAACGCTATCGCCGGCAGTGGTGAACTCAACAAGACCGGTGAGGGTACGCTGAATTTGGGGGCTCTCAACAGCAGCAATATCTCCACCACGCTCCATGTGAGCGAGGGTGTGCTTAAGTTTACGGGCAATAGTACAGAGCAGCCGCAAGATACTCCTACCTTCATTAGTGTGCTGAGTAAACTGGAAACCTCCGGCACGGGTAAGTTGCTGGTGGAGGGAGATGTTGTATACAACTACCAGGGTAATGGAGAGACGCAGCGAGTTATTACGATAGATGATGCCGTTGAAATTACCGGAAAATGGCAAATCAACTCTTGGGATACCACCGGCAACAATGGTTACCGCAAATATCTGGTGGCTGATGGCGCTGATCTGACCGTAGGCGGCACGCTTTGGCTCACCAACAAGCAAGAGATGGTGGTGCAGAATGGTGCGGTGCTCCATGCCAATGGTGGTATCAAACTGGGGCATGATAGTACGGGCTCCGGTTACACTGCTCGCTTTGTGGTAGAAGGGGGCGAGGTGAAGACCACGGGCATCACCTTCCGCCGAGATGGTAATCCCCGCACGGGCAATGCCTTTATCATGACCGGCGGTCGTGTGGAGTTTGCCCCGGCTAGTGCCGCTACCAATGTGATACAGAAGCTGAATGATGGTGCCAACGGAACAGGTGCTATCGAGAAGGGTGAAGTTTCCCTTACCGGCGGTACACTCGTGGCCAAGGACAGCAGCTGGCTCATGGATGCCGGCATTGCGACCAATTTCCACGTGTATGGCGTGACCTTTGAAACGGCTGCGGACAAGAGCATCACGCTGGCCGGTAACATCAACTTTACCCCGGCAGAGGGTGCCAACGGCACCATCACCAAGACGGGTGAGGGCCTGCTGGTGCTCAACACGCAGACGGTTATCACAGAGAATAATGAGACCAGCGTTTCTGCCTCGGTTCTGGCCGGGTTGGATATCCAAGGTGGCTGGGTGCAGGCGCAGCAAGCTATCACGCTGAGCACGCTGACGCTTGCCGATGGCGCCGGCTTTGCGTATGATTTGAGTGCTACCCCGAAGATTGTCACCGCCGCCACTTACACAGGTGACCTGAACTTCCGTCTGGACAACCTGACCGTGGGTGCAACATACGATATCTTCCAAGGCTCTGCCGATGGCACCTGGACGAACGACAACGTGACGCTGAGCGGTTACAATGCCGATATGTACCATGTGACCGTGAGCAGCCAGGCCGGCTTGGTGAGCTTGAATGTGGCATACGCCGGGCTGCTGTGGGATACGGACTACAGCGACACCAACACCTGGGTGGCTGCTGATGGCGAAACCTCCTGGAATGGCGGCGAGAATACCGTCAATGTAGCTTATAGCGGCACTGCCAAGGCTATCTTTGCGGGAGAGGGTGAGGAAATTACCATCTCCGGCACGGTGACACCGGAGGGCATCACCGTAACCGGCACGGGCTACGCCTTTGTGGGTACCGGCTCTATTGGCGGTAGCGGCAAGCTTACCGTGGAAAACGGTGCAGATTTGACCATCTCCACCGCCAATACTTATACCGGCGGTACGGTGATTGAAGAAGGCGGTTCGCTCACCATCACCAAGCTGCAGGCCTTGGGCGGCAGCGTTGTAGAAAATGTTGGGCATGTGCTGGGCAAGGTAAGCGGTGCCGGTACGTTGGTGCTGGATTTGGGCAGTGGCAACACGGCCTTTGCCACCGGAGAGGGAGATGCTGCTGTGTTGGGTGCCTTCACCGGCACGGTAGATATCACGAGCGGTACGCTGCAGGTGGGCTCGACCTCGACTGGCGGTACCGGTGCCCCGGCTGATTTCGGCGCAGAGAAGGTGATTGTGCGCAATGGTGCCACCTTTACGACCTCGTTCGGCTATGGTGGCAATGGCATTCATGAGGACGAAGGCTCCCGACAGTTCAGTTCTGCACTGGATTTGATGAGTGGCTCGACCTTGAATAATGTTGACGGCAATATCGCATACGCAGGTCCTATCCGCTTCAACGTGCAAGATGCCGCCGCCGGTACGTTTGATAGCACCGGCACGGTGAAGATTCAGCAGTATTGGGCCAAGACGCTGGAATTCTCCGGCTTGTTGGAGGGTGCCGGTACGGTGGAGATGTACTCCCCGTCAGGCGGTAATGAGGCTATTTACAAGATTACCGGTGAGGATAACACCTTTGCCGGCACGTACAAGCTGCTGGATGGTTCTTGGGCAGGAGCTGATAAATCTGCCATTTTGGTGCTGGGGCAGCAAAATGCCGCAGCGAATGCCACGATTGCGCTGGCTGCCACGACTTCCCAAGCTGTGTTGCAGGCTGATACGGCGGTGAACATCGCCGGGCTGAGCATTGGCACCAATGCCAATGCCAAGGTGACCGGCAGCAATGTGACCGCCGGCAGCATGACCCTGGGCGCCGGTAGCACCCTGACGGTGGATACCGCCACCGTGAAGGTGACGGATGGCGTGACCCAAAGCGAGGGTTCCCGCGTGCTGGGTACGACAAGTGCTACGGCTACCACCACCATCATTCCCACCAACGGAGGTGTGCTGGATGATCGCGGTTCTCTGTATGCGGTGAGCGGTACACTCAACATTGGCGATGATGATGCCACCACCAGCGGTACGGTGTATGTGAAGGGCTTGGCTCTCACCGGTGCAAGCAAGCTTGATATCAAGAGCGGTAATACATTTGTCATTACCGGTACAACGAATACTGCATCCGGCACGGCCACGACAACCGGCAATAACTATGGTGACTTCCAGATTACGACAAATGATAGCTCGACAAAGAATACGGTCATTGACGTGGCGGGTACACTGACGGCCAACAGCCGCTTCTCCGTGGCCGGTGGTACGGGTACTTTCAATGTGAAATCCGGCGGTACGGTCAACATGTTGGACGGCACCGCGGAAGGGGGAACCAGCACCGCTATCATCTACAATGTAGAGGGCGGCGGCCGCGTGAATATCGCTTCGTATGAAAGTGGCCGCGCACTGGATGGCGATAACGATGTAACCCTCAAGCTTGCAGATGGTGCTACTGTGGGTGGTATTGCAGATAGCACTCGCGGCGAGGATATCTACATGCTGCAAAAGGTAGAGATTGGCGGTACCGCCACGATTGATACCGATGCCGCCACTTATGATGCTGATACCTTCGAGGTGTCGGAGACGGACAACGGCACCGACATGGTGTTCACCCGCGAGATGACATCTAAGGCAGACACAGACGCTGTGCTGAAGGTTGCCGGCCATGGCACGGCGCACTTGGCCAACACGGCTACCCTGAGCGGTGGCCTGGAGGTGGAGCAGGGCGCCGCTTTGGCGGTATCTTCTGCAACGGTGGAATCTGCCCCGACAAGCAGCACGTATGCGGATATGGCCACCATCACCAGTGCGGATGGCGAGAATGCCGCCACGGTGGATGGTGCGGTGCGCATCAAGCAGGCAACGGACAGCGAGGCCACAAGCATCAAGGGCACAGGTGATACCGCTGCCACGATGAACAACAGCCTCATCACCATTGCCCAAGGTGCGAGCCTGACGGTGGATAGCATCATCATCTCCGAATCCAGCCGCATCACCGGCCAGACAGCGGCCACCTTTGCCGCCCGCACAGCCGGGGTGACCAACCTGACCGCCACCAATACCACCGTGGTGCTGGGCGAGGGCAATGCTGATGTGGCCGATGCGCCCGCGACCTTGGCACAGAATACGCTCGTGTCCTTGGATGGAACCGCAACCACGGTGCAGATGGCGGGCGATTTCACCACGCTGGCGGTGACAAGCAACGCCCTGAGCAGCCTGACGCTCAATGCCGGTAGTTCGCTCACCATCGACTTCAGCTCCCTGCTGACCGATGTGCAGATTGCCAATATCGACCTCATCGAGCTGAGCTTTGCAGATGTGAACGTGGATTGGACGGATAACATCACCATCACCGGTGTGATGAACGGCAACGCGATGACCGCCTACTACCTGGCTCCCACGGAAACCGCCGTGGCCAACGTGGGCAGCATCTACTTTGCCACCGATTCCATCCCCGAACCGACCAGCACGACGCTGAGCATCCTCGCGTTGGCAGCTCTGGCCGCCCGCCGCCGCCGCCGCTAAAGCGTGGTACAATGAACAATGAAAAATGTACAATGAACAATGAGGAAGCTCGCCGCGCATAGCGCGGGGGGAATTTCATAGCCCCGCCGGATGGCGGGGCGGCATAATGCGGGGCATGGGTACGGTGCGGGGCATTATGCCACCCTGCGCTCCGCGCACCGCTGGCGCGGCTGACGGGGTTCCGGTTCGTTATTTATTGGTGAGCAGGGGGCAAGCCCCCTGCCTATTGCTATGTCACCCCTAGCGGGGTTCCCGCATTCGCCGCGCTTGATGCGCGGAATTCACACATACACGGGGCGTATTCGCCCCGCGAGCCCAAGAGTCCCGGAGGGACGGCATAGAGTAGCCAGGGGGCTTGCCCCCTGGACACATATCCCCCACGAAGTATGCGAACCCCGACAGCCGCGCCAGCGGGCGTGCGTCAGCACGCGGGTGACATAAAGCCGGGCATGGGTACGGTGCGGGGTGGAGAAGAACTCGCGTTGCTCGTCATGAAGACCGCTCTTGCGAGCGGAATGAAGAACTCGCTTGCGCTCGTAGTGAAGAATGGGCTGCGCCCATGATGAAGAACACCCTGCGGGCGTAACGGGGGGAAATTCCCCGCGGCTTTCGCCGCGGCGAACCTGAACAATTTGCAATTTGAAATGTGCAATTTGAAATTTGCAATCACATGATGCAACGCATTATGCCACCCTGCGCTCCGCGCACCGCTTCGCGGCTGGCGGGGTTCCGGTTCGTTATTTATTGGTGAGCAGGGGGCAAGCCCCCTGCCTATTGCTATGTCACCCCTCGCGGGGTTCCCGCATTCGCCGCGCTAGATGCGCGGAATGCACACATACACGGGGCGTATTCGCCCCGCGAGCTCAAGAGTCCCGGAGGGACGGCATAGAGTAGCCAGGGGGCTTGCCCCCTGGACACATCCCCCACGATACATGCGAACCCCGACAGCCGCGCCAGCGGGCGTGCGCCAGCACGCGGGTGACATAAAGCCGGGCATGTGTATGGCGCGGGGCATTATGCCACCCTGCGCTCCGCGCACCGCTGGCGCGGCTGACGGGGTTCCGGTTCGTTATTTATTGGTGAGCAGGGGGCAAGCCCCCTGCCTATTGCTATGTCACCCCTAGCGGGGTTCC
>Ga0233362_1000010_pt1 | contig 60675 bp, 51 predicted proteins | sample ElkDunMinimDraft_22_FD_180674 | JGI IMG/M metagenome (GOLD analysis project Ga0233362, IMG submission 180674) | Fecal eukaryotic communites from dung pellets of Tule Elk in California, USA - Elk Dung C1 | ecosystem: Host-associated > Mammals > Digestive system > Large intestine > Fecal | place... | reverse complement strand
ACGACTGGACACAGCACGCGCTGCAACTGGATGCGCGCCTGAGCTACGCCTACGCGCTCAACGAGCGCACCACGCTGCGCGGCTTCGGGGGCATGCAATACCTGCACATCGACTCCGACACGCCGGAAAAGGGCCTGAAGGCGGATTCCATGCAGAATGTGCGCGTAGAAGTGGGCGTGGGCGCCACCTACATGGCCACAGCAAAGACAGCGCTGTACGGTGAGGTAAGCTTCATTGGCGACATCGTGCGAGACAACCCTGCCACGCACATCGGCGGCATCTGCCGCGGGGGCTCGAACCCGGGCCGCGCGGGCATGAACATGACCGTGGGCGCCACGCACGCGCTCAACGAAAACTGGGGCCTGAACGCGAGCTACAACCTGGAGCTGCAGCCGCGCGCCAACGCACACAACGCCTCTGTGGGCGCCACCTACCGCTTCTGATGAGACGCCCCTTGCTTTCAACATAAAGGCAAGGGGCGTTTTTTATTTTCCGTGATAATCCACTTCAATCGTAAGGGAGAGAAGTTTAAATTCTTTGACCGAACGGACCCGTAAGCACAAGCCCTGCCCCTCTCCCGGCGCCGGGAGATGGGATACATGGATAGCACCGGTAAAGGGGTACGCTATCAGATCCCGCCGGGGCTCGTAGATTTCCCACCGGGAAGCATGCCCGGCACGGAAAGAAAAATGAGGGTCGCTTTGCAACAGTCTCAGTTTGACACGCCCAAGCTGACGCACGGAATTAAAGCTGAGTTCACTTTCCAAGGGCATGGTGTGTAGCTCCGATTCAAAAACAGCACCTACACAATACGTTTCTCCCGGGACGGCACCCGGGATGGAGCAAGCGCCGGTTTCATCGCACACGACTTCCACCGCCTCTTCCATTTTCCCCGGAGGAAACACAAGACAGGACATACCTTGCAGGTGAATTCCGGGATAAATGGTATCTGCCTTATACACGGGAACAGTAGAATAACTATCCACCCCGGGAGAAGATAGGGCATCTTTCATTCGCTCAAGAAAGAGAGTACCATTGGCTTCATTTTGCAAAACAAACCATACCTCATCGTCTTGAGAATCTGCTTGCACGAGCGGAGCCATGTGCACGCCTTTACGCCCGGGGAAAGAGACGCGCTGCCAAGCGGTCACCTGCTGCTCCACGTTGATGGTGAGCACGGCAAAACTGCCGTCATTCATCAGAACCCACAAACGTGGCATTGTACCTCGCTGCACCATCCATTCTTTTACCCCGGCAGAAAACAAATGTTCTGCCAGCAAACTTACATCCGTGGAGGTGTAGCCATCGGCTTCCAACTTGTAGGAGATTTCGCGCAGACGGCGACCGCCACGCTGGATAAAAAAGACTGTATTTTCCATGCTGATGGCGGGCGCCTCTGCGCTGCCAACAGATGATTGGCGGGCAAACATAGCATTACTTGCAGTGATACCCTGCCCCTCCGGTGAACTCAAAACCCATTCTCCTTCCGTAGACCCCAACAAGAGACCTCGGGAAGCGCATATCCAACAAATGCGACTTTGGTCATCAGATGCTAGGGTCAGATGCAATGCCGAGTCATCCGAAGAATTCACGCGAAAGTTCTGATAATCGTTGACACAACTGGCAAACAAAGTGGTGGGCAGCCCCTGTGCACCACCAAACCACAATCGCCCTTGATAAAAAGAAGCAAAACACGGATAGCCATTGCGCGAACCAAAAGCACCAAAGCTCCATCGGCGCGTATAAAAGCTTTTGTGATGGCCCAAATGAGTGCTGAGCACCTGAGCGCGGGCAATGTGAGATGATTCAAAGCTCACAATCTTCATTTTGTATTCCCGAGTAGAACCTAAAATACGGAAATAAAGATAGGCACCCATTTGTGAGGTGGAGGAAGACTTGCACACCAGCACCATGCGACAGGGTGTATCTTCTGAGCCGGACAAAGCCCAATTTTGGCGTTCAGAATACTCCGTTTGCCCGAATGTTTTGATGCGGGTCCAGCTCCAAAAGTTGAAATCAGCATGAACATCCGTATCATCGTAACTACGCCACAATTCCCACAGACCATTCCATTCTCCATTCGTCTTGAGTTCCCAATCACCGCAGATTTCGTAGGGTAGTCCGGCATCATCCAAGCGCATAACACCCGCAATGAAATAATTCGGATAATCCGCGGGGGAAAGACTGCCATTGAAGGCGGCAACATCGTAAGCTCGAATGCAGGTATAATAATCAAACAATCCTGAGGCACCATTTTTAACATGATACACAGTATTGGCCTCAAGGGTACTTTTGCTCAAATCCGGCAGGGCAACGGACGGAACGGAGAACTTCTCGTTCATAAATAGTGTATGAGAGGGAATTTGAGCCTCCGCAATCACATATTCATTTTCCACCATTGGGGCAACGAACGCGGGAGCCCCAGCCTCCGTTTTCAGCGTGGCAAATCGGCCATCCGCTTCCATAAGCACCTGCATGCCATACTCCTGCGCCACGTATGTTTCGCGCGGGTAGGGTTCCATATCCACGTATTCCCATTGCCAATCATCATCTGCATAGCGCATGAGTTTCACCGGAGGAAGCAGGGGGCACGTCACATACACAAGGTCATTCACCTGAACCGCACGCAGAGAGTTGACCATTTCCGCCGTGACCCATGGCATGCCGGGGGCGTAGATTTGCCCCCCTTTTTTGAGCACTGCGCCATCCCGAAAAACATGCATACCGCCGGAATAAAGCAGCAGCATCAGGGCATCGCGCTCCGAAAAAATAAAGGGCACGAGGCGGACTGACTTCCCCGCTAAAGGCGAAATCATATCCACAAACTCAGTACCGCTGCGCCGCTGCAAGCCACCGTATGGCTGCACCCAAAAGTTCTCGATGCGCCGGGCGCCGCGCTGGTATGCCTGCAAATCAAAACGCGTGGTCAGCCAAGGGCTCAACTCGCCCGCCGTAAAGCCGGATATGTATGGTGTTTCTTGCATACATGGCATTACACCACGAATCCGCCATGCCGTACAAGCACTTCTCACCCATCGCACGTGCTGCACTAGGGTGGCAGGCAAAAGAAATGAGCGGCATCCCCGTGTTGAGAATGCCGCCCGAAAACAATGTTGAAGCAGGATTAACCAATTTCGGCTCGGCCGCTCAGGCGAGCACCTTCATCCATGGAGAGAGCGCGGGTGGTGATATCACCATTGATGACGGCGCGCTCGTTGAGGTGGCAGCGGTTGCTGCGCACATTGCCGATGACGTGACCGTAGATGTGCACCTCGCCGGCCTCGATGTTGCCTTTGATATCGGCCATTTCACCGATGGTCACCTTGCCGGATTCGGACTGGATTTCTCCATCGATTTTACCATCGATGTGCATGTCGTTCTGGAAGCGGATGGAACCGATAATTTCGATACCGGAAGCCAGAACATTTGTGGTGTTGTTGCTCATGTGTGTGATAGGGGGGGGTAAAATTAGACGGTCATGATTTCTTTTTCCTTGGCCACAACGAGTTCCTCAATCTTCTTGACGAACTTATCGGTAAGCTTCTGCACCTTGTCTTCCGCCAAGCGCACGCCGTCTTCGGTGAGGATGTTGTCGGCCTTGAGCTTCTTGATGCCATCCATACCGGCCTTGCGAGCACCGCGAACACGTACGCGGGTGTCCTCTGCCAAGCTCTTCACATACTTGCAAAGCTCTTTGCGGCGTTCCCCGGAAAGTTCGGGGATGGGGAGGCGCACGGAGCGAGCATCGATAATGGGAGTGATGTTGAGACGACTCTCAGCAATAGCTTTCTTGATGTCGTTAAGCGTGCTGGGGTCGAACGGTTGGATGAGGATGGAGCGGGCATCCGGGGTGGAGACTACAGCCAAGCTCTTGAGCTTCATGCTGGTGCCATAGGAGGCCACGAAAATATCCATATTGTCCACGAGGGAGGGAGAAGCCTTGCCGGTGCGCACGCCTGCGAAATCGGCGGTCATGCGTTCTACGGCTTCCTCCATCGAGGTTTCTGTCTCAAACATGAGAGTTTCTTCGTCCATGATAATGATGTGTGTTGTAGTTAAATAAAAATTAGTCGGAAATCACCGTGCCGATTTTCTCACCGAGCAAAGCGCGGGTGATGTTGCCGGGTTGGTGCATATCAAACACCATAATGGGCTTGTGGTTGTCTTTGCAAAGAGTGAATGCGGTCTGGTCCATGACTTTCAGCTCACGGGAAATGCATTCCTCATACGAAATAGCATCAAAGCGCGTGGCGGTGGGGTCTTTCTTCGGGTCTGCGGTATATACACCGTCCACCGATGTAGCTTTCATGACCACTTCGGCATTGATTTCACAAGCGCGGAGCGCGGCTGCGGTATCTGTGCTGAAGAAGGGATTGCCGGTACCGGCAGCAAAGACAACGACCTGCCCGCTGCGCAGCATCTCGCGTGCATCATTGCGCACGTAGGGTTCTGCCACGTTCTTCATCTCAATGGCGCTCATCACATGGCAGCGCACGCCGGCCTCCTGCACGGCAGAGCAGATGGAGAGCGCGTTCATCACCGTAGCGAGCATGCCCACGTAGTCCGCCGTGGGGCGATCCATACCACGCACACTGGCCTTGGCACCGCGCCAGATGTTACCGCCACCCACAACGATAGCAATCTGCAAATCTCCCTTTTGCTGAGCTTCGGCAATTTCGCGGGCAATACGAGCCACGATTTCAGGAGAGATATTATCGCGGCTACCGGGTGCACGGAGGGCTTCCCCGCTCAATTTGAGCAGGATACGTTTATAAGGCGTGGTTGATTGGGTACTCATGCGCGAGCAGAATATGTTTGTTCCCGGATACTCTGCCACGTTCAGCCTCAAAAAGCGAGCTAAAAATGCGCCAGTCCCGCATAAAAATCAGAATTGCAGCTGAATTCCGAATCGCGCATAAAGCCCGGGGTGTGTGCGATACTTTTCAAGGGTATCATCGCCGTGTTTATCACGCACGCGGAAGGTGTTGTTGAAAGTCATCCCCAAATCCCCCATCAGCAGGAGCTTGGCCGAGCGAAGTGTCATGTTATACTCTGCCCCCATGCCGATGATGCAATTGGTCATGCGGAATTGTTGGGTTTCGCCTTGGCGGTGTACATTCCACACGCCTGCATTCCACTGGAAGAAGGGTCCCCATTGAAAACGCTCCGAGGCCACATTGACTGCCGACAAGCGAGATGCCTGCACGCGCATCTCCCACGTAGGGGCGTAGCGCCAGCGCAGATTGACCACCGGGAATACGTAGTACTCATAGTAATCCGGCATGAAAGCCAACCCCAAGGTGTAATGAAAACGCTCGTTCGCCTTTGACGAATAAGCCACATAGCCGCCCCAGAAGAAGTTGTGACTCGACATGACATCGAAATCCGTCGAAAGCTGCGGGGTAAAACCAAACTGAATTTGCGAACGCTGCCCCACGGCGTGTGCCACGGACACATTCAGGCCGACCGTGTAGAGCCGGTCCTCATCAATCACACCGGTGCCACTGGCATGAATGTGGGTGAGACGTGCAGAAAGTTTTGCATCCAAATGCCAGCCTCGCCACACCGCAGTCTTCGGGTTGGTGAACGGCATCGTGATGAAAGCGTTGGTCACGCGCAGATGCCCGCCACGGGGTCCGCTGACGGACATTTTGCCCAGATACTCGAAGTAAAAATCATTGGGCACAAAAGCATGCTGCCCCATGTAAGAAGCAGAAGAATTGATGCTCGGGGTAGAATACATGGGGTCCACCCCGGACGGTTCATCAAACACCAATACCTCCTCCGAAGTGGAAGCGTCATAACCACCATCATCCCACGCAGCAGCAGCTATTGCTCCACACATCATCAAGGCTCCTATCAGTAGTTGGCATGCTTTCATGCCCCTATGATGCCACACGTCCAATAATAAGGAAAGCCAAAATATTGACTTAGCATAAATAATTTTAACTCTCTTGAGAGACGAAAAGAAGCGCAAAATCCACAAGAGAGCGGGCTCCGCGGGCGAACGGAGAAAGATGTGCAAAAGAGCACAAAAAGCGGGATTGCTGAAAGAATTGACTTGAAAACAGACAAAAGATGGGCTAAAAAGGTGGCAGGGATGATTTTACCCCGCACTCTAGCTATGGAAACAACATTCAAAATTCACGGACTTTGCGCAGCAACGCACACCCCAATGAACGCTGATGGCTCCTGCAACCCGAATGCAGTGGATGCACAGGCAAAATTCCTGGCGAGCCAGGGCATCAAGTCGGTTTTCATCACCGGCTCTACAGGTGAATCTGCACACATGCAGCTCACAGAACGCAAAGAAAACATGGCCGCTTGGGGAGAAGCCGGCAAGAAGTATGGGATTGATGTTGTAGTACATACCGGCGGCAACTGCGTATACGACGGCCGCGAGCTGGCCGCCTACGCCGCCAAGTGCGGTGCTACGGCTACCGCCAGCAACGCCCCCTGCTACTTCAAGCCGGGCAACATTGATTTGCTGGTAGACAGCTTGGCCGTAGAGGCATCCGGCGCTCCGGAACTTCCCTACTACTTCTACGACATTCCCGTGCTGACCCACGTGAACTTCAACCCCTGCAAGGTCATTGAAGCATGCGCCAAGAAGATACCGAACTTTGTAGGCGTGAAGTTCACCAATCCTGATTTGGCTCTGTACATGGATGCTCTCAACTTTGAAGGCGGCAAGTACGACATTCCTTGGGGTGTGGACGAATGGTTCTTGGGAGCATACGCCACCGGTGCCAAGGGCGGCGTGGGTTCCTCATTCAACTACGCCCCCAAGCTGTATGATGACATCATGAAAGCCGTAGATGCCGGAGACTTGGCAGAAGCCCGCCGCCTGCAACAACTTTCCGTCACAATGATTAACATCATTGCTGGCAAGGGATACATGGGCTGCTGCAAGTACCTCATGAGCGAATGGACCGGCGTGGACTTCGGGCCGGCTCGTCTGCCCATGGGCAAGCAGGACAAGGCTACCTTGGATGATCTCAAGAGAGAGCTGAAGGCCATCGGTTTCTACGATTGGGCCATCTACAAATAAAGAATTCAACCACGCTTCCTCATGGACACCAAAGCACTTGGCGAATTTTACAAAGACAAGCTGCTCAATGAGGTTGAGCCGTTCTGGTTTCCCCGTTCACTGGACACAGTGAACGGGGGTCTCTACCATTGCTGCGCCGCAGATGGCACCTTGGTAGACACCGACAAGAACGTATGGGCACAGGGCCGCATGGCTTGGATGCTCCTCACCTGCTACAACAGCATCGAAAAGCGCCCGGAATGGATGCAGTATGCAGAAAGCGCCCTCAAATTCCTTGAGGAAAAATGCGTAGACCCCGCTGATGGGCGCATGTATTTCCACATGACGGCCGATGGCACCCCCATCCGCAAGCGACGCTACGCGTACAGCGAATGCTTTGCCGCTATTGCTTGGGCCGCGCACTACGGTGCCACCGGCGACCCGCATAGCGCTGAGCGCGCACGCCATTGGTTCGACATCTACGCCGACATTTTCTTCACACCCGGCAAAATGGCCCCCAAGAGCACAGGCAACCGCCCGGGCGAAAATCTGGGATGCCGCATGATTATGATTGTCACCGCGCAGGAACTGCGCCGCTATCTGGGCGATGCAGATGGCTTCTACACCGCATGGATTGACCGCTGCATTGATGATTTGCAGCGTCTCTTCCTGCACGAAGACATCAAAGCCGTGCTTGAAAATGTGGCACCAGATGGCTCCGTCATCGACCACTTTGACGAGCGCATTCTCAACCCCGGGCATGACATTGAAGGCGGCTGGTTCGTCTTGGAAGAAGCCCGCTACCGCGGGGGAGATAAAAAGCTCATCGAGATTGGCTGCAAGATGATTGACTGGGCACTGGACCGCGGCTGGGACAAGAAATACGGTGGCCTGCTCTACTACACTGATGTATACAACAAACCGGTGCAGGAATACTGGCACAACATGAAGTTCTGGTGGCCACATGACGAAGCGCTTATCGGCACTTGCTTGGCCTACGTCATGACCGGAGATGAAAAATACGCAGAATGGCACCAGCGCATTCACGACTGGGCATTCGAGCACCTGCAAGACAAAGAACACGGCGAGTGGTTCGGCTATTGCAACCAAGACGGCACCACAACCAACGGGCTCAAGGGCTCCATGTGGAAATCCTTCTTCCACCATCCCCGTGCGCTTTGGTGCTGCGCCCATTACTTCGGTGCAATCCCCGCCCCCACCACCGCACAATAAACAAGAACTTACTTACCATCATAAACTTCTATGATTATCGGCATACTCAACTCCGGTGGCGACTGCCCCGGCATCAACGCAGTCATCGAGGGGTTCGTCTCCGCAGCATACAGTCGCGGTTGGCGTGTGATAGGTTTCCATGACGGTTTCGAAGGCCTGCTTCCCATGGTAGGTGGCCGCCGTTATGAAATCCTGACCCCCAACAAGACACACAAGATACGCTCCAAAGGCGGCACCATTTTGGGTACCACCAATACGGGCAACTTCAACGTGAGAGTCAATAAGCTGGGCCACGCCTCGGTAGAACCCTCTGTCATGGACAAAGCCCGCAAGACCATTACAGCTCTGGGCTTACAAGCCTTGGCAGTCATTGGCGGCAACGGCTCAGCACGCACAGCCAGTCTTCTTTCCGAAGAAGGGCTTCCCGTGATATCCATTCCCAAAACCATCAACAACGACCTCTGCCCGGCATCGGACTTCACCTTCGGTTTCCAGAGTGCCGTTTCAGTTGTTTCAGAATCCATCGACCGCATACGCACCACCGCCAACTCACACCAACGAATCATGGTGATTGAAGTGATGGGCGACCTCTCCGGCTGGATTGCACTGCACAGTGGTATCTCTACCGCTGCAGACGTGGTGCTCATCCCGGAGATTCCCTTCGACATGCAAAACGTGATTGACTGCGTGAAATCCCGCAAAGAACAGGGTCAGCGCGAAATCATCGTGGTTGTGGCAGAAGGGGCTCGACTCAATGGACATCTCGTCACGGTACGCAATAAGGACAATGGCGATGAGCGCTTGGGTGGCATCGGCAACAAGATTTCCCATATTCTGGAAGAGGAAACCGGCATTGAAGCTCGCTATTGTGTGCTGGGTCACACCCAGCGCGGCGGTAGCCCCTGCCCCTTCGACCGTATCTTGGGTATTCGTTTCGGGGTAGAAGCCGTCAAACTGATTGAGCAGAACACCTTTGGTGTTTCCGTGGTGCTCAATGGGCTCAACGTGGGGCACGTCCCCATCAAGGAAGCCATTGCAGAGCCGCGCATGGTGCGTGCCGATAGCCAAATTGTACGCACCGCACGCGAACTGGGCGTCATCTTCGGCGATTTGCCTCCCGAAGAGCTGTATGGGCACCAAAAACAAGCAGAACTGACTGACGACGAAACGGAAAGCCAAGACAGCAAGAAGCCACGCAAGACGTGCAAGAAAAAAGCATGAGAATTAAATCGACCATATCCGCATTGGTAGCGGCAGCAGGAGCCCTGCTGCTGAGCAACTGCGCAAGCATAGAGGAAATGTCCGGTGGCGGTTCATTGGACCACCCCAGCTACGTGGCCATTGAGACAAACTCCGGGCGAGTCCTCTACGCCTCCAACGCCAACATCAAGCGCCCCATCGGCATGCTGGCCAACGTAGCTACAGGCCTGATGGTGCTGGACTGGATAAAGAGCCGCAACATCAACATGGATGCCATGTTGACCGTTCCGGAAACAGTCGTACAATGGCCGCGCACAAACCTACTGAAGCTGCGACCGGGGGACCGCATCTCCCTGCGAGATGCCCTGCACTCCACCATCATGTGGGATGACAGCGCATGTGCCGCCACAATAGCCCGCGCATGTGGGCGCGACATCAGCCCGGCAGATCCGGATGGAGCCTTTCTGGCACAGCTCAACCAGATGGCACGCACCATCGGCATGTCCAACACGCGTTTCAAAGGAAACAACGGAGCCGTTGTTTCCTACTCTTGCGCACGCGACATGGCACTACTGGGCATGTACGCTATTGAGAACCCGGGATTCCAATCTATTTGCTCCCAGCGTTCGTATGTGGCTACCATCAACGGCACCCGCCAACAGCGGATTACAAACTCGAATAGTATGCTTTCTTCCGCAGGGGTAGATGGTGTGAAAGCCGCCCGCTCTAAAACAGCCGGAGCTTGCCTCATTGCTTCGGTGAAACGAGCATCGGTCAAATTGCACAATCCTCACCTCAACAAACAGTCTACATACGCTCAGCGTCTCCTCGTCGTCATGCTGGGCATGCCTTCCTCCCAAAAACGCTACAGCATGGCAGCCGGTATGCTGCGAGATGGCTGGAGCGCCTGGGAAGACTGGCAAAAATCAAATGACTTCCAAGACCACAACAAATTTATTATCCTTCCACACTAAACTCTCATGAACATAGGTATTCTCAACGCCGGTGGCGACTGCCCCGGACTCAACGCCGTGATTGAAGGTGCAGTTGGTGCAGCCGCCGCTCGCGGCTGGACCGTCTACGGCTTCTATGATGGCTTCGAGGGTCTTCTCTCCACGCCTGAAAACGAACGCTGGAAGATTCTCACCCCCCAAAATTGCCACAACATCCGCTCCACCGGCGGCACCATTCTTGGCACGGTCAACAAAGGCAACTTCACCGTGAAAAGCGGTGTGGGAGGCCGCATGGAGATTGCTCCCGAAGTGTTACAACGCAGTCAGGACACGGTGAAACGATTGGGGCTCAAGGCTCTCATCGTAGTGGGTGGCGATGGCTCCCAGACCATCGGCCAGGAACTGCGCAAGATTGGTCTGCCCATCGTAGGCGTACCCAAGACCATCGACAATGACTTGGGCGCCACAGACTACACCTTCGGTTTCTGGACTGCCGTTTCCGTAGTAAGCCAAAACATGGACCGCCTGCGCACCACAGCAGATTCCCACCAGCGCATGATGGTGGTAGAAGTGATGGGGCGCCACGCCGGTTGGATTGCTCTCTATGGAGGTATCGCCGGCGGTGCCGATGTGATTTTGCTGCCGGAGATTGAGTTCAAGCTCGAGGACATCGTCCGCAAGGTCGAGCTGCTCAAGGCTCTGGGGCAGCGTGAAATCATTGTCGTGGTGTCAGAAGGTGCCAAGATAGGCGGCAAACTTCTCACCTTGGACGAAGAGACCAAGGGTGAAGTACGTTTGGGCGGCATCGCCTCCTTCCTTTCCACCAAGCTGGAAACCATCACCGGAATTGAGACCCGCTACTGCGTGCTTGGGCACATTCAGCGCGGTGGCTCTCCCATTCCCTACGACCGCGTGTTGGGTGTGCGCTGCGGCGCCAAAGCAATCGACCTCATCGAGGAAGGTAAATTTGGCGAAACAGTGGCCCTGCACCGCAACGACATGGTATCCATGCCCATCGAAGAAGCTGTGCGCTCTCTGCACTTGGTGGACAGCAAGAGCCAGCTCATCGAAGCGGCCAAGGAAATCGGCATCTCTTTTGGCGACGACAGCCAATAAGCGCCCCCTTCAACACCTCTTTATATCCTTCAAACGGCGGGAAGAACTTCACGCCGTTTTTTTTTCATTCAGCGGTGCAACACCTGCCACAGATGAACAACATAGGTAGACAAAAGTGCGTAGGGAAGCAAGGCCAGCAAGTAGAGAAGTATTTTCCCCCACCAGCTCACATCCAAATGCCGTTTTCCGGGACGGTCTAAACCAAAAAAGAAACAAGGGAGCCACTGCACCGCAAACAACGCCCCAATGCACGGATTGGTGCAAAACGCCCCGATGAGAAACAGCAATATCGGCACATTCAGGAGAACATATTGCCGGGGACTACCGGCCAAACAGCAGATGATATAAAACGTCAGCGGCAACAGCAGCGAACACAAGCCACAATACAACAAGAAAGCATACATGAGCAACTGCAAGAAGGCATGAATCATCAGCCAGATGTTGCATATCCAAAAACATCCCACATTGTCCTTCAACTCTGCCTCGCTACTCATCTCACTAGGCAGTATAGCACACGTCTGAATCCGAGTCAATCGCCGCAAACCGAACATTAGCTGTGTAAAATGCTTTTTTTGCTGACATGATAGGCCCCGAGAAGCGGCGTTGAAAAGACTTGCAATATCAAGCAGAATACAGTATTATCCCGCGCGTCATGACCGAATTGCCCAAGGCTTACGAACCGACCGTTGTTGAAGAGAAATGGCAGACCCGCTGGATGCAGGAGGGCTGCTTCCATGCCGACCCTCAATCCACAAAGCCCGCATACAGCATTGTGATTCCCCCGCCCAACGTGACGGGTGTACTGCACATGGGGCATGTACTCAACAACACCATTCAAGATATTTTGGCACGCCGAGCACGCCAGGAAGGGAAAGAAGTTCTCTGGCTGCCGGGCACCGACCACGCCGGTATTGCCACCCAAGCCCGCGTTGAAAAAGAATTGGCCAAAGAAAACCCGCCCCGCACGCGCTACGATGTTGGCCGCGAAAACTTTGTGGACATGGTGTGGGAATGGAAGGAAAAGCATGGTGGCATCATCATCAAGCAGCTCAAGAAGCTTGGCTGCTCCTGCGACTGGGAGCGCGAGCGCTTCACCATGGACAACATCTTCGCTCCTGAAGTGGCTCGCGCCTTCGCAGAGCTCTTCAAGCAAGGCCTCATTTACCGCGGCCGCCGCATGGTCAACTGGGACCCCGTTCTGCTCACGGCGCTTTCCGATGAAGAAGTCATCATGACGCCCGCCAAGAGCAAGCTCTACACTATCCGCTACAAACTGGCCGATGGCAGCGGGCAACTGCTCGTCTCCACCACGCGCCCCGAAACCATCATGGCAGACGTTGCCGTAGCCGTGAACCCCAAAGACCCGCGCTTTGCACACCTCATTGGCAAGACCGTCATCCGCCCCTTGGTGGAAACAGAAATCCCCATCATTGCAGATGAGCACGTGGAAATCGACTTTGGTACAGGTGCCCTCAAGATTACCCCGGCTCACGACCGAACCGACTTTGAGGTGGGCATGAAGAACAATTTGGAAATCATTGATGTGCTGACGGCTGATGGCCACATCAACTGCCCGGCCTGCCCCGAACTGCACGGGCTGGATCGCTTCGAGGCCCGAGACAAATCCATCGAAATCATCGAGGCTAAGGGCCTGCTGGAAAAGGTGGAAGACTACGAAAACAACGTGGGTATCTCCCAGCGCTCTGATGTGCCGATTGAACCGCGCCTGAGCATGCAGTGGTTCCTGAAATACCCCTGCGTGCAGGAAGCCGCAGAGGCTGTAGCCAATGGCGATATCGTCTTCCGCCCTGCCCACTGGGCCAAGACATACTCCCACTGGCTGGAGGGTATTCAAGACTGGTGCATCAGCCGCCAGCTGTGGTGGGGGCACCGCATCCCCGTGTGGTACCGCAAAGAAAAGGCTACGGCCCTGCAAGAAGCCACGAAGCTGGATGTGGAAGATGCTGCCGCAGGTGATATCTACGTAGGCGTAGAACCGCCCGCCGACCCGGAAAACTGGGTGCAGGATGAGGATGCTCTCGACACCTGGTTCAGCAGCTGGCTGTGGCCCTTTGCCACCATGGACGACGCATGCCGCGCCAAGTTCTACCCCACCAGCGATTTGGTGACCGGCCCGGATATCATTTTCTTCTGGGTAGCACGCATGATTATGGCAGGCTACCGCTTTGCGGACGGCAAGCCCTTCTCCAACGTATTCTTCACCTCCATCGTGCGCGACTTGCAAGGCCGCAAGATGAGCAAGAGCTTGGGCAACAGCCCCGACCCGCTCGACCTTATTGCCCGCTACGGCGCAGACGGTCTGCGCTTCGGCCTCATGCGCATCGCCCCTACCGGTACCGATGTGAAGTTCGATGAAAAGCAGATTGAAGAAGGCAAGAACTTCGCCAACAAGCTGTACAATGCAGCTCGCTTCCGCATGATGCAAGGCGAGGCCGGCACCGACCCTGCACCGCGCTTCACCGCCGTGCACATCGACATACTTGCCAAGCTCAAAGAACTGCACGCAGATGTGGCAGAGGCCTTTGCAAAGTACGAGTTCAACACCTACACGCAATCCCTCTACAGCTTCTTCTGGAATGAGTACTGCTCCCTCTTCCTGGAAGCCGTTAAGAACGACCTGCGCGAAGGTGCAGATGCTGCCGTGCGCAACGCCACCCTCTACACCATCGACACCGTGCTGCGCCACTACTTGGCTCTGCTGGCTCCCATCATGCCGCACATTGCAGAGGAACTCTGGCAGAGTTTGGGATTTGGCTCCCGCAATGGCGGCCAACCTCTCATGCTCACGGAGCTGCCCAAGGCAGATGCCCTGCTGGCCGGGTTGGACGACATCACCATTGCCAAGGCCCGAGCAACGGCAAGTGCCCTCTACGAATCTGCCAACCGAGCCCGCAACCTCAAGGCGGAATATAACTTGGCCACCAACCGCAAGGTTCGTTTCATCCTCAAACCCACAGTCTCGATGGATGCCGACACCTGTGCCCGCTTGGCACTATTGGCCGGGGCTCTCTCGGCAGATGCCGATGCTGCGTTCGAAGCACCCAAGGGCACACCAACCACCCTCACCCCTTTCGGTGAGCTCTTCCTGCCGCTGGAAGGATTGGTAGATGTGGATGCAGAGCGCAGCCGCATCAGCAAGGAGCTGGAAAAGATTACCAAGGAAATCACCAAGAGTCAGGCCAAGCTCGGCAATGCCTCTTTCGTGGATCGAGCACCGGCTGCCGTAGTAGACCAAGAGCGCGCGCGCCTCACAGAATGGGAAAACCGCAAGGCTCAGCTGGAATCCATGTTGGCAGCATTGGCCTAATTCCTAGTCCCTATCCATGCAGAAGATTCTCGCCAGCATCCCCCCCGAGCAACGGGCCACGCTCAAGCTTTGCGGCATCACCCAAGATGCACAGCTGGCACGCACGAGCGCCCAAGCCCTAGCCCATGATGTGGCAACATGCATAGAGCATTTTCCCACTCAGGCTTGCGAGATTCCCCTGCACACCTTACAGCAGATTTGCAAGGCTGCCCGCACACAAAGCGAGGCAGCCTCCAAATCCGGCGAGAGTGCCGAAACACCAACCAAGCCCCAGAAAGAGGAGAATGATGGGCTCTTCTTCACCCGCAGCTACCCGCCCCTCGTTGTTTCCAAACGGCGCAGAAGTCGCTCACATGTTTCAGGCACCACCCCGGCACAACCGCTCAGCTCCACCAATGAAGACATTGAGAAAACGGAAGTGGACTGGTCAAGGGACGACGAGCCCTCTACAGACAAGCAAGAACGCACTGGCGCCGCTGCCGCATACGAATTTCACAACGCCGTACACAACACCCACCCCATTGCTGTGTATTTGGGAGCATGGGCTACCATCCTGCTGGTGCTGGATGTGTGTGCCACCATCATCATCCATACGCTCATCATTTTGGGATTTGAATTGAATATCAACATCAAAACCGTAGGCATAGCAATAGCAGTAGGCTGCGCTCTGCCCTATTTTTGCCTCACCTCGAGGGCTATGTGTTCCGTGTGCCGCATCAGCATTTATTCCTTTAAAAAGTACTCCCACAACAGGCAAGCGCACTGGATGCCCCTCTTGGGCTGCGCGCTTCCTACTGCCCTGCACGTGGCATTTCGATTCTGGTTCCGCTGCCCGGCATGCGGGACCCCGCAAAAACTCTTCCGCCGTACACGCCACCACCATTAACCTCCTTTTCTTCAGCCATGACCTCTGCTTGCATTACCCCCGCTAGTTTTCTGCTGGCCTCCGCATGCTGCATAGCAGCTGCGCAACCCGAAACGGAGTTTACGGCAGATACCCATCAATCCCTCGCCAAAGAGTTGCTTGACATCCTCTCCCAAACGGAAATACAGTTGCGAGCCTGCACCGATGAGCAAGCCGTATCCGCAGCTATTCCCCAGCTCTTGGAACTCTCTCAACGCGCAAAGCAACTTGTCCAACGCCAAAAAGCACTTCCCGAGCCCACCGTGCAGGACTATCTGGCGGCCCAAAATCTCGTGGGCGATTTCAACACCATTACCCAAGCCATTGAACAGCACATTGCCCGCATTCAGAGCGACAAACTGCTCACCCCGGAGCTCAAAAAAATCCTCCATTTGCCCCACTGATTTTCCGGAGAACACCCTGCGGCTGCAACAAGCACCCCTTACTGCGTTCAAAAAAACAACATGTGGACGCATTTTTTTGTAGTTTTGCAAAACCACAATATGTAGTACCACTCCGCCAAAACTTATGCCACATGCTTTGAATGAAGCAAATAAGGCACTTGGAGGGGCTGGAATGGCCGGAATTTTATGCTTGCAAAATGTCAGCAAAGCCGTAATATCTGAATATCCGAAGCACTTTTACCTATGAAAGAGAGACTCTCTCACATCACCTCGAAGTTAACGGCCGATGAGGCACAACAGCTGGCAGATTTTGTTCTTTTCTCCCAACGCAACTGTATCCTGAAGCTTTCTCCGGAGCTGACCCAAGGGCGCGTATCCTATCCTCAATTCTTCTTGCTGACCTATTTGGCAGAGGAAGAATGCCTGTCGATGAGCAGCATCGCACGCATGATGGGGCACTCCACCGCAGCTGCTACCGGTATGGTGGATAAACTGCAAGAGCTGGGGCACCTGAAACGCTACACAGCCGCCGCAGACCGCCGCAAAATCATGGTGCGCATTACCGACCAAGGGCGAGAGCTGATTGAGCGCATGCGCGGCAACATTGCTCGCGACTTAGCTAGTCTCATGGCACAGGGAGATATGCCCGCCCGCACCTCGAAGGCCCGCACCATCATCGCCCGCCACAGCTCCAACAAGAGCAACATTTCCTGATTATACCCACTAGCGAATCATGTCCGACTACAAACCGGCTTATCTTGACCGCCTGAATGACGTACCGGAAAACTTTGCACGCTTCATTACGCGCATTCCCGGTGTACCAACAACAACTGATCGAGTAGCAGTCATTGCTGCTCTGACCCCCACACACGAAGAAGTGCTGCGAGAAGGCGGTATCGACCCCAAGATGCTGCGCCGCGCCCAGCAAGTGCACGGCAACAAAGTAGCCTTGGTAGGCGATATTGGATGCCACTATCCGGTAGAGGGGGTGGATGGGCTCATCTGCGGAGCCAAAGCAGATTGCTGCTTGGGCATTTACGTAGCAGACTGCGCCGCCGTGTGGATTTACGATGCAGGCACAGGAAGCCGTGCCTTGCTGCATTCCGGTAAGATGGGAACCCAGCAAAACATCGTAGCTGAGGCCTTGCAAAAAATGCGCAAGATTTTTGGCACCGTAGCATCCAACTGCATAGCTGTCATCTCACCCTGTATCCGCCCCCCGCACTACGAGGTCGATATCCCCGCTACCATCAAAACACAACTTCTGGAAGAAGGACTGGCAGCAGAAAACATCATCGACAGCGAGCTGGATACCGCTGCGGATTTGGAGACGTTCTACTCCTACCGCATTGAAAAGGGCAATACCGGCCGCATGCTGGCTCTTTTTGGCCGCGCGCCTGAGACGGAAGCATGACCCCCGGCGAACAAAAGAAACTTCTGCGGCAGGAAGTGCTCGCACGGTTGCGGGCCATACCGGCCACCACACGAGAGGAGTACTCCGCACAATTGCGGGGGCTCCTCTCGCCGCATCTTGCGGGTACAGGCAAAAACATTGCATTGTACTGCCCACTGCCACATGAAGTTAATTTACTGCCGCTCCCGCAAGAATACCCGCAGCATCGCTTTGCCTTCCCCCGCTGCATGCCGGGGCGCCGTCTGCAATTTCACCACGTCACCGCCCCGGAAGCACAAATGCAGCCGGGTGCCATGGGTATCCCCGCTCCGGCGCTTGATTTACCCATCATCGCGGCAGAAGAGTTTGAGCTCATCGTGGTGCCGGGGGTGGCATTCACCCACTCTGGCGCCAGACTCGGCTACGGTGGCGGCTATTATGACCGCTACCTCCCCCACTGCACCCGCGCAAAGGTGCTGGCCTTGGCCTTTCCCGAGCAAATGGTCGGGCATATCGCCACCGAGTCGCACGATTTGCCCCTGCCCTTGGTCATCACACTTTGATCAAGTAAAACACGCTCACCCTCCGAAGAAGGTGAGCGCATCTTTACATTGTACCAAAAATTAACCCTGCTGGGCAGCCTTACGAGCAGCTTTGGCAGCAGCCTTGGCAGCTTTCTCTGCCATCTTCTGCTTTTCTTCCTCTGAGAGAATGCGGGGGAATACGGGGCTGGGAGCCTGCACGGTGTGCCCGTCCTTGAGCAAGCCCCAAGCGAGGGACTGCGGGGTGAGGCCTGCTACATCCAGCTGCAGCTGGGAGAGGATGCGGGCAGAGGCATCCGGCAGAACGCAGGCGAGCAAGTAGCCCACTTGGGCGCAGCATTCCAGCAAGTGCGCCAGAACACGTTGCAGCTCAGGCATGTTGCTTTCATCCTTGGCAAGAGCCCAAGGCTGCTTCTGCTCGATGTAGCTGTTGCACAGTCCTACGTGAGCATTCAACGCAGCAAAAGCATCTGCTGTATTATCGGCATTCATGCAGGCTGAGAAGGTCTGCACCGTGTCCTCCATGCCCTTACGCAGCGCAGCAGAGAGCTCATCATCCCCCTCCGCCACGGTCACCCTGCCACCGCAGTAGCGAGTACACATATTGAGGGAGCGATTAGTCAGGTTGCCGATATCATTGGCCAACTCTGTGTTGTAAATCATTTTCAAGCGCTCGGGATCGTAGTCACTGTCATAGCCTGTCTTCGTATCGCGCACCAAATAGTAGCGCACAGCCTCGGCACCGAACACATCGCACAGCTCATTCGGGTCCACGATGTTGCCCAATGATTTGGACATCTTCTCGCCCTTGATGTTGAGCCAGCCATGCACCAGCAAACGAGGCATAGCTTCATCCGGGAAACCCATGGCGTGCAGCATGCACAGCCAGTATATACCATGCGCCGGCACCAAGATATCCTTGCCTATCACCTCGCATGCAGCCGGCCACATCTTGTTGAAATCCGGTAGCCCGGCTCCTTCCTCTGCCAAATAGCCGGCAAAGGAAATGTAGTTGACCAAGGCATCAAACCACACATAGGTCACAAAATCCGGGTCAAACGGCAGAGGTATCCCCCATGCAAGGCGCTCCTTGGGGCGGGAGATGCACAAATCCACGCCGAAAGAACGCTCAATGGCATTGAGCAGATTCTGGCGCCGGAACTCAGGCTCGCACACAGTAGGATGATTGGTCACATAATCCTTGAGCCACTGCACATGCTGACTGAGGTTGAAGTACCAGTTCTCTTCCTCTAGCTCAATCACCTCTCCCCACTCGGGGCCATACACCCCCTCCTCGTTGCGCTCCTTATCGGTCAGGAATTGCTCTTGTCGCACTGAATAAAACCCCTTGTATGCCTTCTTATACAAGCAACCATTCTCCTTCAGGTTGGTCAGGATGCGCTGTACGCAAGCCTCGTGGCGGGGGTCCGTCGTAGCGGCCCAGCCATCGTAGCTGATACCCAAGCGCTTCCACAAGGCGATGAACTTTTCTGTCACCATATCAGCGTATTCTTGGGGTTGCATGCCTGCGGCTTCGGCCTTTTGCTGCACTTTTTGCCCGTGCTGGTCTACCCCTGTCAGGAAGAATACCTCCTCGCCACACATTCGGTGCCAGCGAGCCAAAACATCTGCCAGAACCTTTTCGTACGCATGCCCGATGTGGGGAGCGCCGTTCGTGTAGTCAATTGCTGTGGTGATATAATACATAGCGCGGGGATTCTACCACGCCGACCCGCGCAAAGCAAGGGCAATGCTAGCGGAAAGCGGGGCTTTTTTCTGCCATACGGGGCATTCTACTTGAATTGAACGAGTCTAAAGTGTAAAATCACCACGCTTATGCAGGAGACGGAGACAAACAAGCAACCGGAAGATAGCGCGCTCAAGCGTGGTAGTTTGGGCGATGGGGCAAGAGCTCTGCTCACCGTGGCAGCGGCTATCATTGTGATAGTCGGATTGCGCGAAGCGAGGGACTTGCTCGTCCCCATCATGATGGCATGTTTCTTGGCCATCATCAGCTACTCGCTCACGGATATTTTGCGCCGCTTCCTGCGTTTTCCTCACTGGTTGGCAGTCACGTTTACCGTCATCGTTGACTGCGGTGTCATTTTCGGCATCATCAGCCTCATCAAATTCCTGGCAGCAGATATGCGCAGCACCTTGCAAGGTGATTTGGTGACTCGCTTTGCAGAAAAGTTCAACCAAGTCATGGCTTGGATTGACCAATTAGGCATGGGTGAAGAAGCCCGCAAGTTGGTGGAATCCCCGCAAGATATTATCAACCCGCAGCAATTACTCTCTATTTCTCAAGCCATCACCGGGCAAGTTCTCTCCTTCATGTCCGTATGTACGCTGGTGCTGGTGCTCATGACCTTCCTGCTGGGAGAAGCCCCGCTTTTTCGCCGAAATTTCCGCAACCTTCCCAACAGTGTGCAAGGTAAGAATGAGATGATAGCAGCTCTGCGTGGTGTGCAGCGTTATCTTTTCATTAAAACAATTGCCAGTGCTTGCACAGGGGGACTGGCATGGGGGCTCTGCGCCGCCATGGATGTACCCTTTGCCTTTCTGTGGGGCTTTGTGGCATACGTGTTGAACTACATCCCCACAATCGGCTCCATTGTAGCAGCCATCCCGCCCGTTCTTATGGCTCTGTTGCTGGGCAGTTGGGGCGATGCGTTCATCGTGACCGGCGGCTACATTGCCATCAACTTCGCTATCGGCAATGGCATCGAGCCCTTGTTCCTGGGGCGACAATTCGGCATCGCCACCTCCGTGGTATTGCTTTCCGTGCTTCTCTGGGGCTGGATATGGGGTCCCTTGGGCATGCTGATAGCCGTACCGATCACCGTTTTGGTGAAACTGGCACTCAAAAATTCCCCAGACTTATCGTGGGTGGCACTCATCATTGATGACACCCCCACCGACACCAGAAACTCCCCCCCAAAAAACGACTAATTTTATGCATACATTCGCCTACAAGAACGGGACCCTCTGCTGCGAAGGAGTCAACCTTACAGACATAGCCGCCGCCGTCGGCACCCCCACCTTTGTATACAGCAAGAAAACAATCGTGGATGATTTGGCCGAGCTGCAACAAGCCCTTGCCCCGCTGGATGCCCATGTGGCCTACGCCGTGAAGGCCTGCTCCAATAAAGCCATTCTCAACCTGATGGCAAAGATGGGCGTTGGGTTCGACATCGTATCAGGAGGCGAGCTGTGGAGGGTCATCAATGCCGGGGGCGACCCCACGCAATGCACATACGCAGGAGTGGCCAAGACCGAGCCGGAAATCCGCTACGCGCTGGAGCAAGGCGTATACTGCATCAACTGCGAAAGCGAGAATGAACTGCGCGAAATCAACCGCATCGCCGGCGAAATGGGTATCAAAGCCCCGGTGGCTGTCCGAGTGAACCCACATGTAGATGCGCACACGCACAAGTACATCACCACCGGCACCAACGAAAACAAATTCGGCGTAGATATCACTCGCATCGAAGAGCTGTATGCCACCATCGCCGCAGAAATGCCCAACCTGCATATCAAGGGGCTGCAAATGCACATCGGCTCCCAGTTGACGGAAGTGGCCCCCTTCGTCCAAGCCATTCAGAAGGTGAGCCCCATCGTCACCAAATTCAAGGAACTGTACCACATTGAGTTCTGGAGCATTGGCGGCGGCATCGGCATCGTGTACGATGGCTGCTTGGACTCCGGGCAAGCGGAATGGTGGGCGGCCCGCCCTGAGCAAATCACCATCCGCAGCTATGCGCAAGCCATTATTCCCCTGCTGCAACCGCTGGGGCTCAAGATTTTGATTGAACCCGGGCGCCGCATCGTCGGCAACGCCGCGGTGATGCTCACGCGCTGCGTCTACGAGAAGAAAGGCGAGGCCAAGACCTTCAAGATGATAGATGCAGGCATGAACGACATCATTCGCCCTGCCCTCTACGAAGGCTATCACGAGATTTGGCCTGTCACCGAGCACCAAGGCGACACAATTACCGCCGACATCGTGGGGCCCATCTGCGAATCAGGCGATTTCCAAGCACAAAATCGCGAAATAGCGGATGTGAAGCCCGGCGAGCTGCTGGCAGAAATGAGCGCCGGGGCCTATGGTTTCAGCATGGCCTCCACCTACAACTCACGCCCGCTTGCGGCAGAGGTGCTGGTGGATGGCGACAAATGGCACATCATCCGCCACCGCCAAACGCTGGAGCAAATGGTGCAAGGCGAATGCCTGCCGGAGTAATAGGAGCATTCGCTCCATCTGCCTACCAAAAGAGCCCGCACCAGCGGGCTCTTTTGCATGCTCAGCGCAGGAAGAATCGCAGTAGCTTTTCCCCCAATCCGGTGTAGGGATGATAACGGAAGGGCAAATCCAACCAGTTGGCTTTTTTGAGGATGGATTTGTAGTGGGTGAAAGTATCAAACCCGGCCTTGCCGTGGTAGGAGCCCATGCCGCTATCGCCAATACCGCCAAAGGGCATACCATGTACCGCAAGGTGAACAATGGTATCATTCACACAGCCACCGCCAAAGGATAAATGCTGCACAAAACGCTTCTCCGCACGCGCACTTGTCGTAAAGAGATACGAGGCCAGCGGACGCGGGCGAGAGAGCACAAATTGTTCCACTTCCTCCCACTTGTCGTAGGTCATCAAGGGAAGGAGCGGCCCGAAGATTTCCTGCTGCATCACAGGAGAATCCGGTGTCACATCCACCAAAAGAGTGGGTTCTATCCGCAGCGTGGCGGCATCTCCCTTGCCGCCGATGAGGGGGGTGACACCTTGCATCAGCCCCATCAGGCGCTCAAAATGGCGCGGATTGACAATGTGAGTGAACTCCGCATTCTGCAAAGGCGCATCTCCCAGCATACGCTTGATTTCACGGCGGTAGGCCTCAATAAACTCTTGCTTGCGGCTGCTGTGAATGAGCAGATAATCGGGGGCTACGCAGGTTTGCCCGGCATTGAGAATCTTGCCGAAAGCAATGCGGCGTGCCGCCACAGCGATGTTGGCCGTTTCATCCACAATGCAGGGGCTCTTGCCGCCCAATTCCAGCGTCACAGGGGTAAGATGGCGAGCAGCCGCCTCCATCACCACGTGCCCCACCACCGGGCTACCGGTGAAGAAGATATAGTCGAACTTCTGCTCCAACAACGCACCGATGGATTCGCGGCCACCCAAAACGGTGGTCACAAACTCCGGTGGATACAGGCTCCCCAGCATAGCAGAAATGACTTCGGAGGTTGCGGGGGTCATGGAAGAGGGCTTCACCACACAACAGTTGCCTGCTGAAATGGCCGCGGCCAAGGGGTCCAAACACAACAAGATGGGGTAATTCCACGGGCTCATGATGAGCGCCACGCCATACGGCTCCGGCTCCACGCGGCAGGAAGAGGGGAACTGAGCAAGCGAGGCAGTCACGCGCTTGGGCCGAGTCCAACGGCGCAAATGGCTCAGCGTCTCGCGCAAACCGGCGCGTACCATGCCAATTTCGCTCATGTACGTCTCCGTGGCGCATTTGCCCAAATCCTTCTGCAGAGCTTCGCAAATGCGGTCTTCCCACTCCACGAGGGCACGCTGCAATTTTTTCAAGGCTTGGCGGCGGAAACGCACATCGCGGGTAGCGTGCGAGAGGTAAAACGTACGTTGTTTGGCTACAATATTCTGCATATCAGTAAGCTGCGTTGAGGATTTCTACCACCTGGTCTTCGGAAGCGGCACGCGGGTTAACAATGAGCGCACCATCATTCACCGCAAACTCGGCCACCTTGGCAAAGGCATCTTTCTGCACGCCGGCATCGCTCAGGGTAAGCGGCAAACCACATATTGTGTTGAGTCGCTTGCCAAGGGTTTCGATGAAGGCGATGGTGGCCTCGGCACGTTGCTCTGCCGGGGTCTTGAGCGCCGCATCCATACCTACAAGCCATGGCAGCAACGCTGCGTATGATTCCGCGCAGTGGCTCAGATTGTAGCGCATCACATGCGGCAGCAAAATCGTCATCGCCACGGCGTGGGGTACATGGCACACCCCGCCCAACGCATGGCCAATGGCATGCACTGCCCCCACCATGGAGTTGGAGAACGCTATCCCGGCCATGGTGGAAGCCAAGGCCATGGCAAAGCGGGCTTTCTTGTCACCGCCGTTGCGGGTGGCCTTTTCCACATTCTCCGCAATCATGCGGATGGCGGCTGTGCCGTATGCAGTGCTCAGCGGGTTGGCCTGCTGGCAAGTGCAGGCCTCTATCGCATGCACCAAGGCATCCATACCGGTGCTGGCCGTGGCTTTGGGGGGCAGCCCCATCGTCATGCGCGGGTCTATCACCGCCACATCCGGCTCCACAAAGGGAGAAAGGAACTCCATCTTCACTCCATTGGCATCATTGCGAATGACGGCCACCCCGGTGCATTCCGAGCCGGTACCGGCAGTCGTGGGCACCACCACAAAGGGAATGTGCTTGCCGCGGGTCAGATTCTCCACCCCACTGATGGCGAGGATATCATCCGTATCCTGCGAGAGCACCAAACGCACTCCCTTGGCCGTATCAATAACAGAGCCACCACCCACAGCCACAATGGAATCGCATCCCTGCTCGCGGAAATAGGCGGCAATCCTGTTCACCACGGCCAAGGAAGAATCCACGGGGATATCCGTAAACGTAGCGCCGGCGGTGATTCCCTCAGATTGCATGGCTTCTGTCACCTGCTCCAAGGTGCCGATTTTGCTCAACACCGCATCGGAGAGCACCAGCGGGCAGGAAGCCCCCAGATGCTCCAGTTCGATGGAGATACGCTCCAGCGAAAGCTCGCCGCAGAGCAATTTAACAGCATTCTGAAATTCAAAGTAAGGTACCATAGCTACGATTTATTTGGAAAGTTTGTATTTGCAAGTCAGGAATCCCCACGCAATGCGGGCGTATGCACGCAGGAAGCACACCTCTGTCTCGGGCACATCGGTCATGATGCGTCGCGTCATGATTTTGGGGAAGAGGTAGGCCTCCACCAAGTTGACCAAGCGGGCCAAGCGCATCACATCTGCCACCTCACCGGCCATCGTAAAGGCATGGCGAGCATAAGCCTGGGCCATGCCCATCTGCCCGGTGAACAATTGGAAGGAAAGCGGCATGCTTTTGATGCGCAAGCTGCACACGGGAGCAGGCAAGTTCTCCACCCGCTTCAGCTCCCCGTCCTGCCACAGCACATGCAAGGTCGGCCCCTCAAATCCCGTGCGGATGGAATAGCTCAACCCCTCCGGAAAACGCTCAAACTCCTTTGCCACGCGGCTGTCCAGCGTACGCAGTTCTATCAGCGCGGCATGCACCACACGCAGCACGATAGAAACCGTCAGTATCTTCATACCGGTCCACATCATTTCTTACTCATCACGGTTGGCGGCGGCGCGGCGGAGGCGATCCATCATCGCACAGCCCAAGCCCGTTTCCGGCAGTTCTTCCGCCACAATCACCTGCACTTCCTCGTGCTCATCCATGGCACGCATCACTGCAAACAAACGCACGGCAGCCTCTGCCAAGCGCCCGCTCCCGGGAGAAAGAGGCATCACCTCTGCCCAGCAATCCTGCGCCGCCAGAGGCGAGTCTCCTTGGTAGGAAATAAGCCCGTATGTGACTCCCTCCTCGGGTTCAAACGGCTTGCGAGCATCATGCAGTACCAGCTTTTTAGCCGGGGCGTAGTGGCTCTTGAGCTGACCGGGGGCCGTGGGGGCAGCTGCGGCATCCACCGCTTTGTTCTTGCCGGGGCGAATCACACGGCAAATACCACGCAGTTTTTCGCGGGTGATGGGGCCTTCTCGCAGCAAGCGCACAGCGGGGTTCCCCTTCTCATCAATACAAGGCGCCAAGATGGTGCTCTCCAAACCCTCGGCACAAGCGCCGGCATCCAACACCAAGGGGATGCGCCCGCCCAATTCCTTGAGCACAGCACCTGCGCTCGTGGGGGAAATATGGCCAAATCTGTTCGCACTGGGAGCCGCAATGGGATGCCCCAATGCACGCACCACGCCGCGCATCACCTCGTGGCTCGGCACGCGGCAAGCCACCGTGGGCAGCCCACTCGTCACAATATCCGGCACACACTCACGGCGCGGCAGTACCAGCGTCATCGGTCCCGGCCAAAATTCATGAGCCAATTTATCCACCAAAGCTTGCAGTTCCTTCGGCACATCTGCAATATCCTTGAGCCCCTTTGCATGTGCCAAATGGCAAATAAGCGGGTCGAACGCCGGGCGCTCTTTCACAGCAAACACTTGGGCCACAGCCTCGGTATTAAACGCATCTGCTCCCAATCCATACACTGTCTCTGTCGGCAGGGCTACCAAGCCACCCTCTGCCAACACTGCCGCTGCCTCTTTATACACGGCGCGGCAATCATCCAACAAATCCACCTCAATCACGCGGGTTTCCATGCCCCGCATCATACACGTGCGCGCGCACATTGTCAAGGCACAAGCTCAAGTAAACTCAAGCTTCCTTGCAAAAACCCAGCAGCGCAGCCATATCTGCCGGCAAAGGAGCGTGCACATGCACCATGCGGCCCTGCCATGGGAAGGTAAGCGCAGAGGCATGCAGTGCGTGGCGGTGAAAATGCAGGCGGGCAGCCAAAGCATCCGTCCACCCCTGCGCAATAAAATCCAAGTAACATGTTTCATCCCCGCCGTATATTTTATCGCCAAGGATAGGGTGGCCCAACCACGCAAGATGCACGCGAATCTGGTGCATGCGCCCCGTGCGGGGGCTGCATTGCACCAAAGCAAGCGGCGGCACCGCCCCCTGCCCCGGCACACGCTTGAGCACGCGGAAATGAGTCTCGCACGCGCGGCCGCCGGCATGGCAACTTTGGCGCACATAAATACGGGTAGGCTCCACATCTGCCATGCGGCCGATAGGCTCGGCACAACAAGCGCTTTCCCACAGGGGCCAGCCCTGCACCACAGCCAAATACTCTTTCTGCATGAGCCTGTTCTGCATGGCCAAGCCCAGCTCACGTGCGGCCTCCGCCGTTTTGGCAATGAGCACCACCCCGCTCGTCTCGCGATCGAGGCGATTCACCAGCGACACCTGCCCACCGCATGCCAACTCATAGGCCAGCAACTCCTGCACTCCATGCAAAAGCGTCGGCTCGTTTTTCTCCCCGGTTGGATGCATCAATAGCGGTGCGGCCTTGCCGACAGCCAACACACCGTCATCTTCCCAGAGCACGGAAAAATCCGCCTCCACAGCTATGGGCATATCAAAACTCATCGGAACATGGCAGGGTCAATAGCCACCCACTCACCCGGCTGCAAACTCAAGTCCTCCAACTTCAACGGCCCCATGGCCGTACGGTGCAATCGCACCACAGGCGCACCCACCGCGGCCAGCATACGGCGTACTTGGTGGTAGCGCCCCTCATGCAGCACCAACTCTCCCATGCATGGCCCGGTAATGCGCAATTGAGCTGGCGCACAGGGCGTTTTTTCGCCTTTGAGCAAGAGCGTTCCCTCAGCAAAAATCTGCACTGCCTCGGCAGGGATGGGGCATTCCGTTTCAAACGCATAGACCTTGGGCACATGCCTCTTGGGGCTGGTGAGGGCATGCAGAAAAGCGCCATCATCCGTAATCAACAGCAAACCGCTCGTCTCCTTGTCCAAGCGACCCACAGTATTCACCCCATCCCCACGCCGCATCCATTGCGCGGGCAGCAAATCGTACACCAAATCGCCATCTTCATCATGGCTACATGTACATCCAAGCGGCTTGTGCATTGCCACATACAAGCCATTCACAAAAGGCACAGGTTGGCCATCCACCAGCGTATCAGCCGGCTCTACCTTGCTGTTCACATTCTTGATGACTGCACCACCGCACACCACACGGCCGGCACTCACCCAAGCCCGCGCTTCGCGTCGCGAACAATAACCGTAGCGGCTCAACATTGCATCCACTCGCATCATGCGCCCATTCTGCCATGCTTTTTTTCAAAAAACAAGATTGAAATCTCACGCCATTTGTGGTAGTAGTATGGAAAACGCACTGCTATCGCACGCGTTTCGTGGCGCGTCGTTGTCATTTTACTTACTCTTACTCATATGATTACCATCGTTACCGATAGACAGCTTCCCCAAGCTGAAATGGGGCTCTGGATTAAGGCTCAGCAGGCTGTGGATGCAAAAAACTACAAATACGCCGTCAGCATTCTGCGTACTCTCATCAAAAAAGCACCCGGCTTCTTGGCCGGCCGCAAGGTACTGCGCGCTTGCGAGGTGAAAGTTACTCCCGATGCCGGGCGCCGTTCCTCCCTTTTCAGTGGCGTGCGTCTCACCACCACTCGCAAAGATCCCGAAACTGTTTTGGTGACGATTGAGGACGAGCTGGAGCGCGACCCCTACTCCATCTCCGCCAACGAGACACTGTATGCCGCAGCCTGTGACTTGAACCTGCCGGACATGGCAGCCTTTGCGCTGGAGACCATCTGCCAAGGCCAGCCCAATCCCAAGAAGCACCTGCACATGCTGGCCAACCACTACATCAAGCACGAGCAGTTTTCCGAAGCAGCGGAAACCTACCGCCGTGTGCTGCAAATTGACCGCACCGACCCCATCGCCATGCGCGGTGAAAAGGACTGCGCTGCCCGCGCTTCCATGAAGCAAGGCAACTGGGAAGGCTCCGGCGACTTCCGCACCAAGATGAAGAACAAAAATGCCACAGCCGACCTTGAAAGCGGTGACAAGATGGGGCTGACCCGCGCGGAAATGGAAACCCGCTTAGCACAGCTCTCGGAACAGTACGCTGCCGACAACACCAGCCTGCCCGTGGTGAAGGACATTGCCTCCATCTACGAGCAGATGGAAGACTATGGCAACTCATACTCCTTCTACGCCTACGCCTACCAGCTCAGCGGCGAGGCCGACATGGCACTCAACGACAAAGCCATGGAAATGCACGAAAAAGCCATGCAGGCGGAGCTTGCATACTACGAGCAGGTGCTGGCTGCCGACCCCACCAATGCGGAAGCCGCCGCCAACTTGGCTGCCCGCAAGAAGGAAATTGCCCTCACCGTGGTGGCCGATGCCAAGGCCCGCGTGGAAGCAAACCCCACGGACGCTCAGCTTCAGTTCAAATACGGCCAGGCCCTCTTCGATGCCGAAGAGTACTCCGAGGCCATCCCCGCCCTGCAGCGCGCCCGCAACAACCCCAACCTGCGCATCAAGGCCATGCTCATGCTCGGCAAGTGCTATGCCTCCAAGAACATGATAGATATGGCCATCCGCCAGCTGGACGAGGCCAACAACGAGCTGCTTAATATGGATGACACCAAGAAGGAGATTCTCTACATGATTGGCGAGCTCTGCGACAAGGCCGGCAACAAGGAAAAAGCTCTCGAAAACTACAAGGCCATTTACGAAGTGGATTACGGCTACCGAGATGTGGCCCACAAGGTGGAATCCGCCTATTCGTAAAGGCCCGCGTCTGCACCTCTCATTCTTCTCTCATACCAGCCACCGGCAAACACCATGCCGGTGGCTCTTTTTTGTAAACTCTTCCCCAACTGTTGCCCTCATCACACCATCATCCTGCAACAAAACCGCCTCCTATCAAACATTTTCCTGACACACAAAAAGCCCCATCCGGCGGACCGGATGAGGCTTGCTGAAACGTGTGTGTAAAAGCCGGGGCGCGCTTTACTTGTTCATGGCTTCCTCAATAGCCACAGCCACAGAAACGGTGGCACCGACCATGGGGTTGTTGCCCATGCCGATGAGACCCATCATTTCCACGTGAGCAGGCACGGAGGAGGAGCCGGCAAACTGAGCATCGCTGTGCATGCGGCCCAGGGTATCGGTCATACCGTAAGAAGCAGGACCGGCGGCCATGTTGTCCGGGTGCAGAGTACGACCCGTACCACCACCGGAGGCCACGGAGAAGTACTTCTTACCGGCAATCACGCATTCCTTCTTGTAGGTGCCGGCTACGGGGTGCTGGAAGCGGGTGGGGTTGGTGGAGTTGCCGGTGATGGACACGTCCACACCTTCCAGCCACATGATAGCCACACCTTCGCGTACATCGTCAGCACCGTAGCAGTTCACCTTGGCGCGCTCGCCATCAGAGAATGCTTTCTTGCTCACCACTTCCACCTTGCCGGTGGCGTAGTCGAACTTGGTCTGGCAATATGTGAAGCCGTTGATACGGGAGATGATGTAGGCAGCATCCTTACCCAAGCCGTTGAGGATAACGCGCAGAGGCTTCTGGCGCACCTTGTTGGCGGAGCGGGCAATACCAATAGCGCCTTCTGCGGCGGCAAAGGATTCGTGACCGGCCAGGAAGCAGAAGCATTCCGTTTCCTCGCGCAGAAGCATGGCAGCAAGGTCACCGTGACCCTGACCCACCTTGCGATCATCGGCTACGGAGCCGGGGATGCAGAAAGCCTGCAGACCTTCGCCGATAGCTTCGGCAGCATCAGCAGCCTTGGTGCAACCCTTCTTGATGGCGATGGCTGCACCCACTGTGTAGGCCCAGCCGGCGTTTTCGAAGGCGATGTTCTGGATACCGCGAACGATTTCGCGCACGTCAATACCCTTGGCAAGGCAGACCTGCTCGGCTTCCTCGCAGGAGTTGATACCGTACTTCTGCAGAACCGGAATGATCTGGTCGATACGACGGGAGTAGGATTCAAAAAGAGGCATAATCTTGTTCTTGTGTTAAGGGTTCTTTACTCGTGGCGGGGGTCAATGTACTTGGCGGCATCTGCGAAGCGGCCATAGGAGCCGGTGTGCTTCTTAAGAGCCTCGTTGGCATCCATGCCCTTCTTGATGTCTTCCATCATCGGGCCCATCTTCACATACTGATAACCGGTGATTTCACCGTCAGCATCCAAGGCCAGCTTGGTGATATAGCCTTCTGCGAGCTCCAGGTAGCGAGCGCCCTTGGCGAGGGTGCCATAGAGCGTACCGGTCTGGGAGCGCAGGCCCTTGCCCAAGTCTTCCAAGCCGGCGCCGATGGGCAGACCACCTTCGGAGTATGCGCTCTGGGTGCGGCCGTAGACAATCTGGAGGAAGAGTTCGCGCATGGCGGTGTTGATAGCATCGCACACAAGGTCGGTGTTGAGAGCTTCCAGCACGGTCTTGCCGGGAAGAATCTCAGAGGCCATAGCGGCGGAGTGGGTCATGCCGGAGCAGCCGATGGTCTCGACCAGAGCTTCTTGGATGATACCCTTCTTCACATTGAGGGTGAGCTTGCAAGCACCCTGCTGAGGAGCACACCAACCCACGCCGTGGGTCAGGCCGGAAATGTCCTCAATCTTGGTGGATTGCGTCCAAGCACCCTCCTGGGGGATGGGAGCGGGGCCGTGATTGCAGCCCTTCTTGACGCAACACATCTGTTCGACTTCGTGTGTGTACTGCATAATGTATGATTATGTTATGATGAGAAATGCTTAGCTATGGCAACACGCATCGTGGTACCTTGCTGCCGTCATTATACCTGTTTCCGGTACAAATGCGAGCACAAAATCAAGCAGAACACACAAAAACGCGACACCGTCCCCGGGGTTTTTCTTCCCCGAGGAGGTGTTGCGGCACTTTGGCAGAAGTCTAAGCCTTAGCAACCGTAGCGGGCGGCGCTGCCCAGTTGTTCTTCGATGCGGAGCAACTGGTTGTACTTGGCCAAGCGGTCCGCACGGGAGAGCGAGCCCGTCTTAATCTGCCCGGCATTGGTGGCCACGGCCAAATCTGCGATGAAGGAATCTTCCGTTTCGCCACTGCGGTGGGAGATGACCGCCGTGTAGGCATTGGTGGTGGCCAGGCGCACGGCCTCAAAGGTTTCGCTCAGCGAGCCAATCTGGTTGAGTTTCACCAAGATAGAGTTGGCTACTCCGCGTTCAATTCCCTGGCGCAAGAAATCCACGTTGGTCACGAAGAGATCATCGCCCACGAGCTGGCAGCGCTTCCCAATGGTATCGGTGAGGTGCTTCCAGCCGTCCCAATCATTTTCGGCGCAGCCATCTTCAATCGAGATGATGGGGTAGCGGGTGATAAGGTCTTCGTAGTACGAAGTAAGCTCAGCTGAGGTAAGCTTATCGCCACTGCTCTTCTTGAAGACATACAGCCCGCTCTCCACATCGTAGAATTCAGAGCTGGCTACATCCAAAGCCAAAGCTACGTCCTTGCCGGGCTCGTAGCCGGCATCCACAATAGCGGCCACAATGGCCTCCAACGCTGCATCTGCGCTCTTCAGGTTCGGGGCATAGCCGCCCTCATCACCCACGGCGGTGCTCAACCCGGATTTGCGGAGCACAGCAGCCAAGGCATGGAATATCTCTGCCCCGCAGCGCAGCGCCTCGCGGAAGGTGGGCAAACCTCGCGGGATAATCATGAACTCTTGGAAGTCGATGGGGGCATCCGAGTGTGCGCCTGCATTCAGTACATTCATCATCGGCACCGGCAGTATGTGCGCATTCGGCCCGCCCAAGTAGCGATAGAGCGGCTGCCCTGTTGCCCATGCGGCTGCCCGTGCCGTGGCCAAGGATATAGCCAGCACGGCATTGGCGCCCACGCGGCTCTTGTTCGGGGTGCCGTCTACCTCGCACATGCGGCCATCCACCGCGATTTGTGCCGTGGCATCCATGCCTACCAAGGCCTTGGCCAAGTCTGTGTTGGCGTATTCCACCGCCTTCAGCACACCCTTGCCGCGGTAGCGAGATTTGTCGCCATCTCGCAGTTCGCAGGCTTCGTGTTCCCCGGTCGAGGCCCCACTCGGTACGGAAGCTCGCCCAAACGAGCCACCTTCCAACGATACCATGGCTTCTACTGTCGGATTTCCGCGGGAATCCAGTATCTCCCGCGCCTCTATCTTGCTGATTGTTGTTTTCATGTTCTTTTTCCTTTCTGTTGGCAGTTTTTTAGCACATTTCTAAACAAAGCGCAAGCAAATTTGTGAGTTTTTGCTAACTTTTCTTGAAATATTCTTATTTTTTGATTTTTTCAACCCTTTCATGGCTGACATAAAGATTGACTAGAGAATCGAAAGGGACTATACTGGCGTGGACTTTTTATTCACACGGCTGAATTTTCATCATTCGGCAGTGGTCGAATGCAAGCGAGAACTCACCATCAAACAACAAAAGATATGTCAGTCGTCAAGTTCTACAAAGAAGAACACCAAGTACCGTTGGAAATGCACAAGGTTCGCGTTGTGCAAAAGCTGTTTTTGCCCACGGTAGAAGAACGCGTTGCCAAGCTGCGCGAAGCCGGCAACAATACTTTCCTGCTGCAAAACAAAGATGTATTCATGGACATGCTCACAGACTCCGGCGTGAACGCCATGAGCGACAATCAGGTGGCAGCATCCATGCAGGCAGACGACTCCTACGCCGGCTCTGAGACTTTCAACCGTCTTTCCCGCGTCATCGAACATGTATTCGGCACCAAGTACTTCCTGCCTGCCCACCAAGGCCGCGCATGCGAGAACATCTTGGCAGAAACCTTCGTGAAAGAGGGCGATGTGGTGCCCATGAACTTCCACTTCACCACCACCAAGGCGCACATCACCCGCAAGGGAGGCCGCGTGGAAGAGCTCATCATCGAAGAAGGGCTCGATCCCAATTTGGAATATCCCTTCAAAGGCAACTTCGACACCGCACGCCTGCGCGCGCTGATTGAGGAAGTGGGTGCAGACCACGTTCCTTTCGTGCGTATCGAAGCCGGCACCAACCTCATCGGCGGTCAGCCTCTTTCCATGGAAAACATGCTGGAAGTGGCCGCCATTTGTAAGGAATACGGCATCATGTCCGTGTTGGATGCCTCCCTGCTGCAGGATAACCTGTACTTTATCAAGACACGGGAAGAAGCAGCCAAGGATATGACGATTGCGGAGATTATCCGCAAGATTGCGGACCAGATGGATCTCATCTACTTCTCCAGCCGCAAGCTGGGATTCGCCCGCGGTGGTGCCATCGTATCCAACAACGAGAGCCTCATCCTCAAGATGAAAGCCTTCATCCCGCTCTACGAAGGCTTCCTCACCTACGGTGGTATGGAAGTACGCGCCATGGAAGCCATGGCCGTGGGGCTCATGGAGACGTTGGATGAAGAAATCATCAATCAGGGTCCCATTTTCATTGAATACTTGGTGAAGGAACTTTCCGAATACGGCGTGCCCATGGTGAAGCCCGCCGGTGGTCTGGGCGCCCACATCAACGCTTCCGAGTTCCTGCCCAACATCCCGCACGAGCAGTACCCCGCCGGCGCACTCGCCACGGCCCTCTACATTGCCGGCGGTATCCGCGGTATGGAGCGTGGCTCCCTCTCCGAGCAGCGCAACCCGGACGGCTCCGAAAACTACGCAGAGCTGGAGCTCGTGCGCTTGGCCTGTCCCCGCCGCGTATTCACCCTTTCCCAAGTGAAGTACTGTGCCGACCGCGTGAAGTGGTTGTACGACAACCGCGAACTCATCGGTGGTCTCAAGTGGGTAGAAGAGCCGGAGGTACTCCGCTTCTTCTTCGGCCGCTTGCAACCGCTCAGCGATTGGCAGGAGAAACTGGCAGCCAAGTTCCGCGAAGACTTCGGCGACAGCCTGTAAGAAACTCTCCCACAATTTTCTTTTTCGGCGTGCTACCCTAATCGGTAGCACGTTTTTTTGTGAGGACAACAAAGGCCCGGACACAGCAACGCCGTAGCTACAGCTCGCAGCTCCTGTCAATGATCAATCCTTGGCAGATTTGGGGTCAATAGCATCGCGCAGGCCATCACCTAGGAAATTGAGAGCCAAGAGGGTGAGGCAGAAGAAAAGGGATGGGAAAAGCAACAGCTCGGGAGATACCTCCATACGGTCGGCCCCCTCTTTGATGAGAGTGCCCCAAGAAGAATTGGGGGCTTTCACCCCAAGCCCGATGAAGGAAAGCGTGGATTCCGTGAGCATGATACCCGGCACCGCCAGCGTGGTATACACCACTACCGTGCCCAGCAGATTGGGAGCAATGTGGCGGAAAAGGATGCGCATGTGGCCCAATCCCAGCGAGCGAGCGGCCATCACATACTCCTGCGCCTTGATTTCCAGAGTCTGGGTGCGCACAATACGCGCCAGCGTGAGCCATCCCAGCGCCCCGATAGCGATAAAGAGCGGCACCAAGCCCAGAATCGGTGCCACACTTTCGCGGCTCCAGCCCGTTGTATCCACCAGCCAAGAAGTCAGCTCCTTCACCGGCTCCTCAATGCTCAGCGAAAACACAATCACCAGCACAATGAACGGCAAAGCAAAGAGCACATCCACCGCGCGCATCATCAACGCATCGGTGCGCCCGCCCACATAACCCGATACAAGCCCATACACGAGCCCCACCACCAGAGATACCCCGGTAGCCACCGCCCCCACCAGCAGAGAAATACGCCCGCCATAAAGCACACGGGCCAGCAAATCTCGCCCCAACTGGTCGGTGCCAAAGGGATGCTCCCAGCAGCAAGGCCCGGCAATGTTGTCCAAATTGGTAGCATTCGGGTTGGCAATAAAGGGGAAGAGAGGCAAGAGAAAACAAGCCGCCGTCACCAACAGCAAAAACGCCAGTGATGCCACCGCCGCGCGGTTGTTGCGCAGGCGCCGCATAGCGTCTTGCCAAAGGGAATGGCCCTGAGTGTATGCCGGAGTGCTCATGGAAGTGATATCATGCTGTACCCTGCGAGCGCAGGCGCGGATTGAGTGCTACCAATACCAAGTCCACCACCAAGTTTGCCGCAACAATGAGCGAACCATAGCAGAAAACCAAGCCTTGGATGAGGAAATAATCGCGATCAGTGGTGGCATTCACAAAGTGCAGCCCCATGCCCGGCACTTGAAAGCACGTCTCCACCACAAACGAACCGGTGATGAGAGCCGCAAAAGCTGGTCCCAAGTAAGATACCGCCGGCAACAACCCACTGCGCATAGCATGCACATACAGCAAACGCACCGGGCCGCACCCTTTGGCTCGCGCCGTGCGCACAAAATCCTGAGCCAACACCTCCACCATGCCTCCGCGCGTCAGACGCGCAATATACGCCGCATTGATAAGCCCCAACGTAAGCGCCGGCAACACCACACACAGAGGATTATCCCACCCGGCCACGCTCAGCCCAGGCACATGTGTGCCCAGCACCAAGCCAAACACCGGCGCGGTGACAAAGGCCGGAATGCAAATACCCGCCATGGCAGGTAGCATGAGCAGAGCATCCGGCCAGCGGTTCCGATACCACGCAGCCAACATGCCCGCGGGAATACCCACACACACGGCTATGAGCATGCCTACCACACCCACCTCCAGCGAGACAGGGAACGCCTGAGAAATAATGGTAGAAACCTGCACCCCTTCCCTCACCAGCGAGGGGCCGAAATCACCATGCAGCAAAATACCCTTCCAGTAGTTCAGGTATTGCACCCAAGCCGGTTGATCAAGCCCATACAAATTGTTGAGCTGTGCCATGATGTGCTCCGGCAATTTACGATCGCCCAAGAAAGGGTTGCCCGGCAGCAAGCGTACCAAGAAAAAGGTAATCGTCTCCAACACGAACACCACCAGCAGGCCCTGGGCCAAGCGTCTGAGCAAAAGACGTATCATGGCTTGTCGGTCATGGGGAGTTGTACCGCATCCAGCGGGTGGTTATCTAGCATGAGCGGGTACCACCCCGAAATACCGGGGTGCTTCAGATACGTGCGTTCGCTCGTGTATAGCGGGATGATGGGCTGAGCCTCCAGCATGATACTCTCGGCGCGGCGCAAGTGCGCCTTGCGCTCCGCAGCATCACCACACACGCGCGCAGCCTGTATGGCTGCATCACAATCAGGGCTTCCCCAGCCGGTACAGTTATTGCCACCACCGCTACGCCACAGCTCCACAAAGGTGGATGAATCTAAATAATCACCACTCCACGAGGAAGACGAAATATCATACTGCATGCTCTGCTGGGCAGATTTGTACGCCGTCCACTCGCAAGAGCGAATCTCCACATGCACCCCCAGCACATCTTTCCACATGGCCTGAATCGTCTCGGCCATCACACGCTGCACATCGCGAGAGGTTGTCATCAGCTCCAACACGGGGAAGCCCTTTCCCCCGGCATAACCGGCCTCTGCCAGCAAGCGGCGCGCCTCCTCCTCTCGCTCTGCTTGGCTACCACGCTGCATAAATGCCGGTGGCTCCGCAGCATACCCTGCCCCGGGCGGCGTAAACACCCCCGTCGGCTTCCCCGCACCCCGCACCACCTTGCCCACCAAAGTCTCGCGGTCAATCGCCAACGAAAGCGCTTGGCGCACACGAGCATCATCCAGCGGCGGGCGTGTTGTGTTCAAGCGGTAAAAAATTGTACAGTAATACGGGTCTTGGCAAAAATGCTGCGGCATCACCGAGCAAGCTCGGGCCAACATCTCCGGCGGCACATTATTGGTAATATGCAGCTTACCTCCCATATACATGCGCGTCTCCGTATAGCCATTCACAATCGGCAAAAAGCGTATGCCACGGTTGCGCACCTCCCCGGCTCGCCAGTAGCGCGCATTGGGGCTCACGCTCAGATAATCATTAAAACGATGTCCGCTGTACACGTAGGCTCCATTACCCACCCAGTTTCCCAGATGAGTCCAGCGGCTGCTGCGATCCAGCATACCGCCGTGGGCCTCTACGTGGTGTTCCGGCAGCGGGCTCCACGTATAATGCAGCACCAGCTGCAGCAAATGCGGAGTCGGGCCATTGAGCGTGAGCCGCAGCGTGCGAGCATCCAGAGCTTGCACACCCACTTCCTCCCAGTCGGCGCGCCCCTTGTTGTAGGCCTCGGCCCCTTTCAGCGGGTAGAGCATCTCAGCATAGCGCCCCGCAAACTTCGGGTGCAACAAACGTTTATAAGCATACACGAAATCCTGAGCCCGCACCGGCTTGCCATCGCTCCACACGGCATCCCGCAGGTGGAAAGTCCACTCACTCGCATCGGCATTGTGCTCCCAACTCTCTGCCATGCCGGGGTGTACACGCCCTTCATCCTGCGTATCCGGTCGCACCAAACCCTCCAGCATGGTGGAGATGATTTTTCCGTCTGCCACAGCCGTTGCCTTGTGCGGATCCAGACTCTGCGGCTCTGCATTGTTGCCGATGACGAGAATCCCCGCCTCTGCAAACTTCTCCGCAGAGCTTCTTCCATCGCCGCAGGCGCTCAGCATCATCGCCCCCAGCAGCGCTACCGTGATTCCCAAGCCACGCACGCGCGCAGTATACCAGACCCCAACTGTTTCCGCAAGTTTTTAGGCTCCCCCCTCCCCCTTCCCGCCCCGGTCTCCGTGTCATGATGCTCACAAACACTCCCGCAAACATTGCTCTCAGTCTCTCACATCAACCTTTTCACAACACTCCTTATTCCCTCCCCCATTACAAAACCACCCGCAGAGGAGCACTCTGCGGGTGGTGAAATGTCTTCAGATTAACGGGGAGCTTATACTTCCTCAGGTGTATCGTCGTTCACGAAAGGAGTAGCCGGAGCAGCGGGAGCGGGCTCAGCAGCAGGAGCAGGCTCAGCAGCAGGAGCAGGCTCAGCGGCGGGAGCAGGCTCAGCGGCGGGAGCAGGAGCAGGCTCGGGAGCGGGAGCCGGTGTGGCTTCAGCCTCTGCCTTGGCGTACGCATCGGCATAGGCCTTTTCAGCGGCAGCAGATGCAGCAGCGGCAGCCTTTTCAGCAATTTCCGTTTCGACATCGAGCTTAGAGGCAGCATCGGTGTATGCCTTCAGGGCAGCTTCATCGCCGGACTGGGCGGCATCGTAGAGAGCCCAGAGGTCGAGCTTCTTAACGGCGGCCTTGTGAGCAGCGCTGAATGCAGCGGCAGCAGCTTCCGTGGCGGCTTCATCCTCGGCAGAAGCATAGGCATGCTTGTAGCCCTTCACGTCGTTCCAGTGGCCGCGGGTGAAGTCGGGGAACGTGACGGAGCAGTTGTTGTTATCCATGGAGAGGGAGCCAAGCTCAGCCAAGCAGCACCATTCTGCCAGGTCGTACACGTCCATATCCAGGGGGAGACCATTCTGCAAGCAGTAGACGAGGCGGGCATCCATGAAGAAGTCCATACCACCGTGACCGCCCACTTTTTCTGCCACTTCACCATACTTCTTGATGATGGGGTGGCGGTAAGCCTTGCGAAGCTTCTTCATGTTTTCTTCGGACATGAAGGAGTGGGAGTCGAGGTCCTCGAGGTCGGGAGCGCCTTCAGACTGCTTCATGTGGCCGCTCTCCAGCACAAAACCTTCGATGGGGTACTTGTTGGCAAAGCCGCGGGTACCGGTGAGTTGGAAGAGGCGGTTGTAGGGCTGAGGATTCATCACATTGTGCTGAATCTCAACCACCTTGCCGTTGGCGGTGCGCATAAGAGTGGTGGTGTGGTCACCGTTGCGGAATTCCGGGCAAGGCTTGCCGGTCTTCTTTTCCACATATTCGCGGCCATGCACAGACTTGGTGTCCATGGCTACGAGGGTGGTGAAGCGGTCGCCACGGTGAATATCCATGACCTGAGCCACGGGGCCGAGGCCGTGCGTGGCATACACATCGCCGCGGTTTTCCTTGTTGTACTTCATGCGCCAGCCGAGCTTGTCGGGGTCGTTGGTGGGGTTGACCCAGTAATCACCCCAGAAGGGGTCGAGGTTGTGGATGTAGGCACCCTTGGCGTAGAGCACTTCACCGAGCACGCCTTGCTGAGCCATGTTGAGAGCATCCAGCTCGAACCAGTCGTAGCAGCAGTTCTCCAGAATCATGCAGTGCTTGCGGGTCTTTTCGGAGAGGTTGATAAGCTCCCAGCACTGCTCCAGATTCATGGCGCTGGGCACCTCGATAGCAGCGTGCTTGCCGTTCTCCATAGCGAACTTAGCCACGGGGAAGTGGTGATCCCAGTCGGTAGCAATGTACACAAGGTCGATATCGGGGCGCTTGCAGAGTTCCTCGTAGCCGGTAGCACCATAGTAGATATCAGCGGGAGCCATGCCGGCCTTGCGCAGAGCTTTCTGGCACTTTTCTGCGCGTGCTTTTTCGTAGTCGCACAGAGCAACAATCTCCACGCCGGGGATGTGGGTAAAACGTGACACAGCACCGGGGCCACGCATACCGAGGCCGACGAATGCCACACGGACCGTCTTCATCTTGGGAGCTGCCAAGCCGACAACGTGCTGCTGCCCCTCGGGACGAGCAGGAGTTTCGACTACAAGAGTGCCCTTGTCCCAATGAGTCTTGGTAGAGGGCGACAGCGACTGGGCGTTGAGGGTGCTCACGGACATGAGCAGAGCCACCGCCAATGTAATCACTTTATTCAGTTTCATATTAAATCGAAGTGTCCTGTTGGTGTTCTACGCATCCGCGCCGAACAGGTACTCTGCAGGGGGATACGCTCGCTTAAGTATATCCAACGAGTACGCGGAGTCAAGCTCATTTGTCGGATAAGACAGACGAAGGGTGCCATTCACGAGTCTCGCATCTATCCCTGCAGGGAATAAGACCACCATTTGGGTGATAAGGGGCCTCCTCAACGGTGATAATGAATTTGACATGGCCGGGATTCTCTGCTAGATAGATGGGCATGAGCAATCCATTCAAAGCTTTTGTGTATCTCTTTGTGATAGGGTTGATGCTGAGTCCCCTGCATGCGCAAGGCGAGGCTCCAGCCTCGGAAGAAGCAGCTGTTTCTACAAAAAATAAGGCCGACAAGAAGAACAAAAAGGCCGTGAAGCCCCGCACCGTGGTTGGCAGGGCTATTGAGGACTTGGCGTATGTGACGGAAGCCCGCCCCAATCCCAAGGCCAAGTTTTTCATCTATCTTTTCTCTGCCGCCTGGTGCAAATACTGTCCGCCTGTCATGAAAGCCATGGTACAAGATTACCCGAAGATGAAGAAAAAACATGTGGAAATTATTCTCATGAGCCCTGATTCGGAAGACAGCGTCAAAGCATACGTAGAGGAATACAAAGCGGAGTTCCCTGCCATCCGTTACTCTTCTGCGGCCGTTCAGGATGTACCCGGCAGCCCGAGAGCAGAAGGTTTGCCCGGAGGCATGGTCGTAAATGGCAGAGGAGATGTCTTGTACAATGGTCACGGCAGTGGGCTTTTGAGCTGGGTAGACCTCATCCAAAAAAAGCCTGAAAAAAAGAAGAGGGAAAAAGCAAAGAAAGGTGCTGCAAAGAACTAATCCACCCGCTTTTTGCATAGTCGTATACCGTTTTAATCATGCGCCACCCGATTGGGTGGCGCTTTTGTATGTACGAACGTGGCACATCCGCTTCGCCGCGGAGCATACATTTCTCTGTACATTGTCCTCCAAATACGCTACACTCGGCGCACAACAATGAAATACCGTAACTTCTTACTTACTTTTGTGTTGGCCGCCCTGCTGGGTGGTGTGGCTCCCTGCGCCTATGCTGGCAGCGATTCTGCAGACAAGGCAGAAGAAACAGTACCCGGTTTTTCGGAGAAACTGCGCACCCGTGCTCAGGAAAAATTGCAATCCCTGGGAATTGAGGAAGATGAATACAATGAAAAGCTGCAAGAGGTCATCGGCAAGGATTCCAAGAAAGACCGCCGCTTGGCCAAGTTACTCATCATGGCCGGGGCAGATATGGATGAACACGGTGGCGATTACCTCAAAAAAGCCGCAGCCCATGCCGATGTGGTAAAACTGCTCAAAAAAGCGGGTGCCAAGAAAGAAAGCAGCGTCTCCGTAGTCGGCAAAAAGCTGGCCGACCTGGATTACCTGACCAGCACACGTCCCGAGCCCGATGCCAAGATATACATGTACCTCTTCTCCGCCAGCTGGTGCGGCCCCTGCCGCATGGTCATGCCCAAAATTGTGGAGTCATATAGCGAAATGAAATCCAACGGGGTAGAAATCGTGCTCATGGGCGCAGAGGGCCCCGATGGTGTAAAAAATTATCTGGAGCACTACAACGCCAAATTCGCCGCCACGATGGGCCAATCAGAAAAAAACGCCCAACTCCCAGGTTTCCGGCAACCTAGAGGCATCCCATTCGTTATAGTAGTATCCGGCAAGGGCGACCTCATACACGCCGGGCATGGAAGCGATGCCCTGCGCTGGAAGGACTTCCTGCAAAAACTCCCGGCAGAAGAGTAAACCTCCCTTTTTTTGAGCCCCGTCCACCCTGCGGGGCTCTTCTTGTATTGGGCTTTTCATACGATTTATACCCGCATTATTTTCTCTTTTTGCTTGCAAAGCGCGCCCTTTGGGGCTAAAATACGCCCCGTAAGATGCGTGCTTTGCACGCTGTAACGATAAACCCATTCAGTACCATGCCTGTACCTACACAAGAACAGTACATCAAGATGCTCAACACGGCCAAGGAAAAGGGCTATGCCTATCCCGCCGTCAACGTTACCACCATCGAGGTCATCAACGGCGCCCTCAAGGCTTTCGCTGAAGCCAAGTCCGATGGTATCATCCAGGTTTCCCTCGGTGGCGGCCAGTTCGCTTCCGGCACCGCTGTCAAGGATTCCGCCATCGGCGCCATCGTCCTTGCAGAGGCTACTCACCGCCTTGCTGAGCAGTACAACGTTCTCGTTGCCCTGCACACCGACCACTGCCAGGCCGACAAGATTGACAGCTTCCTGCGTCCCCTCATCGCTGAATCCAAGCGCCGCGTAGAGGCCGGCCAGAAGCCCCTGTTCAACTCCCACATGCTCGACGCATCCGCCCTGCCCATGGCTGAGAACCTCAAGATTTCCCAGCAGATGCTCAAGGAATGCGCAGAAGTGGGCATCGTTCTCGAGCTCGAAATCGGTGTTGTGGGTGGTGAAGAAGACGGCGTGGACAACGGCGACGCTCCCAACGAGAAGCTCTACACCTCCCCCGAGGACATGCTGCTCACCTACGAGACGCTCAACGGCCTTGGCACCTTCATGCTTGCCGCCACCTTTGGCAATGTGCACGGTGTGTACAAGCCGGGTGCTGTGAAGCTGGCTCCCAAGATTCTGCGCGATGGCCAGGAAGCAGTGAAGGCCAAGCACGGTGAGGACATGCTGCTCGTGTTCCACGGTGGCTCCGGCTCCGACCTCTGCGACATCCGCGAGGCTATCTCCTACGGCGTGGTGAAGATGAACATCGACACCGACACCCAGTACGCTTTCTCCAAGCCCATCGTGCTGCACATGTGCCAGAACATTGATGGTATGCTCAAGGTGGACGGCGAAGTGGGCAACAAGAAGGTCTACGATCCCCGCTCCTACCTCAAGAAGGGCGAACAGGGTATCTGCGAGCGCCTGCAGGTGGCTTGCGACGACCTCCTCTCCGCCGGCAAGACCCTCTACGGCCAAATCTAATCCCGGCTACAGAGCAACCAATCTTTACCGAAGCTGCGGCGCACGCCGCAGCTTCTTTTTTTGCAAAATGAGGCCAAATTGACAGAGACCGATTCAACGGTTCAAAAAAAGCGAGGGGCTTCCCTGCCGATAGCAAGGAAGCCCCGAGAGAGTTTCGCAATATGTGTAGAGAGCGCGCTCTTTACTTCTCTTCCACGGTGACCTTGGCGTTGCGAGCCAAGAGGTCGAGCACCTTGGAGGTGATGATGGAGAGGCGGATACCGGTCATGCGGTTTTCGCGCTGGAGTTTGCGGATGTAGCTCTTGATGTTCTTCTCACGAGCCTGCTCAGCCATGTTGGTGATGGCCTCCAGCATTTCGTTGTTGGTGGCATCAATCGCTTCACGGCGGGCGATTTCCTGCAGGGCAAAATAGACACGGAGGTTGCGCTCGGTTTCGGCCTTAGCTTCCTCGCGGAGGGCATCCATATCCTTGGTGATTTCATAGTTGCCGGCTTGAATGGCGGCGTAAACCTTGCGCTGCACGGTGTTCTCGTTTTCACGCTCCACCAAATCAGCGGGGAGGGCGAAGGTGAGCTGATCTGCCAATTTCTCAGAAATCTGGTCGGCCTTGGCTTCATCGTTGCTACGCTCCTTGGAAGCCTTCATGTTTTCGCGCACCATTTCCTTAATTTCATCCATAGACTTACCGGGCAGAGCACCGGCGAAAAGGTCGGGGGAAATCTCGGGTACACGCTTCTCTCGCACTTCCTTCACGGTGCAGGAGAAGGTCACTTCCTTGCCGCAGAGGTCGGAGATGGGGAAGTCTTCCTTCATGGTGGCAACGATGTCCTTGGTATCACCGGCAGACACACCAACAAGGCCGGCGGGCAGCTCAGGGATAAAGCGGTCTTCCGTGAGGGAGACCCAGTGGCCATCGCGACCTTCCAAGAAACCAACGGACTTGCCGCAGTATTCGGCGGTGGGCTTGCCTTCTACGGTGGTCTTGAAGTCGATGACAACGATATCACCATCGGCGGAAGCGCGCTCTACCACTTCGTGCGTGGCAGAGGATTCTGCATACTTCTGAAGAGTCTCCTGCACCTCGTCATCAGAAACATCTGTGGAGGGTACAGTCACCTCAATACCCTTGTATTCGGGGAGTTCGAACTCAGGAACGATGGTGAGGGTGGAGGTGAGGGTGAGGGAGCCATCCTCCTGCTCTGTAAGCTCGGGTGTTCCAAAATCCAGGACCTTGAGCTCGGGGTTTTCATCGAGAGCTTTCTGCTGCACATCGGACTTGATGCTGTAATCAAACTCGTCCTTGATAGCTTCGGCATAACGCTTGGCCACCACAGTCTTGGGAGCCTTGCCCGGGCGGAAACCTGCAATGCGAGCATTCTTGACGTAGGCAGAAACGATACCGTCCTTGACGGAAGCGACCTCTGCTGCGGGCACTACGGCCGTAAGCGTTGCTTGGCAATCACTTGTTTTGTTGATGGTAATATCCATAATATTCAGGGTTTGAGAAATGTGTCAAAAGGCGCGCGCATTGTAACACTAAGTATACAAAAAGGCAAGAGTGGAAGCAGGGATGACACAACTTAAGTGCAAGACTTGTGGTAGGCATTGCAAATGCATGCCTTTTTACCCGAGGAGCAAATCGAGCAGACGGAGGCGGAGGGAGCCGTAATAATCATTCTCGCGCAAGCGTTTGCGCTCACCTTGCAGAGCGAGAGCCGGGGCAATCAAATACTGTCCGTAGAGCGGAGCAAAGCGTTCCTTGAGTTCCTGCGGTGCAAAGATGCGTGTGTAGGCAGTTGATTCGTGCAGGATAAAAGCTTGCATTGCGGCATCTGCGGCAGCATCTGCACTTTCTCTGTCTTGTGCAGATTGATAGGCAAGCAACAACTGCTCATAAACAGAACGCAATAGCTGATAATCCGCCGCCACCACGGATTCATCTTTCACAATCGGCACGAGATTAAAGACAGCTTGCAAGGGCAACCACTTGAGCAGCGTCTCCAAATCTTCCTCCGAAAGAGCGGCAAACTCCACGAAGTAGCGTATTTGAAGTTCATCCACCAAGTAAGACTCCACCAATCTATCCAAGGCCGTTTGCACCAAGTAGCGCCGGCGGCTACTCAGGGTATCAGATGCAAGCAAGCGCAAATAAACGGCCAATGGCGCAGGTGAGCCAAGTGCCTCTGCCATGCGGGCAGAATCCCGCAAATTCGCATCAGATATGCGTTTCTGTTCTTCGAACGCGCGAACATTACGGGCAAGCAACACTTGCTTGAGAGCCGTCTGCTGCGGCAGAAACTCCACCACCGAGAGGCGAGCCACATCCTCCCGTGTGGGCGGGAGCGGAATCCCGGCTTCCATGAGCTCAGCATAAGGAGCTTCCTCTGCAAGTGCAGCTTGCCACGCACCGGCGAATTCAGACGCAGCATGTGCCCCTGCCCCGATGCACCCGGCGGCAAGCACACAAACACAAGCTGCCCGAACCCTCTCCCGCAGCATCAGAACTCACCCATGTAGAATTTTTTCTTCCCGCGGCGAATGATAAGCACGGAGCCCTCGATAGCCATATCGGGAGTCACGTTGCAGCTCAAATCTTTCACCACTTCACCATTGAGAGAAATGGCACCGTTGTTGATGAACTCGCGAGCCTCGCGCTTAGAGCTGCACACCCCGGAAGCCACCAGCACATCCGGCAACAGCCCGGGGCTGAGCTTCACGTGCGGTACGTTGCGCATGCCGGCCTTAATATCGCGCAAGCTCAGGCTCTTGAAATCGCCGGCAAAAAGCTTCTGGCTGATGTCGACAGCCTTTTCAAACTCCTCGGCACCGTGCAAATCTGTGACGATTTCACGAGCCAGAGCCTTTTGTGCCACACGCAGTTCGGGGTGTTGCAGGTGCTCGGCCTCAATAGCTGTGATTTCCTCGGGCGTGAGGAAAGTGAGGCGCTTGAGGTAAGTAATGACTTGCGAATCCTCGGCATTGATGAGGAATTGGTAGAGCTCGTAGGGAGAAGTCTTGTTCTTATCCAGCCAGAGGGCATTACCCTCGCTCTTGCCGAATTTGTTGCCTTGAGAATCGGTAACAAGGGGCATGGTGAGGGCGTACACTTCATCCCCGGTGGTTTTGCGGATAAGCTCAATACCGGTGGTGATATTGCCCCACTGATCGCTACCGGCCACCTGCAAATCAACCCCACGCGTCTCGTGCAGATGCTTGAAGTCGATAGCTTGGATAAGCATGTAAGAGAACTCCGCATAGGAGATACCGCTTTCCATCTGGCGGCGTACGTGGTCCTTGGTGAGCATGTAGCCCACGTTGATGTACTTGCCGTAATCGCGGAAGAAGTCGATGACGTTCATCCCGTTAATCCAGTCGTAGTTGTTCACCACTTCGAAGCCAAAAATGCGCTCCACTTGAGCTTTCAATGCCTCAAAGTTGCGGAAAACCTCTTCTTTTTGCTTCAATTCGCGTTCCACGGTACCGCGAGGATCACCAATGAGCCCCGTAGCCAAGCCTACCAACAAAAGGGGAGTGTGCCCGGCCCGCTGCAAGCGGCGGGTAATGAGGAAACTCGAATAATGGCCCAGGTGCAAGCTATCGGCCGTGGGGTCGGTGCCAATATAGAAAGTCAACCCTCCTTTGTTGAGTTTCTCAATCAAATCAGGGCTGGAAATTTGGTTAATCAAGCCACGCCATTCGAGTTCTTCGTAAAATGTCATATGTGGAATGCGTTGAAAGGTGCGCCATAATAGCACGAGGAGCTTGCGATGTCAATCTTGGCAACACTGCAAGCTGCGACATGAGAAGCTATGACATGAGACCCGGCAATCTCACACTTTGCGGACATGCGCCATTCCGCCGCGAATTGCCTTGATGACGACTTTGTCGCCGGCAACCAATCCGGCGCGATCCTCTTCTTCAATGGGGATGATATGATCGTCCCAGCGGATGCAGAGGTGTTCATCATCTCCCAAAACGATAGCCGTTTTACCGGCAACGAGCTCTGTGGACTCTTGAGGCGTGTTGCGCATGACACCCCCCATTATAACACGGCGCACGCATTGTACCCACAATGTGTAGTATAATACACAGGTCAATCCCAAAAAGCCTAGAAATACTAAAATCGACCACTGCCACGGAGCACCCACCAACCAAGTTCCCCATGCAGAAAACAACAACAAGGCAACCCAGGACAATAACTCTGTGCACACAAAAATATCCAGCACCAGCAGGGTGATAGCCACGGCCAGCATGATGTGCAAAAATGTACCGTGGTCTATACCCAGAAAGGATGAAGCAATGATTTGAACCATGGCAGTTATTTCTTGAGATCCATGACAGAGGGAACCCCATTGGGCAAATAGACCTGCGCTGCAGGATTAGTCGTAATGGTGGCGTATCCCTCCAATGCCTGTCGATTCATGAGCACTTTGGCCGCTGCATCTGCCCCCACTACGGCAGCAATGCGTTGCAGATAATCAGCCTCGGCTTCGGCAGCCAATCGCATTGCTTCAGCCGCACCTTGAGCGCGCAGGATTGCTGCCTGTTTCTCTGATTCTGCCAAGCGTACTTTGGCCGTGCTTTCCCCCTCTGCCTTGAGGGCGATGGAGCGGCTCACACGCTCTGCCTCCATCTGGCGCAGCATCGCCTCACGAGTCTCGGAATCAGTAGTGAGTTCCTTAATTTCAATAGATGTGATACTGAGACCCCAACGAGATGCCGTAGCAGCTACTGCCACAGAGACTTTTTCCGAGATTTCCGAACGGGAGGAGAGAATTTCATCAAGATTACGCCCGCCAATAAGCGAACGCAGTTCATTGAGCACAAGTTCAATCAGGGACTTGTGCAGATTCTGCACTTCGTATACCGCCTTGATGGCATCCATGATTCGCCAGCGGATAATACAGTTCACTTGCATGGTAGCATTATCCTTGGTTATACATGAGCGGGGCTGTGTATCCAGCAACTGCTCAGTCTGTTCTATATAGATGCCATTTTTGTTGGTCAGGTTTCCCCATGCGGAAGAAACATCTTTGATGCTTTGCAGAAACGGGATATGAAACTGCAAGCCACTCTTTCGAACAGAAGTGGGTTTCCCAAACATTTCCACGATGGCACAATGCCCCTGCGGTACTGTGAAGATGAACATAGAAAAGAACTATTGGTTAAAGGTTGGTGAGATTGTACTCACACACCAACAGATTGACAAGATGAAAAAATGCGCTGAACCGAAATTCAGCGCATTTATTTAAGCATGGGAAGCTTGTCTTACTGTTGCGGCTCATCCCAACCACCACCCAGCTGGGTGTAGAGAGTGGGGATGCAGGAGGCATACTGGAAGCGGTAGGCTGCCAGTTGCTTTTGCGCGGGGAAGAGCAAAAGCTGAGCATCCAACACTTCGTAGTAGCTGGAAAGCCCCTGTGTGTAACGAGCTTTGGAGAGCTGCACACTTTCCTGATAGGCGGCTACAGCGGCTTCCTGCTTCTTCATGATATTGCGAAGCTTGGTGCGCTGCACCAGCGTGGTGGAGATTTCCGACATGGCGTTGAGCACGGTCTGCTCATACTCTGCCTTGGCTGCCAGGAAGGCATCGCGTTTGGCGCGTTCATTGGCACGCAGCTGGCCACCTTGGAAAAGCGGGCCGGTCAGGCTTGCTCCGATGCCCCAACCGGTGCGATGCCCAATGATGGCATGGCGCAAATCCGCAGAGGCCACACCGGCGGCTCCCGTAAGGCTGATGCTGGGGAAATAGCTGGCAATTGCCACGCCGATTTCGGCATTGGCTGCGCGCATTTCCTGCTCCTTGGCGCGGATATCGGGGCGGCGGGCAAGCACATCAGCAGGGATACCGGAGGACACCTTGCTGGCGTTGGCAAAGGCGCTCAGGCTACCACCGCGGGTGATGCGCCCGGGCATGCGCCCAGCAAGAGCGGAAAGGGTGTTCTCCATCTCCACAATCTGCATTTCTAAGGAGGGTACTCCGGCTTCAGCTGCGGCCAGAGCGGCCTCGGCAGAGGCTGTTTGCAGGCGGTCTGCCACGCCGGCAGACTGCTGATCGCGGAAGAGTTGCAGCGTTTCGCGATAAGATTCTACGGAAGCGCGGGTAATGCGCAGCTGCTCATCCAAGAGGAGAAGCTGCAGGTAACCGGTGGCAACTTGGCGCAGAAGGGAAGCACGCAAAGCGTTGAGTTGCTCTTGCGCAGCATCGGCAGAAGCCTCGGCGCTTTCCACCCCCTTGCGGGTCTTGCCCCAGAGATCAAGCTCCCACGAAGCAGAAGCCGAAATAGAGCCGGGATTCGTGGTCACACCACCCATCTGGGCGATGCCGGCACCACCGCTTTGATTCATCCCCTTACTGGTGGAGGCACCATAGCCTAACCAAGGGAAGAGAGGAGCGCGAGCAATCGTCACGTACTGACGAGCTGCATCCACATTGTGAGCGAGTGCTTCCAAGCTACGGTTGTTTTCAAACACATCCGTGAGCAGGTTTTGCAGGTTGCTATCGCGAAGGACAGACTGCCAAGGAAGCTCAGCCATGCTGCTGCCGCCAATGCCATTGCCGCGAAACTCGGCTGGAACAGGCATTTCAGGCTTGGTCCAGATAGGGCCGAAGGTGCAAGCCGTGGTAAAGGCGGCGGCACCGGCCAGAATCAGTATTGCTGTTTTATTCATTGTTGTATTCAGGGAGTTTGTGAGAAATTGATATTAGTGGGAATCATCGCTTGTGGCTGCCAGATACTCGCGGGCACCCACTTCATCCGGATCTTCCTTCAAATCGTTAATCTTGAACGTAATGCGGAAGAGTCGCATGATGAAGACATAGGAACAGGGAATGAGGAACACACCCACCACAGTAGCCACAGTCATACCGGCCACCACCACCACACCAATGGAATTGCGAGCCATGGCACCCGAACCACTGGAAAGCACCAAGGGAATACACCCCAAGATGAAGGCGAAAGAGGTCATGATGATGGGGCGCAGTCGCAAGCGTGCCGCGGTGAGCGTGGCCTCCATGAGCGTCTTGCCACGTTCCATTTCCAAGTTGGCGAACTCCACAATCAAAATGGCGTTCTTGGCCGCAAGACCCACCAGCATCACCAAGCCCACTTGGGCGTACAGGTTCAGCTCCAGGCCCCATACGTAGAGCCCGATGTATGCCCCCAACACGGCGATAGGCACGGTCATGAACACGGAGATGGGCAATGTCCACTTTTCATACAGGGCGGCCAGAATAAGGAAAGCGAAGAAGCCGGACATGATGAAAATGGTGCCAAGTCCTGTGCTGTTGCGCACCTTATTTTCTTGGAAGGACATATCCTGATAGTCCATGCCCACCTTGGTTTTATCCATATTCTGCTCAAATACCTCTTCCATGGCATCCATGAGCTGCTGGGTGGAGTACCCCTCGTGCGGCATAACATTGAGCTTGGCGGCATTGTAGCCATTGTGGTGCATCACGAACTCCGTATCGGCGATATCGCGAATGCTCACAATGGCATCCAGCGGCACTTTTTCACCCTTCTTGTTGATGACGAAGAAGCCCTTCATCTGCGACAAGTCCATGCGATCCGCACCGCGAGCCTGCATGAACACCTGCCACTGCTGACCGAAGGCGTTGAAGAAGTTCACGAAGCTGGAGCCATAGTAGGAGGCCAGCACACCATAAGCATCGCTGATGCTCACGCCGTATTTCTGGCATTTGGCGCGGTCTAGGGAAATGTGCTTCTGGGGCACGTCTGCCATCATCATATCGCGGCACATGGCCACCTCGGGGCGCGCACCGGCTGCCTGCTCGAACTTCTTGACCTGTTGGTACAGGAACTCCACCCCTTGACCTTCCAAGTCTGTGAGCACCAATGTCACGCCGTTGGCCGTACCCACGCCGGGAATAGCAGGCGGGATGAGCACCATGGACACGCCGTCCAAACCGGCCATGTGGCAACGAGCCTGCATACGCTTCTGCACATCGGCAGCTGTTTCCGAGCGCTCACTCCAATCTTTGAGCTGGATGAATGCGATTGCAGCGCCGGGGGTCTGTACCATGTTGAGGATGTTGATACCCACCACGGAGGTGAGATTCTTGATGGCAGGCTCGGGCTTATCCGCCGTGCCGGCCAGAGCATCTTCAAACTTCTTGGCCTGCACCAAGGAGCGCTGCAGAGAGGTTTCCGGCTTCATCACAAGGGCTGCCAACAGGAAGCCTTGGTCTTCATCCGGCAGGAATGCACCGGGCACCTTATCACTCACCGGCTTGATGGCAAACCAGAAGAGCAGCAGGATGGGCATGGAAATGATGAGCTTGCGCGCCAAGCCCCCGCATATCTTCGTGTATATACCGGCGGTGCAATCATAGCACTTGTTGAATACGCGGAAGAAAGGCTTGGCCAAACCATGATTCAGCTTGAACACGATGCGGCGCAGCGGATTCTTGGGTTCGGTATTCTCTTCCACCTTACTCTTAAGCATCAGTGCGCACAACGCCGGAGAGAGCGTCAAAGCGTTGAATGCCGAAATGAGCATCGAAATAGCAATGGTGATGGCAAACTGCTTGAAGAGCGTACCCGTAATGCCTTCCAGCATGAGGGAGGGCAGGAACACCGCAGCCAGCACCAAAGCAATAGCAATCACCGGGCCGCTCACTTCCTGCATGGCTGCAAAGGATGCCATGCGCGGGTTGAGCCCCTTTTCAATATGGTGCTGCACGGCTTCCACCACCACGATTGCGTCGTCCACCACCAGACCGATGGCCAGCACCATACCCAGCAAGGAAATGGTGTTAAGGGTGAAGCCCAACAGGGGGAACACGCAGAAGGTGGATATCAGGGACACCGGCACGGCAATCAACGGGATGGCCGTAGCTCGCCAGCTTTGCAGGAAGAGGAACACCACAAGCGCCACCAGCACGATTGCTTCGATGAATGTCTGCTTGATTTCCTCGATGGAATAGCGCACGGCTGTCGTGGTATCCAACGAGCAAGTGCCTTCCACACCGGGTGGCAGCGCCTTGGATTCCAAAAGCTTGTTCACACGGTCTACCGTGGCAATGGCGTTGGAGCCGGGGGATTGGAATATCACCACGCTGGCTGCCACTTTGCGGTTCAGACGCCCGGTCACGGAATAGTCTGCCGAGCCCAATTCAATCGTTGCTATGTCTTTCAGGAACACCACCTCATCGCCCTTCTGGCGGACAATGATGTTTTCAAACTGCTCGGGGGTGGAGAGGCGACCTTCTGTGCGGATGGTGACGGTTGTCTCCTGCCCGGAGGGCACGGGGTCTGCGCCCACCTTGCCGCCGGGGTTGGTCACGTTCTGCTGGCGAATAGCCCCCTGCACTTCATTGATGGAAATGCCGAAGTGCGACATTTTCACCGTATTGAGCCAAATGCGGATAGCATAGCGCCCTGCACCATACACCGTCACTTCACCCACACCGGGCACTCGCTTGATTTCATCCATCAACTTCACCTGGGCATAGTTTGCCAAATCCACAGCATCGTAGGAGCCGTCGGGCGAGGTGAGGGAGTAAATCATGATGGGCAGACCAGGCTGCTGGCGAATGGTAATGCCGGAGTTGAGCACCTCCGTGGGTACCTGAGATTGAGCCTGACCATAGCGCATGTTGGTGAGCACTTGGTCCAAATCCGTATCGGAACCGGGCTCGAACACGACCTGCAAATTGTACACACCGTTATTGGAGGACACCGAGGTCATGTAGTCCATGTGCTGCACGCCGTTCATCTGGCGTTCAATGGGGGTGCCCACAGAATCGGCCACGGCCTGAGCATCTGCACCGGGGTAAATGGCCGTCAGATTAATGGTTCGCGGGGTAATTTCTGGGTACTGCTCAATGGGAAGATTCAGTAGGCAGACCACACCCAACACGGTGGTCAGCACGGCGATAACCGTGGCAATAACCGGGTGTTTGATGAAATAAGCACTCATGGTTTTCCTTTACTGTCTATTCAGCCTTACGGGAGAAACGCTCTTATTCGGATTTTGCCGTAACCGAGGGGGTTGTGGACACGGGGCGAGTGTAGGTATATGTACGAGGATTGGGTGCCACGGAAGCGAACCCTCCCTTTGCGCCGGCTTTCTTCATACCTGCGTTGACGCTGGCATAAATCTGGGCCATCTGCCCCCCCTCCACGATGACGGGAACATCCAAAGGATTATCGTAGCCAATACCGCTGAGGATGTCGAGCAAACTCAATTTATTGCCTTTTTCATCATAAATCTCTCGGGCGGTTATCACTTGCATAGGCATCTTCGCAGTGGTGCCGTCGCCATTGGGCATCTCCAGCTCAATCTCCTGTCCCAAAATCACATCAATGCCGTAAGGCAGATTATCCGGCCCCACCACGTAGATGAAGCGATGATTCATGGATGAAAGGATAGCAGCCTTAGGCACCAAATATGCATCTTTTACCTCGCCCACCTTGGCCCGAATCTGCACTGAGGCACCGGAGCGCAAGCGCAGCTCGCTATTGGGGATAGCTCCAATGAAGTTCACTGTGCCGGTGGAGGTATTCACCTCACTATCCATGGTGCGAACAATGCCTTTTTCATTGTAAAGGGTGCCATCTTCCAAGATGACCTCGAACTCCGTGAAAGGAGAATCCATATTCTCTCCGGCACGGAAGTTGGTCTGCGTAACAATGTCCAGCACATGTTTGCCCGTCACCATGAAATCCACGCGAATGGGGTCGATAGAGCTCATGCGGGTGAGGGTCACCGCCCCGGGGGATACGTGATCGCCCAAGCTCACCGTGGCGGCGGAGGCATAGCCATCGAACGGTGCCTTAATGGAGCAGCGGTCAAGGTTGATGCGAGCCGTTTCCAAAGAAGCTTCAGCCTGTTTCACATGGGAATGAGCTGCAGCCAAAACAGCACCTGTGCGGCGCTTGGCATGCTCTGCATCCTTAAATGTTTTTTCCGATACGGAGCCACTCTTTACCAGCTCGCTGTAGCGGTTCAAATCCTGCTGGGCCTGCACATCGGCGACCTCGGCCTGCAACACGGCTGAACGAGCTGCATCCAAATTTGCTTCGGCCATAGCCACCGCTGCACGGTAGGTCACATCATCTATGCGGAAAAGAACTTCATCCTTCTTGCAGGGTGAGCCGTCAATGTAGAGTTTTTCCACAATCTTACCGGAAACTTCCGGCTTGATATCGGTTTGCTCCGTACCACGCAGCTGGCCAAACCAAGTGGCGTATACCGGTACTGTTTGCTGCTGCAATTTCATGACAGAAACGCTCAGCGGGGGCATTTGCTGCCGCGCCTGCTGCTTTTCGCCAAAGAAGTCGTTGTACAATCTCTCGAAGAAACCGGGCTTACCATCCTCACTCTCTCCACAGCCGGACAAACCGGTCACCAACAGGCCACTCATGGCCAATTTTATCAGTGTATTCGTCTTCATTGCTCGTTGATTGAAAATTATCTTGCTATATTAGAGTACATCTTGTTCAACACTCGGGCAAGCAGCTCCTGTTCATCCGCGCTCACCCCTTGCAGCAGTAGTTCGTGCAACTCAGCTATGCTCTGCTCCATATCGCTCTTCATTTTAGCGCTTTTTTCAGTCAGGTAGGCGTTCTTCACTCGGGCATCCGCATCATCATGAGCCGTGCGCACAAAGCCCTTCTCTTCCAAACGCTGCAATAGGCCTTTCACCGTGGTGTGGCTCACGCCCAAATACCGTCCCAAATCCCGCTGCGATACGGGCCCCCCGCCACATGTTTCCAAATACATCAACACTCGGCATTGCGGTGCCGTCAGCATGCTGGCCATGCGTGGTGCAAACAGGCTGGAAATACGGTCTGTTATCATCTTCATCATGAAGCTGATGCTGTGCTCATTCCCTTCCATTCCCTGCTTATTCCTGCGCATTTTTTAGATATGAAGCATGCTTCATACTACGAGCGAAGTTTACCAACCAAGGGGGCTCAAGTCAAGAAAAATGCTTGATTTTTTTCGTCAAAGTTCCACCTGTTTTTTGCATGAAACTCTCCTACGTTGGCGGAAGTATGCAGCCACATTCGGAACCTGCCCGGAATCCAAATCTGCCAGCATAGCATCGCGCTCTTTTAGGGCGGCTTTCAAGCTCGCGTCAGGGGTGTCAAAGTCTTTGTCCGAGAAGTAGCGTACAAAGCGCTCCTTGTTGCGGGTAATGCAAAGTCTCCAACCGCAAAAGGTATAGCTGGTTCCTTTCTCCTTCTCGTAGCGCGAAATGTATTTATGCTTCTGCTCCATACCGGCAGATTAGCAATTTTTAGACGATTGGTCAAGTGTTATGTTTGCTTTTCTAAACAATTTCGCTTTTATACACATTAACAAAGAATAACATTCTACTTTCAATAAACAAAAAACATTATCCCACCACGGCAGAATCGGACTCATCGGCCACAAGTGCGCGCAGACAAGCATGCTGCGGCAAGCTCAGATGCGGGTCTACATCAAGAATTTTGGCAGCATCGCGGCTGGCGCGGTGAATGAGTCGGGCATCGGAAAGCCACTCAGCAAAGCGCACTGCCCCCAAACCACTCTGCTCTGTGCCCAGTACATCTCCCGGTCCACGCAAGCGGAAATCTTCTTCGGCAATTTCAAATCCATTGAGAGTGCGGCAAAGCACTTCCAATTTTTCGCGACCGGGCTCGCCGGGCTTGGTCTTGGAGAGCAAAATGCAATAGCTCTTGTGCGAACCACGCCCAATACGACCGCGCAGCTGGTGTAATTGGGAAAGGCCAAAGCTATCCGCATCGTTGATAAGCATAATGGTGGCGTTGGGTACATCTACCCCCACTTCCACCACAGTCGTTGCAATCAGCAGGTGAGTTTCGTTGGCGCGAAAAGCAGCCATCACCGCATCTTTTTCATCCGCGCTCAATCGGCCGTGCAGCAAGCCCATGGGCTCTCCGGGGAAAATGCTTTTCCAATGCTCCAATTGGGTCGTGGCAGATTTTCTCTCGCTGGCCTCGCTATCCTCAATGAGTGGGGAGACAATGTAAATTTGGCGCCCGGCATCCAATTCCGAACGCATGAAAGCCACAATACGCTTGGTATTATCAGGATTTCGTAGCGCGGTAATGATTTCACCACGACCTGCGGGCAATTCATCGATGACAGATACATCCAAATCGCCGTAGAGCGTCAGGGTAAGTGTGCGGGGGATGGGGGTAGCAGTCATCACCAACACATCGGGATTGTTGCCGCAGTTGATGAAAGACTCCCGCTGCATCACACCAAACTTGTGCTGTTCATCTATCACAGCCAATCCTAAATCTGCCGGGCGATTTTTTTTGTAGAGTAATGCGTGTGTTCCTACGATGATACGCGGTGCGGTATCCCCCTCCATCTCAGCCAAATAATTCGTATCATCCGCGCGCGCAGCCGTGCGCAAAGATACCCGCACATCCATCCCGCGCAGCAGCCGGCAAAAATTGTGGTAATGCTGCTCTGCCAAAATCTGAGTAGGTGCTATCATGGCTGCCGTGTGTCCGCTTTCCACGGCCAGCAGCATGGCACAAAGCGCTACTAGAGTCTTACCGCTCCCCACGTCTCCTTGCAAAAGACGATTCATCTGCCGGGGGGAGGCCATATCGGCCCGAATCTCTGCCACGCAGCGCTGCTGGGCCCGGGTGAGAGCAAAGGGCAAAGCTGCCTGCAATTCCTCCAAGTAGCCATCCGTCGTGGCGGTAATTTGCCCGCTACTTTCCTGATTGCGGCGGCGCCGCCATGCCACGCGAAATTGCTGCAAAAAACACTCAGACAGCGCAAAGCGCATACGTGCCTTGTGGCTGGCATCTTCTGTTGCAGGAAAATGCAAATCCCGTAGGGCCTCGCGGTAGGGATACGTGGGTGCCACATCGTATACCGGTGGTGCTATCTCCACAGCTAGCTCCCGCAGCATACGCCACACAATAGCACGGTAGCTCCGCATGGCCAATCCCGATACAGAGCGGTACACGGGCACGATGCGCCCGGTGTGCACACGCTCACCCCCTGCTCCACCCTCTGCCGGCGGCGCCACGCTGCCACCCAATGCAATCTCAGCCAAGCGCAAACCGGCATCCTCCTCTTCCATCACCTCAAAATCAGGATTACTCATCGTGAGCTTACCACCATACACCTTGACCTTGCCGTAAATGGATAATTTCATGCCGGTGGCTATCAGCTTTGCCACGTAGGGCATGTTGAACCACCGCAAGTACACGCGCGTACCGTATGGATTCCCCTCCTCACCTACTGTCACCTCAAAATAACGCTTGTAGGAATAGCGCCACGCCGCTCCATATACATGCACACTCAGGCTATACGTTTCTCCGTTCGCCAGCGATGCCAATGGTGCGGATGTACGCCTGTCTTCGTAGCGCCTCGGCACCCGGTGCAGCACATCTGCCACCGTTTCCATACCACCGGCCAGCAAGGCCTTGCGCTCCCGCTCCGAGAGCCACCCCACGTCCTTCAGATGCACATCCGGCAATAGCTCTGGCACCTGTTGCATCAGCGGAAAGATGCCCCGTTATTGATGCAGCGATAATAGTAGTCCACACGCGACAGGAACCACGCCCACTTCGGTCCGGGGCGACCATTCGTCAACAAGGGGGTGGGGCAATTCTTTCCCGTCCAATGGTAATGCGGTACCACGCGGCGCAAATTAATTTTGTAGCGCTTCATGAGCAACGCCGTCAGCTTAGCCGTGCGATCCCACGTGCGAAAATGATTGTGCCCGCGGTTCTCGCATTCGCACATCTCTATGCCAATGGAATTGTGGTTCCCGGCTGCCGTCCCCGCATGCCAGGCTGTCTCATTCAGCGGTATATTCTGCACCGCCATGTATTGGTCTACCGTAAAATGCCAGTTGCGGTTATTGAAGGCTCCCCGGCACAAGGCGCGAGAATGCTGCATGGCCGTGGCGGATGAAGAGTGATTGGCCGTGCTGTGTATCGTCAGGAAAGTAGGCCGCATACGGCGAGACTTCCTGCGTTGCAGCGAATTGGAGGGCATCATGCGTATCTTGATGTTCACTTCCTTGGCCATTTGCCCCAGCGAACGCGGCACAATCGGACGCGAAACTGTCTTAAATCGATAAACCGGCGGCTTCTTCAGGTACGAGCTCCCGCCCTGCTGCTGCTGACAGCCGAGCATGCATGCCAACAGCATACATATGAGCGCTACTACCTGACCCCTCCTCACCATGAGCTTATATTGCCATGCCTATACTCCTTTGGCAAGACAAAATCCAGTTTTATTCCAAAATTATTTTAGCTTTCCTAAACAATCATGGCACGCATCTCCTCCACAGAGGCGATGCGTGCCGGAAAGGGATTCAAGGGAGCTTAATGGCTCAGGGCATGGGGAAAGACTTGTTAAAAGCCGACACCTCAGCGCGCAGCGCGGCATAAGCATCGGGGGTAGCGCAAATCTTCTGAGCAGCCAAGATAGCCAAGCAGCGGGCAATGTACTCTGCAACCTTGCGCACATCGTCTTCCTTCATGCCGCGAGTCGTCACAGCAGGCGTACCAATGCGGATACCGGAGGGCTTGGCCGTCGTGCCCTTGTCGTAGGGGATAGCGTTCTTGTTGACAGTGATACCGACTTCATCCAACGCAATCTGAGCTTCAGCTCCGTTAAGCCCCTTCACACTCAAGTCCACCAAGAAGCAGTGGTTATCCGTACCGCCGGCCACAATGCGGAAGCCGAGCTGAGCCAGCTTGGCAGCCATGGCCTTCGAGTTCTTGACCACCTGTTGGGCGTACTCGCGGAACTCGGGGCGCAGAGCCTCACCCAAGCAAGCAGCCTTGGCCGCAATCACATGCATGAGCGGGCCACCCTGCAAGCCGGGGAATGTGGCGCTGTTGAGCTTCTTCGCCCATTTTTCCTTGCACAGCACAAGGCCACCGCGCGGTCCGCGCAAGCTCTTGTGCGTGGTCGTGGACACGAAGTCGGCATAGGGTACGGGAGAGGGGTGCGCACCACCGGCCACCAAACCAGCAATGTGTGCCATGTCCACAAACATGATGGCTCCCACCTCATCACAAATCTTGCGAATGCGGGCAAAATCAATCGTGCGAGAGTAGGCAGAAGCCCCGGCCAAAATCAAAGCAGGCTTCACTTCCTTGGCCTTGGCCTCCAACGCATCGTAGTCAATGCACTCCGTCTCAGGATTTACGCCGTAGTGCTCCACCTTATACTGCTTGCCGGAGAAATTAGCAAAGAAGCCGTGAGAAAGGTGTCCACCGCATGCCAAATCCATGGTCAGGATGGTATCGCCGGGGTTGATGCAAGCGTGGTACACGGACATATTAGCCTGCGATCCGGAGTGTGCCTGCACATTGGCAAAATCGCACCCAAAGAGGGCCTTGGCACGGTCGATAGCCAGCTGCTCCACCTTATCCACCACTTCGCAACCACCATACCAGCGCTTGGAGGGGTAGCCCTCGGCATACTTGTTGGTCAGCACGGAGCCCTGAGCCTCCATCACAGAGGGGGAGGCAAAGTTTTCAGAGGCAATCAACTCAATATTGTTGTTCTGGCGCTGGCGCTCTTCTTCAATATAAGCGGCCAATTCAGGATCAGAAACAGCCAAGGGAGAACCGGATGCCTTCGTCAGGCGCTTCACGTGGCGACCACCTTCAAACTCGGCGCCCAACCAAGTGTGCAGCAACTCATCCAAATCATCAGGCTGAACGAAAGCAGAGGCCAAGCACATCACGTTAGAATCATTGTGCTGGCGAGAAAGAGCGGCCACCTGGGGGGTGCGTGTCAGCGTCGCACGAATGCCCTTCCACCGATTAGCTGCTATGCTCATCCCCAGCCCGGAGAAGCAAATGAGAATACCGCGGTCGGCACGGCCATCAGACACGCGCTTGCACACAGCGTTGGCGTAATCCGAATAATCGCAGGCTTCCTTACTGTATGTGCCTACATCTTCCACCTTAAAGCCCCAGCCCTTCAGCAGTTCGATAGCAGCTTCCTTCAGATCCACGCCCTTGTGGTCTGAACCAATGACAATGCGGAGTTCCGTATTCATGTGCGAAAAAAACTGATGCCGAACTTTACCACACCACCCGCTTTCTAGCAAGCGTTTATTTGTTCATCAGAGAGCTTTTAAGCGTTCAATTTCCTTCCTGACTCTTCTTCCCGATCGTGTAGGGGGCTTTCGCCCCCTCACACACCACCGTACGTGCCATTTATGGCATACGGCGGTTTCTCGGCGTGTGGTTGGTCCCGGAACTAATGTTCCTGCCGCAACTCTTTTATCTCTCCTCG
>Ga0233362_1000009_pt1 | contig 61617 bp, 47 predicted proteins | sample ElkDunMinimDraft_22_FD_180674 | JGI IMG/M metagenome (GOLD analysis project Ga0233362, IMG submission 180674) | Fecal eukaryotic communites from dung pellets of Tule Elk in California, USA - Elk Dung C1 | ecosystem: Host-associated > Mammals > Digestive system > Large intestine > Fecal | place... | reverse complement strand
CGCTGATAACAGCTGCGTGGTGAAAACGTACGATGCCTTCAAGCGACTCGCCACCGAGACAGATGCCCGCAGCATCGTCAAAACGCACAGCTACGACGTGGCGCGCGGTCTGCTGTTGGGTACGAGCTACAGCGACTCCACCACCGCCCGCAGCTACACCTACAACCACCTCGGCCAACTCACGCAGGTGGCGGACGATGCAGGTACCCGCACCATCGGCTACAACCAGTACGGCGAGCAGGAAACCGATTCCCTGCTGGCGGGAGGTGTCACCCACCTCATCACCGAGACGCGCGATGCGATGGGGCGCTCCACCGGCTTCACCTACGCCAAGAACGGCGCGGTGCAACACACCGTCACCACCGGCTATGGTACCGACGGGCGCATCAATAGCGCCGGCTTCCTGCACGGTGGTGCCGAAAAGCAATTTGGCTACGGCTACCTGCCCGGCAGCAACCTGTTGCACACGCTCACCATGCCCTGCAACATGACGCTCACGCAGAGCTACGAAACGCAGCGCGACCTGCTCATCGGCATGGCGTACCATCGCGGCTCCACCCTCGTGGCCCAGCGTACCTATACCTACGACACACTCGGCCGCCCGCTCACCCGCAGCACCGCCCGCTCCGGCCAAACGGTGAACGACAGCTTTGTCTACAACACCCGCAGCGAACTTACCGGCGCCACAGTCAACGGCAGCACCTACGGCTACGCCTACGACAACATAGGGAATAGAAACACAGCCACCGAGGGTGAGGAAGTGACGGCGTACACGGCCAATGAGCTGAATCAGTACACCGCCGTGGGCGATTTCGCCCCCACCTTCGATGCAGATGGCAACCAAACCTCGGTGAAGACCGCCACCGGCATCTGGAGCGTGGAGTACAACGCCGAGAACCGCCCCGTGCGCTTCACCAGTGCCGATGGCACCACCATCATCGAGTGCAGCTATGACACCCACGGACGCCGCGCCACCAAGAAGGTAACCACCAACGGCTCCGTCACCCTCCACCAGCGCTACATCTACCGTGGCTACCTGCAAATCGCCTGTTGCGACCTCACCCGCGCCGCCCACCCCGCGCTCTGGTTCATCACGTGGGACCCCACCCAGCCCATCGCCACCCGCCCCCTTGCCATCCGCAAAGACGGCACCTGGTTCGCCTACGGCTGGGATCTCACCAAGAACATCTGCGAAGTCTTCGGCCCCGCCGGCTACATCCGCACCGCCTACACCTACTCTCCCTACGGAGAAGTCACGGCAGATGGCGATGTCACCCAGCCCATCCAATGGAGTAGCGAGTACAACGACGCAGAGCTCGCCCTCGTCTACTACAACTACCGCCACTACAACCCACTGGCTGGCAGATGGATAGGAAGGGATAGAATTGAGAGCGACTATAATACATATGATTTTGTCAATAACTTACCTCTGCTAAACAAAGATTCTCTGGGAAATATTATTACACCTAGTCAAGGTCAAAGATATAGTGAATCTTTCATCCTTGATGTAAGCAAAATAGACAACAAGGAGCACAATTCTGACCCTAAAGAAGGCTACAAAATCTGCAATCAATACTTGCAAATCAATCCGAAGCCGTGCATTAGAAACAAATGCAGAGAGCATGATTCATATCCAGAGGAAGCGAAAATAGCTTGCGATGGATTTATAGACATGTATACAAAAAATGGCAAATTGAGAAATTCAGTATTATGTGTTGCAAAATGTCTCACAAATGCAGAACTTACTAACAGCAAATATGAAAAGTGCGAAAAGAGAAACGCCTTACGTTTTTTATCTCATTTCGATTGCTATATGCAATGCGGATTCATAATGGATTTTTCAAAGGAACGTTTCGGAGTTCCTGCAAACGGATGGGAAATTGGAATATATAAACTAATTCCTGATTTTATAGGCCATTTTTATTCACCTATAATAGCTTAATTATAATATACAAGGTGCGCTACAAACATTGTAGCGCGCCTTATGTAAAGTGGGTTTATGAATAGAATAATACCTTACATAGCAATATTCTTGATAGATTGTCCATTGCTTCTCGTCTTGTTTACCGGAGCAATAATACCATTACTTGTTCATTCATGTATGCTATTTATTGTAACAATATGGAACAATAAATATTATCAATTCTTTTCTAATTTTGCTTGTCTTTTGCTATTGCTTTTATCCTGGATTAACGCATGGGATTTTTCTGACCGTTTTTCAATTATAGCCTTATTATATACTATATGCCCCTTATGGATAGGATATAGCCTACATATTCTCCTTAATTTTAAAAGGAAATAAAGATTCAATATCCTGAATAATCCGATGAACTACAACTACTCTCTTTCCAGAAGAAGCCTCCTTTTATACACATCTATGAACGGCGCGATGCAGCACACCGTCACCACCAGCTACGACACCCACGGACGCCGCGCCACCAAAAAGGTGACAACGAACGGTAGTATTACGCTTCATCAGCGCTACATCTACCGCGGCTACCTCCAAATCGCCTGTTGCGACCTCACCCGCTCCGGCCACCCCTGCCTGTGGCTGCTCACCTGGGACCCCACCCAGCCCATCACCACCCGCCCCTTGGCCATCCGCAAAGACGGCACCTGGTACGCCTACGGCTGGGATCTCACCAAGAACATCTGCGAAGTCTTCGGCCCCGCCGGCTACATCCGCACCGCCTACGCCTACACCCCCTACGGCGAAGTAAGCACCAGCGGCGATGTCACCCAGCCGATTCAATGGAGCAGCGAGTACCTCGATTTAGAACTCGCCCTCGTCTACTACAATTACCGCCACTACGACCCGCTGGATGGCAGGTGGTTGTGTAGGGATATTGTCAAGAATACAAATGAATACAAGTATTTAGGTAATAATTTTTACTATTGTGATTATTTGGGTGCTTCAGATCCTTTCTATGGAGGGTATTCTTTAGGTGGAGGAATTTCAAATCGTAAGGATAATGGAACGGACAATAGTGCAGATAAAACGTATGAAAATGGATTATCTTACATGGATGGGGCATACGAATATCTTACAAACGGGCGAGAGTCAAAGATAATAACGGTGCCGTTAAAAGCATGTTCGAAAGTTGTTAATTATGCAAACATGGGATTAAAACCGTGTGAAGAGAAAAAATCAGGCACAATAGAAAAAACTATAGATTTATTTAGTCCTTCAACCATGGATATTGCGGGACCGGGACGAATAAATGTCAAATTTGATTATACAATGAAATTAGTGGATAAAAAGTGTAACAAATGGGAAATTGAAGGAACGTTTTCTGCGAAAGATAACGTATTTGACTTTAATCATGCTCCTTATGGAGAAAGAGATGGGAATGATAGTATTTTATATCCAAAAGAAAATATCACTCGAACAATATCGGTTATACCGGCGATACCATTTACTGTGAGATTTCTAGATTACAGCATAAAAGAAGTAGTCAAGTGCCCATAATTCCTTTCTAATATTCATCACCAGCCTGGGCAGGAAGGTAGCGAACGCTCATTCCTGCCCAGAGCTACATATATGAACTTTTTGTTGTCGCATTTTATTTTCAACTTTTCATGCAACTTTCATTGCCTTGCAATAAACAGTTTTATTGTTGACGTTTTTTGAAAAACATGCTATCATCAGGCATGACTCATGGTTGCCTGATTAGACAAATAAAAGTAGCATTTGCAATAGTTATTATATTTTTTTTGTTTTTTTACGTAATGAATAGCAGGATTGAAAACGAATTAGACAACGAAAATGGTATTATTTTTCGTAGGGATTATTCTCCTCATGTCTTACAAAGAATTACAGGGTTGAATAGCCCTGATTTGGTGGAAATAACAAACTTCGACTACGAAAGAGAGTTTGCTTTTTCTTTATCTGCACGTGATGCAGCATTCTTGATTAGCCGATTTGATTTAAAATTTGACAGAACAACCTCTCTAAAAAATCTCACAAACACTATAAAATATGAAAGTTTGCCCAGCTTGTTTTCCATAGACCGCACGGCCGAGATATGGGAAATCTACAATAATTCATTTACAAAAGAAGATTTGCATTCTATAGCACTTGGGTTTGATAAAGACCGAGCAATTAAGAAATATGAAATAACACTCATAATCAATAAAAAGATTGGTTATTGTTTTCTTCGCATAAGCGGATTTCTTGTGTAAATTCTCACCAAACTATGCAAACATGCAAGTTTGCTATTAAGCATTCAACCCATAAGAAAAAAACGCTGTAGCGAATTGAGAGCGAAAAAGCAAGAGTTCGCAAAACGTGGCATAAAAGGTGCTACCTGCAAAGGGCTAAAGGCATCAAAGTGTCCCGATGAATCAGATTGTCAAGTTCTTGCCGATAAAATTAAGAAATTCGAAGAAGCTATAAAAATAAGGGATGAGTACGATAGAGAATGCTTCGATGGTGGAGATCCAGGGCATAATGAACAGATAACGGCTTTAGATAATGGATTGGCGAAATGCCGTAAATATTATGAAGATTGTATCAGGAAGTTGAATAGAAAATGAGAAAACGTTTATTAAAGAAGTATTTGTCGCGCATCCGTGAAATAGAACTCTTTTTCCCACAAGAGGTTGATGGTTTTCCGACAAAGGATATCCGCAGACTCGCAGACAATTGCGAATACGATGAAGCATTGGAACATGCCGAACCTTTACTGAATCGATGCTGGATAGATATTGATGTGGAGCATTGGTACAAAAATTTTGATTCATCTATTTTACTTACAGTAGAAGCTATGGCTTATTACCTCCCTTCCATCATGAGGTTTACTTATATGGAAGAAGCAAGAAAAATATATGGTCAGAATGATACAACGTATGATACAGGACTTACGGAGGATCATTATACGTACCTTTTTTGCGCGAGCAAGGTAGCAACTGATGAAGTGGATCCCTGGCGAGAAAAACGTACAAGAAATTTGTACGAAAAATTTAACTTGAAGCAATTGAAAGTTGTAAAGAACTGGCTACTGTTTCAGCTGGCTAGAGACACAACATCGCGGTTTGAGCGTTCTATGGCAATGCTTCTTGTAAATCAAGCTATACAGGAGAGAGAAACAGAAAGTTGAATGAATATTCGGGTATTATCTTGCATTCAAAATTATTTAGCTTCGCTAGTAGGATTGAGAGATAAATACAATATAAGTGGTCAAAATTGTCGTGCTTTTTCATCCGCCACATTTAATGAAATCGCACGCAATCTAGATGCCTATTCATTGACCGAATAAAAATATCGCAGCCCATAGGTAGATTTATACCTATGGGCTGCATTATAATGCGAGTAAAATGTATGAAAGAACACGCAGATAAAGCCAAAGGTCTCGCTGGAAATAGCGAGGCGATATTAGACATTCTTCTGATTTGTGGTATATGTACTTCTTTTTCAATTAGGGTATAGCTTGTTTCACTAATTATAGGCAATTCTCAAGACATCGACTATCGAGGTTCTTTCTGTGATTTTCAGCCCCTGTTACGAATATCGGCGAATTTCAAGACCTTTCCAAAACGTTCCACATTCCTGTATGAGTCACGGAAAAAATCAGGAGATTTTTCAAAAAACGGCATCAATATTTACAAGCCTTTTACCCCACATGGGGCGACAAATTCACCTGAATGCAACACGTTTATGCCAAAATCGACTCCATGTGATTGCGAATGGGTAATGTTAACACGTTTTATAAAACACTGATAACAAGCATTTTCCGAAACTACCTGCAACTCGTTATGAGATATGGCGAATTTCGGGGCAATTCTCAGAAAATAGCGCCAATTTTTACAATACATTTATATACAATCTCTTAGAGTCACTAAAATCACAGTCACAAAAAGGCTACTTAGCGGGTGTAACTTATAAGGTTACACCCGCTTTTTTCATGCCTTGATTTCAGCGACTTTATAATTCGTAATTTCCCATTTATCTACCGATGCGTCTATTTCTGCTGTTTAGCTATTTATCGAACGTTATACTAGGCAGTGTCAATAATTGAATTATAAAACACTCACATATGCGTTAATGCAGCCTTTTTGTGACTTGCGAATTTGAATGTTATCGTTGGCCGCTGTATTTTGATTTTATATAAAATATAACACAATTCACACCTAAAAGCGCCTATTTGTTGTGTAACCGATTTATATAAGTACATAGTACGTAGCGTTTTTTAGGCTTCCATGGAATATATGGTAATATACGGGCCTATTCTTATTCACCCCGGTGCTTGGTAGGAAGCCCGAAGAAGGTGTTGCCGCCGATTTGGTAGCCCGTGGCTTTCCAGCTGATGTGGGTGAGGGTGGGGTAAACCTCGCCATTCCACTTGTAGCCGCTGTCGAGTACGTCTACCTCAATCAGCTTGCCTTTGTAGATGCGTATCAGCTGGTCGCAAGGTTCCAGTTTGAGGTCTTGCTATTGGGGGGGGATGCTTACCGGGGCTTGTCCAGACTTTTTCAGATTTGTAGGTTCTCAACCTGATTTATGCTATTTCGAAAGCTTCCGGTTTAGTGCACTCATCAACGAATGTACGTGTGAGATCTTCAATGAACGCGCTACAATGCCGCAGGTGCAGCGCTGGTGAGTGTGCAAAAGCAGCTCATCTCGCAGCTGAGCGTCACCTTGGCGGAAAAAGTCATCACCATCAATGAACGCGGCTTGACTTCTGTGGATTGGACGGTGTATAACAATGGCACGAAACGCACCCGATTCAGCTCTGTCCCCACCTCCGACATCACCGCCGAGACGGTGGTGGCAGATGGCTTTGTGCTCTCGCAAAAGGACACGGCGGGCATCACCACCACCGCTACGCGCAGCTACACGGCGGGCGGTATGGTGTTCACCCAAACCAACGGGCGCGGTAACACCACCACCACGGTGACGGATATCGCGGGGCGCACGCTTTCGGAGACGGATGCCGCCGGCAACGTGACAAGCACGGCCTACGATACTGCACACGATTTGCCCTCTTGCATCACCGATGCGCAGGGGCATACCACCTGCTATCGCTACGATATGCGCGGACGCAAAGTCGCAGAATGGGGTACAGCCATTCAACCCGCCTGCTTCGGCTATGATGATGCCGACAACCTCACCTCGCTCACTACATTCCGAGGAACTCCCGAAACGAATGCAGATGGCTCGCCCGGCCAAAGCGGCGAAGTCACAGCAGACGGCGATGTCACCCAGCCTATCCAATGGAGCAGCGAGTACAACGACACCGAACTCGCCCTCGTCTACTACAACTACCGACACTATAACCCAGCTGATGGTAGGTGGATTGGGAGGGATAGAGCACATACAAATAAAAAATGCCTTGTTTATGCCTTTTCTCTTAATAACGCTATTACTTGGTGGGATTATATAGGTAATCAGGTATCTATTATAGGGACAAAAGAGTCATCTAATAATGATTTAGATGAGCCTAAAGTTTGGAAAGATCAAATTAATATCAATAGTGAGGGCGACGCTGTACGAAATGATAAGCAGTGGCTTGATACCCGACTTCCAAAGACTGTAAAAATGGTAATTACAGAAATAAAGGCATCAATAGAAAAACGTGTGCAGGCACTTTGTTGTACGAGGGAAACGTCCATTCCCAATGAAGAACTAGCGAAAATCAAATACGGAATAAATAATTCCGTGATAAAAAAAGCCGGAGATGAAGAGTATTCTGCTTATGAGGAATACTTACAAATTGGAAGATTCAGTTTTTATGTTAAAGATGTGAAAATTGAGTGGAATAATGACGCATATTCGTGGACCGCAATAGCTTACGCAGAGGAACAAACAGGGACAACACCACCTAATGCCCCAGGAGCTAATGCGTTAGACTACGTGTTAGCAATGATTCCTTTTATTGGGAAAAGCAGGAAATTGGTTATTGCGGAATATGAAATAGCTAACCAAGCTCGATGTAAAATTATCAACAAGAAATAAGATCAATGCATCAGGAGAGTGAGGCTCCCCTGATGCATTCTCATAATATCATCTGATATGAAAAAGAATGGTATCCTATTTTGCGTAGTGGGGGGTGGCATTGTTTTCTTGTTTCCCATCGCATGCATTTTTTATTCCCTCTTATACCAACTTATATATCACAAATGCACCATTCCTTTATGGAATAGCGAATTAGAACAATTAATACCTAAAGATAAGATTAGCATACAATCAGGAAGTCATAGTAACTTAGGTGGATATCATGCAGAATTCAATATACGCATACCGAATATGGAGGATCAAAAATCGTTTTTGTACAACGTCCACAAAATTGGAGAGCAATATACATTGACTGTGGATAATGAAAGCAAAAATCCGCATTATGTGTTATATAAAGAAGGATATGGGATACACATAGAAAAAAAGGAGAACGGTTTCTTTTATGTTGAGTTTGATGATTTTGATTGCGCTCAATTTGATTATATCCGAATGAGCAAATATTCGCGATAAAGATGCAACTGCAACATGGACAGAAAATAAATCAGCATAAGTTATTTAATAACATCAAGCAGCATGCGTTTTATGCTGCCTGATGGATAAGTTTATGAAGAAGTGCAAAAGTGGCGTGGCCTGTAGCATTTTAGAATTTTCGTGAAAAAGCAAGATTAAATTAGAAAGAAATACTTATGCTTTGTAAAATTATAAATCGGTGTGCTAGGATTATTATATGGTTATTCGTTGATTTAATCGTATACTATTTTGTTTTGCTTGTTTTGAGATATTGCAAATACGTGACAAATGATGCTTCTATTGTAGTGATGCCTTATTTTAGTGCGTTTGTAGTTTATTATATCTATCTTTTCTTTTTGAGAAAAAAACATATAAAAATCCTTTTTTTAACCCACAATTATTTGCTTTTGTTGACCAGCACATGTTATATGGCTTTGTTTTATTGCGCTGACAAAACATCAGAAATAGGATATATAAGTAAGTCTTATTTTGTATTTTATGTAATAGTGATATCGCCTCTCTTTTTTATTATTTTGACGAAAATAATCCTACGTTACTTATTAGATCGGACTTAGTTAGTTGGACGTTATGTAAATTGCCGCAACGAGAATACGAGTATGTAATGTTAACGTATTTTGTAAAACGTCGACAATAAGTGTTTACTGAAGCTGACTGCAGCCCGTTATGAGTCGAGCCAAATTTCGGGGTAATTTTCAGAAAATGGCATCAATTTTCGCAATCTCTTTATACGCGGTCTTTTAGAGTCGCTAAAAATCACAGTCACAAAAATGCTATTATGGGAGCGGTCGTCACCAATTCAAAATGGCAACGAGCGTTCCTTTTTTGTGTCTTGATTTCAGCGACTTGTAAAAACGCGACTCATAACGGAAAACGGACTTTAAAGCCGTTTTCACCCCTATTTTGCCCCCGTTTGCAGCCCAAAGGACTCGCGTAGACTCGTACATTTCCCGCAAAAAAGGAAAAACCTTGCTTTAGTACTTCCTCGGCTCATAATCGGCTGCATTAGCCGATCATGAGCATCATCGCAAAGGCCAATCGGGGTGGAGGGCGCGGGTGCGGGTATCATGCAGCTCGATGAGGGGATGCCGAAGCGGCTCGCCCAAGGTTTCGATGAGGCGGCAGACGGCATAGGGGGCAGATGCTGCGGTGTATTCGGCAATCCACTGCAGTGTCTCCGGACTTTGGGCGGCAGAGGAACACGCGGGGCGAGGGTAGCGCGGCATGCCCACTTTGGAGGGCTTGGGCGTGAGACGCGCGCGCCAGCATTGTTGCTTGGCGCAGAGGTGGGCGTAGAGTTCATCTGCATGCAACTGTTCAAAAATCACCTGCATGCGGTGGGAATCCGGTTGCAGGCCGGATTCCAGCGCCAGGATGCGCCAACCACGGGAGGTGCGATATACGCGAGCACCGCGCAGGGCGCCATCGTCCACGAGCCGACGCAGTTTTTCCAGCAGGCGGGCTTCGGGTGCGGTATCTTGCCCCAGCAAACGGCGCAGCCAATCGAAGGGACGGGGAGGTATGCGGTCAACATCGATGAAGCACAGCTCGGTGGAGTTGAGCACCTCTGCCCCGTAGCGGTTGCGAGTGATAATGTTGGCGGCATCCGGCTGCTCCAGCACAGGCTCAGGCATGAGGACAGCGTATTGCCCCTCATCTCCGGCATCCAGCTCCAACCACGCGCTCCGCATCTGCTCCAACATAGCAGCGCTGCACCCACTGGCCAAAAAGCGCCGCATCAGTTCCGCCTTGGTTTCCCACTTGGCGCGGGCATTCGCCTCCGACTCCCACGACACCCCGCGCAAACGATAGGCCCTGCCGTTGATGTTGCACTCTGCGCTATGCCAATAAGGTGGAATCTTCATGCCGGGGCTAAGCCTAGCAGTTAGTCCGGGAGGGGTCAACCGCAAAAAGCTTTCAAAGCGACAGGAATGAGCATTTTTTGCTGGCAAAAAGGCGCCACAAGTGGTACAACTAACGGCGTTATGGCAACACCTCCCTTTGTGTATCAGGAAATGTTCCCCATGGGGGAAGATACGACTAAATACCGTCTTATTACCAAGGATTACGTCAGCGTGAGTGAGTTTGAAGGCAAGCCCATACTGAAAGTGGAGCCGGAGGGGCTCCGCCTGCTGGCCGAGACCGCTTGGCATGATGTGGCATTCTACCTGCGCCCGGAACACCTTCAGATGGTGCGCGATATTCTGGATGACCCGGAAGCCTCTGAGAATGACAAGAGCGTGGCGCTGACCATGCTGCGCAATGCCGAGGTGGCTGCCTTGGGCGTGCTGCCCCTGTGCCAAGACACGGGCACGGCCATTTGCGTGGGCAAGAAGGGCCAGCAGGTATGGACCGGCTACAACGATGCCGAGTACATCTCCCGCGGCGCTTACGATTGCTACACCCAAAACAATCTGCGCTACTCCCAAAACGTGGCGCTGGATATGTACAAGGAAATCAACACCGGCACCAATCTACCCGCCCAGATTGACCTCTTTGCCACTGACCACGGCATGGATTACTCTTTCCTCTTCATCGCCAAGGGCGGCGGCTCTGCCAACAAGACTTATCTGTACCAGGAGACGAAGGCTCTGCTCAACCCCACCTCCCTCAAGAAGTTTATGGTGGAGAAGATGAGTACGCTGGGCACCGCAGCTTGCCCGCCCTACCACGTGGCCTTTGTGGTGGGTGGCACCAGTGCTGAAATCTGCCTCAAGACAGTGAAGTTGGCCTCCACCAAATACTACGATAGCCTGCCCACCAGCGGCAACGAACACGGTCGCGCCTTCCGCGATGTAGAGTTGGAAAACGAGCTCAAGAAGGAAGCGGAGAAGCTGGGCTTGGGTGCTCAGTTTGGCGGCAAAGCCTTTGCGCTGGATGTGCGTGTGGTGCGTCTGCCCCGCCATGGTGCATCCTGCCCGGTGGCGCTGGGTGTATCGTGCTCTGCAGACCGCAATGCCAAGGCCAAGATTACCCCCGAAGGTATCTTCATCGAAGAGCTGGAGTACGACCCCGGCAAGTACATCCCCGCTGAGCTGCGCGAAACAAAGAGCGTCGGCGTTCCCATTGATTTGGATCGCCCCATGAAGGAAGTGCTGGCCGAGCTCACCAAGTACCCCGTCAAGACCCGCCTTTCCTTGAGTGGCACCATCATCGTGGGGCGCGATATTGCCCACGCCAAACTCAAGGAACTGATTGATGCCGGCAAGGATCTGCCCCAGTACGTGAAGGATCACCCCATTTACTACGCAGGCCCCGCCAAGACCCCCGAGGGCTATCCCTCCGGTTCCTTTGGCCCCACCACAGCAGGCCGCATGGACTCCTACGTAGACCTTTTCCAGAGCCACGGCGGCAGCATGATTATGATTGCCAAGGGCAACCGCGCCCAGTGCGTGACAGATGCCTGCCAGAAATACGGCGGCTTCTACCTCGGCTCTATCGGTGGTGTGGCAGCAGACCTCGCCAAGAACTGTATCACCTCCATCGAATGCATCGAGTACCCCGAACTGGGTATGGAAGCCATCTGGAAGATTACCGTGAAGGACTTCCCCGCCTACATTCTGGTGGATGACAAGGGCAACGACTTCTTTGCCGATATTCGCGCCGGCTGGGCCTGCCCCGGATGCGCCCACTAAGACAAAGCTTTATTCTCAGCCCCGTTGCCGAGGCAACGGGGCTTTTTTTGCTTAAAAAGGAAGCAAAAGCATATATTTCTTGCCGATACCGGCAAGAAATGATAAAATGAGCACGTGGAAACGAGAAAATACATATCTGCCGCAGAGTTTGCCATACGCAACGGCATAGCCGAACGTACTGCTAGGCACTATTGTGCGACAGGCAAAATAGAAGGAGCATTTCTGACGGGAAAAACATGGAACATACCTGAAAATGCTCCGGTTCCGCTTCGGCGGGCGAAGAAGAAAAAGCCCATGCCGCTTCTTGACATTCTGCGAGAACAAATGGAGATGAGACTCCCCGGGGGAATCTACCACAAAACACAGATTGAGTTGACATACAATTCCAATCATATGGAGGGGAGCCGACTCACGCAGGAACAGACTCGTTTTATTTTCGAAACAAACACCATTGGGAGAGAAAACGAGATATTGCAAGTAGATGACATCATCGAAACGAGCAATCATTTCCGGTGCGTTGACTCCATCATCGCCCGGGCGGAAGAGAAATTGCATGCCTCATTTATCTGCGAACTCCACGCCATGCTCAAAAGCGGCACTTCCGATTCTCGGAAAAGCTGGTTTTCCGTGGGGAGCTATAAAAAGTTACCCAATGAAGTGGGTGGGCTCGAAACAACAGCGCCGGAGAATGTTGCAACGGAACTGCAAAAATTGCTACACCAATATCATTCCAAAAAGCATAAGAGCTTAGATGATATTCTTGGCTTTCACCACCGTTTCGAGCTCATTCATCCTTTCCAAGATGGAAATGGGCGCGTAGGGCGTCTCATCATGTTCAAGGAATGCCTAGCCAATGGTATCATTCCTTTCATTATTACAGACGAACTGAAAATGTTTTACTACCGAGGTTTGCGCCACTGGCCGGACATTCCGGGATATCTGCGAGATACATGCCTAGCGGCCCAAGATGAATACAAACTGCTGATGCAACGCTTTCGCATAGCGGAGTGACAGATATGGAACGTAGAAACAACTCTCACTCACATTTTTTCAAGACTTCCCGACCGCAACTTTCGTTCCTAGCTTTTCAATCATTAAAACATTGACAAATTCATCTTAAGGCACTACACTCAGGTGCGTAACAGCAAGCTACACAGCAGACATGACACCCAAAGTAAAAACATTTCTTGAGCGCGGATTAAGCACAGTAATTCTCCTGGCCCTTCTCGGTGGGACGGTGAGCTGGAACAACCCCATTGGCTATGCTCTGTTGGTATGCGTGCTGTGCAACCTGACCAGTTATGAGTGGTTCAACATGCTGCGCGAGCGCGGGCGAGCCGCCAACCGCAAGCTGGCACTAGCCGCAGGCTTGGTGTATCCATGGCTCATGGCGGCGGGCATGTTGCTACTCTCCGATCGGGCAGAGCCCATCCTCATTACCGGTGAGGATGGCCCCATGGCGCTGTTCGCTGTTTTCGACTTTCATCTCATGGCGCTTGCCATGCTGGTGCTGTATGTTTTGGTTGCCTTTTTCTGCGAATTGTATCGCATGGATTACAAGGGGAGCGATGGCAGCACGGCGCTGAGCAGTATAGGCATCACCATCCTTTCTTTTGTCTACCCCGTGTGGCTCTTTGCCTTTGCTCTGAGCACGCTGTCCACCCCCGAAAGCATCTGGAATTTGCTGTGGCTCGTGCTCGTCACCAAGATGAGTGACATCTGGGCCTATGTGAGCGGCGTGCTGCTGGGGGGCAAGTTCATCAAGCGCAGATTCAGCCCGGTTGTGTCACCCAAGAAGACGTGGGAAGGTATCATCGGCTCTTTCATCATCACCTCTGTATGCGGCTGGTACATGCTGGGGCTCACGGATTTTGAGTTTGCGCTCACGCCGGTGGTCTTCTTTTGCGTGCTGATGCCCTGCATCTTCATTTTGAGTGTGGCGGGGGATTTGGCCGGTTCTCTCATCAAGCGCGGGCTAGCCGTCAAGGACAGCGGCTCGTTGCTGCCGGGGATTGGAGGCATCTTTGATTTGATAGATTCCCCTGCCTTCACCGTATCATTCTTTGTAGCCGTGATGGCGATACTCTGATACCCCATTTCCCCTTTCCATGCACATTACCGTACCCCTGCTCATCAACCCCAAGGCCGGCAGTCTCTTTCGCTCCGGGCTCAAGGGCTGGCTGGATGCCAACCGCGCGTCTTTCACAATCATCCCTACGAAAAGTGCGGAGGATTTGACCGCCAAGGCTCGCGAACTGGCAGAAGCCGGGGAACCTGTGGTGGCAGCAGCCGGCGGCGATGGCACGCTGATGTGCGCGGCTCGCGGTCTCATCGGCACCAAATCAGCTCTGGGGATTTTGCCCTGCGGCACCATGAATGTCTTTTCCCGCGAGCTGGGCATTGGCTCCCGCCGCTTTGATGTGGCGCTGGATACCATCCAAAGCGGGGTGCGCCAAGAGGTGGATATTTTCACTGTCAACGACCAACCTTTCCTGCAAATGGCCGGCTTCGGGCCAGATGCCCGCATCATCAAACTCATCACCCCTAAGCTGAAGAAGCACATGGGCGCAGCGGCGCACGTCTATACCGGGCTGCGAGTGGCCATGCAAAGCCACCCTATCATCACCATGACACTGCCGGATGGCTCGGCCTACATGGGGACACAAATCATTTTGGGCAATGGGAAGCGCTACGGAGGGGAGGCGCATCTCTTTGCCGAAGCTCGCTATGATGATGGCTTGCTCAACGCCGCGGTCATCCACCAAGAAAGTATGCCTATCCTCTTCGAGATTTTGGGGTGTATGCTGCAACGCGGTGCCACCCGCCGCAACACGAGTGAGTTCACCCGCCTGTGCACCTTCTCCGCATGCGATATCACCGCCGATGGCAAGCTGGATTACCAGCTGGACGGCGATTACGCCGGCACGCTCCTGCCCGGTGAAACGCTCCGCATCCGCAAGCTGCCGCATACCTTGCGCGTGTGTATCCCCCGCAACTTTGTACCCAACACCCCTATGGAAAAATTCATGGCTCACCCCATGGTGGAAGCCTGGAGAGCCCATATCCGCCAAGCTCAAGAATTCTAACCCCCATTCGCATTCATTATGATAGACTTTCAAAATGGTTTTTTCAAACTTTCTCCCGTAGATGCGGCTTCTCTCATGCCCAAAGTGGGTCCGCTGCTGGTGGAAGGAGAGAGTATCGTTGCAGCCTTCAAGGCCATCCGAGATTCCGTGGTCTTCACCAACAAGCGCGTGATTGCCGTCAATGTGCAGGGCATCACCGGCAAGAAAACGGACTTTACCTCCCTGCCCTACAGTAAGCTACAAGCTTATTCTGTGGAAACAGCCGGCACTTTTGACCGCGATAGCGAGCTGGATCTCTTCTTTAGCGGCGGCATCGGGCCCATTCGTTTTGAGCTGAAGGGCAACTGCGATATCCTTGCCCTCAGCAAGCTTATCAGCGCCTATATCCTCTAAGTTTTCATCCAAATACCCCACAAAAAAGGAGGCAGGTGAGCAACACCTGCCTCCTTTTTTGCGATGGGATGGTGAACAATTAGTCCACGTTGTCGAAGAGCTCCTCGGGCTTGAAGAAGCGCTTGATTTCTGCCTCGGCGCTTTCGGGGGAATCGGAGGCGTGGCAGATATTGAGCATGCTATTGGTGCCATAGTCACCACGGATGGTGCCCTTATCAGCCTTCATGGAGTTGGTGGGCCCAAGGATGGTGCGCACGCGGGTGATCACACCGGGGCCGGAAAGCACAAGTGCCACCACGGGGCTCGTCTGCATGAAGGTGGAGAGCTTGGGGAACAAGGGCTCGCCATCGATGACCAAGTCAATGATGTGGCCGTAGTGCTCGCGCAGCACGGCATCGTCCAACTGCATCATCTTCATGCCACGCAGGCGGAAACCTTCGCCCAGAAGGCGCTGCAAAATTACACCGGAAAGATTCTTGCGCACGCAGTCCGGCTTAAAAAGAATGAGTGTTTTTTCGTCTCGGTTCATAAGTTTATGTAGAATGTGTTGGGGGTATACATACGCCCTTACGGGCTATCTGTCAAGCAGAAATCAGAGAGCAGCAATGATAGCATCGCCCATGCCGGTGGTGCCCACACGGATTTCTCCCGGGGCCCCGGTGGCCAAATCTCCCGTGCGATAGCCAGCAGCAATCACCTTGCGCACAGCAGCATCCACCGCATCGGCAGCGGCTGTCTCGCGGCAGGTGTAGCGCAGCAGCATGCTCATGGAGAGAATCTGGGCAATCGGGTTGGCAATGCCCAGCCCGGCAATATCGGGTGCCGAGCCGCCGGAGGGCTCGTACAGGCCAAAGACGCTATCGCCCTCGCAGCAGAGGGAGGCGCTGGGCAACATGCCCAAAGAGCCACACACAATGGCCATTTCGTCCGTAAGGATATCACCAAAGGTGTTTTCGGTAACCATCACATCAAACTGGCCGGGATTACGCACCAACTGCATGGCAGCATTGTCCACATACATGTGGGTGAGCTGCACGTCCGGATATTGAGGAGCCATGGCATTCATCACATCGCGCCACATCACAGAGGAGCTCAGCACATTCGCCTTATCCACGCTGCACAGGCGCCCGCTGCGACCGCGAGCCGCTTCAAAAGCCACCTTGGCGATACGCTCCACCTCGCTCTTGCGGTAGAACAGTGTGTCGAGCGCCACGATTTCGCCATCGCGCTCGCCGTAGAACTTGGGCTGGCCAAAGTACATACCACCCGTCAATTCACGCACGCAGAGGATATCAAACCCATTGGGGATGATGCTATTCTTCACAGGAGAAGCATCCACCAACTCCGGCAAGCAGATACCGGGGCGCAGATTGGCATAGAGGCCAAAGTGCTTGCGCAGGGGCAGCAAAGCACCGCGCTCGGGGCGCTCATCCGGCGGCAGAGAATCCCACTTGGGGCCACCCACGGAACCGAAGAGAATGGCATCTGCCGCTTCACAAGCCGCCAGCGTTTCGGCCGGCAGTGCCTTGCCACAATGATCAATAGCAGCGCCGCCCACATAGCAAGCCGTACGCTCTGTCGTAAAACCAAACTTCGCTTCCACGGCATCCAGCACACGCAAGGCTTCATTCATCACCTCCGGGCCGATGCCATCGCCCGCCAATACTGCAATTTTGTATGTGTTCATGTCCGCGCGCATCATACACGCACATCTACCAAAAGTCAATCTGTTCTTGTTGCTTATACATGCCATTTTAAGAGCTTGCAGGGCTGATACAAGGCTGGTAGAATGGCATGCAATATGAGTGAGCACCCCTTTCTTGAAGATACGCTGAATGTGGCTTGGTCTCGCCTGAGCCCGGAGCAAGCCCGCATTGACATCCGCCTCGCCATTGAACAAGCCAAGGCGGCGGTGGAAAGCATTTGCCAAGTGGAATCCCCCACATACGAGAATACCTTTGCCGCCTTGGAAGAATCCGGCGCGTCTCTGCTGCGCGGCTGGCAGCGATTGAACCATCTGCGCTCTGTGATGGATGCCCCGGAGCTGCGAGAGGTCATCAACGAGTTGATGCCGGAGGTGGTCATCTACTCCTCCGGGGTGACGCTGAACCCGCGCTTGTATGCTGTGCTCAAAAAGGCAGCCGCCATGCCGTGGGCGGCAGAAGTATCGCCGGTGAAACAGCGTTTCATGCAGGAAACACTGGCCGATTTCCGCGAAAACGGTGCCGATTTGAGTGATGAAGATAAAGTGCGCTATACAGAAATCTCCACCAAATTGGCGCAGCTCTCCCAGCAGTTCGGAGAAAAAGTGTTGGATGCTACCAACGCTTGGGAATACGTGACGGCAGATGAAAGCGAGCTGGCCGGGTTGCCCGCCTCTGCCTTGGCCAATGCACGGCAGGATGCGCTGAGCAAGGGATACGGAAGTGAGGATGCACCGCAGTGGCGTTTCACCCTGCAAGCCACCTCCGTGCAGCCGGTACTCACCTTTGCCGACAATGAAGAGCTGCGCAGCCGCGTGTGGCACGCCTTCAATGCACGCGGTACGGGTGAATACGACACCCAGGCCATCATCCACGAGATTTTGGCTCTGCGCGCAGAAAAAGCCGCGATGCTGGGCTATGAAAGTTGCTCTGATTATGTGACGAGCCGCCGCATGGCTGGCAGCGGAGCCACCGCCCTGCATTTCACGGATGATTTGCATGATAAAGTTGTGGCAGCCTTCCGCGCCGAGCAAGAGGCCATCCGCAGCTTTGCAGAAGATAAGAGCGGCACCTCCATGCCCATCATGAAGCCGTGGGACGTGGGCTACTGGAGCGAAAAACTGCGCAAGGAACGCTATGATTTTGACAGTGAGGACCTGCGCCCCTACTTCCCCATGCAAAATGTGCTGGAGGGCATGTTCTCCATCTACGCCGGGCTGTATGGCATCCACTTCCGCCAGCGAGAGACTTGGTGCGCAGTCAATGGCGGCACCCGCACCCCCGATGCGGTGGAGGTATGGCACCCGGAGGTGCTCTTCTACGAGGTATACGATGATGAGAGCGGCGAGCATCTGGGCTCATTCTACGCCGATTGGTACCCACGCGATGAAAAGCGCGCCGGGGCATGGATGGATTGCCTGCGCTGCGGGTTGCCACCCATGAATGGCATGCCCCGCGAGCCACACTTGGCACTCATGTGCGGCAACATGAGCAAACCCACAGAGGGCAAACCCGCCCTGCTCAGCCACTATGAAGTGGAAACTGTATTCCATGAATTCGGGCACTTGCTGCACCAGATTCTGAGTGATGTGGAAGTGCGCTCGCTGGCCGGTTGCAACGTGGCGTGGGATTTTGTGGAGCTGCCCAGCCAAATCAATGAGAACTGGACCTGGGAACGCGAAGCCATGGACAAGTACGCCCGCCATTGGCAGAGCGGCGAGTGCATCCCCCCCGAGTTGAAAGACAAAATGCTGGCCGCCCGCAATTACGGGGCTGCTTCCTTCTTCATGCGCCAGCTCAGCTTCGGCAAATTGGATTTGGAGCTGCACAAGCACACCCAGCGTTACCTCAACCGCGATATTGAGGAGGTAGACCGCGAGATTCTGGCAGAATACCGCGTACCCATGACGGAAACCGGCTACAGCATGCTGCGCGGCTTCTCCCACATCTTTGACGGTGGCTACGAATCCGGCTACTATTCCTACAAATGGGCCGAAATGCTGGAGGCTGATGCTTTCTCCCGCTTTGCCGCCGAGGGGATTTTCAACCCGGCCACGGGGCGCGATTTCCGCCGTTGCATCCTCTCCCAGGGCAACAGCCGCCCCGCGGCCGAGCTCTACCGCGATTTCATGCAGCGCGATCCCGACCCCGGCGCCTTGCTTCGCCGATGCGGCATTGCGAAATAAGCTCTGGTTTCTCTCTCAGATAGCGGCTCTTGAAACTCATTCAAGAGCCGCTTTTGGTGTGCTGTACGTGTTTGAACGCGAAGACCCGTCTCCGCGTCTCGCTGCGCTCGCTTGCTCTGCCGAGGCAGGGGCGTTTTGGAATCTGCGGCACTTGAGGCGCAGCTTGCGCGATGCGCGGGTATATGTGCAGGCGCAGAACGGCGAGCGCATGGTGCTGGTACGGCGCGATGCAAGCGCGGAAACGTGGGCCAAAGCGGAAAGGTTTTTAACAAAGTAAGAGCGATATGGAGAAACTACGCCCAGGGATTGGCCAGGTAGGTATGCATGCGCGCGGTGTATGCGTGCATTTCGGCGGCGTCATTTTCGAGTGTCTCGCGCGTGGTGGTATCCAGCGCGAGCGCATCGGCATGCTGCAAAAGAAAAGCATTCACGCGGGCAGGCTCTGCCATAGCCTGTATAGCGTATCCGGCATGAAATTTTCTGTCAACACCCCAGTTGCGTTTTGCAAAAAAAACATGGTAGCATATATCCTTGACAAACGCGGGGCGGCGTTTGAAGTACCAGGTCAGAGCCTCCGGTGCTGTAAGGGTGCGAGCCATGCGCTTGGAGTTTAACATGGCAGCAAGTTACGAGGCAAGATAATTTCAACAATTCAACAAAAAAAAGATTATGCCAAAAGCAGATGCAAATATTAACGTAGGAGCCAACACCACCGCATTCACTACGGAGATGGCAGGGCTGGAAAAGGGTATAGTAGCGCAGATGGACAGAATCGGCAAGTTGTTTATGGGTGCGCTGGGATTAGGTGCTGCGGCCAAGAACATTGCGGGAGCGTTCAGCGCGTTTACGGCACCGGCGGCAGAGCTGGAGAACGTGGCCACCAGCCTGGGGGTGGTAATGGGGAATGCGGAGGCGGCAGAGCGGCTGACAGGGAGTTTGCAGCGGCTGGCAACGAATGGGGTGGTGGCGCTGGATGATTTGCACAGCGCGGCGCGTACGCTGGCGGGCACAATGAAAGACCCCACAGCCCTGGCGCATTATGTTGGGGTGATGGCCGATATATCGGCTGCAACTGACATACCGGCAACAAGTCTTGCGCGCCTGGTGGCAGGCATCCAGGATTTAGGCAAGGCCGAATTAACAGAGCTGGCAAAAGCCGGGGTGCCGGTGCACGAAATTCACGGTGCGGAAGCTTGCCGTGGACGCGAATGAGCAGCATCATCCGGATGCGGTCCGGAATACGGCTTCACATGGGGAGAGGTCAAATCCAACGCAGCATCATAACTCTCTGCCTGTATGCCAACCAAACCTAAAATGGTGTGGTATATATGCTCATGAGCTGTTCGCATATCTTTGTGCGCTCGAAGCGTCTCTATAGCCTGCCGGAAATGAGGAATCCGCAGCAATTCATCGGAATAAATCATCAACAAGGGCACTTGGGACGCATGCATGGCGTGAAAAGACGATTCTTGGAAGGAGAAGGTGCGGCTCCACTCTCCCTGCTCTCCCAGTGCCTCGCCGTGGTCACTCACATATATGTAGATATACGGGAGTCCCTGCAATGCCTGTATGGACTCGTGGATAAAACAATCCAGCTGATGAATGGTATTATCATAAGCATTAAGCGCCTTTTCAGCCTCATTCGGATTCTTGCCCGGAGCATTTCCGAAGGCAGAGCTAGATGTAGGCTGAAACGGAGCCCGCGCATCATCATAATGCCAAAAAGGAAAATGGCTCCCTATGTCATTCAGCACAATAAACTTGTTTTGATTGCCCTCTCGCTTGGTCATCTTATTCACCAACCCCAGCAACTCCTCGTGCCCATCTCCGTGCACGTACACTTCCTTACACCGGTAAAGCAATTTGTGTACGATTCTTGCCACGCTATCTGCACCGACAAAATCTTTCGGAATCGCGGCGTAGCAATCAAATCCGTGTTTATCCAACAAATCGATAAACGACCCTCTCGTGGCTTCAAACTCCGATTTTGGATTGATGTTGTATCCCCGGCGAGCATTCGTCATGATGGTCGGCCATGCGTATGAGGTCAGTCCTGCGGCAGCGGAGCAATCTTTAAAACTCACCATGTTGGAGAGCGCTTTCAGATGAGGTGTTGTATCTCTATAGTATCCATTGACACTCAAATGGTCTGCACGCACACTTTCTCCTATATGAAAGATGATTACAACTCCTTCATTGCCCTTTAAAACAGTAGAATGCGATGCATCATCGGCAGGTGATTTCAGGGACTGTAATTTGGCAATGAACTTGTCTTGAGTCATGCGTCCGGCGTATGCTGTTTTGGCAAAGTTGCTCAGTGACTTCACAGGCCACAAACCGCAAGCAACATTGCTCATCAAGGGTTGCAGGTACAATCTGGCAGTGAAGCAGAACATCACAATGAGGAGCCCCGAGCATACCAATGTGATACGACTCTCCTTCCGAATGGCACGATGCAGCAGCCAAAACACACCTACTATCGCCAGCAAAAACAGGAGAAGGAATGATACGTTGCGAAAGGTGACGTACGTCAGCACCTCGCCGGCCGTGGCATTCTGAATTTGTGCCAAGACAACAGAATCTATCACAATATCATACTCATGGTAAGCGATATTCACAAAGGCAAGAATCACAAGTAGTGGCATCCACGCCAAAACAAAATAACGCCTGAACAGGGCATACGTGAGCATCAGGAGCCCGGATGTCACCATCAATGCATTCGGCAACTGATGCAATGTCGTGTGCGCTTCATAGTTCATCGAAACATTGAGGACAACCGCCATCAACAATACACTCCAAAACGCAGCAGGCGAAACAAGTAGAGGCTTTTTCGCCTTTTTGGCAACAATGACAACACCGATGGCTACCATACCGGCCAACAATCCACCCATAGGATTACTGCGCACTTGACTGGCTACAAAGAGGGAATACAGCTCAGAAATGGCGTAACATTCAAGCAGCAATAGAAAGATGATGTATGAGAGCTTGCTGTTGATGATTTTTTGCAGAATCGAAAGGAAAATGGACATATAAGGGCACAGTGAAGCGATTAACCACCGTTGGACGCAGCTGCTAGACTATCATTTCCTAATTCTTTGTCAACCTTAATTTCTTGATGCTTGCACCGCTCCGGTAAACACAAGTAAATGCACGATTTTCCGAACTTGCGAAAGCTCGCCACAGCAATGAGTACTTCAGGCTTGCAAAGCCGGGAGAAAGCGTGTATGCTCAGGGCATGCTGATAGCACCTTCCATGCTCGCCTGTGATTTCCGCCGCATCGGGGAAGAAGCCAACCGCGCCCTGCAAGCCGGGGCTGATTGGCTGCATCTGGATGTGATGGATGGTTCATTTGTGGACAATATCTCCTTCGGCCCGGATATCTGTGCGGCTATTCGCCATAGCGTGCCCGAGGGCGCTTTTTTGGATGCCCACCTCATGATTGATGCGCCGGACCATTACCTGCCCCGCTTTGTGAAAGCCGGTATGAATATGGTCACTATCCATGTGGAACGCGAAGGGCATGTGGACTTGCACGCTACACTGGCAGCCATCCGCTCAGCCGGTATCCAATGTGGCTTGGCTATCAACCCGGCCACGCCCGTGGAAAAAGTGCTGCCTTATCTGGCAGAGGTGGATATGATACTGGTGATGAGCGTGGTACCGGGATTTGGTGGGCAAAGCTTCATGGGTGAGGTGCTGGACAAAGTACGCCGCTTGAACGCTGAACGGAAGGCCGCCGGGCTGCACTTCATCATCCAGATGGACGGCGGCATCGGCGCTACCCAAGCCCCGCTGTGCAAAGAAGCCGGGGCAGATTGCTTGGTGGCAGGGTCCTCCACCTTCAAAGCCCCGGACATGGCCGAAGCCATCCGCAGCATGAAATAACGGCCATGGATGATGGCTCCAAAACGTTCCTGAACGTGGTGCTCAGCGTGCTGGCACCCGTCATCATTCTGGACACATGCTCCACAGAGGGGCCAAAGCTGTGGGAGGTAGGCACCACGTGGGCCATGGTTATTGCCTTGGCGCTGCCTATAGGCTGCGGTGTTTATTCCCTTATCGACAAAGGGAAGGTAGAGATTTTAACCTTATTTGGTTTGGTGGGCACCATCCTCACGGGAGTCGTCACCATCTATGCCAACACGGGGAGCGCCACCGCCATTCGGCCGGATGCCCCCTGGTGGTACGCAGCCAAAGAGGCCCTCATCGCCCTGCTACTGGCGGGGGCCATGCTTGTTAAATCGCGCGGGAAGGACTCCATGCTGCGAGTCTTCATCTACACCGACTCTGTTTTTGATGTAGCAGGCATTGAGAGCGACATTACCCAACAAGGGAAAGAGCAAGCGTACGATGCGCTTTTGCAGCGTATCAACCGCATCATGGCTGCATCTTTTATCTTCTCTGCCGTGGCAAACTTCCTGCTCGCCCTGCATTTTCTTCTGCCGGTGCTGGATAAACCAGCTGCCGAGCAAGCCTTGGAATACAATTATGCGGTAAGCAGCATGACGTGGTGGGGCTACCTGACGATTGCCGTCCCCTTACTCATAACCATGGTATGTATCATCCGCTATCTCTTCCGCTCGCTGCAACAACTCACTGGGCGCAGCTCTGAGCGTATCTTTGCAGCCGGTGTGGCTTTTGCCGGTAAAAAATAACGCACGCGCGCTTTTCAGCGAGCCGGATAAAGGCTCTTGCGGCCCACGGAGTGGTACTCAAACCCGGCATGCACAGCATTCTCGCCATGTAGGATGTTGCGGCCATCGAAAATGATTGGCAGCTGCATCATCTCGCGCACCTTCACCAAGTTGGCTGTGGCAAATTGACGCCATTCGGTAGCAACGACGAGCACCTCTGCCCCCCGCACACATTCGTACATATCATCACAAATGGTCACGCGCACCCCCTCCAAGGCTCGTGCGCCTGTTTCGGCAGCCTTGGGGTCGTATGCCGTGACGATAGCGCCCTCTTGCACCAAGCGGCGGATGAGCTTGATGGCGACAGACTCTCGCACATCATCCGTATTTTGCTTGAAGGCAAGCCCCCACACGGCAATGCGCTTGTTGCGCAGGACCCACATTTTTTCGCGAATGCGGTCGACAAAGCGTTCGATTTGGCGGGCATTGATCAGCTCCACCTCTTTGAGCAAATGCAGCGGGGCACCCAGCTGGTCTGCAATGTTGATAAAACCTTTTACATCCTTGGGGAAGCAGGAGCCACCGTACCCCAAGCCGGCATTGAGGAAATGGCGGGAAATACGCTTATCCATCCCGATACCCTGAGCTACCAGCTCCACATCAGCCCCGGCCTTCTCACACACGGCAGCCACGGCATTGATGTATGATATCTTGAGCGCCAAGAATGAGTTGGCCGCATGTTTGATGAGCTCGGCAGAGGATAAATCCACCTCGACGATGGGCGCGCTGAAAGGCTGGTACACACGCTTCATCATATCCATGGCGCGCTGAGAATTGGCACCAATGACGATGCGATCCGGATTCATCAAATCTTTCACCGCGCTGCCCTCGCGCAAGAACTCGGGGTTGGAAACCACATCTACCTCTACATCACAGGAGGCGTAGCGGCGAATCACCTCCGACACCTTGCTGCCGGTGCTGACGGGTACGGTAGATTTATCCACAATGATGCGGTAGCCGTGTTCCGGGCGCAAGGCATCTGCAATCTCGTGCGATACAGCCTCGATGTAGGAGAGATCCACAGACCCATCCGCATGGGGTGGGGTGGGCACGGCTATGAATATGATATCGCACTCATGCACCGCCGCCGCCAAATCCGTTGTAAAAGAAAGCTTACCGGCCGACACATTGGATGAAATCATATCCTCCAAATCCGGTTCATAAATGGGCATACGCCCGTCCTTGAGCATCTCTACCTTCTCTATGTCATTATCCACACAAATAACATTGTGCCCCACCTCCGCAAAACACGTGCCGGTTGTCAACCCCACATACCCCGTTCCGATAATCGCCAAATTCATAAGCAGAGAGAATACGCAAGGCATTATATACCACAATTTCGGCATTGCAAGCTTTTTGAATTTCCCGGGGGAGAGAATCATTTCTACCTTGACACCGTAGGGCAGCATGCTATACTCCACATGCTATGAGTAGCATGCACACGAAAGATCTCACTCCCGTTGTTCCTCGTCGTTTCCGCTCCATCTTCTTCATGCTGGTGAGCTGCTTTGCCTTGTGGGGCCTGCTCAACAACATGACGGATAACTTGGTGCCGGCTTTCCAACAAATCTTCACCATTCCCCAAGAAAAAGCAGGCCTGATACAGGTAGCATTCTACGGAGCCTACGCTGTATTAGCCATTTTCGCCTCCATATTAATTGAAGAGTTTTCCTACCGCGTGGGGGTATTGATAGGTTTGGGGATTTACATCATCGGCGCTCTTTGCTACATACCTGCCTGTTCGACACAAAACTTTGAACTTTACTTCATTGCCATTTTCGTAGTAGCAAGTGGCTGCTCTCTTTTGGAAACAACCTGCAACCCGTACGTTCTTTCCCTTGGGCCGCAAAGCACCGGGGTGCGGCGTCTCAACTTCGCGCAGGCGTTCAATCCGGTTGGCTCCATGATGGGTATCGTGCTGGCTCAACAGCTTATCCTCAGCAACCTGAATCCCGCCACGGCAGAAGAACGCAAAGCTATGCCTACCGAAGAACTGCAGAAAATTGTTGATTCTGAGCTCTTCTGGGTATGTGCCCCGTATGTAGGGCTTTGCGCTATTGCCTTCCTGATTTGGCTGTTCTTCTTGCGCACAAAAATGGAAGAACAACCTTATGATAAAGAAGAAGCATCTGAATCCGCCCCGGCAGAGGGCAAAGGAAGCAACGGTGGCATCCGCGTAGCCGTGGCAGCCTTATTTGCCGTAGGCCCGCTTACAGCTCTTTATTTCATCTTCCCCGACATGGACAAGGTACACTGGATACTCTATGGCATGCTTGGGCCCATTGCATATCTTCTTGTGACGAAGTCATACCGTGATATGCTCATCAAACTTGTCTCCTTCCCTCGTTATTGGATGGGGGTTGTGGCACAATTCTTCTATGTCGGCGTGCAAATTGCCGCATGGACCTGGCTGAACTGCTACTGCCAAAAAGAATTGGGAGTAACCAAAGCAGAGGGTGCAATTTATTACACCATCTCCATCATCCTCTTCATTGGATGCCGCTGGATTGCCACTTATTACATGAAGAAGTTCAACCCGGCCAACATGATGAGCCTGTTTGCAGTGGGTGCCATTGCGTGCTGCGCCGGTGTGATGTACCTGCCCTCCGTCGTGCTGTTCGAAGTAGGCGGGCTTCCATTTACCCCCAATGTGCTGTGCTTGGTAGCTATGTCCGGCTGCATGAGCCTCATGTTCCCCACCATTTACGGCATTGCCTTGGGTGGCTTGGATAACAAGATTGTGAAGCTGGGTGCCGCCGGTCTCATCATGGCTATTCTGGGTGGTGCCATCATTACCCCCTGGATGTCGGAAATCATAGGCAGCACCGATTCCTGCTGGCTGGCTCTCACCGGCGCATTCGACACCACATGGGACAGCAATCTGATGACATCCTCGCGGGCTGTGCGTGCAGCGTTCATCGTGCCCGCCATTTGCTTCAGCGTAGTGCTGGTATATGGTCTCATCTTCCGCAAACCCATCACCACTTCCGAACAATAACCTATTTAACCTAAACCAAACGTATTATGAAGTACGATACATTACCCACCATCGGTATCCGCCCCACGATTGACGGCCGCCGCCTCGGCGTCCGCGAATCCTTGGAGGATCAAACCATGAACATGGCCAAGGCCGCAGCTGCCCTCATCGAGGCCAACGTGACCCACGCCAACGGCCAACCCGTGAAGTGCATCATTGCCGACACGACCATCGGCGGCCCCGCAGAAGCAGCCGCTTGCAACCAGAAGTTTGCTGAGAACAATGTAGGCTGCTCCCTCATTGTGACCCCCTGCTGGTGCTACATCACCGAAACCTTTGAGACCGATGCCACCACCCCCAAGGCTATCTGGGGCTTCAATGGCACGGAACGCCCCGGTGCCGTGTATCTGGCCGCCGCTCTTGCCGGCTACGCCCAGAAGGGCGTACCCGCTTTCTCCATCTATGGGCACGACGTGCAGGATGCAGATGATACCAGCATCCCCGAGGACGTAGCCGAAAAGATTCTGCGCTTTGCACGCGCCGGTCTCACCGTGGCCACCCTGCGCGGCAAGGGCTATCTCTCCATCGGCGGTTGCTCCATGGGCATTGCCGGTTCCATTCTTGACCATTCCTTCTGGGAAGCCTACCTCGGCATGCGCGTACAACCCGTCGACATGACGGAAGTGCGCCGCCGCATGGAGCTGGGCATCTACGACAAGGCAGAGTTTGACTTGGCGATGGAATGGGCCAAGAAGTATGTGAAGATTGGTCCGGACCGCAACCGCCCCGACTTGGTGCTCTCCCCCGAAGAGAAGGAACGCACCCTGCGCGAGAGCATCCTCATGACCATCATCTTCCGCGACATGATGCACGGCAACCCTTACCTCAAGACCATTGACCGCGAGGAAGAGGGGCTGGGCTTCAACGCCATCTGCGGTGGTTTCCAAGGCCAGCGCCACTGGACGGATTTCTACCCCAACGGCGACATGGCCGAATCCATCCTCAACAGCACGTTCGACTGGAACGGCCCCCGCGAAGCCATCCCCTTCGCCACGGAAAATGATGCCATGAACGGCGTGTGCATGCTCCTGCTGCACCAGCTTACCGGCCGTGCAGCCTGCTTCTCCGACATCCGCACCTACTGGAGCCCCGCCGCCGTGAAGCGCGTGACCGGCTACACCATGGAAGGCTTGGCCAAGGACGGCATCATGCACCTTATCAACTCCGGCTCCACCGCCTTGGACGGCAACATGCAGTCCACCGCACCCGATGGCACCCCCATCATGAAGAAGACCGGCGAGACCACCCAGGCCGACATCGAGGCCATGATGGCCGCCTCCGAGTGGTGCCCCGCCAACCGCGAATACTTCCGCGGCGGCGGCTACTCCCTGCACTTCGTATCGAAGGGCAATGTGCCCGTGACCATGATTCGCATGAATTTGGTGAAAGGTCAGGGGCCGGTGCTCACCATCGTAGAAGGCTGGACCTGCGACCTGCCGCAGGAGGTGAACGACAAGCTCGACCAGCGCACCGACCCGGGTTGGCCCACCACGTGGTTTGCCCCGCGCCTCACCGGCAAGGGCGGCTTCAAGGACGTGTACACGGTGATGGCCAACATGGGCGCCAACCACGGCGCTTGGACATACGGCCACATCGGCGCTGATATCCTGACGCTGGCTTCCATGCTGCGCATCCCCGTATATGCCCACAACGTGCCCGAGGACCAGGTATACCGCCCTGCCGCTTGGGACTTGTTCGGCACGGCAGACCCCGAAGGTGCAGACTTCCGCGCCTGCGCCAACTTCGGGCCCATTTACGGCAAGTACTAAAGCTACACACAACACCCGCCCTGTCGCGACTTCCGCGGCAGGGCGGTTTTACTCTCACCAGCTCTCTGCATGAACCCGCAATACAAAAAGGTATACACCTGCACACCGGTGGCCTTTCACGCGAATGATTGGTTTTTCATTCGCGATTCGGGGCTCATATCCCGCGCGCTGCGCCGCTTGGGGGCCGAGAGCAAAGTCATCATGCCGCTGCCGTACTACGAGGATGACCACCGGGAGGAAGTAATACGCACCGAATATCAGAACTTAGAATCGGTGGAGTGGTGGAAATCCCAAGGGATAGATGGACTGGTACTTTACTCATGGGGGGCACCGCGCTACCGAAAAATAGCCAAGGCGGTGCGCCAAGCCGGTATCAGGCTGGTCATCCACATGGATTCCTCGGGGGATTTCACCTTTGCTTTCGACCCCAACGCATCACTCTTGCGCAAGTTATACCTACACTTGCTCATCAAAGCCCAAGATTATTTCCGCGCCAAGCACCTGAGCTATGCCCACACCATTACCATGTGCCCGGAAGCGGCAAAAGCCGTGAGCAACATGCTTTTTTACGACAAAAGCATCGTTGAAAAATGTTTTCCGATGGCCTGCCCGGTTGATTCTGAATGCGCATACGATGGGCAAGAGAAAAAAGACATCATCCTGTGCATCGGCCGCTGGGACGACATCTTTCAGAAACGACCGGAGGTGCTCATGCGCACGCTCGAACGACTCTACGCAACCCCCTGCCGGGCAGAAACCCACCTATACGGCACCATCACCCCCGAACTAGAACGCTGGTGGGGCGCCCTCCCCCCCGATGTATCTCAACACATCAAGTTGAAGGGCAATATCCCCAATCACCACCTGAGAGATGTATACAAACAAGCCAAAATCATCGTTTGTACCTCTCGCTATGAAGGCTCGCACAATGTCTCCGCAGAAGCCCTTTGCTGCGGGTGCTCTGTTGTGACAGCCAACAGACCGGGCCCCCTGCGAGATGTACACTGGTACACCACGCAAAACTCCGGCACCATTTCCCGGGAAGACACCCCCGAATCTCTCGCCCAAGCCATTGACCACGAGTTAAGCCTATGGGACACCGGGAAACGCAATCCATACACCATAGCAGAAGCTTGGCAACCCTTCTTCCACCCTGAAAAAGTTTTTAACACCATATTCCAATAAATACCATGTCCTACGTACTTTGCTTAGATTGTGGCGCCACCAACGTGCGCGCCATCCTTGTAGATGATAAAGGCCAACTGGTGGCTAAAGCCAGCCAACCGAATTCCACTGACACCGGGGCCGAAAACCCGCAATACCATGTATGGAATGCAGACCGCATCCTCAAGCAGCTTGCGGATTGCACCCGCGAAATCCTGCCGCAGATTGACCCTACCCAGGTGTGTGGCATCACCATTACCACCTTCGGGGTGGATGGAGCCCTTGTGAATAAGGCCGGGGAACTGCTCTACCCCGTCATCTCATGGAAGTGCCCGCGCACGGCCGAGGTGATGAAGAAGATTGAGGCCTACATCCCCCAACGCACCCTGAATCAAATCTCCGGTGTGGGCGAGTTTGCATTCAATACCCTGTACAAGCTTATCTGGCTCAAGGAAAACCGCCCGGAGCTCTTGGAGCAGGCGCACGCTTGGCTCTTCATCTCCAACATCTTGGCTCACCGTCTGACCGGCACCATGGCCACCGACCGCACCATGGCCGGCACCTCGCAGATGACAGATTTGAACACCGGCGATTGGAGCGATACTATCCTCAACGCCATCGGTGTGCGCAAGAGTCTCTTCCCTCCCATGGTCAACGCCGGCGAGGTGACCGGCACACTCACCCCGGCAGCAGGAGAGCTCCTGGGCTTGCCCGCAGGTGTGCCGGTCATCTCCACCGGCCACGATACTCAGTTTGCCCTCTTCGGCAGCGGCGTGAAAGAAAACCAACCCTTCCTGTCCAGCGGCACTTGGGAAATCCTGATGCTGCGCACAGCCAAAGCTGCCCTTGCGGCAGATGATTACGCCGCCGGCGCCACGGTGGAGTTCGACAGCAAAGCCGGCCTCCTCAACCCCGGTTTGCAATGGATTGCAAGCGGCATCATCGAGTGGGTAAAATCCACCTGCTACCAAGGCGAAAACTACGATACAATGGATGCGGAAGCCGCCGCCATCCCCCCCGGTTGTGAGGGCGTAAAACTCATCCCCAACTTCCTGCCCAGCGACCCCGTACCGGGCAGCATCGAGGGGCTCATCCTGGGTCGCACCCGAGGCCACATCTACCGCGCCGCCATGGAAGCCCTCACCCTGCGGCTCAAGAGCCGATTGGAAAAACTGGAAAAGGTGGGAGGATTCAAGGCTACCGAGCTCCTGCTGGTAGGCGGTGGAGCCCGCAATAAGATATGGACGCAGATGCGTGCAGACATTCTGGGGCTTCCCATCATGGTGGCCAAAGTCTCTGAAAGCACCGTACTGGGTGCTGCCATGTATGCCTTTGCCGGCGCCGGCACCTATCCCAGCGCAGAAGCATGCCGCGATGCATTCGGGATTGATTACGAAACCACTATACCCGGCGAGCAACAGGCCGCCTATGCCAAAATCTGATTCCCCGCTCTCTCATGCCCGAGCGCTTTCACAAAGTGTACACCTGCACCCCGGTGTCATTTCACGCGAATTCCCACTTCTTCTCGCGCGACACGGGGGCGGTGAGCCGCACACTACGTAGCTTGGGCTATGAGAGCCGCACCATCATGCCCCTACCGTGGCACGCGGATGATGAAAAAGAACACATCATCCGCGTGGCACCGGCAGAGCTGCGCTCCGCTAAATGGTGGCGCAGCTTGGGCATAGATGCCGTGGTGCTATACTCCTGGGGCGACCCACGCTACACCCTCATCGCGCGGGCCATCCACCAAGCCGGCATCAAGCTCATCTTGCAGTTGGATTTCAACGGCCATTTCCTCAAAGCTGAGAAATTCCCGCGCATGCTGCGGGAATACGTGGTGAACTTTCTACGCTCGCGACACCTGAGCTATGCCGATGCCATAGCCGCATCCCCCATTGCAAAAGTCTACCTCCGCGGGCACAAAATGTATGGCCCGGCCATAGCCGATAAATGCCACACCATGCCCACTGCGGTGGATAGCCGCTTCTCATACTCCGGCGCTGCCAAAGAACACCGCGTCATCTGCGTAGGGAATTGGGAGACACCCATAAAGCGCCCTGCATTCATGCGCGAAACCATGCAGCTTTTGCTGGAAGCTGATAGCGAACTGCAAATTGATATCTGTGGTCCCTTTAGCACAGCGTGCGAATCCTGGTGGCTGGCTCTCCCGCCTGCGCAGAGAGAGCGGCTGCACCTGCTCGGCGCGGTAAGCCATGCAGAATTACCGGCTCTTTACAACAGAGCCCGCGTATCAGTATGCACCTCTGAAAGCGAAGGCACGCACGGCGTTTCTGCAGAAGCCCTGTGCTGCGGCTGCTCCGTTGCCACCACGAATCGGGAGCGTTTGCGCATGGTGCACTGGTACACAACGCGGGATTCCGGCAGCATTGCAGATGATGATACACCGGCGGCTCTGGCAGCAGCTATTCAAGCGGAGCTGGAGGCTTGGCAATGCCACCGCCGAGATCCGCACCGCATCTCACAATCTTGGCAGCAAGTACTCCACACGGCGCAAGCTTTGCCTCGCATCCTGAAAGCGCTCCCGTGAGCCACGAAAAATCCGCTTTGTAGGGGCTTTACCTTGCAATTCTACCTTGACTTTGCCCAAGGCTTGCTGCATAATGTGCAAGGTAAGCTTATCTCACTATGTCTTTCTATATTCAGAACATCGAAATCGGCGGCGAAAAGCCATTCTATCTGCTGGGGCCCTGCTCTCTGGAAAAAGAGGAATTTGCTTGGGAAATGGCACGCAGTATCAAAGAAATCTGCACGCGCCTGAATGTTCCCTTCATCTTCAAAGCCTCGTACGACAAGGCTAACCGAACCAGCGTCAAGAGCTTCCGCGGCTTGGGCATCCGGGAAGGCTGCCGCATCCTCTCAGAAATCGGCAAAGAATTGCAAGTACCCGTGGTGACTGATGTGCACACGGAAGAACAGGCCGAATATGCTGCGCAATATGTTGATTTATTGCAGATTCCCGCTTTCCTCTGCCGCCAGAGCGACCTGTTGGAAGCTTGCGCCAAGACCGGCAAGCCCGTCAACATCAAAAAGGGACAATTCTTGGCACCTTGGGACTGCAAGAACATCTGCGAGAAGATGATAGCTTTCGGGTGCGAAAACTTCATGCTCTGCGAACGCGGCACCAGCTTCGGCTATAACAATCTGGTGGTGGACATGCGCGGCATGTACTGGATGAAGCAATTCGGCTACCCCGTCGTGTTTGATGCCACCCACTCCGTGCAGCGCCCCGGAGGGCTGGGAGGTGCCACAGGCGGCGATCGCGAACTTGCCCCCGTGCTGGCCAACGCAGCCATGGCTGTGGGTGTAGACGGCATCTTCATGGAAGTGCACAAAGACCCGGACAACGCCCTGAGCGATGGTCCCAACCAAGTACGCTTGGATGATTTGGAAAAAGTACTCACCAACCTGCAGCTCGTACGCGATGCGTACAAGCGCATGGCATGATTCAGCCCACCCAAAAAAACACATCCGCGCCAAGCGTGACACACACACACACCATTCTTTCCCTCACCACAGCGGCAGTGCTCATGCTGCCGCTGTGGGCCGCAGACCCTACGGATGATGTAGGGCAAAAAGAATTTCCCGGCTTGCAGCTTCTGCCGGAAGGGAGTGTCGTGAAAGGCATTGTACTTCCGCGATATGAGGGGCACCGTGTTTCTGCACTCATGATGGCAGATGAGCTACGCATTGATACCCGCTCCCTGGTCAGCCTGAAAAACCTGCGGGCCGAGCTCTACTCACCATCCGGCGGCGTCACCTCCATTATGTGCGGCATCACGCAGTATGATTTTGCAAAATCCCGCATTACCACGGATAAAACAGCTGCCATCAAAGACCCGCGCTTTTCCGCCAAAGGCGAAGGCATCTCCTTTAGCATCCGTACCCAATTGGGTATTCTGAAAGGCCCGGTGCGCACCACATTTACATCATCCGCATTCTCTTCCGCCAAAGGCAAATGAGACACCTCCCCACCATCCTCTTTTTGAGCGCTCCCCTGCTCTTTGCCAACACGATGACTCCCTGGCAGGCGGAGGCTATCCAAGAGCGCAAAGCCTCCATCCACTCCATCCGCAGCATCTGCAAAGAAGTCGATGAAATTCTGCTTCATTTGGGCATCAACGACACTCCGGATGAATACGCCCTCGAAAACAGGGGAATGCCCACGGGTAACCCCGGCGAAACGGTAGCAGAAGCTGATGGCGGTATGCTTTTTGATGCAGCAAACTCCCGCGTCACCTACATCAACAACGTACGTGTGACTGATGCCCGCGCAAAACTGCGCTGCATTCGCCGCCTGTATGTGCAACTGCCCAAATCTACCTTGTTACAGCGCCAGGAAGGCGCAAAAGATGCCGTAGAGTCCAGCGCAGCACAGCCAGCCCCCCCCGCAGCTCAAGAAGCTGCCACGGAGCCCCCCGAAGTGGAAGCCATCCCCGGGCTCCCCATGGCTGACACCCCCGCCACTATGGACCAACCGGCAGGGAATGCCCCCTTGGATATCACCACGGAAGAAGCCGTCATCGACGCCAACCGCAACTGCATTTTGCTGACAGGCAGCACCCGCCACTCCCCGGGCATCCACATTCGCCGTGGGCAAGATGAAATCACCCTGCATCCCACCCAAAAGGGGGAACCGCCGGTCATCATGGCAGATGCCAACGGCGACATCCTCATCCATAGCGGCAAAATGCAACTCTCGTGGCGCGATAAAGACGGCGCGGCTTGTGAACTCAAAACCGAAGCTGAGCACATCTATTACCGAGCCGCAGAACACAGCCTATTGGTCGATGGGAAAGCCAGTCTGCGTACGCCTCATGGCACTTTACAATTTGACAAAGGAGCTCTCATTGCACTGGAATCGGCACACAGGCAAGGTAAGAAGGATGATGGGTTCATGAGCCAATTCACCAACGTAAGCATAGCCGGTATTGCCTATGCGGAAGCGTGGGGCAATGTAGTGGCTGCTGCCACGGCCAATCAATCTCACCAAGCAGCAGAAATTCACGGCGAACACCTGGTATACAGCGCAAAGACCGGCAGCTGCCTTACAGAAGGCAAAAACTGCCGCCTGGTGTACGGCAAAAACACACTGCAAACGGATGGTTCCTTGCGTTTGGAACCCAATGGCGATATCTACCTGAGCGGTGCCGATATTAACGGCAGCTACGAACGCCCCGCCCCACAGCAAGAAAAACAAACTGTACAGGGCACCTTCCGCACCACAGACACGCTGGCCTTTTCTGCCGCAGACGGCACAATCACGGCTCCCAAAGGCATCACGCTCAAAGACGATTACAGCGATTTCTCCTGCTCCGGCCCGCTGGTACTGAATCTTCGCGCCAACGAAAAGGCGGGGGCTCCCCCCAAAGTGGGCAACCTGAACTTGTCCATTGCCCGCTACACGGATATTTCACAAGCACACGCCAGCGGCAACATCATCGTGCACCATGGCGATACGCCCGGAACCCCGGATACTGAGCTGCTGGCCACCGAAGCCGATGTAAACATGCTCACCGGTGAAGTCACCCTCACTGCAGCAGGTGGGCAGGAAGCACGCCTGCGCCTCAAAGGATACGAAATTGCAACAAAATCCACCCAAGGCCCCTCCTTGGTAGAGCTGAAAAGCAATGGTGATATCAGCATTACCGGAGAGCAAATTAACGCCACCTTACAAGCCAAAGATGGCGCAGCTCGCATTCAGGCCCACAACAACCTGTACCTGAACCGCGAAAAAGGCGAAATTTCCATCGGCCCACACTCCCGCATCACCTCACCTAGTGGAATCCTGACAGCCAACGGCCCGCTCACCGCTACCCTGCACCGCGCTCCGGCGGCTGAGGCGCGCCCCATCCTTCCCAACTTCCCCCACTTGGTGTACAATTATGATGGCTTGGAAAAAGCCAGCACAAACAACGGGGGCACCATCCGCACCGAGCAGGCCTCCATGCAGTGTAGCGGGCCCATTACGGTGGTGATGAACCCCACTCCCCCCAAGAAAGATTCATCCCCCACAGCGGCCATCCGCCACGCCTCTGCCTCCGGCAATGTGGCCTTGGCAGGCAAAGATGGTACAGGCCGCATTATCAAAGCGACCGGCGATACCCTCTCCCTGAACGGAGCTACAGGTGAAAAACGCCTCTCCGGCAGCAAGGTCACCCTGGCAGATGCCTACAACACTCACACCGCGTTTGGCCCGGGAGCCAGCGTTATCATTGACAAGAAAAACAACGCACGCATCACCGGCTCCCGTCATACCACAACCGCCACACGCATTCATGATCAGATAGAACAACAAAAGAAAAAATAACCATGCCTGATTCCTCCAACGAAATTCTTCTCGATGCTCGCGGTCTGTGCAAATCCTACAACGAACGCAAGGTGGCAGACAACGTGAGCTTGCAGGTAAAAAGTGGTGAAATTGTGGGGCTATTAGGGCCAAATGGCGCAGGCAAAACAACCTCGTTCTACATGGTAGCCGGTCTTGTGCGCCCGGATGCAGGTGAAGTAACCTTTGCCGGGCAAGATGTATCGGGCTTGCCCATGCATTTGCGCGCACGCCTCGGCATGGGATACTTACCCCAGGAAGAATCCATCTTCCGCAAGCTGAGCGTGATTGAAAACCTCATGGCCATCTTAGAAACGCGCAAAGACCTCACCCGCAAACAGCAACAGGAAAAAGCCGATGAGCTTCTGGAGCGTTTCAATATCACCAAACTGCGCAAAAGCCAAGCCATCCAACTCTCCGGTGGTGAAAAACGCCGCCTCACCATCGCGCGTGCCTTGGCAGCCAATCCACGGCTGCTCATGCTGGATGAGCCCTTTGCCGGTGTGGACCCCATCGCCGTGCAGGACATCCAGAGCATCGTAGCATCCCTACGCGAGACGGACGGCCTTTCCATTCTCATCACAGACCACAACGTGCGCGAAACGCTGGGCATTGTGGATCGGGCCTACATCCTGTTTGAGGGCAAGGTCATCAAACAAGGCAACGCCGAAGAAATCGCCAACGATCCGAAGACCCGCAAGATTTACCTTGGCGAAGACTTCAAGATGTAAATGAACAGTCACTACCACAGGCAAGAACGGTATCGATACGCCATACTCACCTTGTGGGGGCTGCTGTGGGTGCTCTCGTTCCTCCTGTGGGGCTTCATCTTTCACCCGGCTTTCACGTGGGTAGCCAATTTATTCAACGTCACACATTCATGAAAAAAGCAGCGACAAATCAGCAGGGGGCGGTCAAAACACCCTCCTTATACTTCTGGCTTTTGCCACTGTATACACCTTTCATCGTCATGCTCTTGGGGCTGATGCTCTACACAGCAGCATGCGCCATCCATTACTTATACACCACCACCCATCCCTAAACCATGTCTACCGCACCCCTTCGCATCGGCTCCCGCAGCAGTGAACTCGCCCTCTGCCAAACGGAACTGGCCATCGCAGCCATCACTACCGCCACCCCAGGCACAAATACGGAAATCATCCCCATCAACACCGCCGGGGATATGCGCACTGATATTCCCCTGTGCAAAGTAAACAAAGCCACGCAAACGCAAGACAAAGGGGTATTCATCGCCGCGCTGGAAGAAGCCTTGGCTGCCGGCCGCATTGATTGCGCCGTGCACAGCCTCAAAGATATGCCCGGCACCTTGGATGAACGCTTCGAGATTGCCGCTATCCTGCCCCGCGAATCGATATGGGATGTGCTCGTCATCAAAGAAGGAGCCAACATGGAGCGCCTCACCATCGGCACCAGCAGCGTGCGCCGCACCAATCTCATCCGCAACTATTGGAGTGGCACCGCCAAGACCGTTTCCATTCGCGGAAACGTAGCCACCCGTCTGCAAAAACTCATTGATACCCCGGAGATGGATGCCATTGTCTTGGCGCGCGCCGGGCTCAACCGCTTGGGATACACAGGCTCTATCATCGAAATCAACGGCACCCGCCTGCACGTTGTAGAAATGGCCAAAGACTCCTTCATGCCGGCCTTCTGCCAAGGTGCTATTGCCATTGAAATTCGCAAGGGCGACGCCGCCACCAAAGCTTTGGTAGCCCCGGCCAACGACCCTGCCAGCGAGCTCACCATCCGAGCCGAACGCGCATTCTTGGCTGAGTTGCAAGCGGATTGTTCTGTCCCCGTGGGTGGCTATGCCACCTGCAACCGCGATTTGATGATGTTCCGCGCCATCTACTACACCGCCAACGGCATGCCCATCCGCATCACACACCGCGGCAGCTCCTCCACCCCTGAGCAGGTGGGCCGTGAAGCCTGCGCCATGCTCAAGCAACAGCTGGGATAAACGCCGCCGATTTTCCCCTCCCCCCCTTCATCAGCAAAGCGCCCGCCAATGATAATCATTGGCGGGCGCTTTGAATGTAAATGGGCGGGATGTTACTTCCCGGAAGTCCCCATGGTGTAGCCGTTGAAATCGCGGGTGTTGTAGAGGGGCTGGCCTTCGGGGACGGAGTAGCCGATATTCTTGCGGATAGCCAGGAAATCCGCAATTCCTTCGGGGCCCACTTGGTTGAGCTTGCCACCGTGCATATCTGCGAAGAGTACCATCTTGCAGTATGCATCAGCATTCTCCATAAACCACTCTGCTTCTTCAATATGGCGTGCGCCGGCAATCACGCCATGGTTTTCCATGAACACGACGGTGCTCTGGTGTGCTGCCTTGGCCACTGCCTCTGCGGTTTCCACTGAACCGGGCGTGCCGTAGGGTGCCAGCGGAATCTGCCCCAAGAAAATATCTGCCTCGGGGTTGATGCCGTTGGGGGGCACCAAACCGGCAAAGAGGAACGCATTGCAGCAGGGAGGATGCGCGTGGATGCATGCATTCACGCCTACTTCCTGCATCATGGCGATGTGTGTCTTCACCTCACTCGTGGCGGGGCGAATGCCACAGAGCTGCCCTGCCTGCATATCCACAAGGCAAATATCCTCCACCGTCATGAACCCCTTGGAGCAAAGGGTGGGCGAGCAAAGCACCAAATCTTTTGCAACACGAACGGACAGGTTGCCGCCATTGCCATCCACATACTCGCGCTGCCAAAGGCGACGGCCCATATCAACCATACGCTCCTTGATTACTTGAATCTCGGGGCTGTTGAAAAACGCATCGATTTCTTCACGTGTCTGCGGATCGTAGTTCTCCCACGGGAAAATACGATCAGGCAGAGCCGGCTTGATATATAATTCAGGATTTGCCATAGTTCACCAAAAAATCTAGCACAGTCAGCTATGCAAGTAAAGAAGAAAGCTATTTTTCTACAGGTGAATTGCAGGTTCCCATGCGACAAAATCCAAAAAAATAAATGCGTTGTTAGTCCTTTAGCGTCGCGAAAATCATTCCGAGGGCTGTCGCAATCTCACTTGCGGACTTGCCATCAAAGATGCTTCTGGGCCTTATCTTTGATAAGTATGATATGTTGGTAACGAGAGACGCGTTCGGTGATGACAAGAAGCGCTTTCTTTGAGCCTTCTCTCTATTTGCAGTCTCTTTTGGGGGCGTTCGGAGGTGTCGCACCTGTTTTTGCAATTTTCAAGATGAACCGGCTCCTACACATCGGGCATTTTGAGATTTACAAGGAGCAGCCTTTCCATTAGACTAGCGAAAGCGAGGAAATGCAAGAGTTTCTCAAAATCCAACAATTCTAAGATAAAAAGCCATGGGGGAAACGCCTGAATATGCGGAGAGTATGGAACAGCAGGCCAAAAAGAGCTATATCTGCGCGAAAAGCGGCAAGATTCATTGGGAATCCTGGTTGGATGACCACGGCTCGCGCCTGCTGCTTTATGCCCGCCAACAGACCCGCTCTGAGGCAGATGCCGAGGATGTGATGCAAGAGGCACTGGTACAGCTGGTGCGCGCGGTGGAAAGCGGAGATTTCCACGGGAGCGAGGGACAGTGGTATGCCTACGCCCTGACGGCGATACGCCACCGCGCGATGGATGCCGGGCGCCGCGCCCAGGTGCGCCGCAACTATGTGGAGGCGCAGCAGGACAGCGGCGAAGGTATATGCGAAGAAACGCCTTGGCTGAGCTGTGGAGCGGATGATGAGTACTTGAGGCAGCAGGTGGAGAAACTGCTGCGCAAGTTGCCGCCGGAGTTTGCGGAGGTGGTGGTCCTGAAGATATGGGATGGGCTCACCTTCCAGCAGATTGCGGATACCACGGGAGTGCCTATGCCCACGGTATGCTCGCGCTACCGCTATGCACTCAAAAAGATGCGCGAGGAGCTGGAACTGAACCCCATAGCAGATTAACAGATCATGACAGATTCCCCCACAGAAACTATCACCGGAATGAAGCCTACCCCCCTGCCGGCCGCCCTGCGCAACCGCATGCTCTGCGCCATGGAGGAAGCCGGGCAACAAGCCCGAGAAGACATTGATGTGGAATGTGCGCTGGCCCGCCTGCAGCCGGTACCCCTGCCCGCTTCCCTGCGCAGCAGCTGCCATGCCCGCATGCAGCAGGCCCGGCACAGCACTACCTACCGCCCCTACACCCGCCTCACTTGGTGGCGCGTGGCGATGGTGGCTTGCGTGGCCATCGTGGGCGTGTTTGGCATAGGCACCACGCTGCAAGGCATGCTGGGTGGTGCAGAAGCCCAAGGGCTGGCTCGCCGCAGCGTACTGGAACGCACCGGCGGAGATACGGTACAATGGGCAGCAGATGGTGCCCCCGTGCGCGAGTACGAGGTGATGTACGAAGATTCATTTGTGCTGTCCGGCGAGGATGACACGACGCTGGTCATCCGTGTGCCCAACAAAACAATCGTCAGTGTGAAAGGAGAGGTGATTTGATGAGCAAACTCTGGCAGACATTTCTTATTTGGGGCACCGGCATGTGGGCTGCAGCTGCCGTAGCAACTCCGGCAGCAGGCGGAGCGGTATTTGGTGTGGTGCCCTCTGAAGAAGCCGTGCCGCAAGGTCTGGAGGTAGCCGCCGTAGCCCCCGGTAGCCCGGCAGAGCTGGGTGGACTGCGGGCCGGGGATGCCTTGGTGGCGGTAGATGGCAAGGCTATCCGCACGCGTGGCGATTTGCTGGCTGCCATCCTTGCCCACAAGCCGGGCGATACCATTACCGTGCGCTTTTTGCGCGGTAAGAGCAGCGCGGAGACGCGCGTGACACTAGCCGCCCGCAAGCACCGCAAGGCCACACCCACCGAGCCCACCGACCCCGGCTACAAAGAACACGGTGACCGCATGGTGAAGTTGCTCAACATCTCCCCCGAGCTGCTGGAACAAATGCGCACCCTCAAGCGCGACATTCGCCACAGTCTGGCCGGGATTGCCCAAGATTTCGACCCTCTGCAAGTGAGCAACCAGTTGCAGCAACTGCGCAATTTGGCTCGCGATGCCCAGGCTCACCGCCATGGCTGGATGATTGGCCGAGCCTGCGAAGCCTACCTGCAATTCCACGATGATGGGGGCACACTGGTGCTGCATGGTGCCAACAACCGGCTCACACTGGAGGTGTACGACACGACCGGCCAACTGCTGCAAAAATACCCTCTCAACACGCCAGATGAGCGCGCAGCCCTGCCGGCAGAGCTGCTGCAGCGCCTGCAAGAGCTGTGATAATGGCCACGCTCTCCTCCCTGCTTTTGTGCATCTTTTTACACTAAAACATTGTGTTTACGCATCCTATATGCTAGAATACAAAGCGTGAACAGTTGGTATGGTACATTGATGATGCTTGTGGCAGGGGGAGGGCTCCTGTTTGGGGCGAGCTGCACTTGGAAATCAGCTGAAAAAAAGGCTGAGAGTGCGATGACGGCGCTCGATTCCCGCCCGGAGCCCAAACTCAAAAAATCCTCGTATTCTTTCCGCGGGAAACGCTACCACCCCATGGGGCTCAAGGAGGCCCTGCAATACTGCGAAACGGGTGAGGCCTCGCTGTACAACGGCAACAACACCATCGGCGCCATGGGTGAGCGCCTGCGTGGCATGTATGCGGCACACCGTACCCTGCCGCTGCCCTGCCAAGTGCGCATTACCAACCTCAAAAACGGCAAAAGTTGCATCGCCCGTGTGAATGATCGCGGCCCATTCCACAGCCGCCGCATCATTGATATCAGCCCGGCCGTGGCAAAGGCCCTCGGTTTTCACCGCTGGGGCGTGCTCCATGTAAAGGTTGAAACGGTATCGGTGGGCGATGGCCCCAACCAGCGCAAAAAAGATTAAGGCTGCACGGCCTCTTTATCCAAACAATCCAAGAGGTAGAGAACCATCTGCCCGGACTCGGAAAGCGAGCGGGGGCAAATGCGGCTCATGTCATCCCGCGAGGTGTGCCACCAGTTACCGTCCGAGAAGTATGCAATCAGGTTGATGGAAGGCACACCGGCTTGCACAAAGGGTCGGTGGTCATCCAAATAGGAGCCGGGGTAGAGTGTCCAGCGCTCGTGCGAGAAACCCAGCTTATCCACCCCTTCGGTGTAAAGTTGCATGAGGCGGGAATCTGTATCCAGGATGGGCACGCCTATCATTTTATTGCGTCCGCCCACCATATCCAGGTTGATTTGCCAGCCGGGGAGATTTCCCTTGCGGCGCATCACATCGTAGCGGGAGCCATACATGCCGTCCGTCTCGCTCATGTGGGTGGCAAAGGCCTCCTCGCCATCGAAAAACACGAACTCCACCTTGGCCGCCAACTCCGGTCTGGCCGCCAATACGCGCGCCAGCTCCAGCATGAGGGCAGCTGCGCTCGCGCCATCATCCGCCCCCACAAAATTGCGGATTCCACGCTTGGTATCAATATGGCAGCTCACAAGAATGGGGCGAGCCGTAGCGGATTCTGCACCAAACTCTGCATGCAAATTGGTCATCAGCATGCCGTTGGAGAGAGTAAACGACTCCCGGCGCACGCGCCAACCGGCTTTTTGCAAAAAGTCGCTTAGGTACACCAACTGCTTTTCGTAGGCCACAGAATCGCTGGGGCGCGGTCCCAGCGCACAAAGCGCGGCGCAGTGCACATAAGCGTTGGCTCCGGACAGCTCCGGGGTGTCTTGGAGCTCGGTGGGCACTGCAGACTCCGGCGCAGGGCGGGAGGCCTCCGGCTTTTCATCCTCGCATGCAGTCAGCACCAACAGACCGCAGCACAGCGTGGTAAGCAATTTTTTCACCATCAGAGGGGGGCATCTACCCCAAACATCTGCAAGATACGCACAAGCTCATCGCGCCCGGCATAGGGAATCTCAATCACGCCGTTGCTCTTGCCCTTGAGGGAGATGTTCACGCGGGTTCCGAAATCCGAAGAAAGCTGGCGGCAGACCTGGGCGTAGGGCTCAGGCAGCACATGCTCCACGGGCGCAGGCTTAGGTGCGGGGTTGAGGATGGAGCGCACAAGCTGCTCTGTCTGGCGCACAGTGAGGCCTTGGCGCGCCACGCGGGTGGCTGCCTCTTCCTGCTGCGTGTCATCCTTGAGCTGCAACAGCACTTTGGCATGGCCAACGGTGATATCGCCCTTGTCCAGCATGCGGCGCACCGGCTCGGCCAAATCCAGCAGGCGCACCATATTGGCCACCACCGTGCGGGACTTGCCCACGTGGCGTGCAATGACCTCCTGCTTCATGCCGAACTTTGTTTGCAGCAAGCGGTATTGCTCAGCTTCTTCCAGCGGGGTCAAGTCTTCGCGCTGCAAGTTTTCAATGAGGGCAATCTCGGCCACCTCTTGGTCGGAGGCTTCCATGACCACCACTTTCACCTCCTTGATGCCCAAGGAACGCACGGCGCGCAAGCGGCGCTCACCGGCAATCAGCTCAAACTTGCCATCCACACGGCGCACAACAAGCGGCTGCACCAATCCGCGCTCGCGGATGGAATCGGCCAGCTCGGCAATTTGCTCCTCGTTGAAATGGCGGCGCGGCTGGAACGGCGAAGGCTGAATCTCCTCAGCCTTCGCTAATATCACACGATCCGAATCCACCTCCGTGGTATCGGGAACGTCTTTCCGAGCATCGTTCCGTTTGATGAGAGCGCCGAGTCCTTTACCTAATGCTTGCCTTGCCATAAGTGTGCGGGGGATTCTACCGCATTCTCTCCTAAAAGGCAACCATTTTTTGCTCGTATGAGCAAGTTCTGAAAGGCTGCTCAAAAACAGGTTGTTTTTATTCAACAACAGCGCGAAATGAGGAATGGTTCCACGGGGCTTCATCTCTTCCCTTCTCTGTTTATCCTTTCTCTTCGCCGCGTTTCTCTGCGGAGCACTGTTCTGTGTTTCATTTTTGTTCAATGATGTGAACAAGGTGGATGCGGCATGGGTGGAGCAACACTTCAGCCTTCCCTGCGCGCAGCCGGGTGGCACCCGGTGCATGATAAGGGCAATGTTTGTGCGCCTGCGCCCCACCTTTCCGCACACGGCATCACATTGATGCCGAAAGAGAAGCCGAATCCGTATTCAAGGCAAAGTAATAGCCCACGCCTCGCTCAGTGCAAATACAGGTGGCATAGCCCCCCAATTTTTGGCGCAAACGCTTGATATGGGTATCCAGCGCGCGGGATTGGGTGGTATCGGCATAGCCAAAGAGCTCTTTTTGCAACTCGTAGCGGTCCTGTACGCGATTTTCGCGCTCCATCAGGTAGGAGAGCAGCTTGAATTCTGCCGTGGTCAGCTCCAGAGGCTCGCCATACAGAGAAGCATTGAGGGTATTTTTATCCAACACGAGCCCGCCCTTGCGGATGACGAGTTGTGCTGCGCTCGCATTGCTGCGGCTGAGGATATTGCGCACACGCAGCACCAGTTCCTTGGGGCTGAAGGGCTTGGTCATGTAGTCATCTGCCCCTAGTTGCAGCCCTGCCAAGCGATCATCCAGCTGGGCGCGGGCGGTGAGGAAAAGAACAGGTATGCGCTTGGTGGTATCAGCCCCTTTCATAGCACGGAAAATACCCAGCCCATCCAAACCGGGCAGCATGATATCCAGAATCACCATATCGGGGCAAAGCTCGCGTATCTTCTCCAGCCCGGCGGGGCCTGTGTATACCTGATGTGTCTTCCAGCCTTGGCGCTCCAGGTTGAAGGCCACCAAGTCGGAAATATCCTCATCATCTTCTACTATGACAATCTGCACGGCCATAATCTTATCAGGTGGGGGAGAAAGATGCACACCTTTTTTAGCGGCATAACTGCCGGGGTGCTGCCTTTTTCCTTATCCTACCCCCTCCCCCGCCCAAACGCAAGCACGCTTATGTTACAATTTCGCCACATTTCGCTTCCTCCGTGCCCTGCCCCCGCCTTTTACCCGCATACGATTTATGATCCACAACCATCTACCCGGAACTACCGGCCAAACTTGCCATGAAAATCGAGGGTCGCCATCCTTTTGAGTGGATTAGCAGAAACAAGCTGCTCACCAAGCTTCCCCTCTCCCGTATATCAGCAGCATCCGCCAACGGCTCAACCAAATCCGCGAGCAAAACGAAGCAAAGCCCCCTGCACCGGGCGGGCGATGCAGGGGGGAGGGAGGGATTTTTGATGATGAGGAGGTGGTGGTTTATTGCTTGTCTGCCGGTGTAATCCAGGGAGCGAAGAGCTTGCTGGTGGCGGGCATGACGAGCAGGTTGAGGATGGTGGCGCTCACGAGGCCGCCGAACTGCACAATGGCCAGCGGGGCCAGCAGCTCGCCACCGGGTTGGTCTTTTGCCCAGATGAGGGGGAGCAGCCCCAGGATGGTGGTGAGGGAGGTCATCATGATGGGGATGACGCGCTCCAACGAGCCCTTGAAGATGGCGGCCTCTGCGCTGCGGCCACTGCGCTCAAGGTCGCGGTAGCGGTTGAGCAGGATAAGGCCGGAGCGGATGGCAAACCCCACCACGGTGACAAAGCCCACGATGGAGCTGACGGAGAGGATGGGGGCGGTATAGCCACCTTGCATGATGGAGGTGATGGTATCCGGCGAGGCGAGGAAGATGGCGATAATGCCACCCACCAAGCAAAGCGGGATGTTGATGAGGGTGACCACGGCGCGGCGCACGCTGCCCAACGAGCTGGAAAGCAGCAGCACGATGAGCACGCAAACGATACAGCCTGTCACGTACAGACGCTGCGCGGCAGATTCACGGCTCTTGATGGTGCCGGCGTATTCCACGCTGCAACCCATTTCGTGCATGACGGGGTCGAGCTTCTCGCGGCAGGCATCTGCCAAATCGCCCAGGTTGGAATCGGGGGCGGGGTTGCAGGAAATCATGGCTTTGCGCATGGTGTTATCACGCAGGACGAGGTTAGTCACCTCGGTGCGGTAAACCTGGGCTACATCGCTGAGTCGCACGGCTTTGCCACCGGGAGCCACGAGCTGAAGGTTGCGCACATCATCCACACTGGTGCGCAGCTCCGGGTCGAGGCGCAGCACGATGTTCCAGTGGTCGAGATTGCGGATAACCTCGCCCATTTTGAGGCCGTTGAGCGCGGCGGATACCTGCTCAGCAGCCTCGGCTACGCTGAGGTTGTAGGCGGCCAGAATCTCGCGGTTGTAATCCACACACACGGTATCGACCATCACCTCGCGGTTGGCGCGGGCATCTGCCACCTCCGGCATGGCTGAGAGGATTTCTGCGGCTTTTTTGGCGGCGGCGCGAATCTGCGGCAGCTCATTGCCATAGATGTTGATGGCAATTTCCGAATTGGAGCCGGAGAGTGTGGCGCTGATACGATGCGCTATGGGGAAACCAATCATGCCGCCCGTACCGGGGATACCATGGATGATATCGCTGATTTGTTGGCGCAGGACCTTTTGGTTCTTGTTCAAGTCCACGCGGACCAGGATTTCTGAAGCGGAGACGGGTTCGGCGTGCTCATCATTTTCTGCGCGGCCGGTGCGCTGGGCCACGCTCTTCACGCCATCCAGCTTGCCAAGTTCTACCATCACCTGGCGGGAGATACGCTGCGTTTCCTCCAGCGAGGTGCCGGGCACGGTGTTGATGAAGACGGTGTAGCAGTCCTCATTGAAGGGTGGCAGGAAGCTGGTGCCATAGGTGGAAGCCAGCCACAACGATGCACCGGTGACCACCATGAGCGAGCCGAATACCGTCTTGGGCCAGCGCAAACAAAAACGCAGGATGGGGGCATACATGCGCTTGATGAAGCGGGAGGTGGCAGAGTCGCCATCTTTGTTCTGTTTCTTGCCGAGCTTGAAGTAAATCATGCACAGCACGGGGATGATGGTGATGGCCACCAGCAAGGAGGCCGCAAGCGCCAGCATGTAGGAGATACCCAGCGGGCGGTAGAACTGGCCTTCCAGCCCGCTCAGGAAAAGCACCGGCACAAACACGAGGATAATGATGACGGAGGAATAGCTGATGGCCCCTACCACCTCATTCTTGGCCGCCATGAGCACGCGGAAGTGGCTCTTGCGTTTGGCTTCCGGCAAGGCGGCATTGCGGCTCAGGCTGCGCCACGCCACCTCCACAAAGACAATGGCGTTGTCCACCACATCGCCCACGGCCACAGCCAAGCCACCCAAGGTCATGATGTTGACGGCTAAGCCAAAGACCGGGAACAAGGCCATGCCAAAAAGCACGGAAAGCGGCATACTGATCAGCGTGATGATGGCGGTGCGCACATTGAGGAGGGTGAGCACAATCACAATCATCACCACGATGGCGGCTACGATGAGTGTTTCGCGGCCATTTTCCAAGGAAAGCTGGATGAAATCTGCCTGGCGATACGCATCTGCGTGCAGTTTCATGTTGGCCGGTAGTTGGCTGCGGGAGAACTCCTGCACGGCGGCATCCACCTTGGCGGTGAGCTCCAGCGTGTTGGCACCGGGCACCTTTTGCACGGAGAGGATGACAGCCTCGCCATCCTTGAACCCGGCGTTACCACGGCGGGGGGCACCGTCGATGCGCACGTCTGCCACGTCTTCCAAGCGCAGTACACCGCTGGGGTGGCCGGGCACGAGAGTGCGCTTGAGATGCTCCGGGGCTTGGGCGCGGGTGAATTGCTGCACGGGCATTTCCTGCCCGGCCACATCTTCCAAATAGCCGGCGGGGATGCTGCTTTGGGCGGCTTCCACGGTGGCTTTCAGGTCATCCAGCACGATGCCGGCCTGGCGCATTTTTTCCGGGTCGTAGAGCACTTGGTACTCGGGCAAGCGGCCACCCAGCACGGTGATTTGCCCCACACCGGGAATGGCCATGAGGCGATTGCGCAGGCCGAACTCCGCCACGCGGCGAATCTCCAACGGGTCTGCCGTTTCATCGCCGGTGATGGCAATGAGCATAATCTCACCGGTCACGGAAACGATGGGAGCCATCTCGGTTTCCACGTTGTCCGGTAGGGCATCTCGCACGGTGCTGAGGCGCTCCGACACGATTTGGCGGGCGCGGTAGATATCCGTACCCCAGTCAAAATCCACCCAGACAAACGAGAGGCCATTGCCTGAGGAGGAGCGCACCTCTTTCACCCCGGCGGTACCGCTCATGGCAGATTCGAGGGGGATGGAGATGTATTGCTCCACCTCTTCGGCGGAGAGGCCGCCCGCTTCTGTTTGGATCGTGACACGCGGGACATACAGCTCCGGGAAGACATCAATGGGCAAGCCCAGCACCACCACAGCGCTGATGGCGGTGAGCACCAGCGATATGAGGACGACCGTAATGCGGTTCTTGAGACAGAATGATATCAGGTGGCTCATGATTAGTGGTCCTCCCCTTCATGGAATTTGCCATCCGCGTGGAAATGGCCGGCCTTCTTCTTTTGCCCTTCACCCGGGAGAATGTATTTGAGTTCATAGCCGCCCTTGACCACAATTTTCTGCCCCGGGGTGAGACCGGATACGGGGGTCATGCCGCGGCGGCTCTCGCCCGCCCGTACTTTCACCATGGCGAATTGCCCCTCTCCCACCTCGACAAACACCACATCATCCACACCGACCTTGACAACGGCTGTATCAGGGATGGAGATGGTGCCTTCTTCCGCCTGGCTATCATACAAATCCAAGCGGCAAAGTTTGCCGGCCAGTGCCCCTGCCGGCAGTGATTCGGGGGTGAAGTAAATGGAGCGGGTCTGCTTGGCGGCATCTACCTGCTCTGCCAAACGCCACGTGCCTTTCATGGCCACGTTTTCGCGCCCGATGGGGATGATGGCACGCACCTCGGAGATACGCGGCATATCCGAGCCATAGAGTGTTGCGACAATTTCCATGGCTTCCACGTTGGTCATGGTGATGACGGCGGCTCCCTGCTCTCCCCAGCTTCCTTGGGAGATACCCACATTGCGCACAGTGCCGTCTTTTTGCGCTTTGACCACGAGGGTGTAAATACCATCGTTCTCTTGCAATTCGGCACCCATAGCCAGCATGCGCAGGCGAGACTGAGCGGTCTTTTCCTCGCGGGTGAGCTGCCCCAGCTCCGCCTTTTTGAACTTGAGCTGTTCTTCTAAATCACTATTGCGGGTGCCAATGCTATGCAGGCGGGCAACGCGAGCCTCCACTGCGGAGATTTCTTCTGTGCAGCGGTCGATATTGGACTCAATTTTCTGCAATTCAGTAATTTGTTCGGAAACGGCGGGGGATTCCACGGTGTAGAGGATATCCCCCTTGCGCACCTGCTGAGCGGATTTGACACGCAGAGAAATACGCCCGGCACAGGGCAAGGCATACATTTCCGTGGCGTGTTCGGGCACGGTGAGATAACCATACAGGGAATTGGTGAGCGCCAGCGAGGTGGCAGGCACCTCTTCTACCTGCATATTGAGGATATGGCGGGAGCGAGCATCTGCCTGCACGATGACTACGCCACCACCCGAGCTACCTGCCGCACCGTGGCCGCTGCAGGTGCTGTGGGCATCATGCTGGTGCTCGGCAGCGTGCTCGTGCTGGTGTTCTGTGGCGTGGTCGTGGCCGCTGCAGGTGCTGTGGGTATCATGCTGGTGCTCGGCGGCGTGCTCGTGCTGGTGTTCCGCACCGTGGTCGTGGCCGCTGCAGGTGCTGTGGGCATCATGCTGGTGCTCGGCGGCGTGCTCGTGCTGGTGTTCTGCTGCGTGGTCGTGGCCGCTGCAGGTGCTGTGGGTATCATGCTGGTGCTCGGCGGCGTGCTCGTGCCGGTGTTCTGTGGCGTGGTCGTGGCCGCTGCAGGTGCTGTGGGCATGTTCTGCAGCAGGGCATGTGAGCGCCAGAGCGCAGAGGGTCAAAAAGGGGTATTTCATGGCTGATAATAGGGATTGAGGTATTGAAGTTTTGTTTGAATTTCAAGGAGGGTGCCCAAGCAATCAAGATAGCTCATGCGGCGCTGAAAAATCTCGTTGCGCGCATCGGCCAAGGCCGGGAGCGAAGTTTCGCCCAGTTTGTAGAGTTCCTCTTGCTGCTTGCCCGTTTCCTGCAGGGAAAGGAGGCGTTCGTGCTCGGTGCGGCAATGCTCGGCGGCCAATTTTTGGCGGGCGTTCAGCGCAGAAACGTCCTGCTGAAGTTTGCGCCAAAGGGCAATGGCATCATGGTGTTTCAAATCACGCGCACCGAAGGCCTTGGCAATGGCCAAGCGGTTGCGATTCCAAATGGGCAGGCTCAGTTCAAGCCCGATGCCGATTTTTTCGTTGCCTTCCTCGCGGGTGAGAGAGGGGCCGAGGGTCAGTTCGGGGTATTGTCTGCGAATCTCGGCACGCAGTTCCGTCTCGCTCGCGCCATGAGCAGCCAGTTTGGAGTGCAGCTGGGGGCTTTCCAGCAATTGCTCCACCGAGGGAGGGCGCACTAGCGAGGGTACCCCTGTGGGGAGCGCACCGGAAAGCTCGATGGCACCTACTGCAGGATGCAAACCCAGTTGCGCGATGAGTTCGTGGCGCTTGGTCAAGTGTGCATTCTCCAGCTCCTGGCTCTCTTTCATGGTATCGTTGTAGCGCTGGCAAGAGGCTTGGTAATCGCTCAGCTCCACCTCACCCAATTTGTAGAGGCGGTCGATGCTTGCCTTTTCCTCTTTCACTTGGTTGAGCCGCCCGCGTATGAGCTTCAATTTGGTGTGAATGAGCAAGATATTGTAGCGCAGGACATCCAAATCTGACAGGAAAGAACGCTCCAAGGCGCGGACATTCCAGTAATCTGCCTCATTGTACTTTTCCGCTACCTGTTTTGCGAGGGCCGGAAGCCCGGTAACGGGGATGGAAAGCGAGGGCCCGATGGAGTTGTTGTTGAAGTTTTCTTTCAACACGCGTACCCCTTCAACGGAGAGGGAGGGGTCTTCCCACAGGCCGGCAAATTGAGATGCCTCGGTATCTGCTGCGTAGGAAAGGCGTACTTTATTGAGTTCCGGATTGAGCAGCAAACCAATGCTGCGCATGCTGCCTTGGCTGAGGCTGCTGTTGGGCGGGCACAGGCGGGTCGACACGGCGTGCCATTCTGTGCCATCGCGATCCAAGCTGATCGGATCGGGTGTGTAGCTTGCACAGGCTGCACACAACAGGGCCATACTGATGCTTGTGTAAAATTTCAATTGCATAATGTTAGAAAATAAAAAGAGTAAATTGAAAAAACGCGAAGCTCCGCAGCCACCCGTGATGGAATGGCGGGAGTGAACAAAAACGGAGGCTTCACATCAGCATAGGTCTATGCCATAGCCTTGGGGGGATACCCCACTGCTCCAAGGGAGGAGCAAAAACAAGCTTGGTGGCGGGAGCGCGCGGACGCGGCACGCGCATATTGGCCTGCTCTGCCAACACAACGGGCACAGAAAGTGTATGGGCACGCGAGCTGCGATCACTCTGAATACCAATGAGCAAATGTTGGTGATGCTTGTTGGGGTGATGGTGACACCCCTCCGCATCATGATGCAGACAGCCATGCTCCGCAGCTTCGCAAGCAACTGGCTCTTGGGCCAAATGGCGGCCACAATCATGCGCGCACACCCCGCGGCATGTTATCAACGACAACATGCACAGAAACAATACGCACAATGCTAAACGACGCAAACAGCCCATACCTGTACGGTCATTCTACACGCGCACAAGGCCAATTGTCAAGGCGCATTTCCACGCGCCGCCTCGTTTGTGCAAATTTATGGCCGAAAACAGCAGACGGCCCCTACAAAGATGCCCGGCTGGGTTCAAAGACCGAGCCGGGCATGAGATTGAGATTTCGTTGAATCAACGAAGCACCGTATTAGTCATCGGAGCCCACGCTGATGGCATCGTCCACGGGGAGCAAATCTTCCTCCGTCTCGTAAGTGGCACGGGGGATGGGAGTAGCGCCGGGGGCGGGTTCCACCACGATATTGCGGTACTTGTTGAAGCCGGTACCGGCCGGGATGAGGTGACCCAGGATGACGTTTTCCTTGAAGCCTTCCAGCGTATCGACCTTGCCCAAGGTAGCCGCCTCGGTCAGCACGCGAGTGGTATCCTGGAAGGAAGCCGCGGAGATGAAGGAATCCGTCTTGAGGGAGGCCTTGGTGATACCGAGCAGGATGGGTTCGCTCTCTGCGGGGCGGCCATTCATGCTGACAGTCTCCTTGTTGATGCGGGAGAGGGTGGTGCGATCCACCTCGTCGCCCCAAAGGAGGCCGGTATCGCCCGGGTCCTTGACGCGCACCTTGCGGAGCATCTGGGAAACGATGATTTCGACGTGCTTGTCGTTGATTTCCACACCCTGCACACGATACACTTGCTGCACCTTGTTGACGAGGTGTTCCTGGAGGGCTTCCTTACCGCAAATGCGGAGGATTTCATCGGAAGCTTCGGAGCCGTCGGACAGGGGTTCGCCGGCGCGCACATAGTCACCATCATGCACGATGATGTGGCGGTCCATGGGCACGAGGTGCTTGCAGGAGATGGCGCCATCGTTCTCATCGCGCTCTTCCAAGCGGGTGGAGCGGCGGCGGCTCTTGCCGGCGGCCTCGCGGGCTTCGGCATCGCGGTAGATGGTCACAACCTTCTTGCCGCGAATCATTGCATCGTCGATAGCGACGATACCGTCCATCTCGGCCAGTGTGCAGGTATCCTTCGGGCGGCGAGCTTCGAAGAGCTCGGCCACGCGGGGAAGACCACCGGTAATGTCGTTCGTCTTCTGAATCTTGCGCGGGGTCTTGGCAATCTGTGTACCGGCAGAAATCTTCTGCTTGTTGGAGACGGCCAAGTAAGCACCGGTCGGGATGGAGTAGACGCGGGGTTTATCCTTATCGCTGCCGGGCTTGGCTGTGTGCACGATGATGCGGGGAGCCAAATCCTGGCGGTGGTCGATGATGACGGTGGTACCCTTACCGGATTCGGTGTGGCCGGATTCGGTGCGGCAGGTGATACCCTCGATCATATCCTGGAACTCAACGGTACCGCCGATTTCGGAGATGACGGGGATGGCGAAGGGATCCCATTCAGCGATGAGCTGGCCGGCTTCGATATCCTGACCATCCTTGACGTGCAGGACAGCGCCCATGGTGAGCAGGTAGGATTCCTGCTCCTTGCCCTCGGCATCGTAAATCTTGACGCTGCCGTTCTTGCAAAGCACCACCATGTTGCCGTTTTCATCCTCTACGCAGCGGTCGCGCAGGTTTTCGTCGTAAATGACGCGGCCGGAGGTCTTGGCGATGAACTCGGGACGGCTGGCAGAGGCAGATGCTGTACCACCCACGTGGAAAGTACGCATGGTCAGCTGGGTACCGGGCTCGCCGATGGACTGAGCTGCAATGATACCCACAGCCTCACCCACCTTCACGGCCTTGCCGGTTGCCAAGTTCAAGCCATAGCACTTGGCACAGCAACCGCGGGGCAAATCACAGGTAAGCACGGAGCGCACCTTCACCTTCTCAATACCTACCTTCTCTATCTTCTTGGAGGCTTCGTCGGTGATGATTTCATTGCGGCCTACGATGAGTTCCTTCGTGGTGGGGTCGTAGATATCATCGCACGTGACGCGGCCGTAGATACGGGTTGCCAAGGATGCGATTTCGTCCTCACCGTCGAAGATGGCGGTCATGGTGATACCTTCGTCCGTGCCGCAGTCTTCCTCGCGCACGATGACATCCTGAGCCACGTCCACGAGCTTACGGGTCATGTAACCGGAGTCGGCGGTCTTCAGAGCGGTATCGGCCAGACCCTTACGGGCACCGTGGGTGGAGATGAAGTACTCCAGCACAGAAAGGCCTTCGCGGAAGTTGGAGGTAATGGGGCGTTCGATAATTTCACCGGAGGGCTTAGCCATAAGGCCGCGCATACCGGAGAGCTGCTTAATCTGAGCCTTGTTACCACGAGCACCGGAGTCCACCATCATGTAGAGGGGGTTGGCCACGGCGGAGCCGCCGTTGTACTCCAGCTTGGTGTAGAGTTCCTTCTGAATGGCATCCGTGGTGGAGGACCAGATATTCACCACCTTTTCATAGCGTTCGCCGTTGGTGATAAGGCCTTCCTCGTATTGTTCCGTCACCTTGGTGACCTGGTCATAAGCCTCGGCAATCACCTTATCCTTGTTCTCGGGCACCACCATGTCAACAATACCGATGGAGCAACCGGAGCGGGTAGCTTCCTTGTAGCCCAAGGATTTGAGAGCATCGAGGGTTTCCACCGTCTTCTGCTGGCCGCAGGTCTGGTAGCAGCGCCAGATGATTTCGCCGAGCTGCTTCTTGCCAACATTGCGGTTGATGTAGCCGATTTCGTTGGGCCAGATTTCGTTGAAGCGCACGCGACCGGCCGTGGTGACGATGGTCTTGCGGTTCACGTTTTCCTGGTTGAAGGAAAGGCGGTCGAACTCCTTGCCGGTCTTGCCATAGTCCGGGTTCTTGAGGCGAATCCACTCGTGATAGCCAATCTTGCGGGCAGCAATAGCGAACTCCACTTCAGAGATGGATTCGAAGAGCGGCAGCAAGTGCTGGCGATCCTGGTTCTCCTTCACTTCCTTGGCGCGGGTGTGCGTCAGGTAGTAAGAGCCAAGAATGATATCCTGAGAGGGGGTGCTGATGGGCTTGCCGGAGGCCGGAGAGAAGATGTTGTTGGGAGCCAGCATCAGGAGGCGGGCTTCCAGCTGGGCTTCCACGCTCAGCGGCACGTGCACGGCCATCTGGTCACCGTCGAAGTCGGCGTTGTACCCCGTACATACGAGCGGGTGCAGACGAATTGCGGAGCCTTCAATCAACACAGGCTCGAAGGCCTGGATGGAAAGACGGTGCAGCGTTGGAGCACGGTTCAGGAACACGGGGTGCCCCTTGGACACTTCTTCCAGGATATCCCACACGAAGGGTTCCTTGCGGTCAATCATCTTCTTGGCAGAACGCACGGTGTGCACATAGCCAAGCTCCTTGAGGCGATGAATGATGAAGGGTTCGAAGAGGGAAAGAGCCATCTTCTTGGGCAGACCGCACTGGTTCATGCGCAGGTTCGGGCCAATCACAATCACGGAACGGCCGGAGTAGTCCACACGCTTACCAAGCAGGTTCTGACGGAAACGGCCGCTCTTGCCCTTGAGCATATCAGACAGGGACTTGAGGGGGCGGTTGCCGGCACCCGTGACGTGGCGGCCATGGCGGCCGTTGTCGAAGAGGGCATCCACAGCTTCCTGCAACATGCGCATTTCGTTGCGCTTAATCACCTCGGGGGTCTGCAAAGCAGCGAGTTCCTTGAGGCGGTTGTTGCGGTTGATGACGCGGCGATAGAGGTCGTTGAGGTCGCTGGTAGCGAAACGGCCACCGGGCAGCGGAACGAGGGGGCGCAAATCCGGGGGGATGACGGGGAGAACCGTCAGCACCATCCACTCAGGCTTGCAACCGCTGTTCAGGAAGCCCTGAGCCAGCTGCAGGCGCTTGGCAATCTTGCGCTTGTTCTGCTTGGAGTTGGTCTTCTCCATTTCCTGGCGCAGCTCATCAATGAGAGCCACCAAATCCACCGTGGCAAGTAGGCGCTGAATAGCAGCAGCACCCATGCCGGCTTCGGGAGCATCGTCGCCGTAGTCGTCTACAAGCTCATCATACTGCTCTTCGGTGATAATCATGCCGCGCTCGATGCCGTTGACACCGCGGGGATCTATCACGATGTAATCCTCGTAGTAGATGATGCGCTCCAAATCACGGGCGGTCAGGTCGAGCATGAGGCCGATGCGGCTGGGCATGCACTTGTAAAACCAGATGTGGGTGACAGGCACGGCCAGTTCGATGTGGCCCATGCGCTCACGGCGTACGCGGGCGCTGGTGACTTCCACGCCGCAGCGGTCGCACTTCATGCCCTTGTTCTTGGCGCGCTTATAGCGGCCGCAGGAGCACTCCATGTCGCGGGTGGGCCCGAAGATACGTTCGCAGAAGAGGCCACCCTTTTCCGGCTTGAACGTACGGTAGTTGATAGTTTCCGGGTTTTTGACCTCGCCGCTGGACCAGCGCTGGATGTCCTCCGGGCTGGCAACGGTAATGCAAACCTGGTCGAAGTTCTTAGGCTTCTCGTTGTTAAAGTCGTTGAAAGACATATGGGTGTTAGTATTTGAAGGTTTTGGGGCTGCCTGCACCTGCAGGGCACGCGCAGGCAGCGGTTACAGGTTTACATTTCGTCCTCGTCGTCGTCTTCGTCATCCTCTTCAAAGTCGGCGTCTTCGTTGTCGTCATCATCGAAATCATCGAAGTCGTCGTCGTCATCGAATTGGTTGTCGTCGTCGTCATCCAAGCCTTCGCCATCAGCAAGCAACTGGAAGAAGTCGTCCGTCGTCTGCGGAGCATTCTCGAGGTCCTTCTTCTCCAGCGGCTGCACATTGAGGCAGAGAGCCTGCATTTCCTTGATGAGCACGTTGAAGGATTCCGGGGTACCGGCTTCCAGGGAGTTGTCGCCGCGCACGATGTTCTCGTAGATGCGGGTACGGCCCTGAACGTCGTCGGACTTGACGGTGAGCAGTTCTTGGAGGGTGTAGGCGGCGCCGTAAGCTTCCATGGCCCACACTTCCATTTCACCGAATCGCTGGCCACCGTGCTGGGCTTTACCGCCCAAGGGCTGCTGGGTGACGAGGGAGTAGGTACCCACAGCACGGGCGTGCACCTTGTCATCCACCAAGTGATTAAGCTTGAGCATGTAGGTGTAGCCCACCACCACGGGGTAGTGGAAGTATTCGCCCGTGAGACCATCGATGAGGCGGCTCTTACCGGCCACGCTGCCATCCTTGCCATCGCCCACCCAAGTGAAACCGGGCACCTTCTTGGCTTGGCTCATGTAGTCCCAAATCTTGCCTTCGTCGATACCGTCGAACACGGGGGTGGCTACCTTGAAGCCCAGAGCCTTGGCTGCAACGCCGAGGTGAGCTTCCAACACCTGACCCACGTTCATTCGGGAGGGCACGCCAAGGGGGTTGAGAATGATATCCACCGGTGTACCGTCTTCCAGGTAGGGCATATCCTCTACCGGGAGCACACGAGAGCACACACCCTTGTTACCGTGGCGGCCTGCCATCTTATCACCCACGCCGAGCTTGCGCTTGGTGGCGATGTAAACCTTCACCTCGGTGACAACGCCGGGATCCATCTCAGCACCGGCTTCGATCTGGTCGAGCTTGCGATCGCGCTCATCATCCAGGTCCTCGAAGCGGGAAGCATAGGCGTTGATAATTTCGAAGATTTGGTTGCGCACGGGGCTTTCGTTCATCTCGATTTGGTCGTGATAAACGGCGAGCTTGCGCAGCAGGGTCTTGGTAATCTTGCGATTGGCAGGGATAATCACCTCGCTGGAACCGGCGCGGGTCACTTCCAGCGGAATCTTTTCACCCAAGAGGCGGTCAGAGAGGCGGCTGGTAAGCTGCTCGATGAGGGCATCCTTATCACGAGCATACTCGGTGTCTACCTTCTTGCGCTGTTTCTGGCTTTCCTTTTCGATATCCACGGCCGGGGTACCGGGAGCAGCGGAGCGCACAACGCGCACATCCATCACCACACCGGTCGTGCCCGGGGGCACACGCAGGGAAGTATCCTTCACATCTGCTGCCTTCTCACCGAAGATGGCGCGCAGGAGGCGTTCTTCGGGGGCAAGGTCCGTCTCGCTCTTGGGCGTAATCTTACCCACAAGGATATCGCCGGGCTTCACCTCGGCACCGATGCGTACCACGCCATCGCTACCCAAGTTGCGCAGGGCATCATCGCCTACGTTGGGGATATCGCGGGTGATTTCTTCCGGCCCAAGCTTGGTATCGCGAGCTTTTTCCTCGAATTCTTCGATGTGAATGGAGGTGTAGGCATCTTCCTGCACCAGACGCTCGGAGATAATGATGGCGTCTTCGAAGTTGTAACCGTACCAGGACATGTAAGCCACCAGCACGTTGCGACCCAGTGCCAGTTCACCACCATCAGTACAAGGACCATCTGCCAGCACATCACCGGCTTTCACCACGTCACCACGGGAAACGATGGGCTTCTGGTTGATGCAGGTGGAGGCGTTGGAGCGCATGAACTTGCGCAGCTGGTACACGTAGATGCCCTTGTCGGGGTCTGTCTTGACGCAGTCGGGATCACTCAGCCAGCGCTGAGAGGAAACCGGCAGGTTGCCATCGAGCGTGGTGACGATGTACTCCGCCGTGGCAGATGCCACGATACCGGGAGCCACGGCACACACCACGGCGCAACTATCGCGTGCGCACTTGGCCTCGATACCGGTACCCACGAGCGGGGCTTGGTTCACCATCAACGGCACACCTTGGCGCTGCATGTTTGCGCCCATGAGTGCGCGGTTGGCGTCATCGTGTTCCAAGAAGGGAATAAGACCGGCGGCGATGGAGATAATCTGCTTAGGAGACACGTCCATGTACTCGACACGGCGGGGATCCACTTCGATGAATTCGCCGTGTTCACGAGCGGTGACGCGGGAGCGCACAAAGTGCCCCTTGCCATTATCGTTGTCAATGGGGTTGTTGGCCTGTGCAATCAGATGGTACTCTTCCTTATCTGCGGTCAGGTACACCACCTCGTTGGTCACGATGACTTCGCTATCCACTACCTCACCCTTCTTGTTCTTCTTCTCCACAACCTTCACGCGGCGGAAGGGTGTCTCGATGAAGCCGTATTCATCAATACGAGCGTAGGTGCACAGGGAGTTAATCAAACCGATATTGGGACCTTCAGGTGTCTCAATGGGGCAGATTCGGCCATAGTGAGAGGGATGCACGTCTCGCACTTCAAAGCCTGCGCGGTCGCGGTTCAGACCACCCGGGCCCAGTGCGGAAAGACGGCGTTTGTGCGTCAGCTCAGCCAGGGGGTTAATCTGGTCCATGAACTGGGAGAGCTGGCTGCGACCGAAGAAGTCGCGCACGACAGCGCTCAGTGCCTTGGGGTTGATGAGCTTGCTGGGGGTGATATCATTGCGGGTGGTATCGCAGAGCGTCATGCGCTCCTTGACCAAGCGCTCGGTGCGGGCCAAGCCCACGCGGCACTGGTTGGCGATAAGCTCGCCCACGGCACGCACGCGGCGGTTGCCGAGGTGGTCGATATCATCCACCTGCCCTTCACCATTGCGCAGGCGAAGGAGGTACTTGAGAGCGCTCAGGAAATCGATAGGCTGGATAAGGCGCACATCTTCAGGCACATCCAATCCGAGCTTCTGGTTAATCTTGTAGCGACCCACGCGGGTGAGGTCATACTTCTTCTCTTCCTTGAAGAGGCGATCCAGAGCGGTAGCTGCCTGCTGCACGGAGGAGGGATCACCCGGGCGGAACTTGCGGAAGATTTCCTTGAGAGCCGTTTCGCGGTCGTAGGAAATATCTTTCTTGAGGGTCTTAACGAGTGTTTCTTCTTCGCGCTGGTCAATCACTTCAATCTTCTCAATGCCCAATTCCAGCATCTTCTTGATGGTGGAGAGGCTGAGCGGCTCGTATGCCTTGGCGATGATGGTGGACTTCGTCTCATCACCGTGCTTCACATCCTCGAAGGGAATGAGGTATTCCAGCTCCTCGCCGGATACATCAGCCAAGGTGAGGTTCTGGATGGTGTAGAACTGCTCCACGATAGAGCGATCACTCTCGTAGCCAAGGTAACGCAGGAAGGTGGTAGCCAAGAACTTGCGGCGGCGGCGGCGGCGATCTAAGAACACATACATCAGATCGTTCGTGTCGAACTGAACTTCCAACCAAGAACCGCGGTCGGGAATGACGCGGAAGGAGTATATGTCCTTGCCATTGGAGTGGTGTGTCTTTTCAAAGCAGATACCGGGAGAGCGGTGCAGCTGAGCCACAATCACACGCTCTGCACCGTTCACCACAAAGGTGCCGCGGTCTGTTATCATGGGGATTTCGCCCATATACACGTTTTCCTCTGCGGTGTAGTCGCCGCACTTGAGGCGGAACTTCACGTAGAGGGAAGCGCTGTAGGTCTCGCCGGCGCGGATGGCGGCGAAATCGGAGGTCTTGGGCGGCGAAATTTCATAGGACTCGTATTCGAGCCTAATTTGCCCGTCGTAGCTTTCTATCGGGAAATGCTCGCTGAGGACAGCCTGCAAACCCATCTTGAGCCGCTTGTCGGGCTCAGTGAAACGTTGCAGGAATTCCTCGTAGGACTTTGTCTGGATCTCAATCAGGTTGGGAGGTTCAATAACCTCCTTGATCTTGCCGAAACTGATTCGCTCTTGCTTGGGCTTTGACATGGAGTTGGCGGAGATGTTGTTGAGCACCCTTTCCGGATGCGGGCTCGGTTTACGACCGGTAAAACCGACTTGGACTCATGGGTGGTAGCGTATGCTCCCGAGTCGAGCTTACCTGCCCTCTCGTGAACGCGGGGGCGCGCGTTATAATGCGTTAAAAGTTAATAATTAGCGAATTATGAACAGATTGACCGTTCATGAAGGAACGCGAAGGCAGGAGGGGACAGTAATCCCCCCCTGCATTCGTAAAATCGAATAGGTTACTTGATAGTGACCTTGGCGCCGGCCTTCTCGAGTTCGGCCTTGGCCTTTTCGGCGTCCTCCTTGGAAGCACCTTCCACCACCACGGCGGGAGCGCTTTCAACGAGCTTCTTGGCGTCAGCCAGACCCAGACCGGGCTTGACGGTACGCACAGCCTTAATGACGGCAATCTTGTTGCCACCGGCATCGGTGAGTTCAACGTCGAATTCAGTCTTTTCTTCGGCAGCTTCAGCAGCGGGAGCAGCAGCACCGGCAGCAGCCACGGGAGCAGCGGCGGACACGCCCCACTTCTCCTCGAGCATCTTAACGAGTTCGGCAGCTTCGAGGATGGTAAGCTTGCCAAGTTCTTCAGCGATTGTATTGAGATCAGCCATTGTAGTAATATGTGTGTTATTTGGTTCTTGTCGCGGACGGGGGCTTCCCGCCCATTTCAGTTCTCACCGGCCGGAGAGCCGACAGAGAACCTCATTTTTTCAGGCGGCGGGGAGGTAGTACCACACCGCCGCCATCTGTTCAAGTCTTTTTTTACTCTGCAGCAGGAGTTTCTTCCTGTGCACCACCGTTTTCCTTGTCCACGTATGCCTGGATGACACGGGCGAGGGCGGAGCCGGCGCCGTTGATGGTACCAAGCAAGGTAGCAAGAAGAACCTCGCGGCTGGGCAGATCGCCCAAGGCCTTAATCTT
>Ga0233362_1000008_pt1 | contig 62725 bp, 57 predicted proteins | sample ElkDunMinimDraft_22_FD_180674 | JGI IMG/M metagenome (GOLD analysis project Ga0233362, IMG submission 180674) | Fecal eukaryotic communites from dung pellets of Tule Elk in California, USA - Elk Dung C1 | ecosystem: Host-associated > Mammals > Digestive system > Large intestine > Fecal | place... | reverse complement strand
TCGCCCGCTGACGCGGCTGGCGGGGTTCGTATGTATCGTGGATGATGTGTCCAGGGGGCAAGCCCCCTGGCTATTACTATACCGCCCCGCAAGATGCGGGGCTCTTGTCTTGCCGCGGCTCCCGCCGCGGGGAATTTCCCACCCGCGCACGGCGTGCGCGCTCATGTTGCGCCCGTTCACCGGGCGGCATAGCATTAGGCAGGGGGCTTGCCCCCTGCTCACCAACAAATAACAAACCGGAACCCCGACTTGTCTCGGCGGAGCCTTGGCGAAGACGGAAGCCGCGCCAGCGGTGCGCGAAGCGCAGGGTGGCATAAAGCGCCACCAATCAAGGCGCAGGGCGAGTCTCGAAGCCCGGAGCCTAAAAGGCTCTGCCGGGGTAGAGACCGGGTTCTAAACCTTATTTTGCAGGAATGCCAAGAAGCATATGGACATATCAACACCTTACCTTGTGTTAAAAGCCTACAATGAACCTCTGTGGGATGATAATGATGTGAAATCTGAAATTTGAAATCACGCAGATGCGTCATAATCCTAATGCGTTTGCCCTGCAGAAGTTCACCCGCCATAGGCGAAACGGCCCCCGCGCTCCGCTCGCTCCATTTTGGCATACATGTGTGCCCCGCCTATTTCTATGGGCTTATCTCATGCGTGTCGCATAAAGAGATTTTAAGCGAGGTGCATCTCACGGCATTTTACGCCGGAATCTGGCGTATGATGAGGCGTTGAGCTTGATACAACACACATAGTTTCCGTTAATAAGAATGGCTTATGCGGGTTTTTGAGGGAGGTTTATCAAATTTCTTCAAAAAATCGCTTTTTGGTATTTTTATATTGACAACAGCTCGAAAAGCGATAATATGAAGTCACAAGTTCTCATTACCCGACAAAGGTAGATACAATCCGACTTCGCGCACCCCCACGTACTCTCGCATCATGAAAACACATACTCTTACCTTATGCGCCATCATGGGCTGCACGCTCTTGTTCAGCTGCGATGAGCAGGAGAAAGCCACCGTGCAGGTCATGCGAAACAACGCTGTCAATGCCTTGGCTGAGCAGGTGGGCAAGGCCGATGTGGCATGGGAGCTTTATAAACGAGAGCTGCGGCAGCGCAAGGAAAACTGGATTCGCCTCAAGCAGCTTAGCATCAGCTACGAACGGCGAGCAAGCGAGGCGGCGGAAGAGGCGCAGCAATACCGCGCTCAGGGCAAGGAACAACTGGCCGTCATGAAAGAGCGGGAAAGCCAAAGGTATGCCGAGCGTGTGGCGGTATTCAAATCTCGTGAAGCCCAGTTAGAAGAATCTTTCAAGACATTTCAGGCCGGGCTCGAAGAAAAGCGCCTTGCGCTTCAAATCCTGAAAGATGAAGTGGCGGCGCTCAAAGCCATGGGCTCGCTGGGGGATGACCTGATGACTGATGAATCGGCGGAGCGCTTGGAACGCGCACGCGAGCTGGAAGAATCCATCAAGCAAGACTGCGACCGCGCCCAAGCGGCCATTGATGTGAATCTGGCCTCGTTCTGAGCTTCCCGAAACCACTCTGCTGTGCCATTTACTATCCTATTCTACATGCTATGAGTATCATCTCCACTATTTTAAATCTTCTGGCTCTGCCGTTTTTTTACTTCTCTTTTAAGTACTGTTGGTCCGGAAATTGGAAGTTGGCTTGCAAAGGCTTCGTTGGTCTGTTCATTGCGTCTTTTTTGTGGGGGATGTCGGATGTGGTTCATCTCAGCGATGAGCAGGTGAAGCAAAAAGCTGTGAAAATGCTCCGCGAGGACGATGCGCGGCTAATCTCCACGCATTTTCGTGATGAAGCAGAGCGTATTTCTGATGCTTCGGCTGAAATCAAACAGCAACAGGACAAAATCCGTGAGATGGTGAGCGAGCTGGAGAAGAAGACAGCCAACGTGCAGGGTAATGAGAGCAAAAAATTGTTGGAGACGAAGTTGCAAAGCTTGAATGCTCAAATCAGTCGCTTGGATGCCTCTCTGAATCAGCTGGAACAATGCGCCTTCGAGCAAGTCTTGCTCAACTTTGTCAATGAGCTGCCCGGTGGGCCGGGCGTAGCTGCAGATTTTCAGTATCAGGTGAACAAGGAGTTGCGCATCATGCAACAAGTCATGCAGGAAGTTGAAAACATGAAATAAACATTGTTATGAAAATCATTTACACATTCATAGGGGTGATTGTGATGATCATTTCCTTTGATTTGGTCACTTCATACACGCAGGCTTATCACAAAGACAAAATCATCCCTTCCTATCTCGAACAGATTCGCCAAGTTTCGGTTGCCGATGATGATATTGACTCATTGCCCATCCCCGACGATATCCTGCAATTTACGGAATCCGGCATGCCCTTGCTCTACAGCAAGTGGATGCAAGTCCGGGAGTCATACCTCACCGTCAGCAAAAATATCCTCCTCATGGAGAAGAAATATGAAAAACTGGCCGCTTTTTATGAGTTGAATCCGGGTGAACCCAAAGCGCAGCAGCCTGCCTTCCTCCAATCGTGGAAACAACAACAGCTCAACGAACAAAAAGCGCTGGAAGCCGTTCATAACAAAATCCGCCAACACGTTGAAAAGTATTACGCTGCCGCCGCTCTCCGCCAACTTGATACGGATGCTGCCATTCAGGCCGAGGTGAACGGCCTCATCAGAGCCGCCGATATGGTTCTGCGTGCACATGCCGTCAATCCCTCATAACCCCTGCCACCCCCCAATACGATGTGTACACCACCCGATGAAAACATGCTGAGAAAACTGAGAACTGTCGGTATCAGCACCTTTTTAAAATACTACTTTGTCTTCAAATATTATCCACAGGCGAAATGTGTGGCTGCATTCGATGAAGAAGATGCCGCTATCTCTCCTGAATCAAGACTGACTAAGACGAACGCGGCTCAGGCCATCTTTCGTCAAGACTGGCATGTGGCTGCCTTGCAGTACATTCGGGATCATGCCCGAAAGGTCGATGCTCGCAGAAACCAAGAGGCTGCTTGGTTGCTTCAACTGGAAAGCGATGTTTGACCCGCTGCCGCCCATGCCCCCCGCCCATCTTCCCTCCATTCTGAGGAAAGGAGGCCTTTCGGCCTCAACATCATAACCCCAAACAAATAGAAACAATACTATGAGCTACAAAAAGCCCGAAATCGTCGCCTCCAGCGAGGCTACTCAGTCCTATGTCGCCGGTTGCCCTGTAAAGGAAGTGGTTTGGTCCTCTTGCGATACAGCCAACACTAGGTGCATGTGCGGTCCTCTGCAGTAAACTGAAACCGCTCCATTCCGGCAGGCGGGGAGATTCTCCCCGCTTGCTGCTTACTCCATCACCCCGCTAGACGATTTGACATGGACACCATCATTCAACAAATGCGGCAATTTCGATGAGTTTGTGAAAATAGCGGAAAAACTTGGTTTTATCATCAGCTCGCAGCAACTCTGATTCAGCCTTTATGAAATTCAGATTGAATGAACACACTTACCTTCGCCATGCAGGGGAGGAGACGCTGCTTTGGAACAAGCGCACCTACGCATGCCGTATACTGAAAGATGCGCAGGGCTTTCTAAAACCCATTGAACAGGGGGAAGCAAAGGAGCTGGGCGTGATTGTGGCCGAAGTGGCGAAGGTATATGCTTTGCCGCCACAGGAGGTCGCCCAAGATGTGCGAGCTTTTTATACCGAGCTGTCGGCGGCAACGTTTTTGAATGGTGACAGTGAGGTTGCTCCGTCCATGACAGAGCAGAAAGACGCACCGCCGGCTCCTACAGAGCTTGCAGAAAAAGAAGAGCAACCTTTTCCCGTTGGTACCTTTTATGAACGGCATGCCCTGCCGTATTCCCTGCATATTGATTTGACGAATGCGTGCACGGAGCGCTGCATTCATTGCTACATCGCCGATTATAAGCCGCGTTTTCTTCCCTTGGAAATGGGGCTGCGCGTGTTGCGCGAGTTCCGCGAAGCCGGGGGCATGACGGTCATGTTCTCCGGCGGCGAGTGCATGCTGCACCCTCAGTTCCGCGATTTCATCCGCTATGCCAAGGGGCTGAATCTGAACTTTATCGTGATGTCGAATCTGACGCGCTGCGATGCGGAGATGGTGTCATTTCTGGCGGAGGTGCAGCCGCAGTTCGTGAACGTGTCCCTCTACAGTATGAAAGCGGAAGAACACGACAAGATTACCACCATCCCCGGCTCATGGCAAAAAACCATGCGCGCCATCTTAGAGCTGGAAGCAGCGGGCGTGCCGGTGCGGTTGGCTTCCCCCATCATGCAGGCGAATCGCCAAGCCCTGCCGGAGTTGCTGGAGTTTGCCAAGGTACACCGCATGCACCTGATACCCGACTGCGATATCTTCGGCCAGATAGACCACGATTGCTCGAATCAATCCTGTGCCCTTTCTCCGGAGGAAACGGAGTGCGTCTGGTGCGAACACCGAGATTTATTCTACAAAGCACCGGCCTCCCCCGAGCGCTGTACCCCGGAAGCCAAGGTGTGCGACATCGGCAAGAGTAGCATGAATCTCAATGCTGAGGGCATTTACTACCCCTGCGATGGCTGCCATGGCATTGTGCTGGGCAACGCTTATAATCAAAGCTTTGCCGAGGTATGGAACGGTGATAAAATCCAAACACTGCGGTCATTGCGAAATAAGGATTTCGGTGAGTGTGCCCATTGTGAAAACCGCCCCTGGTGCAAGGTGTGCCCCACCCGTAATTTTAACGAAACCGCCGACATGTTCACCCATACCGAGGCTCGCTGCCGGGCCGCACAGATAAGACGAAAACTTTTCAGCAACAACTAACATTCATTTCCTCATGCTTCTTCGACTTTCCAACCAGACATTCAAACGCCAATTCGGTCCGTTCACATATTTCTTTCACCGTCTCAATGCCAGCGACCGCGTGTTTCGCGATGCCGAGGTATTCTGCGAAAAACTGACGCGTGTTCCCACGGAGAAATCCGAGATGGTCAATTATATCCTCTCGATTTATACGGATGGCGATAAAGAGGAAATTTGCCGAGATTTCGATGAATTTGTAACCATGCTTGTGCAGGAGGGCTATCTGCTTGCCGGGGATACGCCCGAGGCTCTGGATGCTCAGGAGCAGCGGTTCACCTACAATGTAGAAAAGCCCAAGACCATTGCTCAGCATGAGCGCCGGAAAACTGCTGATGGTGGATTCTCCAAAATATCGCAGGAGGTGCTGGGGGAATATTTTCGGGAGAACCCGACGCTGTTCTCGCTACACATGGATATCACGCAGAATTGCACGGAGCGCTGCCGCCATTGCTATATTCCGGCGTACAATCCGCTGTATCTTTCGTATGAGAAGATTTGCGAGGTGCTGGATGAGTTCCGAGCCATGGGCGGTTTGAGCATCTCGCTTTCTGGTGGAGAGTGCATGATGCACAAGGATTTCACCCGCATTGTGCAGGCGATACGCGAGCGGGATTGCACGGTGGGCGTACTCTCGAATCTGACGGTTTGCACGGATGAAAAAATCCGTGTCCTGCGAGAGGCAGATGCCACAGTGCAGGTATCACTCTACAGCATGGTGCCGGAGATTCACGATGCCGTCACCTGCCTGAAAGGCTCGTGGAAGCGCACGGTGGATGCGATTATCCGCTTGCGGGCGGCGGATGTGCCAGTGCGTATATCTTGTCCCTGCCTGCAAATCAATTATCAGGGGTACCCGGATGTCATCAAGTTTGCGGAAAGTCTTAAAGTGGAAGCCCAGACTGATTTCATCATCATGGCAAAAAGCGATGGTGATTGCTCCAACTTGTGCAACCGTCTGACGATTCCGCAGACGCGCGAGATTCTCGAAGATGTGATTCTGCGTGCCGTACCCATGGAGAGCGAATATTTTGCCATTGGCAAGAAAGCGGAGATGCCATCCCCGGAAGCCTGGATGAAGCAGAAAGCCTGTGGTGCAGGGGTCGACTCCCTGTGCCTAGCCGCCAATGGGGATTTCTATCCCTGCCCGGCATTCGGGGATTATGTGGTGGGGAATGTGCATGAACAATCCTTGGCTGATGTATGGCTTCATTCGAAAAAGTTGAATTTGGTCCGCCATGTGACCAAGGCCAAGTTCCCGAAATGCGCGGTTTGCAAAGACCGGGATTATTGCTCCATCTGCTTGTGCCGCAACTACAACGAAACCGGCGATATGTTTACACCGGCTGAGCATTTCTGCAAGGTGGCCGAGCAAAACCACATCGTGGTGGACATGAAACATGAGATGATGATGCAGAAGCGTCCCTGATACGCATGTTCGATGCTCACGTTCACATGGGGTATTTCCCCCGCTGGGGCAAGACGGAGCCTTACTACTATTCCCCGCGAAGAATATTCGGTGCGCTGACGCGAGCCGGTGTGGATGAGTTTATCGTTTCTTCGACCAATGCCATCTGGGATGTTGAGGGAACGAGCATGCACGCCGAAGCCCGCGAAATGAAACGTTGGGCCGGGCAGCGGGCACATCTGTTTTTCTGGGTGAGTCTGCGTTATCTGGAGCATGACCCGTGCTTGGTGCGCTTGCCGGAGGGACTGTATGAGGGCGTCAAGCTGCATGGTGGTGAATCTCCTTGGCTGCAAAAGCCGGAGCAGTTGATGAGGGTTTTGAGCTTGGCGCGTGAGCGTGCGTTTCCGGTGCAAATTCACACGGGTAAGAGTGATAACGGAATCGACGAGTATCTGCCGTATTGTCGCCGCTTTCCTGAATTACACATCGACCTGGCACATGGACTCCCGCATGCCGATGTGGCGAAGGCATTGGCTGAGTTGCCGCATGTGTATGTTGATACGGCCTTTGTCTCCCCGCAAACGGTGCAAGCATGGCTCGATGCCGGTGTAGATGAACGGCGCATCATGTTCGGAAGTGATATTCCGGCACCGCAAAGGCATGCTAAGATAGGCATCTCTGCCTATGTGCGGCGCGAATCGCAGATGATTTCATCGCAGCATATTTTGAGCGACAATGCCCGGAGATTCTTGGAGCAAAAGCCCCCGTACGTGTAGGGATTTTGACTTAAATTTGAGAGAGGGCATGCCGCGAAAGGTCCGGCGAGCTTATATGAGGGGAGAAAAGCCCGCAGTTCTCTCACAATCCCCAACAAATTCGCTTTACAGGGGCGCGCGGCGGGAGTATAGTGCAGGGTATACCGCTATGCACGCTCCCAGCTTGTTCAAATCATTGCGTACGTACGACAGGAAGACATTTTTTGCGGATCTGACTGCCGGTTTGACCGTAGGTGTTGTGGCACTGCCCTTGGCCATGGCCTTTGCTATCGCCTGTGGCATCCAAGAGATTACCCCTTCCACGGGTTTGATTACCGCAGTGGTGGCCGGGTTCATGATATCCCTGTTGGGTGGCAGTAAGTTCCAGATTGGTGGGCCCACGGGGGCATTTGTGGTGCTGATAGCGGGTGTGGCCGGCAGCTTTGGGATGAGCGGGCTCATCCTGTGCACCTTGCTGGCCGGTTTGTTCCTGATTTTATTTGGCATCTTCCGCATGGGGGCGCTCATCAAGTTCATTCCCTTTCCGGTCACCACGGGCTTTACCTCGGGTATTGCTGTCACGATTTTCTGCACCCAGATTAAAGATTTGCTGGGGCTGAACATTCCGGAAGCCGTGCCTGCGGAGTTTGTGGCCAAGTGGGGGTGCTACTTCCAATACATGGATACGGTGAACTACTGGGCCGTGGGTGTATCGCTGCTGACGATAGGTGTCATTTTGTTTACCAAGAAGGTGTTGCCCAAGGCTCCCTTCATGCTGGTGGGTATGCTGGTGAGCACCGTGGTGTGCCAGGCCTTCAACCTGCCGGTGGAGACCATCGGCTCGCGCTTTGGCGAGCTGCCGCAGGGGCTGCCCATGCCGGAGCTCCCCTCCTTCGATTGGGCGCAGCTGCCGGACCTCATCAAACCCGCCTTTGTGATTGCGCTGCTGGCCGCCATTGAATCTCTGCTCAGCGCGAGCGTGGCCGATGGTATGACCGGCTCCCGCCACCACCCCAACACTGAGCTGATAGGGCAGGGCGTGGGCAACATTGCAGCTGCCTTGTTTGGCGGCATACCCGCCACGGGTGCCATAGCCCGCACCGCCACCAACATCCGCGCCGGTGCCAAGACCCCTGTATCGGGCCTCATTCATGCCGTGACTCTACTGCTCATCCTGATGCTGGCGGGGCAGTATGCCGCCGTGGTGCCGCTGCCTGCGCTGGCGGGTATTCTGGTGCTGGTGTGCTGGAACATGGCAGAGGTGAGCACTTTCACCCACTTGCTTACCGGCCCCCGCCAAGATGCCGCCGTGTTGGTCATCACCTTTATCCTCACGGTCCTCATCGACCTTGTGGTGGCGGTGGAAGTGGGTGTGGTGCTGGCCGCCTTGCTCTTCATCGGCCGCATGGCCAAAATCAGCAGCGTGGAAGCCATCTCCCGCGAGCTGGAAGGAGAAGACCCCGAAGAAGTACCCTCCCGCTCTCGCTACCTGCGCCATGTGCCGGAGAATGTGGAAATCTTTGATGTGCAGGGGCCCTTCTTCTTCGGCGCGGTGGAGAAGTTTAAGGACAACGTCTTCCGCAACATGGAAGACCATATCGAGTATGTGCTGCTGCGCATGCGCCTGGTGCCTGCGCTTGATGCCTCCGGCCTGCACGTGTTGGAAGATTTCCTGGCCTACTGCCAGCGCCACAACATCACCCTCTTGCTCTGCGGTGTGCAAAAGCAGCCCTTCAAGGTGATTCGCCGCGACTCCCCCTTCATGCAGGAGCTCCACGCCGAAAACATCTGCGAGAATATCGATGCTGCCCTTGCCCGTATTGCCGAGCTTGAAAAGGAAAAAGATGCTGCCTCACCCGCGCCCCGGCAGGAGGCTGCTTGTTGAGATGCCCACCCCCGCACGGGGAGAATTTCAAATTGAGGAAAGCTAGCCGCGCTATGGCGCGGGGAGGGAAATGAGGCTTGGGGGCTACGTGCGCTAGCGCGGGCTACCCCCACCCAGGGGGCGGGAACATCGCTCGCGTGGCGAGCGGGTATAACATTCTCCGCGCCGGGAGCTGCGGCTAGCTTTACGATTGTGCATTTTTACTTTTTCTTTGTTCATTTCCTTGGTGCTTGCCAAGAGGATGAAAATCAGGTACAATGCCCGCGCATGAAACCCCTGACCAAACTTGGAGAGTACCCGCTGGAGGATGGAAGCATCTGGGAGCTGTGGGAGCGCGATGGCACGCTCTCGCTGCAGCTGGATGGGCTGCCCTGTGCCACCTCATTCACCCATGGCAGTGAGGATGCTATGGCTGAGATTGCGACCTCTCCCATCACCCGCGCCACGCAACCCTGCATCATGATAGCCGGGCTGGGCTTGGGCTATGGCTTGGCACGCGCTATGCAGTGCCTGCCGCGCGAGAAAGCTAAGTTTATCGTGGCGGAGCCGGTGCCCGCCATTGTGGAGTGGAACCGCAGCTACGGTGAGAATGCAAGTGTGTGGGAAGATAAGCGCGTGAGCGTGGAAAACGCCACGGCTGCCGAGCTGTGCCGCAAGCGCACAGGCTCCCTCCATGCCATTTTGATGCGCCATGTGCATGCCCGCTGCGAGATGACACTTGGGGATGCCCAAGCCTACTTCAACGCGCTCAAGGGGGGCAGTTTGCTGGCCATCTGCGTGGCCAAGCGCGATAAACGCTTGGAAAGCACCCTCATGCGCGCCGGGTTCGAGGTGAGCAGCACCCCGGTCCCCGCTTCCTCCAAGGGAAAGCAGCTGCGCATGCACACCATCGTGCTGGCTCGTCGTGGCCGTTTTGTGCCCTTTGCAGAGCGAGCTGCCCGTGCCTGATGCCCGCCGACAACTCACCAGCTGAAATAGCCCGCCATGTTGAACTTTTTCCGCCGCCGCCGCCCTACCTTGGAAGAGCTGGAAAGCCTCCGAGAGCACCGCTCCAAGGGGGTGCGCAACATTATGGAGGTCTCCGGCATCATCTTCTTGGCTTTTGTGGCTCTGGCGGGTGGCATGGCTCTTGTGCCCCCCCTGTTGGCTCTGGAGGGGCTGCGCCTGGAGCAGGAACGCGCCGAGCTCATGCTGCGCCGTGCCAAGGCCGAGGAGGCCGAAGCCCGCAGCCGCTACATGTGGATGATGGATCCCGAGTACTTTGAGCAAGTGGCGCGTGACCGCGCCAACCAAGCCAAAGACGGCGAAAAAGTCATCCGCCGTCCCTCCCCCGGCGACCTGCGCCGCGCTAAAGAGGCATCCCAAGATAAGCCCAAAGATTAATCCCTCTTACCCTTTCTGAACACGTATGATTTCTCTCCCTGTATTGGCAGATTTGTTTGGGGTATTTGATGCGCAAACGACAAGCGGTATCACCATCGCTTTGGTATTAGCCGCCGTCTGGATTTTTGTCAAAATCATCCGCAAAATCATCGGCATCGCCTTCTTCCTTTGCCTGGTCTATATAGGCTTGCACTACTGCGGTATCGATTTATTCTCCCTCTTCGGGAAGTAAAGTCTGAGCCCGCCGTTTTTCGTGAACACGCATAAAATGAGAATGCAGGATGAGGCCGGTTATACCCCGTTGTATATTGCTGTGACGGAGGGCCGACCGGAGGTGGTGAAGCGCCTCTTGGCCAGTCCCGGTGCAGAGGTGAACAGGAAAAACAAGGAGGGTTGGACCCCGCTTTATAAGGCGGTGATGGATGGCCGGGTGGACATTGTGCAGCTGCTTTTGACGGCCCCCGGCATTGATGTGAATGCAGCGGACAAGGACGGGTGGACCCCGCTCTTTTGGGCAGTGATGGATGGCCGAGCGGACATTGTGCGGCTGCTCTTGGCTGCCCCCGGCATTGATGTGAACGCGGCGGGGGAGGATGAGTGTACCCCGCTTTATAAGGCGGTGATGGATGGCCGGGTAGAAATGGTGCAGCTGCTCTTGACAGCTCCCGGTATTGATGTGAATGCGGCGGGAAGCATAGGGGGCACCGCGCTCTTTTGTGCAGTGACGGATGGCCGGGCAGACATCGTGCGGCTGCTCTTAGCCGCCCCCGGCATTGATGTGAACGCGGCAGATACAGAGGGCCTTACCCCGCTTGATTGGGCTGAGCGAGAAGGCCACACGGAGATAGCGGGGGTGCTCCGCGCGGCAGGGGCCAATGCAAATTGCCGGGACTTGTGCGAAATTATACCTGAAACTCCCTGCTATCAATCATTTCAGGCTTGACAAGCGGGGACTGGCGGGTATACTTCCCGCGGGGGATAATTACCGCCCCTCGCAACACACAATGGAACCAATTTACGAAGGCAAAGCCAAGAGACTGTTCACGACGGATGATCCCAATGTGCTCCGCATGGAATACAAGGATTCTGCAACGTCATTCAACGGTGTCAAGAAAGAGGACTTTGAGAACAAAGGCCGATTCAACAAGGCTATCACGCTCATTATTTACCGCATGCTTGAGGCACGCGGGGTGGAGACCCACCTGGTGGATGATGTGGACGACATCAACCTGCTGGTGAAGAAGGTATCCATCATCCCGCTGGAGGTGATTGTGCGCAACGTGGCGGCCGGCAGCTTCTCCAAGCGCATGGGCGTGGCAGAGGGCACAGCTTTCAAGAAGCCCATTGTGGAGTTCTCCTACAAGGATGACAACTTGGGCGACCCCTTCATCAATGATGACTACGCCCGCGAAATGGGCGCCGCCACTGAGGAGGAATGCGCCAACATCAAGAAGATGGCACTGCTGGTGAATGAAGTGCTGTGCGAATTCTTCCTGAAAGCCAATCTGCGCCTCATCGACTTCAAGATTGAGTTGGGCCGCTTGGCCGAAGACCCCACCAAGATTGTGCTGGCGGACGAGATTTCCCCGGACACCTGCCGCCTGTGGGATGTGACCACCGGCAAGAAGATGGACAAGGACCGCTTCCGCCAAGGCTTGGGCGGCTTCATGGAAGCCTACGCCGATGTTTTGGAACGCTTGCAAAAGTAACACAAACTACTCATGCTGTACCCGGTGCGCCGCAAAAGCCACCGGGCAGCTCATTTCATACGATATGGCAACACTTACATTTGAGGTATTCAGCCGCTTTCAGTCGGCTACGGATGCAAACAAGCTGCTCTATACCCCGATTGCAGATCAGCTGACCTACAACCACACCCGCCTGTACACCGTAGAGTGCGAGGGCGATGAAGCCGCCGCCCGCGATTACATGCGCCGCGTGCTGGTAGACCCCATCTCCCAGAAGGTGGAAGAGGGCGGCGCCCCCGCTCTGGATGGCGAGCTCTTCTGCATCTCCTACGGCATCAAGAAGGGCGCTCTGGATTTGGAAAAAGAGGCTATCCTCACCAACTATGCCGGGCGCAAGGGCCTGCCTTTCACCATCAGTTCGCTCACCATCACCCAGAAGGTTTACATCTTTGGGCAGGGTGACCGCGAGGCCTTGGCTGCACGCTTCTGCAACGATGTGTGCAACCCCGCTATTCACACTTGGAGTGTCAAGTAAATCTGAAAACGACCCATGGCTACATACCGCACCATCCCCGTACGCAACCTGAGCGAAGCTGAGCTCACCCAGCTGAGCCAGAATATGAAGCTTTCCCTCTCCACAGAAGATATGCTCGTTGTGCAGCAGATTTTCTGCGAGATTGACCGCGACCCCACCGATGTGGAGTTGGAGGTGATTGCCCAGACTTGGTCCGAGCACTGCAAACACCGCATTTTCGCTGCTACCATTCAGCACACGGTCAATGGCGAGACCGAGGAAATCAAGAGCATGTACAAGACCTTCATCCAGCGCCCCTCCAAGGAGATTATGGCGCAGAAGCCCGGTTTTGTGCTCAGCTGCTTTGTGGACAACGCCGGCTTCATCAAGCTGGATGATAAGCTTTCCGTCTGCCTGAAGGCCGAGACGCACAACCACCCCAGCGCCATTGAGCCCTACGCCGGTGCCAACACAGGCTTGGGTGGCGTGATTCGCGATATCTTGGGCGCAGGCAAGGGCGCCAAGCCCATTGCCAACCTGGATGTGTTCTGCTTCGGCGCCCCGGATACGCCCCAGAGCATGGTAGAGGGCCACAACATCATTCACCCGCTCGGTATCATGCGCGGTGTGGTGCATGGCGTGCGCGACTACGGCAACCGCATGGGTATCCCCACCACCAGCGGCGCTATCCAGTTCGACCCCACCTACATCTACAACCCCTTGGTGTTCTGCGGCACTGCCGGTGTCATCCCCCAGAGCGATATTGCCAAGGAAATGAAGCCCGGCTTGGCTGTGGTGGTCATCGGCGGCCGCACCGGTAAGGACGGCCTGCACGGCGCTACCTTCTCCTCCGCCGCCATGGGCGAGGAATCCGCCACCGAGGACCAGCAGGCTGTGCAGATTGGCAACCCCATCGAGGAGAAGAAGACCCTCGATGTCATCCTGGAGGCCCGCGAGCGCGGCCTGATTGAGTTTGTGACAGACTGCGGCGCCGGTGGTTTCTCCTCCGCCGCAGGCGAGATGCTTTCCGAGACCGGCGGCAACTTGTATCTGGAGCGCGCCCCGCTCAAGGAAACAGGTATGCTCTCCTGGCAGATTTTCCTCTCCGAATCCCAGGAACGCATGGTGCTGGCCGTGAAGCCCGAGAACCTGGCCGAGCTGCAGCAGCTGGCAGACACCTTCCAGACGGAAATAACCGTGCTGGGCGAATCCGACGATTCCGGCGTGCTGCGCGTGTGGCACAACGGCGAGCTTGTGGTGGAAATGGATAACTCCAAGCTGCATGATGCCCCCACCAAGCACCTCACCTCCATCTTCTCCCCCGCTCCTGCCTTGCAGGGCGTGGCACTGGATGACAGTGACCTGACCGCCGACCTCAAGCAGGTCTTTGGCGACTTCGCCATCGTCTCCCGCGAGCCCATCATCCGCGAGTACGACCACGAAGTGCAGGGCAACACCGTGCTCAAGCCCTTGGCCGGTGCCACGGCAGATGCCCCGCAGGATGCCTCCGTCATTGATATCGACGGCTCCGAGAAGCTCATGTCCCTGGCCTTGGCCATCCTGCCCGAATGGGGCAAGACAGACCCCTACGCCATGGGCACCGGCACGGTGGATGAAACTGTGCGCCAGCTTGTGCTCGCCGGTACCAACCCCGACAAGATTGCCCTGCTGGACAACTTCTGCATGGGCAACCCCGAATGCCCCACCGAGTTGGGCCGCATCGTGGAATGCGCCAAGGGTATCCGCGAGGCTGCTCTGGCCTACGGCGCCCCCTATGTCTCCGGCAAGGACAGCTTCTACAACTACTTTGAAACAGAAGACGGCCCCGTGAATATCCCCGTCACCTTCCTTTGCTCCGGTTTCGGCGTGGTGGAAGACCCCTCTCACGTGCGTGGTGCCTCCCTGCGCCGCAACAACAGCGCCATCTTCATGGTGGGCAACACCGAGGACGAAATGGGTGCCTCCGTCTATGCCCGTGTCAAGGGGGTGAAAGATTGCAAGGTGCCGCAGACCGACTGCGCCGCCCGCTTCGCCGTGTACAAGCAGTACTACGACAACGCCCTCACCAAGGGCCTCGTGCTCTCCGCCCACGACTTGTCCGAGGGTGGCTTGGCCGTGGCAGCTGCGGAGATGGCCTTCTCCTGCAAGGGCGGTATCAGCATTGATTTGGACAAGCTGCCCACCGTGGGCGGCTGGCAGAACAAAGCTGTTCCCTGCTTCTCCGAAAGCACCGGTCGCTTCCTCGTGGAGGTAGATGAAGACATGGCAGAGGAGTTTGCCGCCGCCATGGCCGGCACCCCCTGCGCCCGCATCGGCTCCGCTACAGCAGATGGCAAGCTCACCATCACCTCCGGTGGTGCCAATGTCATCTCTGCCGATATCGCGGAGCTCAAGAGCATCTGGAAGAATGGATTAACGCCCTTCTATTAATGTACGAAGTACGAATGACGAGTTACGAATGGTAGCTCGTCATTCGTGACTCACCTTCATTTCCTGATAACTTGTAAACAAATGGCTGCCGAGTTAAAAGAACGCACCTTTCAGTTCAGCCTTCGCATCGTAAGGCTGGTTGAGAGTTTGCCTGCCTCCTGCATAGGAGATGTATTCGGTCGCCAACTCCTGCGTTGTACTACATCTGTCGGGGCGAATGATCGCGCCGCATGCTGAGCAAAATCTGATAAGGATTTTTTAAGTAAGATGAACTCTGCCCATCATGACCTCAATATGCATTACAACCGCTTCCAAACTCCGCAACTTAAAAAACTCGTAACTCGTAATTTCTAACTCGCAATTTACTATTATGCCTCACGCATTACTTTTGAAATACCCGGGAACGAACTGCGACGTGGAGACCGAGCGCGCGCTGCGTGCTGCCGGTTTCACCACCCAGGTGCAGCCCATTGCCACTGCCACTCCCCAGCATGTTGCCAAGGCTCAGCTCGTGGTCTTCTCCGGCGGTTTCTCCTATGGCGACTACGTGATGAGCGGTCGCTTGGCCCAGCTTGAAACCGAACGCTTCCTCGGCGATGCCCTGCAAAAGCACCACGCCAACGGCGGCTTCCTCTTCGGCATCTGCAACGGCTTCCAGATCCTCACCAAGCTCGGCATCCTGCCCAAAGCTTCCCTCATCTGGAACAAGAGCGAGCGCTTTGAATGCATGTGGGACAAGCTGGTGAAAGTCTCCCCCACCTGCCCCTTCACCCAATACCTGCCCGAGGAGTTCGAGCTCCCCTCTGCCCACGCAGAAGGCCGCCTCGTCTGCGAACCCGGCGATGCCCAAAAATACATGGATGCCGGTTGCGTGGCCCTGCAATACGCAGACAACCACAACGGCTCCGAGCTCCGCATCGCCGGCTTGCAAGACCCCACAGGCCGCGCCATGGGGCTCATGCCGCACCCCGAGCGCTTCCTGCGCCCGCAGCACCACTACGACCCCGATTGGAGCGGCGACTCCGAATGGGGCTGGGGCTACTACTTCTTCAAGGGCGCCTTCGATGCCCTTAAATAAAGAAAGCATACCCCCATCTTCATAAAACAAACGCCGTGGATGTCCGCATCCACGGCGTTGGCGTTTGATAAAAGAGAAGAGAATTTTATGTAAATTCAAGATTCAATCTTGGATTTACATAAAATTTGCCTTCGGTGAGGGGGTGGAGGGGTGGCCTTATAGCATAGCCAAATCGCGGGAGATTTGGGCTTGGAGCTCATCGATGGAGTTGAAGCGTTGCTCGGGGCGGAGGAAGCGGAGGAGTTCCGTATGCAGGCGGAGGCCGTAGAGGTCGCCGTGGAAATGGAGCAGGTGCACCTCGAGGCGGGGTTGGGTGGTGTGGTCCACTGTGGGGCGTAGGCCGAGGTTGGCAATGCCGTGGTAGGTGGTGCCGCCCACGAGGCAGCGCACGGCATACACGCCGTAGGGGGGCAGGGCCATGCCGTGGGGGATGGGGATATTGGCCGTGGGGAAGCCGAGGCGGCGGGCAAGCTGCTGACCGTGCTCCACCGCGCCGGGGATGCAGAAGGGGCGGCCCAGCATGGCAGCAGCAGTATCAAGCTGCCCGGCCGCGATGAGTTGGCGGATGCGGGTGGAGCAGATGATTTCCTCTCCCAGTGTGGCGAGTTCGTGCACACAGGTGCGGATGCCGCGAGCCGCGGCAAATTGGCGCAGCAATTCGGGGGTGCCGGAGCCACCCTTGCCGAAACGCCAGTTGGTGCCGACTGATACACCGGCCATGGGGCAGGCGCTGTGCAGTTGCTCCAGAAAATCGAGGGCGGGGGTGGAGGCCAGTTCGCGGGTGAAGGGGAGGGTGAGCAGTACGTCTGCCCCGGCTTCTTGCAGAAGCTGCGCTTTGTATGCTGCATCCGGCGTGAGGAGCAGCGGCGCGCGCTCCGGTGCCAGCACAGCAGCCGGATGCGGCGCAAAGGTGAGCACGCCGCGCAGGGCTCCCGGTGTGGCCGTAGAATGGATAATGCAGCGGTGCCCCGTATGCACACCATCAAAGAAGCCCATGGCCCAGTGAATGGGGTGGGAAAGTTCTTGGAGTTCTGCGAGGGTGCTCAGCGTCTTCATGGGGGGGCAGAGGGGTGGGATTAGTGTCCGCGGGCAGCCAGCACTTCTTCTACGGGCAGCAGGCGCTCCATGAGTTCCTCGCGGCTGCTTGCCTTGAGGGTGGGTACATCAATGGCTTGGGAGATATCGAAGGCTCCGGAGCGTATGCGCCGCAGGGCTGTGAGGTGTGCGCCGCAGCCCAGGTATTGGCCGATGTCGTGCGCATAGGTGCGCACATAGAAGCCCTTGGAGCAATGCACGGTGAAATCCACCTCGGCAGCCTCTAAATCCACGCGGGTGATGTTGTACTCTATCACCCGCACATGGCGTGCTTTGCGCTCTACCTCTTGACCTTTGCGGGCGAGCTTGTAGCAGGGCACTCCGTTGATTTTGATGGCGGAGTACATGGGTGGCACTTGGTCGAACTCCCCATGGTAGTTGGCAAAAGCCGCTTCAATATCTGCCTGCGTGATGTCGGCTGTGCTCTTTTCGGCCACCACTTCGCCATCTGCATCCTGGCTGTTGGTTTCGATACCCAGTTTCATGGTGGCGGTGTATACTTTGTCCTCGCACATGAGCAAATCCTGCATTTTCGTGGCCTTGCCAATCACCACAATCAGCATACCGGTGGCCATGGGATCCAAGGTGCCGCAATGCCCCACTTTCTTTGTGCCCAATATCCGCCTGCACAGCGCTACCGCGTTGTGCGAGGTAAAACCGGGATCCTTGTCGACGAGTAAAACACCGGATGGAACAGAAGTATTCATATAAGGGAGATGAGGGAATGTACAATGAACAATGTAAAATGAACAATGAGGCGAAGCTTAGCGGGGGAGAGTGTTTTTTGCGGAGCTGATATTTTTTTCTGCTGTGTTGGCAGAGGCGGTCATGATGGCAGAGATTTCGTGTGCTTCGGTTAATAGGGGACGAAGTTTGCTCTCCGGGAGAATCTCTGTTTCAATGAGCAAATTGAGCCAGTAGCAACTCTCATCAGCTTCTTCGAGGCAAATACGTACTTTGTTGAGAAAATCTTTAGGGCTTTTTGCAAGACAAGCAGAGCGATAATTCGCTCCTACGGAGGTACCACACCTTAACAACTGCTTGCCCAGCACATGTGCGTCTTCACGATGCGGCAAGGCTCTCCACAGGTGAATAATACGCAAGGCAAAAGCATAGGTGCGTGCTTTCAAATCATCCCCTCTGCTCGGCTTTGCAATCATTGTACATTTTTCATTGTTCATTGTAAGTTTAAGGCAAAAGTATAGGTGCGTGCTTTCAAATCATCCCCCTTGCTCGGCTTTGCAATCATTGTACATTTTTCATTGTTCATTGTAAGTTTAAGGCAAAAGTATAGGTGCGTGCTTTCAAATCATCCCCCCTTGCTCGGCTTTGCAATCATTGTACATTTTTCATTGTTCATTGTAAGTTTAAGGCAAAAGTATAGGTGCGTGCTTTTAAATCATCCCCCTTGCTCGGCTTTGCAATCATTGTACATTTTTCATTGTTCATTGTACATTTTCCCTGATTTTTTCCAGCACTTGCTTCCTCACCGTCTCCAGTTCGCCCTTCATGCGGATGCCTGCGGCCATGGCGTGGCCACCGCCGCCGAAGTGAGCGGCAATCTCTGCCACGTTGATGGCCGGGTCTTTGGAACGCAGGGAAATGCGGATGCGACCATCCTCCAAATCCTCGAAGATGGCAGAGACACGCACGCCCTCGACCACGCGCACAATGTCCACCAAATCCTTTGTGGCTTCCAGCCCGACCCCAAGGCGTTCTTTGGTGCCGGCCGGCATGGAGTAGTGGGAAATCTGCCCCTTGCACTCTACGACCATGTTGTTGAGCACCTCGGCATTCACGCGCATGGTATCCCACGGTATTTCTTGGTAGAGCAGGCAGTTGATGCGGCCTACGTCTATGCCGCATTCCAGCAAATCCGCTGCTTGGCGCATGACCTCCGCTGTGGTGGAGCCGTATTGGAATGAGCCTGTATCGGTGCTGATAGCGGTGTAGAGCGCTGCCGCCATAGCTGCATCTACCGTGAGCCCCAGCGCGCGGATGATGTTGAGGATGATACATCCGCAGGCCGCAGCCTCCCCCTCGATGATGTTCAGGTGGCCATAGGCGGAGTTGGTGCCGTGGTGGTCGATATTCACAATGCAGGGGTGGCTGTTGAAGCGAGCCATGGCGCTATCGCCCAAGCGTTTCCAATCCCCCGTGTCGACGCAAATGAGCACCTGCGGCAGCTCCTCTTCCGGGCCCGGCAGCGCGCCGATGTCTTGCGCCCCGCTCAGGAAAGCGTAGCGGGAGGGCACGCTGTCTTCATTCCACATGTGCACCTGCTTGCCCATAGCGCGCAGAGCCAGCCCCATAGCCAGCGTGGAGCCAATGGCATCGCCATCCGGCCGGAAATGTGATATGACCCCAAAGCTCTCGTGCCCCCGGATGAGGGCAATTAAATCTGCGTATTTCATCGATGAGCCCCTTATATCACGCCCACGCCCGCGCGTCAAGGCGCAATCAGTCGATGATAAATCCATCGCGGAAGGGGTCGCTTTCTTCGCGGATGAATTCGCAGCGGGCGGTGAGGTAGGGGCGGCCGGTGACGAGGGGGACCACGGCGGGGTAGGGGCCCACGGGTTCGGATTCGCGGAGGGTGCCGCGGAAGATAGAGCCGATGAAGGATTCGGAGATGTAGTCATCCCCGATGCGGAGCTCTCCCAGGTGGTGCATGAGGGTCATGAGGGCCGAGGTGCCGGAGCCGCAGGGGCTGCGGTCCATTTGCCCATCACCGAAGATGACGGTGTTGCGCACGTGCAAGGGGTTGGTAGCCTTGCGCTGGTAGATGACAGCGAGGGCAATTTTGCGGGTGGAGGGGTTGGTGGGGTGCTCTACTTGAAGAGCCTCGTTGGCAGCGTTTTTGATGCGCATGCCCAAGTCCACATAGAAGGATTTATCGTGTGATTCCGGGCCCAGCGGCTCGGCAAAGGGGTAGTCTACCAGCACAAAGAAGTTGCCTGCAAAGACAACGTAGGCTTTCACCGCCCCCAGACCGGGCACTTGCAGGGTGATGGGTTGCGGGGTGTACACAAAGGAGGGTACGTTGCGCACAGTCACTTCTTCTACACGGCCTGTGGCACCACGGTGCAGGGTGGCCTCGATGCGGCCGCACACGGCATCCAGCACCACTTTATCCGGGGTGTGCAGGGGCAGTCCCAGCTCGGCCACGGCACGGGCCGTGCAGATAGTGCCGTGAATGCACATATCCAAGTAGGAATCGGAATCGGTGTAAAGGATGCCGGCATCTGCATCGGGTGTGACAGGGTGGCACAGGATGGAGCCGAACATGGCCTTGTGGCCGCGGGGTTCCTGCATGAGGAAGGAGCGGATGACATCCAGGTGATTGCGCATATAGTCCAGACGCTCGCGCATGGTCTTACCGGGCAGCTCTTGGCAGGCAGAATAAAGCACGCGGCAGGGCTCACCGGCGGCGTGCAGGTCTATGGTGTGGACGGAGGAGATGTTGGAGGGGGCAATCATGGAAAGAGAAGGGGGAGGGAAACTTATTGTTTAGACGGTAGGAGGGATTGCAGGGCAGAGGCACCCAGCACCAGCGCGAAGCCGCACCATTGGCCGGGGGTGATGCTTTCGCCATACACCACCCACCCCAGTGCTACGGCTACGGCGGGCTCCAAATATGAAATGGTGCCGAACTCGATAGCCGTGAGCCGCCGCACCGCATAGGCTACCAGTAGCAGCACCGCAAAGCCTTGCAGCACACCGATGCACAGCAGGTAGGGCCACCCTGCACTCAGCCCTGCATAGGGGGCCTCCGTGCAAAGAAGCGGCACCAGCAGCACCAAGCTGCCCGCCGCAAATTGCCAGAACGTGCGCACAGAAAGGGAAATATGGCCGGGAATCTGCCGGTTGAGCAGGATGTAGGCGGCATAGCACACACCCGAGAGCAGCCCGTAGGCATAGCCAATGGGCTCTTGCACTTGGTCTGCTGCCGGTTCGCCCGCACACACGGTGACGAGCACGATACCCGCAGCCGAGGCCAGCATGAGCAGCATATCCCGCCGCGGGGGTAAGCTGCGGCGCAGCAGAGATTCCCCTACTGCCGCAAACACCGGCCCGGTATAGAGAAGCAACGCAGCTATGCCCACCGATATTTGGGTGATAGCCAGGAAATAGAACAGAATGCAAAGGCTGATGCCCGCGCCGGAAAGCACGGCCGGCAGGGAAAAGGGAAGCCGCGCCGTGCTCTGCGTCTTGCCGCCGCATACCAAGGGTATGGTGAGCACCAAGCCTATGATGAAACGCGCAAAGGAACAGCCTTGGGCAGAGCACTGCGTCTCGCGCACAAAGAAACCGAGCACACCCATCAGCACAGCCGCTACAATGGCTGCTATCAATGCGCTGCAGTTGGTCTTATTCATAGAAAACTACACCCCGTGCGCGGGGCGCGCCATTCTAGCACCAGCCATGTCCCTTGGCAATACTTTTATTCATTCTTTACCTGTGAGCTTCGGGGCGGTTTTTCCTTTCGGTCAAGAGCAGGTCGTGTATCACACAGGGCAAACGCATGAGTATTATGACATATTGGCGTGATTTCACATTGCTCATTGATGGAAGCCGGCTGACTTGCGTCAGATGTAAAGCAAAGCGCCAAGCGCAGATGTACCCCGCCCATTTTCTTGCGCGACAGCGCCACATATTTCAATGTGGGATTTGAAATGTGAACTTTGCAATCGATTTTCAAGTATTAGCGGCTATTTAAGCCGCATATCGTCTCATGCGTTTGCCCTGGCGTATCACGGGGTGGGAGGTGGGTTTTGCGGAGACCATGTATCTGTGTAGAAACGGCTCGTCGTGGTTCCGAGATGCTCGTTTATGAAGGCCGGTTGGTCGCAAATGGAAGCCCAATGCACCATGATGCAGCAGCCGTCCTGATACAGTTGCCTTGCCAGTATGCCAGCTTCCGGCTCAGATTTCAGCACGGTTGCAGAAAGAACGACTCCCGGTATGCGGTGTTTACGAGCCAGCCGCAAATCCCCTGCAGACCACGCGGAGAGTGCCACATTGGTGAATCCGTGGCGTAGGGCCTGTAAGCAATTGTAGCAGCCTGCGGCCTCTATGATGATTCGTTCGGGGTATGGTAACTCTTTGGCTAAACGCTCAAAATCCTGGCATTTATCTGTCACAAGCACCATGTTGGGGTGTTCCCGCATCAGTTTCCGTATATCCTCGGCAAAGAGAGGGGTTTGTTGCCAACTTTTTTGAAGCGTCATGATGTCGGCCTTGCTCATGGGGGTGTTGGTGGTGGTGGTGCTCCCCACAATTCGGTGTAGTTGGTGCCAATCGTGCACCGCTACGAGGGCGCCATCCGTTGTGAATTGCAAATCAAGTTCAATGTAGCGGAAGCCGCGTTGCAAGGAATCAAGGACGGCCTCTTTGCTGTTGCAGTATACAAAAGTGCCGATGCCACCGCCATGCGCAATCCAGGATTCGGGGCTGTTCGGGGATTGCGGTGTGTGGTTGGGGTGCAGAAGATGGGCTTGGGTTTTCTGCACATATGAGTCAAGGTACCAATTTACTTCGACTTGTTGAATGCGCCTCTCTATTTTGCCAATGATTTTGCAGACGTGAGCAGGGTACAGAAGCCATGCGCATCCGACACTCAGCAGCAGTGCAACTGCAGCTGCTATGCACACGCTTGTTACTTTCTTCTTGTTCATCTTCCCGATATGCCAAAGCTTAACAGCGATGATACTACCACTTTTCACTCTAGATGCAAGGCCAAAATAGCCTGCACGCCCATCCCCCACCCTTTCGGTAAGAGGTATCGGTACATGGAGCGTGCCTACCGGAGCCTACTTGCGGCGGCGGCGTGCAGCAAGCGCTGCCAAGGCCAGCAGGCTGAGCGTGGCGGTGGCCGGCTCGGGGGCGAGGGTGATGCTCACCGTCCCCACATTGCTGTAGCCTACTTTAAAGTCTTGCAGCTTGTTGTCTACGTTGAAGCTCACTTGCGTCGTGGTGTCGGGGGCAATGTTGTTGCCATCTATGGTGAGTGCATCTACGCTTGAGAAGATATCAATAGTCTCCGCGCGGTACATGAGGGCCAGCAATTCTTCCGAAAGGTCAATGGTCATGCCGCTGGTGAGAGTCACGGTGCTGCCCATGGTGAGGCGGTATTCTGAGGAAGGGCGGGTTGAGTTCCTGTATATGGCTTAACGAGTGGGGATGAACAGTCCCATGCGGCTTTGTAATGGGGGGTCTCCATGCCGAAGATACCGAGAAGAGTGTCGAAGATATGCCCGTGGCTTATGGTCATCGTGCGGTTGTTTTGAAGCTGTGCTGCCGCTTTGTTAAAATGCGGGTGCAAGGCCAGCCACTCATCTGACGGAAGATAAAACATACCCACCATTGCAGCATCTGAGTTGCGATAGGCTTTAATACCATCTTGGGGAGTCTTTTGCGCGAACACCCATCCCCGACCCCATCTGTCATTCTGGCCCAGATATTCGCCGTGATCGCTGATGTATATGTAGATGAAGGGGCGCCCCTTCAAGCCTTCTGCAATTGTTTTGATGCAGGTATCAGTGTAGACTAAGGTGTTATCGTAAGCATTGAAGACACCCTCTATGTCCAATGTTGGGTCTACGTAGTAATCTACGGGATTGGACGGTGTGAAGGTTGGGTTTGCCTAGTCATACATATTGAAGGGGCCGTGGCTTCCTTCGTTGTTGAGTACGATAAACATGTTGCGGTCGGCGTGCGCATGGCACAAATCTACCACTTGCCGGGCTTGCTGCAGCGGTGTGCCTTTGGATTCTTGGATGCAATCTGCCTTTTTATTGAGAGCAAGCATGGCTTCGCCAAAGGTGTAGCGACTCAGCGACTCTTTTTGGTAGATAGCATCATAGCCGGCGAAAAAGGCAGTGTAAAAACCATGCTTCGAGAATAAATCTGCGATGTTGCCTACGCCGGGAGAAATGAGGGAGAACGTTTCGCGCTGGGTTTCTTTACGCGCGCCGTCGGTCAGGATACCAACGATGCAGGTTGTGGTTTGGTGATACAAGGAAATGCAGTGCGGATAGGAAATGAGATTTTTTTGGGAACTCAGCCACGGAGTCGTGTTCCGGTGGTAACCATTAAATGCTAGTCTGTCGGCGCGTACGCTTTCTCCGAGATGAAGGATGCAGACGACTCCGGCCTTTTCGGGTACGACCGTGCTGCGGGAAGGAAGCTGCGCCGGAGATGGCATATCTTGTATGCGCATAAGCAGTTTCACATCCTGATTTTCTTCTTCACTGCTCACCTGCAAAATGTGATACGTCTCCTGAATGGGGTAGGGCAGGATGTGTAGTTGCGGCATGAGGTGGATGCTCAGTCTCTGACTGTGGGGCACAAATGCCAAAAGAACGCAAAATAAGACCATGGCCAAACAGCCATGCCCGGCTAGGATTAGCCGCGAAAAACGCTTTAATGTGCGATGTTGCCACCAACTTAATGCAATAGCTGCCACCAACGCTAATGCAATGCCGGTGAGATTGCCGATTGTGGCAAAGCTGTTCATTTCTGCCTGCGATGCGTGCATCATTTCTGCAACAATACCGCTTGAAATGCGCACCCCAAGCCGGTAGAAGCTTGCTAATTGTACGATTTCCAAGAACAAAAACAGTATCCAGAAAAGGGTGCTGAACCGCCCGATAAGGGAGTACAGCAGAAGTGTAAAAGCCAAACTTCCTGCTGCTGTAGCGATGATTTGAGGGATATGCTGATGTAAGTCGACACACACCAAGGAAACGAGACACGCGAAGAGGCAGATTGATATCCAGGTGATTGCCGGCAGCTGCCATGAGGCATGAAGCGCCCCGATTCTGTGCAAGATCATGCCCCCCAACAAGAAGATGAATGCCAGTATAAAGAGGTTTTTCAACCCAAACCACCAACAAATCCATTGCTCCCAATAGGCGGTGATTGTCCAGATGGCGGAAACAATGAGCACCAAGCTGATACTGATGATATGCCAGTAAATAGATGATTTTTTTTGTGGTGTATTGTTCATTTTATAAGGCAGAAAGAACGCCGGGTATTCTAACTTGCTTGGTATTACAAGTCAAGAGTTGGGTTTCATTGCAAAAATCTGCCCGCCACTGCGGGGTGCAGGGCGGGCAGGAAAATGGACTTTCTGTTGCTGTTGATTACAGCAGAGAGAAGGCGATGTTGAGACCGGCGGTCACGATGGACACCATGCTCATCAGCTTGATGAGGATGTTCAGAGAGGGACCGGAGGTATCCTTGAAGGGGTCGCCCACGGTGTCACCCACCACGGAAGCGTCGTGGATGGCGGTGTGCTTGCCGCAGTACTCGGCATCACCCGTCTCAATGTACTTCTTGGCGTTGTCCCAAGCACCACCGGAGTTGGCCATGAACACGGCCAGCACGAAGCCACCGGCAAGACCACCGGCAAGCAAGCCGAACACACCGGCCACACCCATGACGAGACCCGTAGCAACGGGCACCACCACGGCGATGAGGGAGGGCACAATCATCTCGCGCTGGGCACCCTGAGTGGAGATGCCTACGCAGCGAGCGTAGTCGGCCTTCTTGCGGCCTTCGAACACGTCCTTGTCGCTCAGCTGGCGGCGCACTTCTTCCACCATGCTCTTAGCGGCGCGGCCCACAGCATTCATGGTCAGACCGCAGAAGAGGAAGGAAAGCATAGCACCGATGAAGATACCAAGCAGCACCTTGGGGTTCATGAGGGTCACTTCGAAAGCGGACATGAACTCGGCGATGCTCATCTTGGACACCTCAGTACCGGTGCCCACAGAGCCACCCCAGTTGCTGATGGTGATGACCTGCTCACCCAAGCGGGCAGCAGCAATCTTGAGCTCCTCGATGTAGGAGGCAAGAAGAGCCAGAGCGGTGAGGGCGGCAGAGCCGATGGCGAAGCCCTTACCCGTAGCGGCGGTGGTGTTGCCCAGGGCGTCCAGAGCGTCCGTGCGGCTGCGCACGTCGTCACCCAGAGCGCTCATTTCGGCGTTGCCGCCAGCGTTGTCGGAGATGGGACCGTATGCGTCCGTAGCCAGGGTGAGACCCAGGGTGGAGAGCATACCCACAGCGGCGATACCGATACCGTAGAGACCAGCGGCCATGTTGTCGGCGGTGAAGGCCCACTCACCAGCGGCGCAGAGGTAAGCGCCAATCGTGCCGAGCACGATGAAGAGCACCGGCCAGCAGGTGGAAATCATGCCCACACCGATACCGGAGATAATCACCGTAGCGGGACCCGTGGTGGCGTTCTCAGCGATGAATTTCACCGGCTTGAACTCGAAAGAGGTGTAGTACTCGGTCACCTTACCGATGGCGATACCCACCACAAGACCAATCATGATGGATCCCCAGATACCCAACCAGTTGTCAATCTTGAGGGCCCAGAGGATGAGAGCGGAGAAGATGGCGATAAGCACGCCGGAGAAGTTGATGCCCTTGTTCAGAGCAGCCATGAGCTGGGTCTGGTTGGCACCGGGCTTGGTGCGCACCATGTACACACCCAGGATGGAAAGGATAGCGCCCACAGCGCCGATAATCATGGGAGCCATCACCATCTGGAGGCCCATCTCGTAGTTGCCAGCAGCGGCAGCCACAGCAGCACCCAGAGCGGCGGTAGCAAGGATGGAACCAGCGTAGGACTCGTACAGGTCAGCGCCCATGCCGGCCACGTCACCCACGTTGTCGCCCACATTGTCAGCAATCGTAGCGGGGTTGCGGGGATCGTCTTCGTTGAAGTGGTATTCTGTCTTACCCACAAGGTCAGCGCCTACGTCGGCAGCCTTGGTGTAGATACCACCACCCACGCGGGCGAAGAGAGCCTGCAAAGAAGCACCCATGCCGAAGGTCAGCATGATGGTGGTGATGTGCACAAGCTTCTCCACGGGGCTGTCAAATGTGCCCATCAAGGAGGTTTTGTCCAGAATCAGGTACCAAGCAGAAATATCGAGCAGACCAAAGCCCACTACCGTCAGGCCCAACACGGCGCCAGAGCGGAAGGCGAGCTGCAGACCCTTGTTGAGACCATCTTCCTTATCGCGGCAAGCCTGAGCCACACGGCCAGAAGCATACGTGGCCGTCTTCATGCCGATGAAGCCAGCCAAACCAGAGAAGATACCGCCGGTCAGGAAAGCCACGGGCACGATGTTGTTCTGCAGGCCGAAGTAGGCCATCACAGCGAAGGCGATTGCGATGATGACAAAGAAGATTGCAACAACTTTGTACTGCTGCTTCAGGTAGGCCATGGCGCCTTCTCGCACATAGCCCGCAATCTCCTTCATGCGGTCGTTACCTTCATCTGCCTTCTTCATGTCGAAGAAGAACTTGGCGGCAAATGCCAGCACCAAGATGGAGGCAACGGGAACGATCCAGAATAATGTATTGGGGTCCATTGTCTGTTATTGTTAGTTAATAATTTTGCTTTTTAGGGTAAAAAGCGCGGCATTCTACACTACGAAACTCGTTTTGGCAATACAAAATTCGCATCATTTTAATTTTAATCGCGCTCGCGCGTACGCGAGAGAAGAATTCGGGGCTTGACGCATCGCTTGCTATCCTGTATGCTCCCAGTGCACGCCATGATAGACGCAATAGATTCATTTTTCAGCAACGCGAGCAGCTTTTTGTGGGGGTACATCCTGCTTTTTGGCTTGCTTGGCACTCACTTGTACCTCACCTTGATTCTGCGTTTCCCGCAGCGCTACCTCTTCCGCGCCATGGGGTACTACTTCCGCAAAAGTAAACCGGAGGATGGCCAGATTTCCCACTTTTCTTCCCTCATGATATCGCTGGCGGCCAACGTAGGCACGGGCAACATTGTAGGCGTGGCCGTGGCCTTGGCCACAGGGGGGCCCGGGGCTGTCTTCTGGTGCATGGTCACCGGTGTGCTGGGTATGGCCACCCGCTATGCAGAGAGTTTGCTGGCCATTCGCTACCGCGTGTACGCCCCCAATGGCGAGCTGGTGGGCGGGCCTATGTATGTCTTGGAGCGTGGTATGCGCTGCAAGTGGCTGGCGGTTCTCTTTGCCATTTTCACCGCCGTGGCGGCCTTTGGCATCGGCAATATCACGCAGGCCAATGCCGTGGCTCGTGTGCTGGAGACCTCCGCTCTTGCGGTGCCCACGTGGGTGACGGGCGGTGTGCTGTTCGTGCTGGTCACCATGGTGTTGCTGGGTGGGCTCAAGGGTATCTCCCGCGTATGCACAGCCTGTGTGCCCACCATGGCCATTATCTATATGGCAGGTTGCGCCTTGTTGTTGGTGGTCAATGCCGAATATGTGTGGCCGGCCATCAGCCTCATCTTCACTAGCGCCTTTAGCGAACAAGCAGCCACGGGCGGCTTTATCGGCTCCACGCTCATGCTCGCCATGCAAAATGGCGTGCGCCGCGGTCTCTTCTCCAATGAGGCAGGCATGGGTTCCTCCCCCATCGTATCTGCCCCGGTGCGCACGCCCAATGCCGTGCAGCAGGCGCTCGTCTCCTCCACCGGTCCTTTCTGGGATACCGTCATCATTTGCACCCTCACCGGCGTGACCCTCACGACTGTACTGTACGCCGCTCCCGGCATTGCCGCGGCAGATGGCGATTTGCTCACCTACCATGCCTTCAAGACCGTGGGAACCGTGGGTTCCATCCTGCTCACCATCAGCTTGGCCACCTTCGTCATCTCCACCTTGCTGGGCTGGTCTTACTTTGGCGAGCGCGCCCTGCAATATCTGGGGGGCTCCCGCCTCATTACTCCCTACCGCGTGCTCTGGGTGGTGGCGGTCTTTGTGGGCTGTGTTATCCCCAAGAGCAGCATCGTGTGGAACTTTGCAGATTGCGCCAATGCCCTCATGGCCATCCCCAACCTCATCTGCATGATTGGCCTCTCCGGTGTCCTCATCTCCCAAACCCGCTACTACCTCTGGCAAAACCGTCTGGATGAGGTTGATACCACCCCCATCCCCCGCCAAGAGGATACCCCCGAAAAATAACATTCAAATTCTTTCAACGCTCCTCCCATTAGCTGCATCATACCTACATCGGTTCCTCCGACCGCTAGTGAAGGAGAGAGCGCTACCGGTCATACAACGGGGGAACTGAGTTTCATAGGTAGTAAGTTGGAGAGGCGGCAGGGCTAGTCCCTGCCGTTTCTTTTTGGGTTCTCTACAATGGCGTGAAGGCCATTAAATGGTCTTGACGGAGACACAGCGGTATGTTATATCGCTGTACATGAAGCATTGTTTGGAGCATCCTGCCATTGGCAAGCTCACGCCCGACTATATCATGTTTTTGGATGGAAGCACTTTTTTCACGGAGGATATCTTGCGTGCCGAGTGGCGTGGCATGACACCCATACAGAGGCTGATGGCGCTCGTAATCGAGCATCAGATTCCGGTGTGGTATGGCATGTTGGTGCTGTGTGTGGTGGCTTGGTTTATGGAAGGAGGGGCATTGTTTTACACGGCTGCGGCATTGTCTGTGGTGCTGTGGGTGGCCGTGAAGATATACAGAAGAAAGTGCCGGGAGCGTATAGTGCTTTACAATTTGGAGAATGAGGAGTGGGTGGAATTTGCCACATATCCCGGTGTGGCAGCGCAGCAGGTGGCGGAGTTGATAGATTTTTTTGCAACGGCAAAAAGTGTGCTGCGGGAAGTGGAGGCGGAAGAAGCCATGGAGGGGCTGAGCGAGGCTAAACAAAGCTACTTGAAGATGAAACAGCACAAAGCGCAGGAGCTCTTTGATAAGATGAAGGAAGAGCTGCCCAAAGCTCAAGAGCAGCTGGATGAGCAGATGGCTATTGTACAGGAGCAGATGGCGACTTTCAGTTGATGCGCAAGCGCATAATGGCTTGACGCACGGGGAAGAGTGCGGTAGAGTGTGGGCATGTCCAAGTATGATGGCGAGCAAGTGTTGGTGGTGCCGCGAGAGGCATTCGAGGCGGTGGGTGCATTCAATGGCGTGCGGATGAATCCGCAGGAGTATTTGGCGGCATTCATGCAGCCGGGTGTGGCGCGCTATATGGATCGCGAGCTGGCGGAGGTGAGTCCGCAGTTCAAGCAGATTATTGCTTACGCTATCTTCTGCCACCAAGGGCGCGTGCTGGCATACGCCCGCACCTCTAAGGGCGGCGAGGCTCGCTTGCACGATAAAATGTCTTTGGGCATTGGCGGGCACATTAACCCGGTGGATGGTCTGGCAGACAATGTGGAGACGTATCTTGCCGGGGTGGAGCGCGAGATTCGCGAGGAGATTGCCTTTTCCGGTGAGGCGAAGCAGGAGCTCTACGCCGTCATCAACGATGATACGAATGAGGTAGGCTCTGTGCATTTTGGCGTGGTGCACCGTTTTGAGTTGGATAACCCGGAGGTGCAGCCGTTGGAGAAGAAGCTGGCCTCCATGGAGTTCCGCACGTTGGATGAGTTGGCAGGGCCGCTTTATGAGCGTTTGGAGACGTGGTCTGCCATCTGTGTGGATGCGCTCAAGGCAGAGGGCTGATGCGTGCCGCAACAGGTTGAATCCCCCAAAAAGCAACCAAGCAAGAGGTTGCTTTTTTTATGCGCGGGAGAGGCGGGTGAGGGCATCGAGCGCGGCATCAGCGGCACCCAGAGCGGCGGCCTTGCGGTACCAGTAGGCGGCAAGCTCCGAGCTGGCGGGGGCACCTGTGCCGTGTTCAAAGCAGGCTCCCAGCTTGAGGGCTGCGGTGGCATGGCCCAAGCCGGCGGCTTGTTCCAAGCAGCTTACGCCGCCGCCGGGGTCTTTCATGCAGCCTATGCCTTTCAGGTAGCACTTGGCCAGCTGGTAGAGGGCATCTGCGGAGCCTGCGCGGGCGGCGGTATCAAGGTACTGCACGGCTTGTTCGTAGTTGCGGGCTTCTCCGCGCCCACGCAGCAGGCGCTTGGCAAGCTGCAGGCAGGCTACGGCATCCCCATGGGCGGCGCGGGTGTGCAGTTCATCGTTGTTCATGGGGCGGGTGTTATCAGAACTCCTTGTGGGCAAAAATCCACGTGGCAACCAGCAGGTGCAGCAGCATGTAGGCGGCGGCAATCAGCGCCATGCTGCCCAACACGGCCCATGAGAGGTGCACCCCGGCTGTGGCGGTATCTGCCACGGTGAAGATGCTGAAATCCGGCAGGAGGATGGCGCATACCCGCGCTGCACCCTGCATGAGGGGGCTCATGCCCGGCTCGCCGCTGCCGGCTGAGAGGGCGTGGAAGAACTGCCCTTGGAACATGCCGATAAAGTAGCCGCCCAAGGCAAAAATCATGCTCACGATGGTGCCGCTGGTGAAGCAGGAGAAGAGCATGGTGAGGCTGGTGAGCACGGCAAAGCCCAAGAACATGGCCATGATACCGCGCTGGGTGTCCCAGGTGTTGCCTGCGGCGTATACTTGCTCTAGGTAGGGCTGTGCTTCGGCGGCGGTGTAGCCTTGGGCGCTGAGGGTGGCCGTCAGTTCCGCGGCAAGCGAGCTTTCCCGCACCCAGAGCAGCAGGCTCAGCAAGCCATCCATGAAAAGCAGCATCACGGCCAGTAGGCACAGTACACCGCATACTTTGCCCAGCAGGTAATCAAAGCGTGGCACGGGCTTGCAGAGGATGGTGTAGAGGATGCGATCTTCCGTATCGCGGGGGATGAGCAAGGCGGTGGCCGCTACACAGAAAAATAAGCCGAATAATTGCATGCAGCCCACCGCTACATCTTTGATGAGCTGCAGCTGCTGTACCCCACGAAACTCTACGCCGATGCGCTCTTGGAAGGGGATGAATTGCAGCGCTAAAAAACCAACGGCAAAGACGGCCAACACCAAAAACAAGCGCATGCGCACCAGCTGGGTAAATGTCACCCCTGCCACTGCGGCAACCCGCCCCGGCATGTGCCACACACTTGCCAGCCAATGCCCCATGGTGCGCTTGCTCCCGGTTTACTTGCGAGCGGCTTTTTCGCCGGCGTCAATGAGACTCCAGAATGAGCGGGAGGTGCCCAGCTTCTGGTCCTCCGAGCCCATGCCCGAGCGGAACAGGAAATCGCTCAGTGAATCGGCGTGCAATACACGTTGCACCACCACGGCACCTTCTTCCATGGTGAAGTATACGCGGTAATCGCCCGAGCGGTAGCGGAAGATGCGGCGCCCATCGCGCTCTACCACGCCAAAGCGCGGGTCTTCCTTCTCTCCATTCAGGAATTCTTCGCTCACTTGGAAGCCGGAAAACAGCTCCAATTGCTCTGCAGAGGGAATCACGGACAGTTCTGCCGCACTAATTTCGTTGAAAGCTATCTGATGCACGTGGTGACTCTAGAAAATTTTTGCGCTTTTTGCAAGCTTAAATCACGTCTGCTCGCATCGTGAAGTCTAGTTAAGAATGAATCACTTTGGGAGAGCGGTGTTTGCGGTGCCGGAAATCAAGGGCGCAAATCTGCCAGCCATTGGGAGGCGGAGCAGTAGCGGTCATCGGGGGCGGGGCGGATGGCGCGGTCAATCGAGGCGAGGAATTGCGGGTGGTAGTGTTTGGTGAGATGGCTGCGGGTGGCGAGCGGCGGGGTTTCATCCAGTAGCTCGCGTTTGCGGCCGCCGGGCAGGCATTCCTGGGTGATGATATAGTAGAAGGTGGCACCGAGGGCGTAGATATCGCTCCAGGGGCCGAGCCCCTCGCTATAGGCAAATTGCTCTGCCGGGCTGAAGCCGGTGGATTCTACCACGGAGCCGGGGATGATGTTGCCGTTGGCCTCGCGGGCTGCGCCGAAGTCTATCAACTTGGGCAAGCCTTGGTTGTTGATGAGGATGTTGTCCGGTTTGATGTCGAGGTGCAGCACTTCGTGCTCATGCAGGTAATCCAGCGTATCAAGCAGGCGTACCAAGGTGGCATAGAGCCCGTCTTGCGGCATGTGTTTGCTGTGCGCTGCGTATTCGGATGCCATTTGCGCCAGGGAGGGCCCTTCCACAAACTCTGTTGTGTAGTAGGAGGTGTTGTGAGCCTCCAGCCAGGTGTAGACGCGCGGAATGTAGGGGTGGCGCAGGGTGGCGAGCACGCGGGCTTCTTTGCGGAAGTTGTTGAGCGCCCACGTGTGGGTGTCTTCGCGCTCGGGGTCGCGCAGTTGCAGGTCCAGCTTGTAGGTGGTGCGCTCGCACAGCATATCGGGAAAATGTTCTTTGATGACGAGTTTGCGCTGCAGCAAATCATCCCACGCCAGATAGGTGACTCCGAATCCGCCGGCCCCCAAGGGCTTGATGATGCGGTAGCGATTCAAGACATGCCCGGCCGGCAGCTCGCGTGGGGCGATGTCGCATAGGAACTCTGCATCGTCAAAGAGGGGGGACTCATCTGCCTCCGGTGCCGCTGCAGATGAGCGCACGGCATTCAAGATGCCCGACATGAAGGAGGGCACCTCTCGCTCAGCGGGCACGGGCGGTGGCGGCACCGGGATTTTGGGCACGCCGGGGGGCACCACGGGGGGAGCGGGGATAGCCGGGGCTCGGGGGGGGATGGGGCAATCTGGCATGGCTGGGGGGATTACTGGGGGTAAATGCCGAGTGTTTGGCATACTCCGTAGTAGCACCGTGCGTAGTCCAACTTGCCGTTGGGCAGGGTGGGGATGGAGGATACGGCTATGATTTTTTCCGGGGCCCAGAAGGAAGGGTAGTGGGCATTGGTGAGGGCGTAGCGCACGGTGAGCGCATCGTGCGCGTTGACCACCTTGTGCAGGGTGGAGAGCATGATGAGGCGCTCCCCGTTCGGCCCGGGCACCCCCACAATGGCCAAGGGGCGGCGCGCATCTGCCGGATTGGTTTTGAGCACGGTGCGCAGGGCTTCTTCCACCATCACGTGGGAGACCATCTTGCCGTCCACCTTGGAGAATCGCTCGCGGCGCCCGCAGATGGTCAGCATGCCATCTGCATCCAGCATGCCCACATCATCCGTGCGGAACCACTTGCCGCGCATGCACTTGGCGGCATCAGGTTTGTTGGCCAAATAGCCGGAGGTGACGGCGGGGCCTTGCAACCACACGCAGCCAAGGGAAGAGGGCGGCAGCAGCACATCATCTCGCGTGGTATCGGTGATGCGTACGGCAATACCCGGCAGGGGCGCTCCCACGGATCCGGCTTTGCCGGCGGGGATGGTGTGCGGGGTGCCCGGGGCCGCCGGGGGCGGGGGCAGGCAGAGTGCCACGGGACCGGCGGTTTCGCTCAGGCTGTAGGCCTCCAGCAAGTTGAGGTTGAACTCTGTCTTGGCGCGGCGCAGCAGTTCGGCGGGCAGCTTTTCCTCGCTCACCAGCATGTAGCGGGTGGAGGAGAATGTGGCGGGTGCGGCATGTTGCAGCAGGTGTTGCACCTGCGCCGGGGTGAAGCATGCCATGGCCACGCCGTAGTTGTGTGCCAGTTGGCAGATGCGTTTGGTGGCGTTGGGGTCTGGGTAGGTCACCATGTCGCACCCGCAGATGAGGGGCAGCAGGAGCCCGGCCACCAGGCCGATGGGCGTGAAGAGCGGCGCGGTGCAGAGGATGCGCTCGCGGGGCGCGAATTGCAACCTGCTTTGCAATTGCAGCACCCCGGCCATAAGCATGCTGTTGGAGTGTGCCACCCCTTTGGCCACACAGCCGATGCTGTTGGAGAAGAGCACCCCGGCATCTTCGGTGGCGCTGTTTTCCGGTATATCCAGCCACTTGGCAATACGCTCGGGGGAGAGCACTTGCATGAGCGCGCGCATGGCGCGCAGGCGGTTTGCGCTCAGGGTGTTGAGCTCGCGGTCGATGTAGAGCAAATCGCGCTGGCGCGGCCAGGCAAATTGCTGTTGCTTGAGGATGAAGCGCTGCTCTGTAATGAAGCGGGAGATACCTGCGCGCTCGCGCTGGTTGCTGAAGGTGGCTGCATTGACCGTGTAATTGACGTTGACCGGCGTAACCCCCGCGAACAGGCAGGCTACGTTGGCGATGATGGACAACTTGCCCGGCGGCAGGATGATACCCATGCGGCTGGTGTTGGTGTGCTTGCGAATGCGGCGACTCAAAATGAGCGCCAACAGCAGCATTTTGCCATAGTTCATCAGGCTGTCATCCACCCCATCGATGATGAGTGAACCCTGGTGCTTCATCAGGCTGTACAGTAGGGTGCGTGCCAAGTTGGCCTTCTGCAGCAGCGGGTGCTGGGCAAATTGCGCTGCCGCCGCCTCTGTCCATGAGCTCATGATGCGTGCGCCCAGCGCCGCGCCGGCTTTGAGCAGTGGCATGAATTGCACGCGCAGGGTGTCGTAGGGGGCTGTGGTGGTGATGGCTGCGGAGACATCCTCGTTGTACATACCGGCATACACCGGCAGGGCCGGTAGCTCAGTGTCATCCAAGATAGTGAGGATTCCGGAGGGCACATCGCAGATGGTGCCGGGTTGCTGCCCGGGGCGCCCGGAGAGCAGCACCACATGCATGCGGTGTTCCAAGGCTTGGCGTATGTGCTCGGCTATTTGTTCCTTGCTCATGCGAGCCACGTCGCACAGCATGCCGCGGGTGCCGGGTCTGTTCAGGTAATTCATCACCTCCGCTTCCGGCCGGTGGCTGGCTTCTACCAACCAGCAAATGCCTGCACTGCCAAGCGTTTGTTCCAGAGCTTGCACCACGTTCAAATCAGTGCGGTTAGGAACCATCATGACCGGGTGCCCCGGCACGTTCCCTTGACCTTCTGTGATGATGTTGCTCATACGCTTGCGCGCTGATTGTACCACACACACCACCCAATGAAAAGTAAGATTTGCATTTGCAGGGTGTCTTTTGCCCCAAAGTCTACTAGAATCAATCATTTATCTTGTATGAGAATGCGCATCAAAATCCGCTCAATGATTGTAAATTTGCTTGACTCGCACGCCCTGCAGGGGGTAGACTGCCGGTATGAAAAAACACTTGTACCGCAAAGGCTTGATACTGACCGCATGTTTGCTGGTCGGTTGCGCCTGCCCGGCTTCATTCCGCGAGGTGCCCGCCCCGCAGGTGAAGCAGGTGGCAGATGTAGCGGGCCTTTCGGATTGCCAGGTGCGCCACTACGGCGCTACTCTCTTGGCACAGGCAGATTCTGCCGCTATGGTACAGGCGCTTGTGCAGGCCGGGGCCAATGTGCACGGGCAGCAGATTATCAATGGTAAAGAGTACCCCGGTAGCCCGCTTTTGCACACCTCTAAGCCGGAGGTGCTGCGCGCGCTGCTGCGCTGTGGTGCAGACCCCAACGCCGCCGGTGGTGTGCAGCGCTATACCCCGCTGTGCGATGCTGTGCGTAAGGGCAAGGCCGAGAAGGTGCAAATGCTGCTCAACGCCGGGGCGCATGCCTCGCTGGCGGATAGCAAGGGCGAAAGCCCGCTGTATACCGCTGCTATGCGGGCAGATACAGCCATGTGCCGGAGCCTGCTTGGCGCCGGGGCTGCGGTGGATATCGGCCTGCAGGCAGATGGCACCACCCCGTTGATGGCGCTGCTGCGCGCAGCGCACACCGGCAAGCTCCCGCAGGCAGAGGCAGAGGCTACCGCCATGCAGCTCCTGAGTGCAGGAGCTGCGGTGGATACCGTGGATGCGGAGGGCAACACCCTGTTGCACTATGCCACCCCCGGTTTGGTGCAGAGGCTGCTGGCAGCCGGGCTGAGCCCCCATGCCACCAACCAATTGGGGCGCACACCGCTTTTTTACAGCGTTGACCGCAGCGTGGTGGATGCTTTGCTCGCTGCAGGGGCAGATATTCAGGCGCAGGATGGAGAGGGCAACTCCGCCTTCGATGTGGTGCCCTCTCCTCAGGTGAAATCATATTTATTGTTCCGCGGTTGTCGCAGCGGTAAGCCACTTTAAGACGATGTTGTGCATGCCTACAGCTCGGTGCTTTGTGTGCCGCGCACTCCTGCCGCTGGCATGTTGCCTGCTGCTGGGGGCATGCCAGACCGTGCGCACCGTGTACGATGAGAATGGCCAAGAGGTGAAGGAGGATGACTCGGGGGGCGAAAAAGACCTCATGAGCCACTTTGAATCACAGTTCAACGCCTCCTTCTCCGAGTCTCGCAACAAGGATGGTGTGCCCCAAGCCACCTCTACCAAGCGCAGCCGCTTCCAAAACGATATTGATGCTGCCCGCCGAGGCGATAAAGAATATATCACCGGCGCTTTCGGCGGCGTGGAGCGCCAGGATTCCCTCCGCTCTATTACCTTCTCCGGGGCAGACCAGGATTTCTCCGGCCGCAAAACATACGATGGGCTCAAAACGAGCTCCATCTCCCGCGATTTGCGCCCCGATTTCATGAATGATAGCCATGGCATCTCCCATTCCGATGCGTATATGGACCACAGCTCCCGCTCGGCCATGGAGGGGGCGCAGGCCGATGCCTCCGGGCGGGTGTATGCCACAGATGCCAGTGAATTTCAAACCTCCCGCCAATCCGGCTACATTGAGGGACGCCGCAACCGCACCCCCGAGCCCCGCATCATGGATTACCGCGATTATTACCGCAAGACCATCGAGGAGACCCGCACGATGCTTGGCCGCGATAATTAGAAACTTGCAAGCCGGGCTTGGATGGTGTATGCTGCGTGGTGTCAACCACTCATCCTTTCAATTCTTATGCAACTCAATGAACAAGTACTCGAGCAAAAGGGGCTGAAGCTTTATCCCGCACCGCAGCCTGTGGGTTCCTATGTACAGTGCATCCGCACAGGTAACTATCTGCACCTTTCCGGTGGTATCTCCGTGAATGGTGAGGAGGCCTACTACGGCAAGCTTGGCAAGGATGTGAGCATCGAGGAAGGTCAGCGTGCCGCCGCCGCAGCCATCATGAATCGCCTGGCCGTCATCCAAGGTGCATTGGGCGGTTTTGCCGCGTTGCGCAAGATTGTGGCGGTGAATGGCTTTGTGAACTGCACCCCGGATTTCACCGACCAGGCCAAGGTGCTCAACGGTGCTTCTGACCTGCTGGTAGAGCTCTTTGGCCCGGAGGCCGCGCACTCTCGCTCTGCCGTGGGCGTGGTGAGTCTGCCCTTGGGCGTGGCGGTGGAAATCAACATGATTGTGGAGATTGACCCCGACGCCGTTGAGGCCTAACCACATCTTTTCCTCGTAGAACCATGGTAATCGTACTGGGCGTATGCGGCTCCATTGCGGCTTATAAGGCGGCAGATGTGGCAAGCCGGCTCGTGAAGCTGGGCCATGAGGTACACTGCGTGTGTACCCCCACCGCTTTGCAATTTGTGACCCCGCTCACCCTCATGACCCTCTCCCGAAACCCGGTGGTGAGCAGTTTTGAGGAGGAAACGGGCAGCTGGGTGCCGGTGCACATCGACCTCGCTCAGCGGGCTGATGTGCTTGCCATTGTGCCGGCCAGTGCCAATACCATGGCTTGCATGGCACAGGGCTTTGCTCCCAATGCGCTCACCAGCCTTTATCTGGCTTATCGCGGGCCTGTACTCCTTTTCCCCGCCATGAATGGTGCCATGTGGGAGCACCCCGCCACCCAAGCTAATGCCGCCACGCTGGCGGCGCGCCCGCAGCACCGCATCATTGGCCCCGCAGAGGAAGGCATGCTGGCCTGCGGCACCACCGGCAAAGGTCGCTTGGTAGATGTGGAGTGTATTGTGCGAGAAATCACTGCTCCGGCGCAATGATGCGCCGCGCGGGTAGCTCGTGTGGAGAAAAAACAGGGGGGATGCACGGCAGGTGCGTCCCCTTTATTGTTCTTGGGGTGGCTTGCACAGCTCCATCAGCTCTTGGGGCAGGGGGGCTTGGCCGGCAGCGGCGGCGCATTGCTCCAGTTGTTGCACTGTGCGCGCGCCGATGAGCACACTTGTAATCTCCTGCCTGTTGAGCAGCCAGCGCAGCGCCAGTTGCGTGAGGGAGAGCCCTGCCTCATCCGCTATGGCCTGTAGCCTGGCTACTTGGGCGGCCTGGGTGGCTACTTGCTCGGCGTTGAGGAAAGGAGAGGTCGTATCTGCTGCGCGGGAGGCGGCCGGTATGGCGCCATCGCGATATTTCCCGGTGAGCATACCCTGAGCCAGGGGGGAGAAGACGATGCAGCCCGTATGCTGCTCTTTTACGGCAGGAAGTTGGCCGCTTTCGCTGGCACGATCCAGCAGGTTGTAGCGAAATTGGTGCAGCAGGCAGGGAACCCCCGCCTCCCGTAGCATGGTACAGGCACGGGTGAAGAGATGCGGCGGGTATTTGGATAGCCCGGCATACAGCGCCCTGCCGCTTTGCACGGCGGTGATGAGCGCCCCCACCGTTTCTTCCAGCGGGGTGTCGGGATCCGGGCGGTGAGAGTAAAATACATCCACGTAGTCCAGCTTCATGCGGCGCAAGGATTGGTCCAAACTGGCCAGCATGTGCTTGCGCGAGCCCCAGTCGCCATACGGCCCCTCCCACATGAGGTGCCCCGCCTTGGTGGAGATGAACATCTCATCCCGGTGCGTGGCAAAATCCTGCTGCAAGAGCTCCCCAAAGCAGCTCTCTGCAGCACCGGGAGGCGGGCCGTAGTTGTTGGCCAAATCAAAATGGCAAATCCCCAGCTCCAGCGCGCGCCCTATCATGGCGCGGCACTCCTCCCGCCGGGCTTGTTGCCCAAAATTGTGCCACAGACCCAGCGAAACCTCCGGCAGCTGCACTCCGCTGCGCCCACATCTACGGTATTTCATGCTCACTACGGGGGTTATTTGCGGCGGCGGCGTGCAGCAAGTGCGGCCAAGGCCAGCAAGCTGAGTGTAGCTGTGGTGGGCTCTGGCACAAGCGTCAGGCTCACGGTGCCCACGTTGCTGTAGCCCATGTCGAAGACCTGCAGCTGGTTGTCCACGTTGAATCGCACCTCGGTGGTGGTGTCGGGGGAGATGGTGTTGCCGTCCAAGGTGAGTTCATCCACGCTGGCGAAGATATCGATGGATTCACCCTTGTACATGAGGGCCAGCAATTCTTCCGAAAGGTCGATGGTCATGCCGCTGGTGAGGCTCACGGTGCTGCCCATGGTGAGGCAGTCTTCTAAGCGCAGGGTGGAGTCGGCTCCCAGCACGATGTTGGCATTGAGCGTGGCGCCCTTGCCCGCCGTCAGCGTGGTGAGGGTGAGGGTCGTCTCATTGTTCGTCTCAACGGCGAGGTTCTCCGCAGCTTTGAAGGCACCGAAAGTGGTGTTGGCATCCAGGGTCAGGCTTTCCAAGGTGGCCGTATCGCCCATGATGATGCTGGTATCGGAGCCACCAGCCATGATTTCTTCTACGTTGATGCTGGCTTGGATAGCTGTTTGCACATTGCTGAGCACCAGCTTCTTGGCGGTGATGGTGTTGCTGTACTTATCAAAGCCTGTGCTCGAATCAGAGGCTTCGATGTCGCGCAGGGTGACGGTATCAGCCTCGATGTTGCCGCCGATGGAAGCCTTGTTGCCAATCACGGTCACGTTGGTGCTAGCATCTGCGGTACGCGTGGCAGCACCCTTGGTGATATCGCCGCCGATGATACCATCGGTAATCACCACTTCCACATTGCCGATGGTACCGGCGCTGCCGCCTGCGATGATGCTGCCTGTCACTTCACCACCGTTGATGATGATGTCGGCCTTGCCCACAACGGCGTTATCTATGGCTTGCACGCCAGCTTTGTCAGTATTGCCATCATCATTGTTGGAGCCGCCGTATATGTTGCCAGCAATCGTGCCGGAGTTCAGGGCAATGAGCACGGAATCGATGCTACCAGCGCCGTGCACGGAGCCGCCCACTACGTTGTTGCCCAGCGTGCCGCCATTGATGAAGACGTTGAACTCATCGGCCTTGCCACCGCCGTAGGAACCCGCAAGGGCTGCCTTGACACCTTCATACAAGCCAGAAGCGCCGATGATGGAGTTTTCGGCAATATCCAGCACCAGCTTGCCGGCATCAGCGCTGCTGTCCTTGTTTATCGCGCCGAAGATGGTGGCGTTGATGTTGCCGGTGAATTGTACGTTGACGTCGTCGCTGAACTCGGTATTGACCATGCCGACCCAAGCTGTTGTCTGGGTGGTGTCGGCATTGTCAGAGGTGAGGGTGCCCGTGTAGGTGGTCTTGGTCGTTCCGCTGGTGACCAGAACTTGGCCATTGGTGGCATTGGTAGAGGCAGCCCCTGTGTAGTCCACGCCACTGTTGACCTGCAGTTCGGTGTTACCGGCGGTTTGGGTGGTGGTGTAGGCGTGCTCCGTGCTGGTCATCAGCGTGGTGGTGGGAGCGTAGGCGGTGTTGGCCCAGGTGAGGCCCGTCACGCTGCCTGTGGCACCATGGGCGGAGATGGTGATGCCGTTGAGTGCGCTGCCAGTGGTGCTGGATGCCAGCCCCTGGCCAATCAGCATATCACCCAACCACACATAGTAGCCGGAAAGCACGTTGTCGCTTTCGTTGCCATTGTGCCATGCGATGCGCAGGTTATCGCCCATGGCGGAGGTGTCTTGGCAGAAGAGCACTTCGCTGCCCCACATGATGTAGCCTTCGCTCAGGTTGAGGGTGCCGCTGTTGGCGCCATCGCCAATGGTGATGCTCATGCTGGATGAAGCACCGAGCCAACCGTTGGCCGCGCCATCGCCAAAGGCGGCGGAGAAGTCCACGGTGTAGCCACCATCCTCGGTGAAGATGTATTCTGCCACGGTGGTGGTGCTGCCAGCGGCCACGGTGCCGTCTGTGCCCACGGTGGCGCTGTTCCATGCAGAGGGAGCGCTGTGCTTGTCCGAGCGCTCTAGCCCGGCGGTGCGACCACCGATGCCCATGCCACGCGCAAGATTGCCGGCCATGATGATGGAGCCTTGGTCATTGGGGTGCAGACCATCGCTGCCGGGGTTGTTCCAGAAAGCGTTGTGGCTATCAAAGGAGATAGAGCTTGTCAGGTCTACCATGCCGCGTGTTACATCCACATACACCACATTCTTACCGGTGTTTGCCGAGTAGGTGCTCACCCACTCTTTCAGGTTGCGGTTGAATTCCTGTGCGCCGTAGTGGTAGCTTTCGGTATTGCTGTTGGCGTGGTCGCCCCAAGGGGTGATGGAGAGCATGTAGAAGGTGTCGCCATCGTTGTACACGTCATCCACAATGGTGCCCATGGTGCCGGTGTTGTTCGCATCTGCCGTCCACACATATTTGCCATCCGTATACTCTACGCTGCCGCCCAGCATCTTGGCCATCTTGTTGCAGTAGTCCGTAGTGCTGCTTCCTCCATCGGAGAGCATGTCGTTGGTACCCATCATGCAAATCCAAGTGTTGCTGTCGTAGTTCTCACCCGTGGAGGCGGTGGAGTGTCCACCGTAGTTCACGCCGCTGCTGTAGGGGGTGCCATTGACGGTTGTGGAGGTGCTACCGGAAATGATATTGTGTGTGCGGCCGGAGGCCTGTGCCAAGTGTACATTGGCAAACGTGGCACCACCGTAGTTGCTGCCGGCATCTTCCGTGTGGCCGGGGCTAGAATAGTATCCTTCTCGCGGTCCGGCGATTTCGTTTTCAATGCCGTTGTCTACCAGTGTTTTGAAAAGCTGCCAGCGGTAGGATTGATCGTTCACACCGTGGGTGATGGAATCGCCTAGGAAAGTGACTCGGCCTATCGTGGTGCCATCTGTGCGGCTGCTCACAAAGGGCTCCGAGTAATCCACCGGGGGTACGTAGGTGTCTGTGTTGAGCGTGGATGCTGTGTTCAGCGTTACGGCGGTTACATAGTTCAGGTTCACATGGTAGCCGCTGGTGGCGGTGTTTGAGGAGGATTTAAGCCCGCCTGCCGTGTACAGAGATACCGTTCCCCCGGAGCTATTGGTGGTAGAGACGGTTACGCCGTTGGTGGAATGGCTGGTAATGGTGAGCGTCAGGCTGCCGTTGGTGGCGTACTGCGCAAGCGTGTCGTAGCTGATGTTGTTGGTGTCCTTGTTCCAAGCCGCGTCGTTCCAGTAGCCGGAGATGAATGGGGTGCGCGAACCGGTACCCACGCTCATATCTGCATTGTCTGCCATGCCGTAATCGTACTCCATGTCCCACAGCAGCATGTAGCCCCCGGTTTTGTAGTCGTTGGAGTTCACGTAGCTCACCAGTGAATCCAAACTGATGGTGAGATCCACGCTCGTGGTAGAGCCGGATTCTACCGCAAAATATCCCTTGCCATCGTATATGACGTTGTTCTCCTCATCGCACCAAGAGTTTGTCAAATCTGTGTAGGTAGCAGCTTGCGTGACGTGTGCGCAACAGGCCAAGATACTTGCCAGAAAAAGGGTCTTTTTCATAGATGGATGTGGGGGGGGACGAGGGATGATAATTCCTCATGTTAGGTAGGGATATGCTTGCATGGTAGCAAAACAGGGCACGAAAGCAAGCCAAAAAATGCCGATTTTTTCAAAAAGGAAAAACAGCTTGGACTGTCTTGAGACTTGACGGAAAGAGGTGAGATATGTTAGGATGCGACTAATTCCTACTGATTAGCCATGAAAAGAGTGTTTTATATACTGGCAGCGCTGGGGCTCGTTGGGCAGGGGGCGTATGCAACTCCTGTGTACAGAGATTTATCAACAGCGTGGTGCGATGAACCAAATAGGGTTATTTATGATGGTCATGGGTATTTTGCAGTGCAATCGCCCGCCGACACCGAGTTGGAGCTGAGCATCAATTTGGATTCGTTGCACAGCTACATCAACTCCAATGACTACAAGAGTGGTAGCCGCTTGATTCTCTGGGATGCGGATGTTGCGGATTACGGCATAGCAGACAACGCAGACACGGGGCGTGCCACAGGGGAGCGCAAGCCATACCTGACAGGTTTTTGGGCGGGGAATGTGTGGAAGCCCGCCGTGCAGGTTTCCTACGATACTTTGCGGCAATATGCCGCAGCGGATGGCACGGTGCGGGTGCGGGTGGTAGGCAGCAGCCGGGAGGGTGTCACGATGACGGCGACCGACCGCTCGGGGGCAACGCATGTGCTGTACTCCGCCCCGGCACTCAAGAGCGCTCGCAATACAGCGGTGCAGGGCTACCACGTGAATGTGAACTACGTGACGGCGGTGCGTCTGCACACCGCATCGACCTTGGATACCTCATCCTACGAGCCGCCGAAGGATTACACGCAGCCCTTTATCAGTGAGCGGGCAGAGGCGGGGGAGAGTTTGCGGCGCGTCATGTTCATGGGAGATTCCATCACCCACGGGGTGAATGATCAAACTTGGCGCTGGCAGCTGTTCAAGACACTGGTGGATAACGGAATAGAGGCCGAGATAGTGGGGCCGCGCAGTGGCTACACCCCCGGCTACACCCGCCTGAGCACCCCGGATGCCGGGGAGAGCTACGGCGGCGTGCCCTTTCCGAATGTGCATTTGGCGCAGTCTTCCGGGCGCACACACAATATCATCTCCGGCTCCAATGCCGGCATGACCGGCGTGAACTACGGTGGGCATTCCACGCGCAGCGCGGCAGGTTCATACAACTGCGACACGTGGTGCAGCCTGATGGGTACGAATGATTTGTTGTCCGACCCCGGCTATACCGAGGCAGATTTCACCGCGAAGATGCAGCGCATGCTTGGCGGGCGGGTTGTATGCGAACATGGCACATACCGTTGGATTCCCGGGGATGATTGGGGCAACCTGGGGCGCATGGTGGCAGATGTGATGCGCGATAAGGAGGATGTGTATTATGTGATGGCTGTGCCGTGCTGGGGCCGCCACCACAACAACAACCAGCCGGAGCGCCACCTGGCAGTGCAGCAATACAACGGCCTGTTGCAGCAATGGGTGGCGGCGTATGGTGCCAAGTACGCCAAGCAACTTCGCTTTGTAGATACCAACGCCGGCATGGTGGATCCCGCGCACCCTGTCCCCTTCAGCTGGCCGGATTCCATGTCCAACCGTCCGGGGCGGGATGGTTTGCACCCCAATGCTCAGGGTTCCCTCATCATGGCCGGTAATGTGGCGCGTGCCATGGGCCTTGCCGGTCGCACCGCAGGGTTGCCCCGCGCGGCTGCCGGAGCCGGCTGGGATGCCGCCGCCGTGGGTGTGGTGAGCCCGCAGCAAGCCTCTCCCTGCGCCGCCGGAGCATTTACTGAGCAGGGAGGCTATAGTGTAGAGTGCCTCGCCACCTTCGGAGATGGTGCCCAAGGGGGCTGGCAGCAAGCAGACAAGGCGCTTTGCATCACCCTGGGGCATGGGGAAGAAGGAGGGCAGCTGCGCGTGAGCGAGGGCAGCATCCTGTGGGGCAACACAGCCCTGTACTGCGGGGACCAATCTGCGCAAACGCAGCTGCTGCGCATCGTGTGGCACCCCGGGCATGCGGCGCACAACGTGCAGCGGGGCTACTATGTGTGGCTGGGGGATATGCTCATCGGCCAGGGATTGCAGCCACTGCCCGGTGTGGCGCTCAACGGCATTCACGTGGAATCCCAAGGGGGTATGGGCCGCATGGAGCAACTGCGCTGGGTCAACCGAGCCTATGCTCCCGCTTCTGCCGGCAAGAGTGCGCCAAAGCATGCCTACACGGTGCCGCTCGGAGAGTAATGCCGCTTACCGCAGCGGCTTCAGGCGCATGCCGGTGTAGGTGTTGATGGTGATACGGCCAATGGGGCCGTAGAGCGGGTGGGCGGCGCAGTCAAAGATGAGCATGCCCGCCTCCTCCCGCACCGGGATGCGGTGCAGGTGCCGGCGGCGGTCGTCGGAATCCGTCATGTAGATGGCGCGGATGCAGGGGGTGCCGTCTTCCTTGGTGTGGCAGTCAATCCCCCATACGTTGAGGGAGTGGGTGTAGCGCCGACCATCCGGGCGGTAGTAGTAGACCCCGATCCAGAAGGCATCACCGCTGCGCAATCCGCTGTGCAGGGCGTGGGTGAGACTGCGGGCAGTCACGGTGTCGCTGCGGCCGCAGGAGAGCAGGCGGGCGGCTACATCTCCCCCGCGAACCAACTCATGTTGCCGGTAGTAGCCCCCCGCTTCGGGCGCGATGATGCGGGCGCTGCTCTCCGGCTGCAGAGGGGTGTATTCTCCGCTGAACCACCAGCGGATAGCCTGGTCGGGGTCGCTCCCTTCATTGCTGAATGATTGGCGGAACACCTGCCAGATATCCTTCCCCATGGGCGTGCCCGGCGGTACTTCTGTGCGGTGCTGTTCCTGCCACCAAGCAATGAGATTGCTGGCTGCTATCCCCCAGCAAAAGCCGCTGTCGGCGGGGCCGGTCTTATCGATATCGTTCCAGCCGCTTTCGCGTGTCACCCCGGCGGCCCACAGTGTCTCATCGGCGTGGCCTTGCCCCACCATCACCATCGCTCCCAGGAATATCAACCGTATGACTTGTTTTGAGTTCATGCCCACCATTGTCTGTTAAGCGATTCTGTTTATTCTTTCTTTGACATCAAAGTGTACTTCAAGAAATTGCATACAAATTCTTAAAACATACTTTAATGTTGTACAGCGAGTCTTGATTATCAATAGGTATCCGTATGCAAAAGATAGCAGAAGGTGGCTGCGGGGATGCGAATAATGGGCTTGGCCTGCGGCAGGATGGTGTCTGTACCATAGTCCCCCGGCTGCCGAGTGATGAGGAAGGCGGCTTTCGTTTCAGGTGCAGCAGAGAGGGCGGCTATGGCATCGTGGCGCGTGATGGAGGAGTCGTTCTTATACTTTACCTCGCAGAGCAGATTTCCCCCGGCGGGGTGCGCAAGGGCAAAATCCACCTCAGGTTTATCGCGGCCGGGTAGGCGGAGATAGCCTAAGCGGTAGCGCGAGGCGTAGGCATACAGGAGGTGCTTGTAGACAATACTCTCTACCATGCAGCCCAATTCGGAATCGCAGACCATGCGGGGGTCTGTCATGAGCGTGGCGTGGCGCAGGGATACATCCGCCACGTAGATTTTTTCCTGCGCGGAGAGCCCTTTCTTGCCGCTCTTGTTGATATTGGGGCAGGTGTAAATGAGGTTGGCATCCCGCAGATACTCAATGTAGCGTTGGAGCGTAGGCAGAGAGACACCCCCCAGTGCACTGCACATGGCGGCCATGTTGATGATGGAGCCGGAGTGCAGACAGAGGTAGAGGAATATCTTTTCCAGCTGAAGTGTGTTGCGCACATCGAAGAGGGAGGGAACATCCCGCTTGAGCACTTTGTCCACCACATCTTCTCGGAGCACCATTTGAGCCTGCGCTGTGGAGCTGACTCGCAGCAACTCCGGGAAGCCTCCCTGTGCCATGTAATGATTCCAGTGTGCTTGCATATCACCGGCAGACTGCATTAACTCGCGGAAGTCACCCTTCTGCATGCCGGCTAGCTCTTCCAAACTGAATTGTTGGTTGCTGCACGCAGGATGAATCTGCAAAATATCGCAATACTCGCGGAAGGTAAGCGTGGGCATGCGCAAGACTCTCCATCGGCCCACCCCGCTGTCCGATGCGCCTTTTTCAATGCTGGGGCTGGCGGACCCCGTGGCGACCACTCTCAGACCCGGTCGCGTGTCGTACAGGGTCTTGAGCCACAAACTCCAATCTTCGGCGTATTGTATCTCATCCAGGAACATGTACTTTTGCTCATCGGGCGCTATGTATTGGTCATAGGCCTCGATGACCCGCCTAAACCCCAGCAGCTTGAGCATGGGGTTATCAAAGGAGAGGTACAAAATATGTTGGGGGGGCACACCTTCTGTCAGCAGGCGCTCGATGACCTGCTTCATGATGGTTGTTTTTCCCACTCGCCTGGCTCCCGTGAGGATGACAAAACGCCTTATCTCGCGGTGATTCAGCGTTTGCAGTGTCTCATTGTATGCGCGTCTGTAGACCTGCGGCACCTCTTCCACGTGTCCGCCGTTGTTCCACCAGGGATTGTACTGGGTCAGTAGTTGGTGTATTTGTATGTTTTCCAGCATGTGTTGTCTCCTTGCGCGCTTTCAAGGTGAATTATAGTGCTGATTATCAAAATGTCAAGTAAACATTAAAATATACTTTGAGAAATTGCATGCAAATTCTTAAAACATACTTTAATATGCTGATGCAAGTATTGAATCTCAACGAGTCGAGATGTTTTTTGGGGCCGGGCCGGGTTTATTTGTTGTTCTTTTGGGCGGCAGCAGCAGCCTTATCAAAGAGCTCCTTGCGGTTGGCGCGGCGTTCGCGGGCAATTTGTTCTTCCGTGGCGCCCAGATTGCGGAGCACGTGGCTGGTCATGGCCAGTGCCACCTCGGCTTCGCCGGAGAATACGGCTGTGGCACCGGCGTTGATGAGCGTCTGCGCATTGCGGATGTAGTTGGTGTGGGCAATGACGCGGATATCAGGATTCAGGCTGTGGGCGGCGGCGGCAATGGCTGCCGAGGGGGCGGCCGAGGAGGTGATGGCGATGGCACGCGCCTTTTCGCAACCCGCCAAGCGCAGGATGGTGCGGTTGGCGGCATCGCCATGCAGCGCGCGAATTCCCGCCGCTTGGAGTCGGGTCACGGTGTCCACGTTCATCTCCAGCACCACCACATCCATATCAAAGCGGGTGAGCGTGCGCTCCAGCAGCTCGCCGCAGGGGCCATAGCCTACCATGATGATGCGGTGGCGGTCCTCCGTGGGCGGGAGTTCGGCGGCCAAGGTGGCGGGATTCAGGCCCATGCCGCGTTCCTCAAGGGCATTGATGGCGCGGGGAACAAAGCGATAAAGGGCTGCGTTGAGCGTGATAGAAATGATAGCCACACCGGTGATGACATTCACCGCCTCCATGGGCAGCAACTTGTAGGTGCCGGCCACCAAGGTAGCCAAAATGAAGGAGAACTCACCAATTTGGGAGAGAGAACCACCCACCAGCATGCTCAGGCGCATGGGTTTGCCCATGATGCGCACCATCAGCATGGCAACCAGTGGCTTGCCCAGCGTACAGATGGCCAGCGTGGCCAAAGCCAGCGGCCAATGCTCCAGCAGCCCCATGGCATCGAACCCCATACCCACCGATACGAAAAACAGCACCGCAAAAGCATCTCGCATGGGCATGGCATCGCTGGCGGCGCGGCTGGCAAACTTGCTCTGCCCCACCACCATGCCGGATAAGAAAGCACCAAACTCCATGGAAGCATTGAATACCTTGGCCGACAATACCGCGATGCCCAAGGCGCATACCAGCACCGCCAGCGTGAACAGCTCATCCGAACAATGCCGCGATATGTAGGTGAGAATCTTGGAAATTACCTTGCGCCCCAAATAAGCCACGCAGATGACAAGCAGCGTCAGCTTGAGCGCCATCCACCCCAGCGCCGGTCCCAATTCTTGCCCGCCAAACAGCGCCGGCAGCAACACCAGCAAGATGATGGTGAACATATCCTCCACCACCAGCCAGCCCAGCGCCGTGTGCCCCGCCGGCGATTGCAAAATGCGGTTATCGCTCAGCACGCGCGTGAGCACCACCGTGCTGCTCACGCATACGCACAGGCCGAACATGAGACTATTTACCCACGCCACGTGGTCCCCCCCCAGGTAGTGAAAGGCCACCATGCCCAGCAGAGATACTGTAAGCATGCACACCAAGGCCCCGGGCACTGCCACCTTCTGCACCGCCAGCAAATCCTTGATGTGAAATTGCAAGCCCACGCCAAACAACAGTAATACCACGCCGATGTGCGAAAAATCCTCCACCACATGCGCATCCACCGGCTGCCCCCACCATGGCTGCGCCGCCAGCATGCCCGCTACCAAGTAGCCCACCAAGGGAGATAATTTCAACCGCTGCGCCAGCATCCCCAATGCCAAAGCCAGCACCATGCCTATGACTAAGGTAAATATCATCTTATCCGTATCATACTCCTGCTTTTTTGCCGATGTCAAGAGACAAATCCATTTTCGTAGGGCAAACACATGAGAATGATGCCACATTTGTGTGATTTCAAATGGAGCATTTATCGGAGTTAGCTGACTTGCGTCAGATGTAAAGCGAAGCGATAAGCACACTTTGGCCTCGCCCCGCCCCTTTTCTTGCGCGACAGCGCCCATTTTTTCAATGTGAAATTTGAAATATGAATTTTGAAATTGACATTCAGGTGCTTGCGTTCCTTTTGGGCGCTTTTTCTCCTCAGGCATTGCGGCGGGGGCGCTTCAAATGATTGACATCTCGTGCAAGGTGTGTTAGAAATAAGGTTGTATGGCCATATCACGAACACTCGCCGCAGTGACGGCAACGATCATGGGGGTTCTCTCGCTGGCTACCGCCGCCGATGAGCGCCCGAATATTCTCTTTATCATCTCGGATGACCACGGCACCAATGCCTTGGGTACATGCGAGAAAGACAGCCCGGTGCCTCTGCCCGGTTTCCGCCGTTTGGCGAATGAGGGCATGGTGTTCGACCGTGCCTACTGCGCCAACTCCCTGTGCGGCCCCTCGCGAGCCTGCATGCTGACGGGGCGCCACTCGCACAACAACGGCTTTTTGTACAACTATGGTGGCCCCGCCTTCAACGGCGACCAGCCTACCTACCCCAAGATGCTGCAAAAGGCCGGCTACCAAACGGGCATAGTCGGTAAATGGCATCTCATCTCCCGCCCCACCGGCTTCGATTCCTGGCAGGTATTCCCCAGCCAGGGTGATTACCTCAACTCCACCTTCCTCTCCGCCGGCCCCAACAACAGCACCCGTGGCAACCGCATGCGTGGGTATGTGACAGATGTGGTCACCAACATGGCTATCACCTGGATGGAAAGCCGCGACCGCAGCAAGCCCTTTGCCCTCGTGGTGGGCCACAAAGCCCCGCACCGCAACTGGTTGCCCGCCGTGCGCCACTTGGATATCATCAAGAAGCATGTGGCCAAGATGACTCCCCCCGCCACCCTGCACGATGACTGGAGCAACCGCCCCGAATTCCTGCAACACAACGGGCAAAGCGTGGGCTGGCATCTCTGCAACTGGAACGATGTGCACTTGGTGGCAGACCGCATCCCCTTTGATGTGATGAAGGAAATCATCCCCAAGTGGCAGCTGCGCAACAAAATCAAAAACGGCGATTTCAAAGACCAAATCCCCGCTGATTTTGACATTGAAAAGCATGAACCCAAGTTCGCCCCCAAGACGAATCTCGGTTGGAATATGGATTGGATTGAACCCGGTCTGCAGGGCGTTTACCGCAATCACTTCAACACCCGCACCGATGAATTCGTGGCCAATTTCCGCGCCGGTAAGTACAAGACCACGCAGGACATGACCGAGCAGCGCTGGCGCTGGTACATGGAAGACTACCTCGGCTGCATCCTCTCGTTGGATGAGTCTATCTCCTCCCTGCTGGAGTATTTGGACAATGCCGGTCTTTCGGAAAACACGCTCGTGATATACGTGGGCGACCAGAGCTTCTACCTGGGCGAGCACGGCCTCTATGATAAACGCTGGATTTTCGAGGAATCCATGCGCATGCCGCTCATCATGCGTTGGAAGGGCAAGATTCCTGCCGGCAAGCGCAGCCAAGCCATGGTGCAGAACATCGACTACGCACCCACGCTGCTTGAGCTCGCCAAGGCCGACACCCCGGAAAATACCCGCACCATGGAGGGTACATCCCTTGTGCCGCTGCTGGCCACCGGTGAGGCTCCCCAATTTGCCGACCGCCCGCTCTACTACGCTTTCTATGAGCAGCCCGGCGAACACAATGCCCCCCGCCACGATGGCATCCGCACCGCACGCTATACCTTTGCCCGCATTTGGACCCCGCTGCCCGATGAGCGCAAGACCGGCGTGCGCAAGCCTGAGAACGAATGGTTGCTCATCGACAACGAAAAGGACCCGCAGCAGCTGCGCAATGTCTCCCAAGACCCCGCCTATGCTCAGGTCATGCAGGAGCTCACCGCCAAGTATCATGCCGCCCGCGAGCAATACCGCGTGCCGGCTGATTGCCCCGGCTCCGGCCCCCGCATCCCCGATTTCCTCCCCTCTTGGGGCCCCGGAGAGGATGACCGCATCAAGAAATAAGCATCCCTTCGGATCAACTGCTATGCAAATCCCCGAGCGCGGCAACATGCTGCGCCCGGGGATTTTCCGTTACTCGGCCTTCCTACGTTTAGCCCATATAGGCTCCGTCTTTGGCTTCAAAAATGATGCTGGGTTCATGCACCTCGATACTGTGCCAAGCGCCCATAGGCACCTGCATGCCGTATCGCCCCTCTGCAGGGCACAAGAGCGTGCGGCATACCTCTTTGAACGTTGAGGTGCCCTCCGTCCCCATTTCTTCTTGGTAGATGATTTCCTCAAGCCGTCCGCTCAGGCAAATGACCGTTTCTGCCGAGTTCTCATGGCGATGAATGGGCACTTGCGTACCCGGCAGCAGAGCATTCATGATGCGCTGGGAGGTATCTTTTGCGCTGTTCCGTAAATCATAATTCTGCCGTAGACGCGGATTTTCCGCCGCTTGCTCCAGCAGCTTGTCATTGAAGCTTTTATCAAAGATGGTCGTCATAAGGCTTTATCGTGTTCAAGATGAATGCTCATGAGCAATTTCGCAGCCATTGACAATCTGCCACAAAATCATCCAACTGCGTCTTACTGTTCTTGTTTGTTTCTACGGAAATCAACGTATCTGCCGGGAATAGTTCGCGTTTCAAGCGCCCAATATCCAAATTGCCCGTTCCTAGGTGTGGGTGTGCATCGTAAATGGAATTCATATCCTGCACATCAGACAGGTGATACATGTGCGGCCCCAGCGCGTTGAGCTCTTGTAAATAACGATAGGGCTCTTTCTTTTGGTAATTGGCAGAGCAAATAGCATGCCCTACATCTAAACAAAAGCCGCAGCCTGTTTCGCGTGTTATTTTTTCTATGTCTTCAAGGGTCGCGCCGATACAGAAATCATGCACCCCGGGTTTTCCCTTCATGGGGGTTACATAGGGCTTGTTCTCGATGAGAGCCCGCTCTTCCCCTATCTCTCCCAGTTGCGCGATTGTTTCTTCCACTGTCCCGTTCATTCCGCCGTGAAAGATGATGTGGCGGGCATCAAGCGCATCGGCGTACTGTTTTACCTCGAGGTAGATGGCCAAGTTGCGCTCCCGCTTTTCTTTCAGCGATAAATTAAAATCGTGCGCGAAGTGTGGGTGGTGAATGATATAGGGGATGTTCAGTTGTTCCCACATGGGCAATGCGGCCAGGGTGTTCGGGACAACGTACAGTTCTATATAATCATACTGCCCCTCTGCGTACAGCCGATTCGCCTCTTTCAAATAGTAATCCGTGTTGACGGACCATAGTTTTAAGCCGATTTTGAGCATTGTGTTTGATTCACTCGAATTGAATGCCGCAATGATACCTTTTTAGGGGTGCCTATTCTACCCACTCGAGACTCATGGGGGTTCCAAATGATAAATCCTTTACCGCTTTTTTCCCCATGATAGCATCATAATGCCGCGGGTGTAAGCCGTTTACCGGACGAATGGAGCGCACGTTTTTCGGGGTGATGAGCTCTCCTTTTTTGATGTCCTGCACCACATAAAGTGAGCGGCCTCCTTGTCTGTTGGCCTCTCCGCTGGTGTAATCGATAGAGCCCATTGATTTCTCTGTCTCTCGTACCGCCTTTATCATGTCCGCAAACTCTTGTACATTTAGAGAGAAACCGCAATCCTCCCCACCAAGCGCCCTGTCAAGGGTTAGATGTTTTTCAATGACTTTTGCGCCCATGGCCACAGCTGTGATGGGTGGTATCAGGCTCATCGAATGATCTGAAAGCCCTATTTTGACCCCTTGCGGCTCAAAGCGCTCTATCATATCGCGAATGGTCAGCAAGTGCATGTCCTCTATTTTGGCCGGGTATGCAGAAGTGCATTTGAGAAGCGTTATATCATGATTCCCCACGGCGTGGCAGGCATCTATCGCCTCCTGAATCTCCTCCAAGGTAGAAATGCCGGTCGAGATAATCACGGGTTTTCCTGTAGCTGCGGCGTATTTAATGAGAGGATAGTCGATGGCTTCAAAACTGGCAATTTTGTACAGAGGTACTTGGATGCTTTCCAAAAAGTCAACCGCAGTGAAATCAAATGGTGTGGAAAAGAAATCAATCCCTACCTCATCAGCATATTTTTTCAATTCCCCCTGCCATTCCCATGGCGTATAGGCCTTTTGGTACAGTTCATAGAGAGTTTGGCCTTTCCATAAGCCGTCCTTGAGTTGAAACTCATCATTATCGCAGTTGATTGTGATGGTGTCTGCCGTATATGTTTGTACCTTCACTGCATCTGCTCCGATGCGGTGAGCCTCTCGAATGATTTGTTTTGCTAAATCTATCTGCCCACAGTGGTTGGCCGACATTTCAGCAATGATGTACGTTCTAGAATGATCTCCCGCCATAACAAACGTAAAGCATGATAGAAGATTCGGAATTTACATTGATGAAAAACAATAAAATAACATATTATTTTTCGTTTTCTTTCAGGTATTTTTTCAGACATACTGTTTCAAATGTGGAGAATTTTCTTCTATCCACACAATCAAACCATATATCTTCCTGTTCCTCAATGTGCTTTAAACCATTAAGAAAATCTTCTGTTAATTGTTCTTTCTTTACAACAACAACACCCGAATCATCGGCAATCATAATTGCCCCTTCAAATTCTTTTTTTCTTTGATTGTAATACTCCTCATCTATACCTGTATCAGTGTTAACACAGCCAATGGGGGTCCGCCCCCAACACCAAATTGGGTACTCTTCCTTGATTAAGGTGTGGACATCTCTCAAGTTTCCGGAAACGACCAAGCCTCTAGCCTGCTTATACAGGAGGGCGTATTTAGCCACCAATGAGCCGAAGATAGCGCGTTTCCCGCAATTCACTCCCTCCACATAAATGATGTGCTTCTTGGGCGCATTTTGCAAGAAATAATGAGTGTACCAGTTTGACTCATTGAAAGCGGGAGCATAATATACGCGCCCAACGGCTCTTGACTTTGGTACGATTGCAGAGAGTTTAATATCTACTTCACCTGTTTTTTTCAGAACATCTGCTACTTCTGTTGAAGATACTTTATTTTCTTCGATGTACTCTATAATTTCATCCGTTAAATCTTTCATAATAGATACCCTTTCAATATGTTAACCATTTTATTATATTTTTATATGCTATATTTTCTTTTTTAATTTGACTAATGTCTTTTGAAAAAAACTCGAATCGTTCTCTCAGGAATTTTAATTGAACTTCAGGATGGTCTGAACCAATACAAATGCGTTGGTCGAAGCTTTCGAATAAGAATCTTATATCCATATCCAATGAACTATTCACATACTTGCAGATGGTGAAAGACAAGTCGAACAAAACATTGGGATATATCTTAAGCATGTTAACCAATTCCAACAAATTGACCACACCACTGTGCAATAAAATAACCTTTTCCTCCGGTATTCCGTTCATCATCACAGACAATTCTTGCAAATTGTTGCGAACATTCAGTTCCCTGCTGGAAAAGTAGGTGCACAGCAAAGGCAAGAGCTCGAGTTCGTTGGCTTTTTTAATGATTGCCGGGATTCTTTCGTCGGTGAAATTCATCTTCGAAAAGCGAGGATGAATTTTGATTCCTCTGTAGCCTAATTGCTTGATATAATCCAGCTCAGCTACATCTTCACAATAAGCAATCGGAACGAGCTGCTCATATTTCTTTACCATATTAATGAAGTTCTTGTGCTCATAGGCACCGATGTTCTTCATTCCTACAGCAAAGGCCTTACAGTAATTATACTTTTTCAAGTCATCTACCAACAATTCTATATCGCAGTACGAATTGTACTTTGGATTGACCCATGTTTTGTCCAGTGTCGGATGGGTGATACAGTCGAATATTGAAACTTCATTCATTCTGTGCTCCTTTTTAAAAATTCGTTCTCGGCATTCGTGACACTCCGGATGGTAAGGACTTCTCGCGGCCCTGCCAAAATTTCATAGCCGTATCTATCAGTATCCTGCGTTAATTCTTTAAAAATCGTTCCGGCTACAAGTTTTGAACGATCGTGTGCGAAACTCCTTACATCAGGGGGTAAAAAATCTAAAAGTTTGAGAGAGCGACAAAGTTTTGTGCCGCCCGGTATGTCATAAAAGTAATACATGGCTGATTTGTCACTTTTACCTATGTAACCATCAGCGACACTCCCTCCGTTTTGTACTTTGATTAGCCCTTCAAGATAGCATTGTTCTGACACATAATCCACAAGGTGGCTTGCAATAAAGCCGCTCGAACGTGAACCTATCTCAATCGGAGAGATGGAACCATCACTATCCTTTACAATAAGTTCGAGATGACCAAACGTATTCTTGAGCCCCAAGGCTTTGTAACATTTGGCTCCGTACTCTGCAATGTTGAGCAAAAGCTCATCTGCAACGTCGGAAGGATTGTAGTGCAATTTTACGGCAACTTTGTTATTAGAAATGTTTTCCGTGTGATACTTTTTGGAAATGGCATACACGGAAACATGTCCCTCATTGTCGCCTAACATTTCTACTGTATATTCAGTGCCTTCTACAAACTCTTCTATATTGACCAAACCATTTTCGGTGTATTGTTGAGCATATTTAAACGCATCTTGAATAGCGGATGTTGGAGAAGATGGGTCTAATATTGTAATTCCGCGAGAGGCACAGGAATCAGCCGGTTTTATGATGATTTTCGTCTTTGCCGCTAAATGGGTAATTCTCGGCAAATCTAAGCTCTGCAATGAAAAGCTCTCACGATTAAGTAGGCCACACGATTTCCATGTCGCGTGCATTAAACTTTTGTTGTGAGCTTTTTCTATAGCATCGGCATTTGCGCAATACAAACCATATGCTTGGCAAATGGCTTGTTGTGCCATCCCTGCGTTGTCCATGGAAGTATACACAGCCGCGATGCTGTCAATCCCCTGGGATTTGAGCTTCTCTACTACCCCAATGTCTTTGGCATCCGTCACTAAGTGAATATCAGATGCTAAATCAATTTCTTCGCGATAGTCAACAACGATAACATTGTAGCCTAATGCTTTAAAATTGCTTACGACTCCTGCGTTCAGGGCATTACCACCCAATATGACAACGTTATTTTTGATCATTTTATTTTCTTAAAAGTTGGTATTTTATTTCAGCCATTTTCCAGTCTTCTTCGGTGTCGATGTCTTGGATGCAGCTTTCATCCATTTCATACATGAGGGCAGAAGCACTCTGCAATTGATCGACCTTGTAGAAGTAGAACATACCCACATCATGATACATGGGTTCCAAATCCTGCGAGCGGGAGGCTGCGTGTTCGGGCTCCCTGAATACAAGAAGCCCGTTCTCATTAACTCGGAAAGCCCGCTGAATAGGGAAGGAGAACCGCACGACCGGCGTGAGTCTATCTGCTCCCGAGAGGAAGAACTTTTCACCGGCTTGCTTCAGAATATCGCCCGTAAGGAAAGGAACACAGGGGTAGATGCAGCAGATGTTGTCAAAATGTTGGCCTCTTTTGCCGTATTCATCCAGCACTTCTACAAGCACATCATAGGTGGTGGCAAAGTCATTTGCTGTTGCCTCGGAGCGCATGAAGGGTACCTTGGCACCGTGTTGACGAGCAATCGCGGCAATTTCCTCATCATCCGTGGACACCATCACCTCATCAAAAATGCCGGAAGAGAGGGCGGCCTCAATAGCGTAAGCCAACATGGGCTTGCCCATGAAGTTTTTGATGTTTTTGCGGGGGATGCGTTTGGAGCCGCCACGGGCGGTGATGATTGCGATGGTGTTCATGGATGAAATGGGTTGGTATTACAGTTCTTTGAGACGGCGAATGATTTCCTGCACATCTTCGTCGGTCAGGGCAGGGTAGAGCGGCAAGGAAATGCACTTGGCATAGTAGGCCTCTGCCTTGGGGTAATCCCCCGCTTTGTACCCGTAGCGTGCATAGTAGGGCTGGGTATGCACGGGGATGTAGTGTACCTGAAGATTGAGGCCCTTTTCCTTGGCGCGGAAATAGAAACCGCGACGGTCTTCCACCAAGACAGGGTACAAGTGGAAGCAAGCGTTGGAGAAGTCTTTTTCCTCCAAGTGGGGGAGACCCAGCTGCTTGTTATAGCAATCCACGATTTCACGGCGACGCTGCTTGAAGAAGGGGAGCTTTTGCAGCTGGGTGATGCCGAGGGCGGCTTGGAGTTCTGTCATGCGGTAATTGTAACCCAGCTCGCGCATTTCGTATTCCCAAGTGGTGGTCATATCCCCATCCCTGTGCATGCCATGGCCGCGCAGAGCACAGAGGAGATCGTAGAGCTCCTTGCTATTGGTGGTCACAGCGCCACCTTCGCCGGTGGTGACGGTTTTGACGGGGTGGAAGGAGAACACCGTCATATCCGAATACTTGCAGGAGCCTACCTTGGTGTCCTTGTAATCAGAGCCGATGGCGTGGGCGGCATCCTCAATTACGATGAGGTTGTGCTCCTTGGCGATAGCAGCAATAGCTTCCATATCACAGCTCTGCCCGGCAAAATGCACCGGTATCAGCGCTTTCGTCTTATCCGTGATGCGCTTTTTAATTTCCTCTGGGTCAATGTTGGCCGTGGCTTCATCTATATCTGCAAAGATGGGGGTAGCCCCCGTGAAGCAGATACAGTTGGAAGAGGAGAGGAAGGTGATGGGCGAGGTAATGGCCTCATCCCCCGGCTGTAACCCCGCCGCCAAGGCTGCAATATGCAGCCCGGCTGTAGCATTGGCAACGGCTACGCAATACTTGGCACCTGTGTAGTCGCAGATAGCCTGCTCAAAGGCACGCACCTTGGGACCGCAGGTCAGGAAATCGCTTTCCAGTACACCTTGTACGGCTTGCATATCAGCCTCATCAATGAGCTGACGCCCGTATTGATACACTTTATTCTTCATCTAAGTCAGAGATAAGTTGTTTCATGTCTTCCACGGTCAACCACTCGGTGTTAGTACCGGAGTCGTAAGAGAAGCCCTCGGGCAGAGGTGTGCCGCCCAGGCCTTCTGCACGGTGCGGCCACCATCCGGCGGTAGGCTGCACAACGTAGTAGCCATCAAATTCCAGCGTGTTGCGGGCATCTTCCACAGAAATCATCTGCTCGTGAATCTTCTCACCCGGGCGGATACCCACCTCGTGTACTGCGATGCCGGGAGACACGGCCTCTGCCAGTTCAGGCATGCGCATGGAGGGTATCTTCTTCACATACAGCTCACCACCGCGCATCTTCTCAAAGGCATTGAGCACCATCCACACAGCACTTTCCAGCTTGAGCCAGAAGCGGGTCATGGTCATATCGGTGATGGGAAGGCTTGTGGCCCCTTCTGCCACAAGGCGCTTGAAGAAGGGGATAACAGAGCCGCGAGAACCGGCTACGTTGCCATATCGCACCACGGAGAAGGTCGTGCGCTTGGAGCCGCTGTATCCATTGGCTGCGATGAAGAGCTTATCGGAGCACAGCTTGGTGGCACCATACAGATTGACCGGGGAGCTGGCTTTATCCGTAGAAAGCGCCACCACTTTTTCCACATTATGAGCCAAACAGGCATCAATCACGTTTTGGCCCCCCAACACGTTGGTCTTAATAGCCTCGAAGGGGTTGTACTCGCAGGCAGGAACCTGCTTGAGCGCCGCGGCATGCACCACATAATCCACGTGCTCCATAGCCATGTTGAGGCGTTCCTTATCTCGCACGTCGCCAATGAAGAAACGCAGTTTCGAGGCATGTTCCTTGAATTCCGGCATGTTGGACATCAGGAATTGCTTGAATTCATCGCGGGAGTAGATGATGATTTTTTTGACGTCAGGATACTGAGCAAGAACGGTCTTGGTAAACTTTTTACCAAAGGAGCCGGTGCCACCTGTAATCAGAATAGTTTTGTTGTTGAACATAGTAGTATGTAAGTCGGGTTGGTTATTGGTATTTGGATTGATTGTATGTTGTTGTGTTTGTTGTTTTAGTGAAATAATCGGTGAAATTTCTTGTAGATGAAAGAAGGGATGGTGAACACCTTCTTGCCGATACGGAAGAAGGGACGAGGAAGGATGCCGCGCTTGACCAGCCAGCGCTTGCAGAGCGCAGAAACGGTGCTGTGCTCCAGCTCCTGCAGCACAATAGGGCGGGAAAGCGGGGCCCGGCGGGGTGGGTTGGCAAAGCCATCATTCCCCTTGGTCACATCTGCTTGGGAGATAGGTGCCAAATGTATCTGTTCTGCCACGGCTTGCAGCATCTCTCGCCCTTTATCCGTGCGGCAGATGATGGAGGATACCCCGAGGCGGTCCACTTCTGCCTCTTTGGCATGCCCCCAGAAGTCCCCAAGCGATAAATCGCCCGGGCGGGCATCCGTAGCGTGGTGGCAGTGGTAGCAGGCATCGTTGAGCGCCAATCCGGAGAGGTAGGCCCGCATGTAGGGGTGCGTGCGGCGGGGTTGGTAATCGGTGTGGCCGGATTGGTCGTGCAGCGCAAAGGCATAATCGCGCCAGCCGTAGTGTTTGTTGCGGAAGTCCAAGCGAGCCAGCGTGCTACCCTGCTCCGGCAGCTCCCGCAGCCAGGCATCAAACAACTTGCGGCTGGGCACACCGTAGCAAGCAATATCAACCGCATACAGCAAATCCTGCTTGTACCCAAAACGCACCCGTAGCGCGTTCACTTGGCATGCCACACCGATGAACAACACCGGCACGCCCGCCTTGAGCTTTTCTGCCACCTGCGCCAAACACCCGCTCACATCGGCTTGCAGGTACTTGCTACCCTGAATCAATGGCAAATCTGCCTCTTGGCTCACGCAGATGAACTTCGGTTGCTGCGTGCCTTCCATCGCCACCCCAAACACACATCCACCCCGCGCCAGCATCCACCGAGCCAGCAGCGGCACTACACCACCGCTGGAGCTCCCCATGCGCGTCTCTGCCTGCCGAGCCCAACCTTCGTGGTAGCTCACGGCTGCATCTTGCGGCTGTGGCGGGTTATCCAAACGCGCGCACATTTTCTCGCAGGCGCGGCAGCCGATGCACAGCTGCGGGTCCACCACGGGGCGCATAAAGCCCTGCTCATTCAACTGCATGCGAATGGCAGCATGCGTGCACACCGATTCGCACATGGCGCAACCGGTGCACTCATGCTGCCCGGCAGGCAGCTGTGGCAAGCCGGATGCAGCAGCAGGTGGTGTGGAATGAAGGCTCATTTTTTTGTAGGGGGGGTATCAGTCAACTCACCGTCTAGCATATATTGGTCGCGGAATAAGCCGCGCAGACCGCGCGGGTTGATGGAGATGATTTCCACATCGGGGTACAAATCATCTGCAAACTCTTTCACGCGCTCCCACGCCAAACGCATGCGCGTGTCACCAAGACTTTGAGCGACATCCGATTTTTCTGAGGAGAAGTAGCCGGAGCTATCGCTATCGCAGCCCACTAGGTAAATACGGCGGGGGTGCATCCACAGGGCAATCTGCATGGCACCTGTCACCACACTTTCCATTACCATGATGGGGGCATACTCGGGGTTGTGGGGTATCATGTCGGGGGTGCCGCAGCCTTGCATGGTGAAGTAAAAACGCTCCACCAATTCGCCGCTGTCAATGCGCGTGCGCATGCTGTTGTATGGCTCATACGAGTAGCCGTAGAACTTGGTGCACTGCCCGGCGCGGTAGTTGAGCAGGTCTTCATCCGGCACATGCTGCCAGCCCAGCGCCACATGATAATCCAAGGGGATACGGCTCTGATAGGTGCGGTTGACCCCCATGTGCACCGCCCCCGGCAGCGGTGTGTACTTGTCGAGCGTGGGACCTGCTGCGATAAACACGAGGTCTTTGCCCAACAGGCAGTTCTTGTACTTATGGAAAACAGCTGGATGTGCCGCTGCTGCGGGTATGTGGATATTCTTAATGTCGCGCAGCATTTTAATGACATCATCCAAGCCCTGCTTGCGCTTGCGATGATAGACTGCTTTGCCGAACAAATACAAGGTCTTGCCTTGGCGTTCTCGTTTCCATCCCCATTTCATATCAATATGTCTTATTTCAGGTTTTCTTCCAGATAAGTGCGGCCACGCTCGCGCAGTTGCGCCACGGCGGCGTGAATGCTCTCCCAGCGCTCGGGTGAGATGGGAGCCAATGCAAAGGCTGCTTCAGGCTCGACCATGCGGTCCCAGAGGCCCAGCTTGCCAAACAAGGTTTCAAAACGCGCCCCCCCGCGATGCACGTTGCCCAAGCACACAAAATCCTTGCGGAACAAGGTGGAAAACACGGAGCCGTGGAATGAATCGGTGATGACCAATGCAGCGCGGCTGAGCAAATCCATCCATTCTTCCACGGCGCGGAAGGGTGTTTTCCTGTCTTTTTTGCGGCGTTTTTCTGCCGGAATATCGAACATGATATCCACCGCCTTGAGCCCGGTGGCAGCCTCCGCGCGGTGGATGTAATCCCGCACTTCGGGGGTCATGTCCAGCACGTAGTAGGCGATGTAGTCTCCCTTCGGGCGCTCCGGCGGCAGTTCGCACATCCGGCAATAATCTTCTGCCGTGAGCAACAGCGTGGGGTCGGGCATGAAGACAGCCTCGCGGCCAAATGTGCGCTGGCAGAGCTCGCAGCCACTTTCCTCGCGCACGGATACGGCCTTGAAATCTGCCAGCAGGCGGCGGCAGGCTTCTGTGTCCTCGGCAGGGGCATCCCAGGTATCGTGCCCAAAGGATGGGGCATAGGTGATGCTTTTTTGGCGCACTTCGGGGGTGCAGAAGGTGAGGAAGCAATCGCGGATGGCGTTTTGGTAGGCGTAGCGCCACACCTGGTCGCTGCCCACGACCCAGGCCTCAGCCCCGGTGGCGG
>Ga0233362_1000007_pt1 | contig 64593 bp, 52 predicted proteins | sample ElkDunMinimDraft_22_FD_180674 | JGI IMG/M metagenome (GOLD analysis project Ga0233362, IMG submission 180674) | Fecal eukaryotic communites from dung pellets of Tule Elk in California, USA - Elk Dung C1 | ecosystem: Host-associated > Mammals > Digestive system > Large intestine > Fecal | place... | reverse complement strand
GCGCGGATGGCTTCGTTGAGCAACTTCGGATTTTTGTGTCCCATGACAGGTAAACCAATCCACACGACTTTGGCGCCTTGGGCTTTGGCGATGTCGATGACCTCTTGCATTTTTTGCCCGTAAGCATCGAACCAGCGCTGCCCGCCGGTGGGCACAAACTTATCCCCCTGCTTGATGTGTTGGCCATCGTTGCCCCCCATGAAGACGAAGATAAAATCCGGTTTTTGTTCGGGGATGGTCACGCGCAGGTGTTCAGGCCAGTCGAAGAAGTCCGGGCGGCTCAAGCCGGTGGAGTACTTGGCCGTGAGGATGAATTGCAAGCCCTTGCGGTGATTTAATGCGCTGTGGGTGCGCGGGCCCAAATCCATCATCAGGGAATCACCCAAGAGCATAATTTTGCAGCGGACGGGCGGCGCTTGCACGGGGAGGTCCTTTGCTTCATCTGCGACAGTGGATTCGACCTGCTTATCCGTGGTGGTTAGCTCTTTTACTTCCGGCTCGGTCTCCGATTGCGTCTCCGGCTCGGTTGCCGGGGCTGAATCCGGCTCGCTTACATCATTTACAAGCGGTGCAGGTGGCGGAGTGGGGCAGATGCTATCATCCATTGCGGGTGTATCCTGCGGTGCTACCGGTGGCCACGGAAGTGGTTCTGCCGTGGCGATGGTAATAGGCGCAGAATCGAGCAGGGGCTGCGGGGGCTCCTGATCCTCATGCCCCGGGCCGGGAAGCGGGTCTGTTTCGTCATCCGGGGGCAGTTCGGTGCTCGCCGCGGCGGGGAGCGGCTCCTGTTCCGGTGTTGGTTCCGGTTGGGGGGGCGGGGGCGGCTCTTCAGCGGGTGGCTCAGGTGTGTCCTGAGGGGGGGCTTTTTCGGCGGGCGTTTCTTCTTCTGCTTCTATCGCTTCTTCTTCCTGCTCTTCCGGGGCCTCTTTACCGGTGCCGAGAAGAATCCATTTTTCAAGCCAAGCACGCTGGGCGATGTTCAATTCGGTCAGGCCGGAATAATCTGCCGCAATGGTGAGCCATTGCGCCATTGTTTCCGCTCCGGGGAGGGTGCTGTCTACCAATTTATCTGCATAATTTTCCGCATTTTGCAGCACATAAATGCCGCCGGCCACGAGGGTGGCGAGGCATAATTTGGCGGCTTGCGGAAAGTGGGGGGGCATGGTCAGTGTTTATCAGAAGTTAAAGTAGATGAATGGCAGGGTGCCATCCGGCCCCATGTTCATGATAAGCCCACAAAGAAGGGCCACAATAATGGCTTGCATCACCCATGGCAAACGCGCCTGCAAGGCGGTAAACCACTTGTATAGAGCCGGGCCTATCCATTGAATAGCAATGCCGCATGCTATGGCAAGCACAAGCAGCAGGGTGAAGCCGTTGCCCTGTGCATCCAGCGCCAGCATACGGCCTATGACCTGCATGGCGTTTTCCCAACTTTCTGCGCGGAAGAAAATCCACAGCAGAGCAATGAAATGAATGGTAATCACCCAAGAAAGAAGCTTGCCGGATACACCAAGCCAACGCGGAATGCGGCTTTCACCCACCAGCGTCTTTTGCAGTTTCTTGAATCCGTGTACCACGGCCAGCCCCAATCCATGCAGAGCCCCCCAGATGAGGAATGTGAGCCCGCTGCCATGCCACATGCCTCCTATGAGCATGGTCATGAAGAGGTTGATATAGCGGTTGCCCTTGCGGCTGCCTCCCATGGGGATGTAGAGGTAGTCCCGCAGCCAAGTGGAGAGGGTGATGTGCCAGCGGTGCCAGAACTCTTGCAAATCCAGTGCCAAGTACGGTGCTTTGAAGTTTGGCGGCAAGCGGAAACCCATGAGCCGCCCCACGCCAATGGCCAAATCCGTGTAGCCCGAAAAGTCGCAGAAAATCTGGATGGTATATGCATATACGCCCACTAAAACGGCGACTGAGCTATAATCTTGCGGGGAGGTGAAGACCCCGTCCACTAAATGTTCGGAAAGATAGGATGCCAGCACCACCTTTTTGAAGAGGCCACTCACGATGTAGGCCATGCCTTCGGTGAAGTCTGAGCTATCGGCTGCGCGGTTCTGTTCCAGCTGCGGGAAAAAGTCATGTTCGCGCAGGATGGGGCCGGAAAGGACAGTGGGAAAGAAAGAAATATAGGCCAGCACATCCATGAAGCTACGCGGTGCAAGCTCTTTGTTGCGGTAGTGATCGATGCTGTACGAAAGCCCTTGGAAGGTATAGAAAGAAAGGCCGACCGGCAGCACGATATCGGCCAGGGAATCAGAGAAGAGGAAGGAAAAATCCCAGCCGGCCATGCCAGCCGTGGATATGATGCTGAGTATCAGGAACTCATAGTATTTGAAGTAGACCAGAATCAGGATGTGGAGTGCTACGTTGCCGCATATAAGCCACTTTCTCTTCTTATCTGCCAGTTTAGGTAAAAGTGCTGCGGTGCCCCAGTTCATGGCGGCTATGCCTATAAGCAGAGAAAGATAGGCCGGACCGGCACTGCCGTAAAATACGAGCCCCGCTACCGCCAGAAACCATTTGTATATACCGTTGTATCGCCGCACGCCCCAGCCCAAACAAAGGACCGGTAAGAAAAAAAGCACAAAGCTAACGGTGACGAAATTCATGAGTGTGTGCGGGCGCGCAGATTATAGGGAAGAGACATTATCTTGTCAATAGATAAGTGCTGTTTTGTAATACCGGGATGCTAAGCGCTCACAATCAAAGCCTCCTCCGTGTGGAACGAAGGAGGCTTTGCCGGAAACAATTAAGATGAGCGAAGTATCAAGCTCGCGCTGCTTTTGCAGCGCGGCGAGCGCGTACGCCCTCTGCCAAGGTATCAAGAATGCTCAACGTGCCATCCCAATCCACGCAGGCATCAGTGATGCTGACACCGTATTGCAGAGGTTGCACGCATTTTTGGTTGCCGGAGTTGATGTTGCTTTCAATCATCACGGCACCGATGTTGTCTTCTCCTGCGGCAAGCTGGGCTGCAATGTTGGCGGCCACGTTTGCTTGCTCCTGCCATTTTTTGTGGCTGTTGCCATGGGAGCAGTCAATCATGATGCGGTTGCTGATATTGGCTTTTTGCTGCACTTCCCATACTTGTTGCACATGCTCGCTGCTGTAGTTGGTACCTTGTGTGGAACCGCGCAGAATGACATGGCAGCTATCGTTGCCGGAGGTGGAGACAATAGCAGATACGCCTTGCTTGGTGACAGACAGGAAGCAGTGCGGATGGGCTGAGGAGACGATACCATCCACCGCTATTTGGACGCACCCCGTGGTGCCGTTTTTGAAGCCAATGGGCATACTGAGACCACTGGCTAATTCGCGGTGCACTTGGCTTTCGGTGGTGCGCGCGCCGATAGCCCCCCATACAATCAAATCGCTGATGTACTGTGGGGTAATCACGTCCAAGAACTCCGTGGCGGCAGGTACACCCATTTCCGAAAGGCGGAGTAGGAGTCCTCGCGCGATGCGCAGGCCGCTGTTGATGTTGTAGGATTCATCCATGAAGGGGTCGTTGATGAGCCCCTTCCAGCCCACAGTGGTACGCGGTTTTTCGAAATATACACGCATGATGAGCAGGAGCTCCTTCTCATATTTTTCGCGTATGGTTGCCAGTCTGCCGGCATAATCTATGGCCGCTACCGTGTCGTGGATGGAGCAGGGCCCCACCATCACCGCTAAGCGGTCATCTTCCTTCTTGAGAATGCGCCGTACTGCTTCGCGGGTGTCATACACCATCTTGGAAGCTTCTGCGCTCGCAGGAAAATCCTGCATGAGAATAGCCGGAGATATCAGCGGACGTATGTCCGTGATGCGTACGTCATCTGTGATGAATGAATTCATTTATTTGCTAACTTTTTTCCAAGAGTATACGTTGTCCAAGATGGCATCGGCTGCTTCTTCGGCCGCGATTTCAGCTTCTTCCTTGCTGGCTGCTTTCTCTTTCTTACCGACCTTGCCATTCGGGGCAACGCCAAGACCATCCGGCCCCAAGCCGTATACGATGCAGGGCTTGTTGCGCAGACGCTTCTTGCGGGAGGCAAAGGGATCAAGGCAGCCATCTTCCTCTTCGCAAAGGACGACATAGTAGGGGTTGCCCCAGGGGTCATACAGACCAAGTTCGCCATTGTTGGGGTTGGTGTAGAGACCATCTACCGGTTCTTCTACTTCCGTGGATTTCAGGTAGAATTCCTTGAGGGAGTTGACGCGGTTGTCTTCATCCTCCTCGTTGTTGGTGAGAATCTTGAGCATGTCTGCATCTTCACCATCTGCTGTTTTGAGGAAGATTTGGTCATTCTTGTCAGGCTTCACAGCATCTACAACGTAGGGGAGCATGCCATTGTTATCGGTACGGAAACGGGTGACTGCTTCCACAATGTCGGCACACGTTTTGGCCGAGGAGGTGCGCTTGGCATCATCCATGAATGACATATAGGCAGGATATGCAATACTGGCCAAGGTGGCCAAGATGGCAATCACAACGATGAGTTCGATGAGGGTGAAACCCTTGCTGCGGTGAGAGATATAGGAGGTGTCCATACGCCCATATACTATCATGTTGCACCCGTGTAGAGCAAGCAGAAATGCTGCATCATGCCTTGTTTTTCCCTTTTCTTTGTCTGTTTCGGAAGAGGATTCCGTGTTTTGGGGAAAAGACATAGGCTAGCAGGAAGAGAGAGCCCATCATCACGATGATGGTGGCCCCCAAGTGCCAGCCCAATGGGTAGGAGAGGAAAAAGGCCAAGATGGAGCCCAGCCCCCCAATGAGACCGCCACCCCAAAATAGAGCTGCCGCTTTGTCTGTGAGCAGGTACATGGTGGCAGCCGGAGCTACCAGCAAGCCAAGGGTGAGAAATGCCCCTACTGCTTGGAGAGAAGAGACCAAAACTAAGATGATAAGGGTGAAAATACCATAGCTGAAAGCTCGGGTTGGGATACCCATGGTTGCAGCAGCGCGGGGGTCGAAAAGGTAGATGAGCAACGGGCGGTGCAGGGCTGTGATGGAAAGGATAGCAATAGCGCTCACAGCATAGGAAATCCACAAATCAGCATTGCCCATGCTCATGATATTGCCAAAGAGCCAATCATCCACCTTTTGTTGCAATCCTAAGCGAATGAGGATAATGTAACCGATAGCAAAGGCTGTGGCATGGAGGATGGAGAGCGCTACATCGTGGTCGATACGCGAGGTGCGAGAGAGAAAGAGCGAACCCAGCCCAACGAGCAAGCCGGCGATAATGGCACCGGCCAGGATGCTCAGCTGCACCAAGCCAAACAGGAGAATCGCCAAAGCTATCCCTGGCAACAGAGCGCAGGAAATCGTGCCGATTTGCAGGGAAGATTTGCGCAGCACGACCAGCGCGCTTACAAAGCCGTTGGAAAAGCCAATGACCCCGCAGGCCCACAAGCTGCGCTGGGCAATGGGTTCTGCTAAAAATTGGAGAAACTCATTCATGCTTGTGTGTTGATTGGGGGGCGGAAGCCGAATGCGCGTTGCACATTTTCGGGGGTGAGCACATCTGCCGTGGTGCCGAAGGCGATGGGGGTTTTATTGAGTAGGAGTGTTTGGTCAAACAATTCGGCTGCGTTATCCAAGTTGTGATGCGAGGCGATGATGAGGCGGCCCTCTGCTGCCAGTTGGCGTAGCTGAATGCCAAGGGATTGCATGCCCGGCACATCGAGGCCGGTGAAGGGTTCATCCAGCAGCAAAATGTGGGCTTCTTGGGCAAGAGCCCGCGCTAAGAATGCACGTTGTTGCTGGCCACCGGAAAGCTCACCGATGCGGCGGTGCTGCAGCTCGGTGAGGCGGAGTGTTTCCAATGCTTTGTTGACGATGTGCTCATCGTGGTCGGAAGGTTGTCGCCATAAGCCCAAGGTGGGGTAGCGGCCCATTTCCACCAAGTGGCGTACGGTAATAGGGAATTGCCAATCCACAGCGGAGCGCTGCGGCACAAAGGCTATTTCATGGCGGGTTTGCAGCAAATCTTGCCCGTTCCACAGCATGCTGCCGCTTCGTGCCCGAATCAGCCCGGCCATGGCATGAATGAGGGTGGATTTACCCGCTCCATTGGGGCCCATAAGCGCCAGCGTATGTCCGCAATGGGTGGCAAATGAAACATCGCGCAGGGCTTCTACATGCCTGTAACTCACGCAAAGCGCTGTCACGGCGAGGGTATGCCCACCGTGGTGGTGCACGCCGCCGCCCCAGCAGATGTGGTTATGTTCGCTTACCATGAAAGGGTGAAGATGCTGTGCAGCAAGCTACCGTTGCTGCCGGTCCATTGTGTTTCGCTGCGGGCAGGTTTTCCTTGGGGTTCCATCGTGAGGGTGACAGCGTTCTCAGGGGCATTCTCCGGCCAATGTATTTCAACCTCTATGTCTGCCACCTGAGTGTTGGCCGGCAGGTTGATAAAGCACTCGTGGGGAGAGGGGGCAGCCGGAGCTATTTCTGCGATGATTTCATCTTCAAGCCGCAGTGTGCCGGAAAGCGGTGTACCCGTGTATCGCAGACTCAGAAAGGTGCGCAGGGGCTTGCTCTGCTGCTGAGGGTGCACTTGCGGGGCTGCTTCGTTGGCGCGCGGCATGGTGAGGCTCACCAGCGGTATTCCGGCTATGAGTACCCCTGCTAGGGTCAGGAGAAAACGGGTGAGCGGAGTCATGCCTTATTTTGCTTGCTCGGTATTTTTTTTCTTGGCCGGGGCCAGCCCCGAGGCGATGATGCCGGTGTTGAAGAGGAATATCTTTTCGTAGGTATCCATGCGGGGGTAGATACCATCCATGACCAAGGGGCGTGATTTGATGCCCAATTCGCGGGCGATGTTATCCAATGCCTTGGGGGAGGAGTTCACCTCCGTGAAGATGCACTTGACTTGTTTTTCGCGCAAGGTGGCAATCAACTGAGCCAGTGAGGCGGTGTCGCCTTCACTTTCTTTGGCAATACCGTGCACCGGCACCGGGGTGAAGTTGAAATCGCGGCAGAAGTGGCACATGGCAGCATGCGCTGTCACGAGGACACGCTGTTCTTGTGGGATGCGGCGCATAATCATCTTGCCCATGCGCATCATGCGGTCCATATTGTCGGCGTACTTCTTTTGGTTTGCTTCGAAGGTGGTTTTGTTGGCCGGGTCTGCCTCGCAGAGAGCAAGCATGAGAGTGCGCGAGGCTCGCTTCATGTTTTCCGGGCTGTTCCACCAGTGGGGGTCGGGGCGGCTGCCGTCCGGTACCATGACATCGGGGATATCCGCACCCAATTCCAGAATGCGGGTTTTTGCGCTGAGAGAATCTTTCAAGTCCCCCAAGTATGGTTCGATTCCTTTGCCGCAGGCCAATAATAATTTGGCGCCAATCGCGGCGGATACTTCAGCGCTGGTGGGGCTAAAGTTGTGCAAATCTCCATTTTCCGGGAATAAGTTGACCACCTTTATCTTGTCGCCTCCCAAGGAGGTGGCCATCTCGCTGAGCAGTGGGTGCAAACTCGCCACTTTTGCGGGCGCTGCTTGGGCTACCATGCCCAGCACAAACATAAAACACAGGGTAAGCAGGGTTCTCATGCGCGCATTGTACGCACATGACGCGTGCGAGTCAATCCCCCATCAAGACAGTACGCCCCGCTGCCCGATAAAAAAATACCGCGCCCGGAGGACGCGGTTGAAATGGTATGTGTTGCGGCGCTACTTACTTGGCGTTGTGCTGGCGCAGGAGGGCTGCAGTATCTGCGTGGCGCTCTTCGAGGGCTTTGCTCAGGGCTGTTTCGCCCTCATCATCGCTGGCATTTACATCTGCTCCGGCCTGAATGAGGCGCAGGACAACTTCGTTGTGCCCTTCATCTGCGGCATCCATCAGCGCGGTGTTGCCGTCTTCATCCTTCGCATTAACATTGGCTCCTGCTTTGATGAGCGTATCCACCGCCTGTAGGTTGCCACGCTCTGCGGCTCGCATCAGCGGGGTTTCTCCATCGTCATCTGCCATGTTGACATTGTGCCCGCTTGCTATGAGCTTTTGCAAATCTGCTTCACCGCGTGCTGCGGCCGCTACGATGGTTTTGCATGCTCTCTCCGCGGCATCGTCATCTGCCAAAGCTGCCGGGGTGTATGCCCATGCTGTCAGCAGGGCGATTGCTATCATGGTGCTTCTCTTCATGGTCGTTGGGTCCTTTCTACGGCGGCGGTGTTTTTTGCTTTCGCTTGCCGCCTCCGACCCCCTTATATCACCTTTCTCGCCTCCTGACAAGTTTAATTTCTACAAAATTAGTATGTATTTAATGTTAGATGCTTTTCCTCAAGGGCGCAGGGAGAATGTGCAAGGCTTCTCTGTACTTGGCAACCGTACGCCGCGCCACCACAATACCATCTTCCGCAAGGGCAGCCGCGATGTCTGCATCAGAGAGGGGAGAAGCAGGGTTTTCCGCGGCAATAAATTGGCGAATGCGGGATTGGACCGCCTCAGCGGAGTTTCCCGTTTGACCTTCCGCAGAAGAGAGTGCGGCAGAGAAGAAGCGGCGCAGTTCGAACACACCGAAATCGCAGCGCAGGAATTTGCCGTTGACAGCTCTTGAGATCGTGGAAACATGCAGCCCGGTATCAGAGGCAATATCTTCCATGCGCAGGGGCTTCATGGCGCGCAATCCGTGAAAAAAGAAGTCTCGCTGGCGAGCCACAATCGCATTGGCCACGGTCAAAATAGTCTTTTGTCGCTGGTCGATGGCGCGGATGAGGTCTCGCCCCTCGCGGAAGCAGCGGGAGAGGTATTGGCGCAGTTCGGGTTTATCGGCATGTTCGGCCATCATGTTGCGGTAGTCCGCAGAGAGCGCCAAGCGGGGAATCCCTTCGCCGGTGAGGCTAAGCTCCAATTGCTCGCCGCAGCGGGTGACAACGAGGTCGGGGGTGATGATATGTTGCTCAGCCTTGGCAAAGGCGCTACCGGGGTCTGGGTTGAGCCGGGCAATACGGCGCGCTGCGAGTTGTACCAGCTGCAGGTCTGTGCCGATTTTGCGAGCGGCAACATCGTAGCGGTGGTGCACCAAATCCGGCCAACACTCTTGCAGTAGGCGCATGGCTAGGGTGCCGGTTTCGCCGGCGCGGTGCAATTGGATGATGAGACTCTCTTGCAGGTCGATGGCACCCACCCCAGCGGGATCCAATTCCTGCACGAGCTTGAGAGCTTTGCGTAAAAGAGCAGGGGGGAGGTGGTGTTCCTCCGCCACCGACTCGGGGGCCAAGGTAAAGCGGCCGTGCTCATCCAGATGGCCTATGAGCAAGAGGCAGGTTTTTTCCAATTCTCGGGAAAGGCCACTCGTACGAATCTGTTGTTCCAAATAGCTTTGCAGCGTTTCGTCTTCAGTAAGAGAATCGATGAATGCAGAATGGCGGCGCGTGGCTTCGAAATCCGCTGTTTGGGAGGAATCTGATTCCTGATTATCCGGCGGTGGCAATTCTTCCAGTGCCGGGTTTGTTGCCACGGCTTGGTGTACCTGCTGCGCCAGCTCCATATTTGCGGCTTGGAGGGTGCGCATGAAAAGCTGCATCGTGGCGCTGGCCACCATGTTTTGTTTCATGCTCTGTTCCATGCCGGGGGAACTCATGCGGCAACTCTTACCAGATTCACCCTCATTTTGCAAGTGTATTTACGGTAGCTGCATGTGAAGCCACGGGTGGATAGACGGATTTTGTGCGCTCAAAATCCTCCCGAAGTGGCTTCTGATGATGCTGTATCAGCAAGCTTGCCGGGGGAAAAACTGCGCCACCAGCGGTTCTTGCACGGCAAAGAGCGCAGCACGGTCTTCCGGTTCGTAGTCCAGATAACCATGTAGGTGCGTGAGCCCGTGCACCATGTAGCGGAAGAGTTCTTCTTCCCGGCTCAGCCCATGTTCTTGGGCATAGCGCTCAGCTGTGTCGCAGCTTACGATGATTTCGCCGTAGGGGAAGGTGATGGCATCCGTAGGGGTGGGGTCATTCAAAAACTCTCCGTGAATGCGGGCAATTGTTGCATCATCCACCACGGAGATTTCCACCATATCCAGCGTGGTGAGCACATGGTCCGGCCCGGGCGGGTTTTGCAGAAGCTCGGGCAGCAGTTGATGCAAGGCAGTGCGGTATGTCTCCAACATGCTTTCTGTCACCCATGAACTCTCGGTGTTGAGGTAGATGTCAATTTGCGGATTCATCTTGCTGCAATGCTTGTTGTTCGCGCTGTTGTTGCTTACGGAGCTTGGCAGCCGCGCGAGCTTCGCGGAAGAAGCTTTGAAATTGCTCCAGACATTGTTGCCCCAGTACGCCGCCTATGGTTTCGCACTTGTGGTTGAGCGGTGGGTTGGAATCCAACAGATTAATCCACCCGCCACAGGCACCCCCCTTGGCATCCGGTATGCCATATACCACACGGCTGGGGCGGCAGTGTACCATGGCCCCGGCACACATGGGGCAGGGTTCTTTGGTCACATACACAGTACAACCCTCAAGTCGCCAATCTCCCACGGCAGCTTCTGCCGCTGTGAGCGCCAGCATTTCTGCATGCGCCGTTGCGTCCTTGAGGGTTTCTACTTGGTTCCACCCGCGGGCGATGACCCGGCTATCTTTGACAATGACACACCCGCAGGGGACTTCGCCGACCGCGCGGGCCTTTTCGGCCTCGCGCATGGCCAGCAACATAAATTGTTCGTCCTCAGACAAACCGAAATTCATTTAGCGAATGGTAACGCGGGGGTCCGTGTCCAGAATCTCCTGCAGCTCAGGCCAGCCTTCTTCCGTCTGGTTCTGGAACATGTGCAGGTACAGAGAAACGGCACCGGCGGGGTAGTTCTCGAACAGAGAGTCAACGGCCGCCTTGAGCGTTTCGGGGTCGAGAGATTCGGGCAGCACATCCACAACGCCGTGGCCATTGTGTGCAATGCCCAGCTTTTCAATGAAGCTGATGAGCATCCCCTCGTGTTTGCGGATAAGCCACACCTGCAACAAGTGGTCACCGATGGTTTCTGCCGGTTTCCAAGCAAGCATCTTCTTGAGCCATGCGTATTGCTCTTCCAAGGGCTTCTGCTGCATGAACTGCGGGCGCAGCTTCTTGAGGGCGCTCAGCTCGCGCAGGGCTGCACGGTACACGCCGCGCTCTTGGTTGCGCATCCAATCAAGGAAATTGTTGACGGTCTCGTCATCCGACTTCTGGAAAATGGTATATGACTTCATGTTACAGTAACTAAGTGGCGTGCGGGCAGTAAATCATATTCTTTGCCAAGATGCAAGAAATAAGTAACGGAATGACGAAGTATCCCCGAGCTGCCGACAAAAGAAGAAAATTGCGCAAAAAAAAGGGGGAATTCACAACATTGTCGAGATTTCGGGGGTGTCAAAATCCTGTTTTAGCTTGACTTACGCTTCATGTTGGCGTATCCTCTTCGCGCATGGCTACGGACATCAAGTTCAAGAGAAACTTTTCCATTATTGCTCATATTGACCACGGCAAGACCACCCTGTCGGATCGTCTGCTGGAGTACACCAATACCATTGGCGAGCGTGAGAAGCAAGATCAGCTCCTCGATGCCATGGACTTAGAGCGCGAAAAGGGTATCACCATTAAATCGCATCCGGTAACGATGCGCTACAAAGCCAAGGATGGCAATATATACGATTTGAACTTGCTGGATACACCCGGCCACGTGGACTTTTCCTACGAGGTGTCGCGTTCGCTGGCCGCATGCGATGGTGCTGTGCTCATTGTGGATGCTGCACAGGGGGTAGAGGCCCAGACCTTGGCCAACATGCACTTGGCTTTGGATCAGCAGTTGGAAATCATCCCCGTAGTCAATAAGATAGACTTACCCAGCGCCAATCTGCCCAAGGTTTACAAGCAACTGGAAGATGTTATCTGCATCCCGCACGAGGAAGCCATCCTCTGCTCCGCCAAGGCCGGTATAGGCATAGAAGAGGTGCTGGAGGCCATAGTGCAGCGAGTGCCCGCTCCGCAGCAGCCGGAAGACGATTTGCTACGCGCATTGGTGTTTGACTCTGTGTATGATGCATACCGCGGGGTGGTGTCCTACGTGCGCGTGGTGAGCGGTTCCGTTTCCCGCGGCATGAAGGTGAAACTCTTCGCCTCCGACGAAACGTATGAAGTGAAAGAAGTGGGTATCTTCACCCCCAAGATGCAGGCTACCGATAAGCTGGAAACAGGTGATGTTGGCTACATTATCGCCAACATGAAGAGTGCTGCAGATGTGAAGATTGGTGATACTTACACCAACATGCAGAATCCTTGTCCTGAGCCGTTGCCCGGTTTCAAGGAGATTCGCCCCATGGTTTTCTCCGGCATTTACCCGGTGGATTCCTCGGACTACGAAGCGCTGAAGGCCGCCATGGCCAAGCTGCAAATTAACGATGCCGCTTTCACGTACATGGGCGAGAGCTCCGTGGCGCTGGGGTTTGGGTTCCGCTGCGGTTTCCTTGGGCTCTTGCACATGGAGATTATTCAAGAGCGTTTGCGCCGCGAGTTCAACATGGATGTTATCTCCACCTATCCTTCCGTGATATATGAGGTCACCAAGACCGATGGCACCGAAATGCTGGTGGATAACCCCAGCATCTTGCCCGACCCGCAGGAAATACAGGAGATACGCGAACCCATCGTGAAGGTGTTTGTCATGATCCCTGCGGATTACATAGGCGATATCATGCGCATCGTGATGGAGAAGCGCGGCGAAGTGGTGCACACGGAAACGATTGATGATACCCGAGTGATGCTCACCTGCCGCATCCCCATGGCCGAAATCCTAGTTGATTTTAATGATAAGCTCAAATCCACCACGCGCGGCTATGGCTCCATGGATTATGAGTACGATGGCTACCAAGCCGCCAAGCTGGTGAAGATGGATATGATGATTGCCGGTGAGCCGGTGGATGCTTTCTCCATGATAGTACACCGCGAACGCGCCGAATCTCAGGGGCGCGAGATTGCTCTCAAGCTCAAGGATGTGATACCAAGACAGCTCTTCACCGTGGCAATTCAGGCCTGCATTGGCGGCAAAATCATTGCTCGCGAAAGCATCTCTGCCATGCGCAAGAACGTGACGGCCAAGTGCTACGGTGGCGACGTGACACGTAAGCGCAAATTGCTCGAAAAGCAGAAGGAAGGTAAGAAGCGCATGAAATCCATCGGCCGCGTGAATATCCCGCAAGAGGCCTTCATCAATGTGCTCAAGACCGGCGATTGATGCGCCCCCCTTGGATGCGAGCTATAGCCAGCCATGAATAAGACCGGATTGGTGCTGGAAGGCGGAGCCATGCGTGGCATGTTCACCGCCGGTATACTGGATGTATTCATGGAGGAGGAGATTCGCGTGGATGGCACCATTGGGGTGTCGGCCGGGGCGGCCTTTGGGGTCAATTACAAATCCGGGCAGATAGGCCGTGCTATTCGCTACAATGCCCGCTTTTGCAACGACCCTCGTTACAGTGGGTGGCGTTGTCTGCTGCGAGATGGCAACATCTTCAGCCGCGATTTCGCTTACGAAGAAGTGCCCCTCAAACACGACCCGTTTGATTTTGCTGCCTATAGCGCCAATCCCATGCCCTTTTATCTGGTCTGTACAGATGTTGAGACCGGGCAGCCGATATACCACCAATACATGGGGTGGGAGGACCACGGATTTGAGTGGATTCGCGCATCGGCCTCCATGCCATTGGTCTCACAATTTGTGGAGATAGACGGGCTCAAGTTGCTGGATGGCGGCATCACCGATTCGATTCCGCTGCGCTATTTCGAGAGCTTGGGCTACAAGCGCAATGTGGTTATCCTCACCCAGCCACCGATGTACGAAAAAAAGGAAAATGGTTTGCTTTTCCTCGTGCGGCTCCTGTATCGAAAGTACCCCCACTTAGTTCGCGCAATGGAGCAACGCCATATCGTATACAACGAAACGCTGCGTTACATCGAGGCCAAAGAACGGGCAGGGGAGATTCTGGTGCTCCGCCCCGAAGCTCCACTCCCCGTCGGGCGTGTGGAAAAAAATCCCGCCAATTTGTACCGGGCCTATGAAATTGGCAAAAAGTCAGCCCGCGCCAAGTTGGAGCTCGTGCGGGCATTTATCGCGCGCCCCGCAGCGCAGTAAGCGAGCGGGGCTCTTTGGGGGAAGATTATTGCTCTGCCGGGGCAAAAACGGGGGCCGGCAGTTCTTCCGGTTCCTTGTTTCCGCCCACTAAATCACCAATATCCATGAGGGTGACAAAGACGAAGAATCCCAGCAGTAGCATGATGAAACCCATGAAAATTGTATTCAAAACACTGCTGTTGATGGGCTTGCGGCGAATCATTTCGATGCATCCAAGCACAACGTGGCCACCATCCACAACGGGCAGAGGCAGCATGTTGAGAACCGCCAAGTTGACGTTGAGTACCACGGCAAACCACAGAACCAAACGCCACCCCATGCCGTTTTCTGCTTCCATCATCTTGTAAATGTAGCTGCCGATGCCCACGGGGCCGGAAAGATGCTGCACTCCAATGTTGCTACCGGGGGCGCATACCTTTTCCAATGTATCGCCCATCCATTTGAGACTCTGGTTTACTTGCGCCTGCGGAGAAGGATGCTCCAGCTTCAACTCCCCAAGAGCGTTAGCCCAATTGAGCCCCAAAATGGGGGCTGCGCCCTCTTTGCCCTGCCAGTTGGCCGGCAGCGCCGGGGTGATGCTCACTTCACTTCGCGTGCCATCTGCAGATTCTACGGTGAGCGTCATGGCTTTTCCTGCTGCGGAGGCCTCTGTGATAGCGTATGGCGTATAAATGGGGGTGCCGTTGAGCGCCACCACCTTTTGTCCGGGCTGCAAGCCGCATTGGGCGGCCGGGGAACCTGCAATCAGCCCACCGATGATAGCGGGTGCGGCGGGCATAATGCCCACTTTGCGCATGGCGCTTCGCTGCCAAAGAGAGGTCTCCGGCACGGTGAATCCGCTTTGGATGGTGAGCTGCTGCTTGGTGCCGTCTGCTGCGGTGCGCACGATATCGAATGCGATTTTTTCGTGCTCGCTCATGGCTACAAGCTCCGTCACGCCTTCCATGTTGCCCATCCACTTGTTGACGGCTTGGCCGTCAATAGCCACAATCTTATCCCCGGGGAGCAGCCCGGCTTGTGCTGCGGGCGCATCCGGCATGACGTAGCCGATGGTCGTGTCGATATTGGCGGTGGAAGGCTTGCCTACACCCCACACGATGACGGCAAAAACATAGGCCAAAAGCAGCGAGAAAAATGGACCTGCTGCGGCAATGATAACCTTGTCCAGAGCCTTGAGCGGCTTGAGCCCTTCCGGTACATCAGCCGAGCCCTCAATGCCTTCCATGTCTTCCAGCTGCGGCAGAGAAACGAACCCACCGGCGGGTATCCAGCCCAAGCCCCACTTGACCCCTCCGATTTCTTTTTGCCAGATGGGTTTTCCAAACCATATCTGGAAGCGGTCGATATAGGCACCACGCCATTTGCCGGCCAGGAAATGCCCCAGCTCGTGCACAAAAATCATGAGGTTGAAGAAAAGAATCACCAGCACGATGATTCCGATTGTGTGAAGGATTGAAAGAAATTGCTCCATAGTTACTTGCCCATGAGCATGCCACAGATGCCAGCCTACTGCAAGCTTCTTGCATGACATAAAAGGAAGTCTCTCATGGCGGGATTAGGTCTTGACCTCGCGCGCGTGTTGTGTTAGATGTTATCCATAACATTACGTCAGCCATCATGCGCTATTCCATTTCAGATTTGGCAAAAAAAACCGGATTGTCTATACACACTCTGCGCTTTTATGAGAAGGAAGGCATTCTTCGCTACGTAGAGCGCACGGCTTCGGGGCGCCGAGTATATGGCAAAGACAGTTTGGGGTGCCTGATTGGTGCTCTGTGCATGAAGCAGGCAAAGCTCACCCTTTCGCAAATTAAAGAGTTTTTTGATATGACGAAGCAGGGGGATGAAACACTACCCCAGCGTCTTGAGATGCTCACCACAGCTCGCCATAATTTGGAGGAAATGCGCCGCCATATCGACCAATGCTTGGATTTGGTCAACTTCTTCGTTTCCGGTGGGCAGGATGCCTTGGCCGCATTGGAAAAAGGGGGGGATGCAGATGCCGCTTTCCCCTTCCTGACGCTGGATGGCATTTTGGAGCTTCCCTGCAACATTGCCGGAGACGGCACCATTGAAGCCATTTTGCCATCCGAAAAGCAAAAGCCTGCGCCCAAGAAAAAGGCTGCCAAGAAAGCATGATTCAGCTATGCGGGGTATCGCCCCTGTGCAATTGGCTGGCCCACGTGGGGTCACTTTGGAGCTCCCCCATCAGCGAGACGAGGTCGACCTCCTCCGTTTGCATCATTCTGTAGAGTTTGCGCAAAGCTTCGCGGTTTTGCGTGGCTTCTTCCCCTGTGGAAATGACCGGGAGACCTGTGATGATACGGGTCCAACCTGCCAGGTTCAAGCCGCTACCATCGAACTCCGGCTGCGCAAAATGGCTTCCCGTGCAATGAAAAATATCCACGCCGGCATCTCGCAGCGGTAGCAGGAAGTCGGCTAGCGCTTCCGGTGTATCAGCAAGGCGCGTGTGGCATTTGCCACATCCTCTCTGCGAGAAGCGGAAGATGATGGGGTAGGCTTTTCCGGTTTTTTTGCGGATCGCGTGGATGATGTCTGTAGCAAACCGCGTGCGAGCCACGGCATGTACACTGTAAAAATCATTTCGGTGGTTTGTTTCCGGGCGAAAGAATTGGTCGATGAGGGAGCCGGCGGCTCCGTCAATTTCCACCGCATCAAACCTAAGCTCTTTTGCCACGGCGGCAGCCTGTGCATAGGCATCCACCACTTGTTGCATGCGATTCCTGCTTATGGATTCACCGCAATGCTCCAAGGTATAGGGGCTGATACCGGATGGGCCAATCGGGTGGGCTTCCGGGTGGGGAATATCCCCCTCCACGGGGCGGCACATGCCCGCATGCCGGAGCAGGGGGGCTATTTTGCAGTGAGTGGCGTGTACCGCCCGGCATATTTGCTTCCACGTACGCAGCGCACGCCCCCCATAGAAGAGAGGTGTTTTCATGTCGGCCGCAGCGGCAGCATCGTCGATCGCCACAGGGGCTGTGAGGATGAGACCCACTTCATTTGCCGCCCTATGGCGGTAGTATTGCAGCATGCTTTGGGGCGAAAGCCCGAATGGGGCATGCTCTTGGGTCATGACGATGCGGGTCGGGAGCAGGATTTTGCGGTGAGCAAAGGGGCGAAACAGTATTTCAACTTCTCTCAGAATAAGCTGGTGCAGCGTGTTCATATCGGGGGCTACAGTAGCCCCCAACTTGAGATGGTTCAAGATGATAGAATAACTGTTCCGCCGATGGGAAGCTCTCAGAGCCCCAACTTCTCGCGGAAATAGGTGATGGTCTTGTCCAGCCCTTCGCTCAGGGCTATGGTGGGAGCCCAGCCTAATTGCTCCCCTGCCAAGGTGATATCCGGGCGTCTCTGGGTGGGATCGTCTGCGGGCAAGGGACGCTGCACCAGTTTACTGTTTGTCGGTATCTTTTGCAGCACCATGTCTGCCAGCTGCCGGATAGTGAACTCTCCCGGGTTGCCGATGTTGACGGGGCCGATAAAACCGTGTTCGTTTTCCATCATGCGCACCATACCCTCGATGAGGTCATCCACGTATTGAAAGGAGCGGGTTTGCTGCCCCTCGCCGTAGATGGTGATATCTTCTCCCCGCAAAGCTTGGCAGATAAAGTTGGATACGACACGGCCGTCTTCCGGGTTCATGTAGGGCCCATACGTGTTGAAAATGCGAATGACGCGGATATCCACTCCCTCATGCCGGTGATAGTCGAACATGAGACTCTCTGCGCAGCGCTTACCCTCATCGTAGCAGGCGCGTATGCCAATGGGATTTACATTGCCACGATAGCTTTCCACCTGGGGGTGCACCAGTGGCTCGCCGTACACTTCGGAGGTAGAGGTCTGCAAAATGCGCGCCCCATCTCTCTTGGCCAGCTCCAGCATATTCAAGATGCCCAGCACACAGGTCTTCGTAGTGAAAATAGATTTGTTGCCCTGGTAGAATGGGGGAGAAGCCGGGCACGCCAAGTTGTAGATGCGGTCCAGTTTTTCCGGGCAATCATAGGGCTCAATGACATCGTGTTCTACAAAAGTGAAGCGAGGGTTCCCCAGCAGCGGTGCCACATTTTCCGGTGAGCCTGTGTAATTGTTGTCCAAACAAATCACGCGGTGTCCCTCTGCTACTAAGCGGTAGCACAAATTGCTGCCCACAAATCCACTTCCGCCGGTCACGAGAATCGTCTTCATGCCCCGAATCTACATGACTCCCCTTGCCAATGCAAGACAAAAGCTTAGTGAGCGTTCATTTCACAAGAATCATTTTTCCGCGGCAAGGCACATTGGATACTTGTCATGCTGTGGCAAACATGCTAGAATGCCACACGAATCCATGCGAAGATATATCATAAGGCGCTTGTTGCTGATGCCCATCACTCTGATAGGTATCACGTTTGTCGTCTTTTTCCTGACTCGTATGGTGCCGGGTGGCCCCATTGAACGCATTTTGCAGGAACAGGCAATAGGCTCGCTGATGGGAGAAAAAAGCAACACCGTGCCCACTCTTGCCACGATGGCAGAGGATGATATTGAGCGCTTGGAAGAGGCCTTCAACCTCCAGGAACCGGTGTGGCTGTCATATCTGCAATGGTTGGGGATTCGCCGCCGCCAAGTGGAAAACGCCAAGGCAGAGTTTGATGAAAACGGCCTGGCATACATCACTCTCACTTCCTTGGATGGGCACGCAACTGTCATCGAAGTGATGCGCCAGGGGGATACGATTTCTTTCCACGCAGAACCGTGGTTTGAGGAAGAAGGATGGCGCATACGCCTTGAATCTCCCCTAGAGCGGGCTCGCCGCTGGGCGAACCGCAACAAGGTGACAGATGAAACAGCCATTGCCGCCCGCGCGGCATCCCCTGCCTGCAATAAGTGGCGCGCCGTGGCGTATCGCAAAGCATACGATGGCCTGCTGCAAGGGCAATTGGGCAAATCGTACAAGTACAATGAGCCCGTGTGGACCATGATGATGGAGCGTTTGCCGGTTTCTCTGTATTTCGGGATACTCGGGGCATTTGTATCCTATCTTGTAAGCATTCCGCTGGGGGTATTCAAGGCATTGAACCACCGCACATGGTTTGATAGCGTGACCAGCCTACTCATTTTTGTGGGCTATGCTGTTCCCGGGTTTGCATTGGGCGCTGTGTTATTGGTGTATCTGGGCGCTCGGTTAGAGTTGTTCCCCCTGTATGGCCTGACCAGCCCGGGCTTTGAGAGTATGCCCTTCGATAAACAGCTGGAAGATTTGGCCATGCATACGGTTCTGCCTCTCTCCTGCTATGTGGTGGCAAGCTTTGCCATGACCACCATGATGATGAAGAACAGCCTGTTGGGCCACCTGTCTGCCGATTATATGCGCACGGCTGTGGCCAAGGGCGTGTCGTACACGCGGGCGGTGTGGGGGCACGCGTTTCGCAATTCCTTCATCCCCATTGCCTCGACATTGGGCAGTGTGGTATGTGCCGTGGTGGGTGGTTCTATCCTGATTGAACGTGTGTTTGATATACAAGGATTCGGGATGCTGAGCTTCCAAGCCTTGATGGACAAGGACTACTCTCTCATCATGGGTACACTGTTGCTCTCATCTGTGTTTATCATCATCGGCAATTTGTTGTCCGATATCTTGGTGGCAATTATTGACCCGAGAGTAAAGTTTGAATAAGCCGATGAAAAGGAAAAATATCATAGCGCTGATACTTATCTTGGCCGCGTGTATGGGTGGCTTGGGTGAGCTGTGCGGTTGGCTCTTGCCCACGATATCTTGGCCTTTCACGGTGAGCCGCGAGCTGCCATTCCTTTCGGCACCGGGCGAAGTAGCGCCTATGCTGGCGGTGCAGGGGAAGTTTCACTGGTTTGGGTGGCTGTGTATGGCATTCTTTCTCATGGTGGGGTTTTATTTGCTACTGCGCCGCCAAGGGAGCATCAAATTATCGCCGGAGATGAAGCGGCGCTGGGAGCGTTTTCGCACCATACGGCGTGGGTATTGGTCGCTGTTGGCATTGGGGGGCATTCTGTGTATTGCGGGGTTAGACCAATGTTTGGTGGGCAAGCGAGCCTTAGCCGTGTGCTATGAGGGAGAGTGGTATTTCCCGGCCTTCTGTCGCCATGTGATGCCCGGCTCGGTCTTTGGACTCACCGGTAATGAGGCGATTGCAGAGCCGGATTATCGCAAGCTGAAAGCTTCTGTCGGCACCCCCGGCGCTCCCACTTGGGTGATTTTGCCCCCCATCCCCTATAATCCCACCATGGATGCCGCGCCATTCCCGACAGAACGGCTGCCCATGCGGGCGGGCAAGGTATGGGATGCGGATGGAGAGTTGCTGTACAACGGTTTGGCTTGCCGTCTGTACCCGGATGGTGAGATTCACCTGCGCCTGCGTTATCGCCGCGGCGTGCCGGATGGCCATGTGCAGGGCTGGGATAAAGAGCGCCGCGAGGTATACTCTGCCGTATACCGCAAGGGCAAGCTGAAAAGTGAGCGCTACATCGGCACCGGAGAGGTAAAGGATTTCCTGAATCAGACCGATGCAGACCGCATCTCGCTGGTGCATTACCACCCCGCACCGCCCCTGAGCGGCGGACACTTGCTTGGCACCAACAGCCAAGGTGCGGATATTACCGCATACTTGTTCGGTGGCTTGCAGGTGAATATAAAAGCGGCTCTGTTCTACTTGCCTGCTATCTATGCCATCGGGTTGACCTTGGGCATGCTCATGGGGTATTTTGGCGGCAAGTTTGATTTGTTCACCCAAAGAATCATCGAGATATTGTCGCAGCTGCCCTTCCTGTTTGTGGTGATGATCTTGTCAGACCTCGTGCCTCTTGAGCTGCGCGGTATGTTCCTCATTCTCAGTTTGCTTGCCCTGTTTGGGTGGATGCACATGACCTACATCATCCGCACCGCGACAATGAAGGAAAAAGCCCGCGATTACGTGGCCGCTGCCCGCGTGATGGGGGCCGGGCCCATTCATATCCTCACGGTGCACATCCTGCCCAACCTCACGGGCATCATCGTGACCCTGCTACCCTTCAGCATTGCGGCGGTGGTGTTGTCGCTGGCTTCGCTGGACTATATGGGATTTGGCTTGCCGGATACCTACGCGAGCTGGGGGCGATTGCTCAACGATGGTCTATCCAAGCTCTCCTCTCCGTGGGTGGTATCTGCGGCTTTCTGCTCGCTGGTCATCACCCTGATGTTGGTCACTTTCATAGGCGAAGCGGTGCGCGAGGCCGTGGACCCGCGACGCCACACCTACTACAAATAAACGAATGACGAAACCCCGATACAAGAACCGGAAGCCATGCCACCTGTTGCGGCAGGTGTGGCTGTGGGTGTGTGCGGCCGTGATACTGGGGCTGGTACCGGCATGTGATGGAGATGGCGGGGAAGATGGCGTGGAGTGGGCTCACCCGGCAGATGATAGCATGCCCGCCGCTTTTGCCAAGAATGAGAGCGTGCCGGTCTATGCAGAGCAATGGCGCATGCCCAAGGGCTTCCTGCACTTTACCTCACGCTGGAATGAGCGTGTGCGACAGCATGTAGAAGATTCCCTCAAAATCAAGCAAGCGGAGCAGCGAGATGCCTTGGCCGCCATGTTGGCCGCACAACCGGATTCCCCCGAATATAAGACAGCGCAGATTCGCTTCCGCACGGCGTTGGAGAGTTGCCGCCAACTTGCCCGCCGCCGCAATCGCGGGCAGTACTTGGCATACCTGCCGGAGACGATGTTGCCCCAAAACCTGAATTGGCAAACCGGCATGGACCAGCCCGAGCTCGGCAGCCCCGAAGCCAGAAAAGGCGGTACTATCCGTTTGTCGCTCCAGCGCTCGTTCCCCAACACATTCCGCATTTTCGGCCCCAATAGCAACAATGCCACCCGCCGCTATATCTACGATGATATCGACATGCCCTTGGTGCGCCTTCACCCCGGCACCGGCAAACTCATCCCCGGCACGGCGGATCGCTGGGCGGTCTCCGATGATGGCCTCACCGTCTATTTCCACATTGATGAGAAAGCACGCTTTTCCGATGGCTCGCCGTTGACATCCCGCGACTTTATCACGGCCCTGTATGTGCGTGCTTCCGAGTATAGTTTAGACCCCTTCTACGGGGACTATTACCTCAATTCCTTTGCCCGCATAGCCACATACGGCAATCATGTCGTGGCCGTCACGCTCAATGCCCCGCGCAATATCCCCGCCTACTATGCCAGCATCCCCGCCAGCTGCACGTCGTTTTATGCGGAGTTCGGCCCGGATTTTCCCACCCGTTACCTCTGGCGCACAGAACCGACCACCGGAGCCTACGTGTTGGATGCTGAGCAGCTCATCATGGGGCGTCAATTCGGCCTGAAGCGCGTGAAAGATTGGTGGGCACGCGATCGCAAGTACACACGCCATGCCTGCAATGTAGACCACATCATCTATTCATTCATCGCAGAGCAGAGCAAAGCCCGCGAGCTTTTCCGCATAGGTGAGTTGGATGTACTCTCCGCCCGCGATGCAGATGCTTGGTACGAGGGCTTGGAAATCCCCGCCGTGCACAATGGCTACATCCAGCGTGTGCACTTCAGCAACATCTGGCCGCGAAACTGCTTCGGTTTTCATCTCAACTGCTCTCGCCCGCCTACGGATGATATCAATCTGCGCAAGGGCCTGCACCATGCGCTTAATGTACAGGCCGTCATCAATACCATCTTCCGTGGCGATTATACGCGCCTGGGTTCGTATTTTTCCGGATTTGGGGAGTATACGGATGAGAGTATACGCGCCCTGCCGTACGACCCGGAAAAAGCACGCGCTTATTTTGCCAAGGCCGGATATACCGAAGAAGGCGGAGACGGCATCTTGGAAAAACCGGATGGTACACGCTTGCAGATTGTGGTTAGCTCTCGCATAGATGCGCTGTATGCCAATTGCATGAACCTGCTGCGCGAGGATGCAGCCAAGTGTGGTTTGGATTTGCGCTTGGAGCAGATGGATGACACAGTCTTCTACATCAAGGTCAAAGAAAAAAAATACACCGCAGCTTTGTTCTCCTGGGGCTTTTCCCCGCCCATGCCCAACCCGGCCAATTTCTTCCTTTCGCGCTACGCGTATCGCCCGGATGGTTTGCCCGCCAAAAATACGAGCAACATCACCGCCACAGCTTCCCCCGAGCTGGATGCCGCCATTATGGCCGCCGCAGATGCTCGCACCCACGAGGAAGCCGTGCAAGCCCACCACCGCGTGCAGCGTCTTATCGCAGAAACAGCTGCTTGGGTGCCCGGGTGGGTCACCTCCTACTGGCGCTTTGCCCAGTGGCGTTGGGTGCGCTGGCCCGATACCGCAACGTGCCGCTTCTGTCCCCCGCGTTTTTACGACCCCTTGGATAGCCACTTGTACTGGATTGACGAGAGGATGAAGGAGAAAACGCTCAAGGACCGCGCTGCCGGCAAGACCTATGCCGAGACGGAGCTGAGCATCCCCCTCCCGGATCATACCCCGAACAGCACCACCGACAAGCCATGAGTTCTGAAATCCTTTTAGATGTGCGTAATCTGAGCGTCTCCTTCAACGCGGGGGCGCAGTCCCTCTGCGCGGTGGATGACGTGAGCTTCAGGGTACCGCGCGGCAAATGTGTGGGAATCGTGGGAGAGAGTGGTTGTGGCAAGAGCGTGACGGCCATGAGCCTGGTGCAGTTGTTGCCGCGCCCTGCAGGGCGGGTGACAAGCGGGCGCGTCTTGTTTGATGGGGAAGATATTCTCACCATGCGCTCTCGCCGTTTGCGCGAGGTACGCGGCGGGCGCATTGGCGTGATTTTTCAGGAGCCGATGAATGCGCTGAATCCTGTGCAGAAAATTGGCGATCAAATTGCAGAAACCCTCATGCTGCACAAAGGCATGTCTGCCGAAGCCGCATGGAAAGAGGCCATCAACTTGCTCAATTATGTGCGCATACCCGATCCCGAAGCCCGCGTAGAGGAATATCCGATGTCCCTTTCCGGTGGCATGCGGCAGCGCGTCGTCATCGCCATTGCTTTGGCCTGCCGCCCCGAACTCATCATCGCAGATGAACCAACCACCGCACTTGATGTGACAGTGCAACAGCAAATCTTGGCCCTCCTGCGCGAGCTGCGAGAGGAATTGGGTGCCTCCTCGCTCCTCATTACACACGATTTGGGAGTCATCGCCCAAAATTGTGACCAAGTGTGCGTCATGTACGCCGGGCGCATCGTAGAAAGCGCAGAAGTGCACGAGCTTTTCGCCTCTCCCCGCCACGCATACACCAAAGCGTTGCTATCCTCGATGCCCCGCATGGATTACCCTCGCAAGACGCATCTGCCCACCATTCCCGGGCAAGTACCGCCTATTCGCGACTATGTGACCGGTTGCCGCTTCTGCCAGCGCATGGGGCGCAAGGGCATGACGCTCCACCAGCGCCCGCCCTACATGGAGGTGGCCCCCGGGCACTTTGTAGAGGCCTGTCCCATCTGCGCTTCTATCTGAATCAACCCGTTTTTGCACGCGCCGGTGGCTCCGGGGAGTCATACTCCCCACTATGCCGGAATTTTCACATGCATTTAGCGGGAAGGTGAGTAATGAACCTTTGAGCCACAGCGAATTGGTGCGCGCCATTCGCTTCATGATAGCTGCGGAGTATGAGGCCATCCAGCTCTACGAGCAATTGGCTGAATCCACCGACAACGAGGCCGCGCGCCGTGTGTTGCGCGATATTGCGGATGAAGAAAAAGAACACGTCGGGGAGTTCCAGCAGCTGCTTAGTTTGCTGGCTCCCCAAGACGAGGACTTTTACCGAGAGGGGCGCGAGGAAGCCGCCATTTATCTGGACGATATGCAGGCTCGGGAAAGCTGCTGCAAGAAGGATAAAAAGGGCTGATTCAGTTCTTTTTCGCCTCCGGTTGGGCCGCCGGTGTTGGCTGCGGGGCAGCCGTAGCCTCCAGCGTGCCCAATACGGTGGGCAGCCCCGTGCGGATGCCCTCCTTCGCTTTGTCATCAATGCGTTTGATTGCCTTGCTATCCACCTTGGGCATGCCGTCGATAGCGCTGGCCATGGTGCGAATGTGCGCATGCATCCACTCCCGGTGAATGTGGGGATTTTGCATGGTGCGGCGCAGGTCCGAAAGGGCTCCGCTCATGGGGTTTTCACCGGCATCAGCCACTGCCGGTGCGGCGATGATGAAGATATCGTGGAAGGAGGCCGTCGTTGTCTTGCGCCCTTTGTCTTTTATACTACGTTCATGCACCACGGCCCCGCACAGGATGTTGCAGGGGCGTTTCTCTCCCGTAGCGGGGTCTGTGTGGGTTGCCGCGTAGGCAGAGCTGAGCAAGTATACCTCGCCCTGTACATCATTGCCCAAGGCTTTGCGAATGCGGTCGCGCCCCAGGCGGAATTCTCTCACCTCATCCGTCGCGTGCATGAGTTGGGAATGCCCCGGTGTGGCCTCGAGGGTATAGCCCGGGAGATTGCGCACGGCCGGCTCCAGCAGCTTGGCCAGTTTGTCTGCATCGGTCGTGATGCTGCGAATGGGGGTCTCAAAGGCGGAGATATAGTGAGCCTTGATGTTTTCTACCTCGTTGTCGAGCGCCATGGTACACACACACACATTGGCCGGGTGGGTGGCCGCCGTGTCCCACTGCACATTGCCCGCGCCTTTCCAGCCACTGGGCAGGGAATAGGTGATGGCCGGCGTCTTGATGACCTCGTCATGCAACACGGCCTTTGCCACCTTGCCGTGCGCCATCGTGCACGCAAGGCTTGCGCAAATTGTCAGAAAAGGGAAAAGGGTAAGGGTTTTCATCAATCACATTCTGTAGTATGACAAGCCATTTGTCAATACAAAAAGTAGGGGCAAGCGTATTAGAATGATGACATATTGTCGTGATTTCAAATTTCAAATTGATAATGGATGGGAGCTAGCTGCCGAGCGTCAGATGTAAAGCGAAGCGGCAAGCACACTTTGGGCGCGCGCCCACCATGCTCTTGCGCGATAGCGCCACTTTTTTCAATGTGAAATTTGAAATATGAATTTTGCAATTTCAAGCGCTAGCAGCTATTGAAGCTACATCCCCGCCTCATGCTTTTGCCCTATACACAAAGTTGGGTTATCGCTCGTAATACGTATAACCGTTGAGTCCGTTTCTGTATGCCTCCAGCGCCACGCGGCGTTGTCTTGGTGAGATGAGGCCGTTTTCCACGGCTTTTTCGGCGATATTGCGGAATCTGCTCACCAAATCACGCTCATCGTATTTGACGTAGGAGAGCACATCTGCCACGCTGTCGCCTTCTTCTTCGCTGGTGTAGACAGGGCGCCCGTTTTCCAGGTGCACACTCACCACGTTGGTATCACCCAGCAGGTTGTGAATATCCCCCAGCGTTTCCTGATAGGCTCCCACCAGGAAAATAGCTACGTAGTAGTTTTCCTCGCCAAAGATATCCACCTCGTGCAAGGGCAGGGACTTGGCCACGTCCTCGCGGTCAATGAACTTATCCACCTTGCCGTCGCAGTCACAGGTGATATCCACCAACACCGTTTTCTGCGTGGGGCGCTCCCCGAGACGCTGAATGGGCATGACGGGGAAGAGCTGGTCGATGGCCCAGGAATCCGGCAGGCTTTGGAAGAGGGAGAAGTTGGCATAGTAGATGTCCACCATGTTGTCGGATACTTCTTTGAGGTCCTCCGGGATTTCGCTCATTTCCGCAATGCGGCGGGAGATGAGGCCCATGATGTGCCAGTAGAGGGCTTCGCCAACGCCTCGCTCGCGCAGGGTAGCGGTGCCGTAGTAGAACTGCATGCGCAGCTGGTCGCGGTAGAAGTTGGCATCGTTGTAGCACTCTTGGATGTTCTTGCGGGTCAGCATGCGGTGGGTTTCATCCAGCGCTTTGAGCACTTCGCTGGCGTTTTCCGGCAGCTGGGGCACTTTCGCTTCGTTTGCCGGCGAGCTGGTCACATCCAAAATGTTGAATACTAGAACAGAATGGTATGACGAGATGGCTCGCCCGGATTCGGTGACCAAGGTGGGGTGCTCTACGCCGTATTTGGTGCACATTTCTCCCACCACTTCCACGATGTCGCGGGCATATTCTTCGATGGAGTAGTTGCAGGAGGAGTGGAAATTGGTCTTAGAGCCATCATAGTCCACCGCCAAGCCGCCGCCCATGTCCAGCGTACCCATGGGGGCCCCTTCGCGCACCAGGTCAATGTACATGCGGCAAGCTTCTGTAAGCCCCTCGCGCACCACGGAGATATTGGGGATTTGGGAGCCTTGGTGGTAGTGCAGCACCTTCAGGCAATGCAGCATGCCTGCTTCCTTGAGCTGATCCACCACATCGATGACCTGCGCAGAGTTGAGCCCGAACACGGATTTATCGCCGGCAGATTCGCTCCAATGGCCGGAGCCCTTGGAAGCCAAGCGCACGCGCACCCCCAGATTCGGCTCAATGCCCAAAATCTTGGCGCGTTCCAAAATGGCGGGCAGCTCGCTGGGCATTTCCAGAATCAGGTGCACATTGATACCCATCTGCTGCCCCATGAGCGCTAGGTCGATGAATTCATCATCCTTATACCCATTGCACATCAGGAATGCCTTGGGATCTTTCATTTGAGCCATGGCCGCTATCAGCTCCGGCTTGGAACCGGCCTCCAGTCCATAGTGGTAGCGCGCCCCAAAAGAGACAATCTCCTCTACAATCTGGCGCTGTTGGTTCACCTTGATGGGGTATACCCCACGGTATTTCCCCTTGTAGCCCATCGCTTTGATAGCCTTGATAAAACTCTTGTTGAGCTCATCAATTCGGGCGCACAGCAAGTCGCGGAAACGCAGCAACACGGGGGCATCCGTTCCGCGTTCGGCCAGCCCTTTCATCACCTCCGCCAAGCTCACATCCTTGAGCGTGTCGTCGGAATCCATCAATTTCACCGTCACCTCGCCCCCTCGCGACACATCAAAATATCCGTTGCTCCAATTATGAATTCCGTATAATTCGGCGGAGTCTGCTGTGGTCCAGTTCTTGACTTTGCGACGGATAACAGGCTTTTTGGGCGACATGTGATGCTGTGTGGTTTGGCGTGTTGTTGGGTGGTCTTACCTCCGCAGTCTCGTATGCGTGCGCGGGCGTTATAACTTACATCATCCTAATTGTCAATAAAACTTTGCAGATTCAATGGGATTGCATGCCGCAAAAGAGCTATGTGTTGGTTCGCACCGCTGTGGTAGAGGCGCTGCTTCTGCTCAATTGGCAAGCTGCGCTTGGAAAGAGGTGAGCAGAGGCCGGGATGCGAAGCGTGGGGGCTCGGTTAATGAGCCCCCGCGAAATGACGAGGAAAATGAAAAACCGCCGTACGCGTTTCTATGCGCATACGGCGGTGTAAAAGGGCGGGCGAAAGCGCGGTTAGAACTTGATGCTCACGCCTGTGCGGATGCCGTGGTAGGTCTGGCGGTGGGTGTCCAGACGTGTCCATTCATCTTCCATCAGGGGGGTGGCTACGCTGCCGTAGAACTCGTAGGCGGCAAAAATCTCGGTGTTCTCGCTCACTTTGTAGCGCAGACCCACTTCTGCCGACACGGCAAAATTCCACTCGGAGTCGTGAAGCCTCTGGGACCACTTGTCGCGCGGTTCGTAGAAGTGATACTTCACACTTTCATTGGCCAAGCCCATGTTCAGACCGCCGTAGACAGACCAAGTGTCGTCCAAGGGGGCGGTGTAGCGAATACCGGGCATGATGGTGAAGGTGTGCACATCCACTTCCTGGCGGCAGCCGAAGTCACGGTCTACTTCATCTCCAAAGGTGTAGCCGATGCGCAGGTTGGCAGACCAGTTGTCGTCCAAGCCGTAAACGAATGTCACATCGCCACCGTAGGTATCAATCTTCTTGCCGTAAATCGAGTCGTCGGACATGATGTAACGGCTGGCAAAGCGGTACACGCCTGCTACTTCAATGGAAAGCGGGCAATCTGCGGCGGGTTCCACAGGCGGGGCCTGAATGGGGGTCACTGCCATGGGTGCCGGCTCACCTGCCATGGCCATGCCGGCCATGCACATGGTAATCAGGATGCTTTTCTTCATCGTCTTCTGTTTCCTTTCTAGCTATTGTGGTATAAGCGCATGGTGGGGAAGACGTTTTGCTTCTCTCATGCTCTTACCTTAGGTATGACACAAAATAATTATTAAGTCAAGTAAATAATTGCCAAAAATAATGTTAGGTGTGGTTGTCATTGGGGGACCCGCGACACCCACTTTTCAAATGGAAAAAAGCGGCGCTGTTGCGCAAGAAAATGGCGGGATGAGCGAAAAATGTGGTTATCGCTTTGCTCTTTGCGTCTGACGCAAGTCAGCAAGCTTCAGTAAATGATAAATTTGAATGTGAAATTTGAAATGTGCAATTTGCAATCACATGATGCAACGCATTATGCCACCCTGCGCTTCGCGCACCGCTTCGCGGCTCCGGGGTTCCGGTTCGTTGTTTGTTGGTGAGCAGGGGGCAAGCCCCCTGCCTATTGCTATGTCACCCCTAGCAGGGTTCCCGCATTCGCCGCGCTTGATGCGCGGAATTCACACATACACGGGGCGTATTCGCCCCGCGAGTTCAAGAGTCCCGGAGGGACGGCATAGAGTAGCCAGGGGGCTTGCCCCCTGGACACATATCCCACGATACATACGAACCCCGACAGCCGCGTTAGCGGGCGTGCTCCAGCACGCGGGTGACATAAAGCAGGGCATGGGTATGGCGCGAGGTGGAGAAGAACTCGCGTTGCTCGTAGTGAAGACCGCTCTTGCGAGCGGAATGAAGAACTCGCTTGCGCTCGTAGTGAAGAATGGGCTGCGCCCATGATGAAGAACGCCCTGCGGGCGTAACGGGGGAAATTCCCCGCGGCGGGAGCCGCGGCTAACTATCCCAATTTACAATTTGAAATCTCGCCAACATGTCATGCGCCCCATGCGTTTACCTCAATGTTTGTTGCTTTTCGCTGGACAGGGGGGGAGGCATCTGGTATAAGGGGTGGTAAAGTATGAGAGATGTATTCAATCCATTGATGCTGCTGGTCATTGTGCTGGCGCTGGCGATGCGCGTGACGGGAGCTGATGAGGAGATGGCGCGCAGCTTGGATTTGCTGATGCTGACGCTGTGTGCAGTGTGCTGCATCATGAGCGGGGTATTGGGGGTAGCGCGCATGCTGGTGAGGCGGCGAGCGGTGATGCCCATCATCTGGGCTGTTGTGTATTTGATCGTGGGTTGCTGCGTGTGGACCATCAGCTTTCAGCGCCCCCAGGAGGGGGAGGACCGCGCGGCGTACTTGGCATTGGTGGCGCAGTATCGGGAGAGCGGCAATCCTTGCGCCCGCAATGAGGAGGGCGACCACGTGACGGCATTGGCCGCGGCTTTGGGGGAGAAGCGCTTGTTGGAGGAGATTTTGCAAACGCACGGCAGCATGCTGCCCATGGAGGTGAAAGTGGAGGCGGCCCATGCGGCCGCGAGCGCCGGCAAGGTCGGCACGCTGACGCAGTTGCTGGATGCCGGGGTAGATGTGAATGCCCGCCATGAGAGTGAGCCCCTGTTGCTGGCCGCCGCTCAGAACGGGATGACGGATGCGATGCAGCTTTTGCTCAAGCGCGGTGCAGATGCCAACGTGGCGGATGATGAGGGGATGACCCCGCTGATGGGGGCGGCCATGACTGACCGCCCCACGCCGGTGCGATTACTGCTCAAGCACGGGGCGGATACCGCCCGCAAGGACAATGCGGGGCGAGATGCTGCGAGCTATGCGCGCAGCGAGAATGTGTCCTCTTTGTTGGCAACGCCCGAGGCTCAGCCCTGAACAGTGGTGCGGAACGAGCAGGAGGCAATCTCCGGCAGGATGTATTTGTGCACCTCTATTGTGGCGGTAGGGGCACCAAACTCTTGCACGCAGCAGGTGGCAAGCTCATGCGCCAGGGTTTCTACCAAGTGGTAGGGCTTGCTCTGTGCCAGTGCTTGGAGACGGTAGGTGAGTTGAGCGTAGTCGATGGTGCGGGCAATATCCTCCTGCATATCGGCGAAGGGGGCAGGGAGGGAGAGGGAGATATCTGCGGTGAGGCGTTGCGGTGTGCTCCGTTCCTCTGCGGTGATGCCGATATGGCACATGAGCTCCAGGCCGTGCAGGGAGATGGCTTCCCGGGGGGCAGTGGGGGTGTGCTCCATGAGGCGGCGGAGCGCGCCTAGGTGGGGGATGATGAGGTCCGGCTCCGCCTGGGCCAGCTGCTGCACGTTGTTGTAGCCTGTTTGCACGCCAATGGCAGTGATGCCGGCGCAATGCGCAGCTGTGATATCATGCTGCATATCGCCGATAAAGGCCGTTTCGTGGGGAAGCAGCCCATGCTGCTTCATGAGCGAGGGGATGTAGTGTTCCTTGTTGCGGATACCGGAGTGAATATGCTCAAAAAAGTGCAGCATGTCCATCTCCCGCACCTGTTGGTCGAAAGCCGGCGGATCCATGCTGGTGAGGATGAAGCAGCGAATGCCGCGCCGGCGGCAAAAATCCAGGAAATCTCTAGCGTGGGGGATGGGCGTTACCTTGAGGGTGGAGTTGTCGAACGATTCGCGGTAGTAATTCTCCAGCTCTTCCAGCTTGGCTTGAGGGGTCTTCCACGCATAATAGTCCGGATAGGGCAGCTGAAACTCATTGCGGAAACGCTCGCGGTCGAGCGGGGGCAAATCATAGTGGCTGAGCACAAAGTTCGTAGCCTCTATGGTGATGGCCATATCATCACAGAGCGTGCCGGACCAATCGAAGATGATGTTGCGGAACATGGAGGCGGGGAGGGGGGTTATCTCTTGCGGGCGGTGGGGGTGGTGCCGTATCCGGCCTTGGCGGCGCCGGTCTTGATTCTGCTTTTAAGCTGGTATTTCTGCACTGCTTTTTTGAGCGCAGGGTTAAGGAAGGGGTTGTCTTTGCCGAACTTTGCCCAGGGGCCACCCGGTACGAGGGAGAAATCCACAAAGCGCCAGTGCACCTTGGCCATGCCCCCCGGTATGCCCAGATAATCGCGCACGGCGGGGGAGATATCGATGCCGGCGTTGTGATTGGCCTTATTGCGGGGGCGTGCCCCGCCAAACACATATTGCCAGTCGTCTGTGCAGAATGGCCCGCAGTCTTCCCACTGTGCAAAACAGTAGCGCCCTTTGTAGTAGATTTGCACCCACATGCCGCGGCACACGGATTCGTACTTGCCTTCCTTATCGCGGCGATACCAAGGGATGACCTTCGAGGCTTCCGGCTTGGGACCGCCTTTTTGGATGTCGTTGTACGGAAGCGCTATGTAGAAGGGATTGAGCTGGGGGATGAACCCTTTGGGCGCGTATGTTTTGGGGTCGCGGTTGGCGGGGTTGGGGTCATCGAATCCGCCGTAGTTGTCATCCCAAGCGCTGTCCCAGCTGCTGGCTGTATTAGGCGTAGGGTTCCTTTCCGTAGGGCGCTCGCCTATGTAAAAATAAGTCGCGGTGATATCAAAGTGCCAAGGGTAGGCGCCACGGCGCGGGGGCGTGGGCACTTTTTTGGGGTCGGGGAAATTGCGGCGGTGGCTTTGGTCGGTGGTGGGGCGAATGGGGCCGTTCTTGATGGATGCGCGCACCAAGCTATCATCGTTTACCTTCTTGCGCGCATCCGATGCGACCCGGGGAACAAGTCTTTTGCGGGCTGCAATAGCTTGCTCAATGGCTTTGCTGGAGGCTCCGGGGCTGCCGGCCGCTAGGAGCGGGGCTGTGGCACCGACCAATATAAGGGTGAAACTAAGACAGAAAACGCAGAATCGAGGCATGAATACGAGGTGGGGATTTACCAGTTGTGTATGACGCTGGGGCGGGCAATGGGAAGTTTATCCGGCGCATCAAGAGTGTAGTGCAAACCGCGCGATTCTTGGCGGCGTATGGCACAATCCACGATGAGCGAGGCGGTGAGCGCAAGGTTGCGCAAATCAATGATTTCCGGGGTCACGCGGTAGCCCCAGTAGTACTCATTGATTTCGCGGTTGATGTTGCGCAGGCGGGTGGCCGCGCGCTGGAGACGGTGGTTGGTGCGCACAATGCTTACGTAGTCCGTCATGGTGCGGCGGACTTCATCCCAGCAGTGGTAGAGGATGGCCAGGTCATCACGTTCGGCTTTTTCGCCATGAACCCAAGCGGGGATGGGGTATTCCTCCATCTTGTGGGCCAAGGGCAGGCGGGTGAGCATGGTGGCGAGTGCGCGCTTGGACGTGACTACGCATTCCAGAAGGGAGTTGCTGGCCAGTCGGTTGGCTCCGTGCAAGCCGGTGCAGGCGCATTCACCTGCGGCAAAAAGTCCGCGCAGGGTTGTTTGGCCGTTTGTGTTGGTTTGGATGCCACCGCATTGATAGTGCGCAGAGGGTACCACGGGAATCATGTCTTTTTCAGCATCAATGCCGTAGCTCTTGCATGTTTCGTAAATGTAGGGGAAGCGCTCGGCCATGAATCCGGCGGGCTTGTGGGTCATATCCAGATACATGCAGGGATGCCCCGTGCGCAGGATTTCGCTGTTGATGGCGCGCGCCACAATATCACGCGGTGCCAAGCTCTTGCGTGCATCGTACTTGTGCATGAACTCCTTGCCGCCCGGCCCTTTGAGAATGCCACCCTCGCCGCGCACGGCTTCGGAGATGAGGAAGGTAAGCCCCTCGCGGTCCGAGCTCTTGGGGTTGTAGAATGTGGTGGGGTGAAATTGCACGAACTCCATGTTGGAGATATTGGCCCCGGCTCTCCAAGCCATGGCCACGCCATCGCCGGTGGCTGTTTGCGGGTTGGTGGTGTACATGTACACGCGCCCTGTGCCGCCCGTGGCCAGCATGATGCGGTCGCAGCGGAAAATATCCACCTCTCCCGTGGTGGGATTGAGCACATAGGCTCCCAGCACGCGGTCTTCTGTCACGCAGCCCAACTTGGCGGTGGTGATGAGGTCGATGGCGATGCGGTGATCCAATATCTCAATGTTCGGGTGGCGGCGGGCGCACTCTAAGAGCTTGGAGCTAATTTCCAACCCTGTGGTGTCTTTGGAATGCAGGATGCGGCGCTTGCCGTGGCCGCCTTCGCGCCCCAGAGAAAATTCGCCATCTTGTTGTACATCAAAATCAACGCCCCATTCAAGGAGCTCGCGGATGGCCTCGGGTGCTTCTGTCACAATGGTGCGCACGGCTTCCTCATCGCAGAGACCGGCACCGGCATCCAAGGTGTCGGCTATGTGTTCCTCAAAGGTATCGTTCTTATCCATCACGGCGGCAATGCCGCCTTGCGCTTTGGCGGAGCTGGAGACGAGGGGGTCGTTCTTGCACAGTACGATGACTTTACCGTGTTCTGCTGCTCGCAGGGCGAAGCTGAGACCGGCCACCCCGCTACCGATAACTAAGAAATCTGTCGTAATCATCTTCGTGGTAGATGCGCGCGCATTCTACCACAAGCTTGGCCGGATTGCAAATTTTACAACACGAAAATTGATAGAAATCCGTTGCGTGGCACTGCGCATGACAGGAAATTACTCTCCCAATGGCAGGGTGAGCAGGAAGGTGGTGCCGCTGTCATCGCTGCGCTCCAGCTTCAAATCCCCCCCGATGGAACGAGCTAAATCTCGGGAAAGCGCCAAGCCCAATCCAATGCCGGGTTTGCTGCCGGCGGCAGCTTTGGCAGAGCGGGAGAAAGGCTGGAAAAGCTGCTTGCGAGCACTGTCGTTGATGCCCGGTCCATTGTCTGTAAAGCGGATAGCCAAGGCGCGGTGAGTTTGAATGGCCTGGATATTCACGGCGGCATGTTTGCCTGCTGCGTATTTGATGGCATTATCCGCCAGATTGGTGAGGATTTGCTCAACGGAGAGCAAATCTGTACGCAGGGAAAGCAAGCCTGTGCGTGTATCAATGGCCTGCGTAAATTGGAAGCCGGCCTTGCGCAGTTGCCCGCCTATTTTGTCGAACAGACCGGGCAGAAGTTTGCCGCAGGGCGCGCAATCTTGCCGCCCGCGTACTTTGCCACGCGTTAAGCGTGAAAATGATAGCACGTTTTCCACCAAGTGTCCCAAGCGCCGGCTCTCTTGATAGAGTGTCTCATGGTATTCGGCTACTTTTTCCGGGCTGAGCTTGGCATCCCGCAGCATTTCGGTGTACAAATTGAAGCTGGTGAGCGGGGTGCGCAGCTCATGGGTGACGGCAGAGACAAAATCGCTGCGGCGCCGTTCCAGTCGCGCATAAAATGCCAAGAGGCTAAAGAGGATGATAATGCTCAGGGCAGAGGTAATCCACGCGGCGGTGACGGTGCTGCTAAGGGCCTCTCTTCGGGCGCTTGTATCGGGCAGTTCTATTTGAGTGCCGGGGCGCAAAACGAGGGGGAGGGGGGCAAGGTTGGCCACTTCTCCCTTGCGCGCAAAGTCTATTTCAGGCGCTTTGAGCTCCGGCTCCACCAGCGGTAGCAATCGCGCTGCCAGTTTGGCGGCATCAATCACAAAGCCTTCTGCTGCGTTGCCGTGTGTGGTAGGCACAGAGCGCATGTAGATGAGGTTTTCCCCGGCATGCCAAGCAAAAAAGGGACCCGGTGCATCTGTCTGGTACATGGGCTTGGTAAAGTCAGTGTCTTTAATTTGGTAGACCCCGAAGACGGGCAGGTGGGTGCTGCGGTCGTAGTGGCTGGTTTCGTTGGGGTCGAACACCGGGGCACCGGGGTTATCTGCTTTGCGGCGCATCGTATCTGTCACTGCGGTGGCGCTATCCAGCGCCGCCCCGAAACTCTCTTCCCCCGCAGGCACTTGCAGCCCTGCCGGGGTCATCAGAAAGAATCCGCAGTTAAAGTCCGCCTTGCTGCCACCGGGCATGGGGTAATTGATTTGGCCCACAGGTGCCATATCCCCCAGTTTGCCGCGTTCTTCTGCCAGCAAGCGTTCCAATTCTGCCTGTACGCGCGGGAGAGATAGTTGCAACAAACGCGCAGTTTGGGCGTTTTTGTCGATGCGTAATAATTTGTCTTCCAGTTGCGCTGCTTCTCTCGCTTGCCATAGGGCGGCAGCGAGTGTGAGCGCTACAAAGATGATGAGGATGATGGTAAGTTTCTTGTTCATTGGGTGTTCCATTTGTAGCCTCGCCCACGCACGTTCTCAAAATGTGCGGCAGCCTCAGGCCCAATCTTTTCTCGCAGTCTGGCCAAGGTGACAGCTACGGCTCTCGTTTGGTTGGCTCGCGATTGGCTACCCCAGATGCGGATGAGCATTTCTTCTTGGGGAATAATGCGGTCGGGGTGGGCCAAAAAATAGCGGAAAAGTTCGTATTCTCGTTCACTGAGGGGGATGCTGCAGCCGTCTTCACGATTGACACTCCGTGTGTGGGGATCCAGCTCGCCGCCGGGGAAATGCAGAGCCTCAATTGCTACGCGCGGCCGCCCGGCAGAACGGCGCAAAACAGCAGCGATGCGTGCCAGCAGCTCTGCTATGCTGAAGGGCTTGACCACATAATCATCTGCCCCTAGCTCCAAGCCCTTGACTCGCTCTTGTTCTTCCCCATGCGCTGTCAGGATGATGCTGGGAATCCCCGGGCATTCTTTGCCCATGATGCGCAGAAGCTTGAACCCATTGATATAAGGCATATTTACATCCAGCAAAGCTAAATCAATAGATTTGCTCAGCAAGAGTTCCAACGCTTGCTGCCCATCTGCCGCTGCCAGCACATCATACCCCGCCCCCTGCAGTGTATCTGCCAAGGCTATGCGTATGGGCGTATCGTCCTCCGCCACGAGTATGCTGCGTTTGTTCACTCTCACTACACTAGCATATCACTATTTGACTTTCAAGTTTAAATGCCGCCCTAATCCCGGGCTGTTGCGCTTCGTTCCTTTGCAAAAATAGGATTTTCTGTGTAATGGGTGTTTTTGTGAAGTTGAAGTATTTGCTCTAACAAAACGATGCTCTCTCATCTCCCGGACTGACAAAGAAAATGCTTGATTCTTGGTGCTTTGCCCACTACCATACGCGCGTGTAGCATCGCCGTTGAGTGTGTGTGGCGGGGGATACCAAAGGCTGAAGAATCGTTTATCTCATGACAGAAATCAAAAGTGGAATTCTCCTGAGTTACATCAGCCTTATTCTTCGATTTGGGGTAGGTTTTTTCCTTTCTCCCTTTATTTTGGCTCATTTGGGGCCTGGTGAATATGGTGTGTATACGGTAGCCGGCACCATCATCGGGTGGCTTGCACTTTGTGATTTTGGGCTTTCGGCTTCAGCCACGAAGTTTCTGAGTGAGTACCAAGCCAAAGGGGATGCAGCAGGGGAGGCTCACCACATGGGGATGATATTGTGTATTTTTAGTATCATGGGGGCATTTGTCCTTGTGGCCGGCATCTGCATATTCCCGTTCTTGGCAGATATTTTTCCCAAGTTCAATGCCGAGGAAATACGTATTTGTCGCATTTTGTATTTGCTTACGTTATTCAATGTAGTTGTGATGTTTCCGGCTCGTTCGTTGGGGGGTGTTGCAGCTTCAAGGCAAAAGTTCAAGGTGCCCGGGCTCGTGGGGGTGCTCATGGCAACAGTTAATGCAATAGGTGTTGTCATTTTGTTAATGAATGGTTTTCGCTCTGTTGGTCTGACGGTGTTTTCTGTTACAACCGGCGTGATAGGCCTTGTGTGGAACCTTTATTATTGTTTCTCCGTCCTCAAGGTTCGTATGTCTTGGAGTGGTTGGGATGGCCCCTTGTGCCGCTCCCTGTTTGCATTTTCTGTCTGGATGTTTTTAGACCGGGTCATTGGCATCATGAACACCGGCTCGGGATCGTTCATCATTGGCATGACGCGCGGGGCCGAGGAAATAACCGTGTATTCCTATGGTATGCACCTTTTTCAGCACTTTTACACGGCATCGGGGTGCATAGCCGGCTTTTTCCTGCCGCGTGTTGTCGGACTCGTGGTAAACGGAGCCAGCAATGCAGAACAAACAGACATGATGATACGCGTGGGCCGGGCGCAGTTGATTGTATTAGCTTGCCTGTTTTTTGGTATCATCTGCTTTGGAAAAGAGTTTTTTCATCTGTGGATTGGAGACTCTCTTGGGAATCGAACCGATGATTGTTGGTTTGTGTCTGTTGTTATCCTGATACCGTATGGATTCCTTCTCCTGCAAGCACTTGGTTGGCAGCTGCAACAAGCTCGCAATGTCATGAAGGACCGAGTCGTGGTGCTTTTCTGGTCTAGTTTGTTGGCGCTTATAGTGGGATTTGTATTATCCATCATATATGGAGTCAAGGGCTTGGCTCTGGGGACAAGCATTTCCGTCATATTGGGCCAGGGCGTGTATATGAACTGGTATTATTGGCGCCGCATGAAGCTGGAAATTGCCCGTTTTTTCAAAGAGACACTCCAACGTGCGTGGCTGTGGACCCCCCTGTTGTTGGGAATGGCATGGTTATTGAATCAATGGATTCCTGCTGAAGATTGGTTCACCTTCTTCTTTAAAATAGGGTTGTTTTCAGTATTCTATGCAATAATCATCTTCTTTCTATATGCCAACAAAACAGAAAGAAAGATGGCGCTTTCCTTCATTCAAAAAAAATCATCGTAAGCATGCCTCCTCAATTAAAACGATATATTGAAATATACGTGCCCGTGACCACATGCACGTTGCATTGCCACTATTGCTACATTTTTCATTTGGGGTTGTTTCGCAACAAGTTACCGGAGTTTAAATATTCTCCCGATGTTGTAAAAAGGGCGCTTAGTCAAGAGCGCCTTGGCGGGACTTGTCTCATCAACATGTGCGCAGGAGGAGAAACGCTGCTACACCCGCAGATTACGCAATACATCCGCGTGCTTCTTGAAAACGGACACTACGTTTCCATTGTGACGAATGCCACGGTCAGCAAGCGTTTCGATGAGCTTTTGCAGTTTCCTTCCGAGCTTCTTTCGCGGCTTTACTTTAAATTTTCCTACCACTATATAGAGCTGAAAAAGAAAAATCTTTTTGATTTATTCTTTGGCAATATACGCAGGATGCGGGATGCCGGCTGCTCCTTCACGCTGGAGCTCACTCCGAATGATGAATCCATACCCCTCATCGATGAAATCAAGCAACGTGCTATCGATGAATTGGGGGCTTTGTGCCAAGTGACCATTGCGCGTGATGACGTCGCCCCCGGTGATGATAAACCGATTTTAACGAAACTGAGCAAGGAGGAGTTTTACAAAACGTGGAGCACCTTTGATTCTGAGATGCTCAACTTTAAAAAGACCATTTTCGGGGTGAAACGCAAGGAGTTCTGCTATGCCGGGGATTGGTCGTTCTACCTGAATTTGGGCACCGGCATCATGACCCAATGCTATTGGGGCTTCAAGCCACAGCAGATTTTTGAGAATCCGGATGCTCCCATCAGCTTCACCCCCGTGGGTTACCACTGCGCTATGCCGCATTGCTACAATGGTCACGCCTTCTTGACGCTAGGCTGCATACCGGAGCTGGATACCATCACGTACGCTCAATTGCGCAACCGCAAGTGCTTGGATGGTTCAGAGTGGCTGAAACCCAACGTGAAAGAGTTTTTCTCCTGCAAATTAAAGAATGCCAACAGTGAATATGGCTCATTTAAAAAGATGCTGCATTCCCTTGGCTACAGCCGTACTGCGCAAAAATTGCAGTCATTCTTTCGCTTTTTTCAAAAAACAGACCAATAACCACACGCAAGCCTCTGCCGGACGCTCGTTTTCCTGCGTACCGGAAACGGAGTGCCACGATCTCATGAGCCAAGAACAGCCAAGCCTGATGCAGAATGAACCCTCAGAGATAGCCTCTCTGGTGCAGATCTTGCGTGGGCTGGGGGAGTTTTATTTCTGGCCCAACAACGGTAATCTTGGGGATTACCTGCTGGCAGAGGCGGCGCGGCAGATTTTTCGTCAATTCGGGCTGCCGTGGCGACCATACAATCCGGCAACACCGCCACAGGAGGAGTCCTATGTTTTGGTGTATGGGGGTGGGGGGCGTTTTGTCCCGCATTGGGGCGGCATTGACCGCATTTTGGAGCACCTGACACGACCTGAGGTGCGCCGGTGTGTTATCATGCCTCATAGTATCTGCGGGGTGGATTCTTTTGTGCAGGCTCTTGATGCCAGGCATACGGTGTTCTGCCGTGAACGGAGGACGTATGAATACTGTGTGAGCTTGAATCAACGGACCACATTTTTGATGGGCCATGATGTGGGCCTCTCATTGAATGTGGAGCAATTACCTGCTTTTGATTCTTTGCGGGCTCCGCACTCCCATGCCGGAACAGAGGCGACAGCGCAGTATCATTTGATGAGCGGAGCCCAAAAGCGCCGCGTGTGGTTTCATGCGCGACGGGCCACCGTGCGTGTGCCCTCAACCGGGCGCAAGGTCGCATTTATGCTGCGCACGGATAAGGAAAAATCGGTGGCTGCAGCGTCTGAATGGTCATTTGATTTATCATCTTTGTGGAGTGGTAGTTGCCAAGAAACTGTTTGCGGTGCTCATTTAATGCGTTTTATGGCAGATATCACGGCCTATCCTGATGTGGTGGTGACGGACCGCTTGCATGTGGCGATTATGTCGATGCACACGGGGCGGGTGGTTTATATGCTTGATAATGATTACGGCAAATTGAGTGGGGTTTATGAACAATCGCTCAAAGGAAAGGAGAACGTGCACTTGTTGAGTGGTGCGGAACCGTGGCCGGCGGAGCTTCAGGAAGCGTGGACCCGACTTAATGCGCCGCTGCGCAGTAAGTTCTACAGAACCGCTCGATGGGTTAAAATGTGGTTGATGCGGGCACGCCGTGTCTTTCGCGGATAGTCCTATCCAGCTCTCATTTGTTGCATTGCGGAGGCCCTGTTTCACCTGTGTTTTACAGTTTAGGTAAAAAGAGCGCCCAATTGCCTTTGCCGAGACTCGGGTGGCTTTCAATCCCTTGATGCTGTTTTAGTTGATTTCATATTTCAAGAAACAAGTGTGAACCTGTTTTTTCTTGCTTGACAAATTATCGCCATGGGCGTACATAGTAGATATGTCTATGAAAGCAGGCATTTTAGCGATTGGGACACTTTCGCTGGGTTTGCTGACGGTTAGCCCGTCAGTGGCAGCAGGGGGTGTCGGTACAAATCAGGCCGCTACCGCTCAGCCTTTTAATAAAGACAAAGCGATAGAGCAGGGGGACTACAAGACTCTGTATACGGCATTGGTGCAGGAATTGAAGCCTCGCACTATCACTCCAGCAGACACGGAAAGTTTGCGGTTGGCGACCTTGCTGGAGGTTGTTCGCGTGACGGGACCGGAGGTAATGAGCCAATTTGCCGCCGATGCAGATAAACGAGCATTTTTGGCAGCATTTGCCAAGGATACGGCATGGCAGGAGCTTTATTTGGGCTGCGGGCTGGTGCCGTACCAGACACCGGTGGGTATAGATGTTCTCTATCGAATCTGGAAATCCGAAAAGGGTCAAGTAAAGAACAAGCCTTTGGCCGTGGCATTGGCCTCCGTATGGGGTGGGGGCGAGACAGCACCCAATCCGCCTATTCTCAAGTGTGATCCCGCGCGCTACAATCCCGTGTGGCGTTATCACTTCTTCCTGGGGCAGGAGGCAAAGGGTCTCATGCACCCCAATTACAAGAATCTGAAACCATGGGAGCTGCGTTTCGTGGTAGGTATCCCCTACCAGGATTGGGATGATGGTTCCTATGCTTATGCCGCAGAAAACATCAACATCCCGTGGGATCAGTACGGCCAAGCCTGCTGGTCTGCTGTCTACACGGGAACATCTCGCTTTGGGGATACTGTGCAGGGTGGATTGTACAACTTGCCCTATTCCATGGAGAGTGTGGGCGAGACAACTCACCGCAATGGAGGTGTTTGTGGTGCAATGTCTCACTTGGGTGCGGTGGCAGCCATGGCTCACGGTATACCGGCCTTTACCGTGGGGCAGCCCGGGCACTGTGCCTATGGTGTGCGCCCCGAGCGTGGTAAGTGGGTTGGCGGTTTTGGTGGCCCGGATGGTGGTGGGCAGAATTATATTTTTATCCAACGCTACCCGACCGGCTATCTGCTGATGGAAACGGTGTTCGGCCAAGATGCCAAGGTGGAAGAGGCCTACAAAGTCAGCATGTGTGCGCGTGCGTTGGAGGCCGTCGGTAAGCCCGTGGAGGCTGCGGCTATGTGGCGCAAAGCGCTGAATATTTCACCGCTTCATCCTTTCTTCCGCAAGGAGTTGCACCGCCTCATGCTGGCCGAAGGCTTGGAGCCGGATGCCTGTTTCCGTTACCTCGTGGATACCATACCGCTCTACGTGGGGAATGGGTTTGCCGCAGTTGCTATGGCAGAGGATTTGGATTCTGTGATTGCACGCATGTCAGATGAGCAAAAGTTGGAAGTGTATGGCAAGATGCACGCTTTGATTGCAGATACGCAAAGCTCTTGGGCAACAACCTGCGGTGAGTTGTTAAACAAGCAATTTGCAACGTTTGCCAGCGAGACTGCGCGAGAAGCATACCTCTTCATGGCATTGAGTGCTCATGTGAGCGCCGGTGATGGTACTACTTTCGGGCAAGTGCTTGAGTGGGCCGTTCAAACCTTTGTACAAGGAGGGAAGGCCGATGTATTCGGTAAGGCGTTTGCAAAGGCGGCAGATTCTGCACCCACTTCTGGTGCTGCAGATAAAGATAAAGCCAAAAAGATGCAGGCTGCGTATTCCAAAGCTATTGTGGCTGCTGAGCAGGCACGCTCTGCTCCGGCATTCAAGACTTTGGTAGCTGCTGCTCTGAAGGCCGGTGGGCCTGCTGTATCTGCCGGTAAATTGGCTCTTAAGGATACCCCAAGCGGAGCCCCCGCAGAGCCAGCTTTGTTCCGTTCTTCGTCCTCATGCCAGTGGGATACGCCTGCTGCTCATGGTTCACTGATGACTTTGGCCGGTGGTAAGTGCCACTCCGACAAGGAAAAGAGCCCAGCATTCATTGTGGAGCTGGAGAAGTCCGGCGAGTTGTCCGGCTGCATTATCCGCAAGAGCAATGGTTTTGAGAGCCGCATGAAGCGCGCTACGGTATACACGAGTGCAGATGGTGCTACGTGGATGAAGAAAGAGAGCGTGCAGGACATGCCTAAGGAATGGTGTGTGAAATTCCCTGCCGGAACCCAAGGTAAGTGGGTGAAGGTAGAGTTCGATAATGGTGATGCTCCGCAGTTTGCTCACCTGTCTCACTTCGTTGTTTACACAAAATAATTTCAACTTTTTACACCATGAAAACATCTCTTTTGACTCTTTCCTTCCTCTTGGCTGCCGCCATGCCCGGCCCGGCCGCCGGTGTCTCATTCCCGGATGTGCCTGCTGTGCTGCAACAAGCCAAAGCCCAAGGAAAACCTGCACTGGTACTTTGGTATGGCTCAGACTGGGTACCCCAAGTGGAAACCCTGTGCCAAGATTGGTCCGCGCTGGCGGCTAGTGGTATGCCGGTTGTGTTCGGGCAGTTTGACGAGAAAACAGGCTTGGACGGTGAGTTGCGCAAAAAAACACTGCCGTTGGAGCGCTACAACCTCCCCACAGCTGTGTTGCTTGCGCCCGATGGCTCGTTCATGGCCACATTCCCCCCGTCTGTTACGCGCGACACGGCAAGCTTGCAAAAGGAGGTGCTTGCAATCATCCCCAAAGCAGAAGAGTTCATGAAGTTGGCTGCAAAGGCTCGCAGTTCTTCCGGTGTAGACGCCGCCAAGGCTGCCGGGCAGGCTTTGGAGCTCTTGCGCGTATCTGATGCGTTGCATTGTTATGATTTGAGGAAAATTATAAACAAGCAGGACCCTGATGATACCACCGGCTACCGTGCTTTGTTCGGCATGGAACACCTCGAAATGTATGGCGAGATGAACATCATCCTCAAGGGCGGGCCCGATGGCAAGCTACAAGGGAAGATGCGCGATTTTGCTGCGGCCGAGGCCTTTGTTCGCAAGGCTCTCAAAAATAGTAAGCTCAAAGGTGAGCGCCGCCAACAGTGGCTTGCCGGGCTTTATTATGTACAGCGTTTGGTAATGGAAAACTCTGCCAAGAAAGACCGCTCTGCCATGCTGGGCACTTTGCAACAGATTGTGGATATTGACCCCAACAGCGAGTATGGAAAAGGTGCGGCCAAGTTCCGCCACTATTGGGACCCCCAATCCGTCCATGTCATTACTCGTGGCTATTTTGATACCGGGGAGCAGACTTTGGGATTTGAGAAAGATTGGCATGTGGATGTGAGCGATGCTGTCACATCGCCCGGTGTGTATCAATTCACGCTCAAACAAATGAACGGAGGGAAACTGATTAGCCGCAACTTCCGTTTGGCTGTGAATGGACGTGTGGTGGGCCAAGCCGCCATTGACCCCAAAACTGATGCCAAGAGTGTTGAATTAACGGTTCCTGATGGTACGCCTGCCGATGCCAAGGTAGAAGTGTGGCTTACGGCAGAGTGCCGGGATGGCTGGATGGGCTGCTCCGGTTTCATAGAGATGAAGAAGAAGTAAGCCTACTTTCTCATGAATGTAGCACTGCCCGTTGTTCCTGTGAGCAACGGGCAGTTGATTTACTGCACAATGTTGCTTGACTGCGCATGGTGTGGCTGGTAGAATCGACGTATGAGAGTGGTGGAAGCACGCATAGAAATCCCCATGGGGAGCCGCAATAAGTATGAGGTGGATTTGGAGACAGGGCACATCAAGCTGGATCGGGTGCTGTATTCTTCTGTTTATTATCCCGCAGAATATGGTTTTGTGGAGAATACGCGCTATTTGGACGGCGACCCGCTGGATATCCTAGTCTTTACCTCCGCCCCCACGTTCCCCGGGTGCTATGTGGATTGCCGCATCATAGGCGGCATGGATATGATCGATTGCGGGGAGCCCGATGTGAAGATTCTTGCGGTGAATGTGGGCGACCCTCGCTATGACCATGTGTCTACCTTGCAGGATTTACCACCGCATTATTTGGAGGAGATTCAGAACTTCTTCCGCACCTACAAAACGCTTCAGAACAAAATGACGGAAGTTGGGGAGTTCTTCGATGCAGAAAAAGCATGCGCTATTTTGGATGAATCCTTGGCTCGGTATCAGGCCGAATAAGAGCGATGAATAATATAGTTGCTTTCATTTTAAAAAAGCGCCTATTTTCGGCAGTATCATTGGCTGCTGTTGCTACATGTTTTGCGTTGCTGCAAGGGGTTGCAAACTTCCACAATGATGAATCGCAACTTTATTTCATGCTCCTCAATGGTGGTGATGCAGAGGGGGCTTTGGGGTATAGTATTTATCTCAACTACGTGCTTGGATGGTGCATAGCCAAGCTCTCTGTGGTGTGGCCTTCGGTCAATGTATTGTTGGTGTTTCTGTATGTGCTTGCCTTTATAGCATGTTGCAGCGCCAATTTTTACGTGTTGGATGCGCAGTCGAAGGCCGACCTCCACGAAGGGCGATACAGCAAATGTTTCCTGTTGTCTTCTTGTTTGCTGCTGTTGGCAATCAATTTCGTGTGCATGAAAAACATGCAGTATACCCACGTGGCGGTATGGGCTGCTGTGAGCGGTGCGTTGATGATGGGCTCTGCCGAAGAAAGGGGCCCATGGCGGGCGCGGGTGCTATGGGGGACTCTATTGTTGGCGGGGGCGTATGCGCTTAGAGAGGCTGCTTTGCTGCCTGCTTTTTTTGTGGCAGCTGTGGCATTATGGCGGCACCGACGCCACAAGAAGATTTTGTGTGCATGTGCCGGGGGCGTCCTGTTGATTGCAGTGTTGTTTTTTGCTAATGTGTGGGCATATTCGACGGTCCCTGAGTGGCAGAGCTCGAGAAGAAACTTTTTGTTTACCTGTGTCCATATTTTGGATTCGCCGGATAATTCCGGTATAGATAAGGCAAAGGCATTAGAGGAAAAAGGGATTCATCCGTACGCGTTTTCTACCTTCAAGTCATTCATCTATACCCCCTCTCTTGACGGAGAAAACAAGACGAGCGAGGCTTTGCTTATCCACCGAGCGGGGCGTAAGGGGCTTTTCGGAAGCCAATTTTTGGCGGATAGGGGGATTTTGGCGGGCTCATGGAGCGAGCGGATCGGCAAGCATCATGATACCTTCTTTCGCGCGCTTGAACCTTGGATTCCTCTGATCTGTGCAAGCCTATTGTGGCTGCCGGGGGCACAGCGGCGTACGCTTGGGGCGGCTTTGGGAATGTGGTGTGTGCTTTTGTGCTACCTAGGGGCTTTATTCTTGTTCCAGCGCATGGTGGGGCGAGTGATGAATCCTATGTTGTACGGTACCGCCATTTGGCTGCTCGCCTTGCCGCTGAAAAATCGCCCCTTGGCGGATAACAAGCTTGTTTGCATGGCAAGTGTCTGCATGGCGTTGCTCTCCGTTTTGTTCGTCAAGCGCCATTGGCCGGAGTTGATGGATTTTGCATCCGGTGCATCTTATTGTGAGGCGCATCCCGATACCTTGTACCTGACCACCACGCAGCAGGGCGGCTTATTGTACCCCCGTGGCTTTTGTGGTTATTCATACCGCTGGCTGAGCCAATCAAATGTCATCCCCATTGCAGATGGGTGGTGCTTTTATTCTCCGGCGTATGCTTCTGCCTTACGTCGGCGTGGCTTTCAATCATTGGAAGCTGCTTATTTTCATCCCCGTACGCGTATTGTCGTTCGCAGAAGTAATTTGGCGGTTCTCCCGCAGCTTGAAAAGCTCGCAGAAGTTGAGTGGGGTAAAAAAGTAGAGCTCTCCGTCGTAGATACATACGGAGGGCTCTGCATTGTAAAGGTGAATCAGCAATAATCCTTTTTTATTCGCCGGGCGTCCATTCCATGCGGTTCTCGGGTTTCCAGAATTCTTCAAGCCCGTAGAAATCGCGCACTTCTTCAGCCATGACGTGCAGCATCACGTCAATGTAGTCCAGCACGCACCAGAGCGCATTGGGGGTGCGCTCAGCGTACACGGGATTCATCCCGTATTTTTCGTACAAGTCTTTGTCTACGTTGCCAAGGATGGCCTTGAGGTGCGGGGCAGACGTAGCTGTGCACACGATAGCAAAATCGGTGATGGAGGATGTGCCACGCAGGTCGTAGATAGCGATATCGGTAGCTTTGGCATCATCTGCGGCTTTGGCGCAGGCGATGGCGAGTTCCTGATTGGTCATAGTGCTGTGTTGTAAGTTGTGTTGGTAGTGTGGTGATTAAGAGAAAGGGAACGGGGGGTGTTGTTGGCCCTCATCAGACTGAGCTTCCGGGGCGGGTGGTTCGTCATTGGGTGTTTCCAAGTCGGTAGGAGCATCTTCTGCGGGGGGAATGGCAGGTGGTAGCTCGCGCACGGGGGGGGAGCTCATTTCTCCTTTGTCTACCAATTCGGCAATTTGCTCACCGCTCAGAGTCTCGTATTCCATGAGCTTATCTGCCACCAGCAAGAGGCGTTCCTTGTATTCTCGCAGAATGTTCAGGGCACGAGTATAGTTCTCTTCTACAATGCGGCGTATTTCTTCGTCGATAATCTGTGCCGTGTGCTCGGAGAAGTTGCGGGTTGTCTGGGTCAGGTCGCGGGCAAGGAATACCTCGCCGTGGCTGGAGCCATATTCCACCGGGCCAAGTTTCTCGCTCATGCCGTATACACATACCATCTTGCGGGCAATGGCAGTGGCTTGCTGAATATCGCCGCGTGCGCCGCCGGATATGTCGTTGAATACCACTTCCTCTGCGCAGCGTCCACCCATAGCCATAACGATGTAGTCCAGCAGCTCCTTTTTGTACTCGCTGTGCTTGTCCTCATCCGGCAGCATCATGGTGACCCCCAAGGCCGGTCCGCGGGGGATGATGGTGACTTTGTGCAGGGGGAGGGTCTTTGCCAATTCTGTCTTGAGCAGGCAGAGAGCGTGGCCGGCTTCATGCACGGCGGTCATGTACTTCTCGCGGTCAGAGATTTCCAAGGAGCGGCGCTCGCGCCCCCAGCGCACTTTTTCGCGGGCTTCTTCCAAATCCTGTTGGGAGACGGAAGCGGCATTCTTACGGGCGGCGATGAGAGCCGCTTCATTGACGAGGTTGGCGAGCTCTGCACCGGAGAAGCCCGTAGTGGCGCGGGCAATCGGCCCTAAATCGACGGAGGGTGCAAGTTTTATCTTGCGCACGTGTACGCGCAGAATTTGCTCGCGCCCGGCGGCATCGGGCAGGTTGACCACAACCTGGCGGTCAAAACGGCCGGGTCGCAACAGGGCGGGGTCGAGTACATCCACTCGGTTGGTGGCAGCTATCACAATCACATTTTCGTTGGCCGTGAAGCCGTCCATCTCCACCAAGAGGGCGTTGAGTGTTTGCTCGCGTTCATCGTGACCGCCGCCTACGCCGTGGCCACGGTGGCGCCCCACAGCATCAATTTCATCGATGAAAATGAGGCAGGGAGAGTGCTTTTTGGCCTCGGCAAACATATCACGCACGCGGCTGGCACCCACACCCACAAACATTTCCACGAAATCGGAGCCTGATATGGTGTAGAAAGGTACGTCTGCTTCACCGGCAATGGCCTTGGCAAGCAATGTTTTACCCGTGCCGGGAGGCCCCACCATGAGCACGCCCTTGGGAATGGTGCCACCCAGATTGCGGAATTTCTGGGGATTGCGCAGGAATTCCACAATTTCCCACACTTCTTCCTTGGCCTCAGAGATACCGGCCACATCTTTAAAGGTGATGTTGTTGCTGCCGGGGTCGAGCAAGCGGGCGCGGCTGCGGGCAAACTTCATCGCACCGCTGGGGCCACCGCTTTGCGCGCGGAAGAACAAAATCATAATCACCAAGATGAGGATGACGGGCAGGCAGTTGATGAGAATGAGCTCCCAGGTGTTGTCCTCCACCTTGTAAACAGCATGGTTGCCCAGCAGCTCGCGCACTTTGTCCCCTTGGAATACGGGGCTGAAATCCACCACCACGAGCTCTACGTCCTTGCGGTTAATGGTGCCGCTCGGGTTTTTGCGGTAGGAGCCGATGATGACCCCCTGACCGTTGCTTTCGTAGATAGTGGGGCTATCTTTGAGGATAATGCGGCCTTCCTCTCCCAGTTTGCGGAAATCGTCCGTAGACCACACACGGTCAGCCGCTTCGGGAGCCGGTACGGGGGCATCGATTTGTGTGGTGGTGATGCCGTAGCGGTTGCAGAGGGCTTTAATCTCCTCGCTGCTGGTGAAAGGCATGTAAAACTTCCCGATTTCATACTTGGGAGCCACACGGTACTTGTAGGCAGAAATCGTGCCTTGGCTACCGCCACTGCCGGTTACCACCTCGATGGGGTACTCTCGGGATTGGGTCAGCACAATAAGGCCTTCGCGGTAGTCTTTCTGGAACTCATCAAGCTTGATGGAGCGAGCAGAGCCTCCCAAGCTGCCATCAAACATGAATGCGAGCAACAGAATGCCGGAGATGACCGCCATCAGAATCCACAGCCCCCAGTTGGTCTGTTGGTTGCCTGGTTGCATCGGGGGAATACCGTTTGGTTTGTTGTTGTTGGAATCCGCCATGAGCTGAATATGTAATTTTTGTCTATTCTAAGCCAAGAAGGCGTGCAGGGAAACGACATTTCAAGACATACGCCCCAAAAAGATTGTCATTGTGCTTGGAATTTGCGGCTGATTTCGTTGGCGGTGAAGGGCAGCATCGTAGGTTTGCCTGTAGGCGTGCAGTAAGGAATCTCACAACGCATCAAATCTGCAATGAGTGCGGAGGCAGCGCGCAGCCAAGGCTGCATGTCCTCTTGTTGGGCGTACTGCTTGGCAAGCTGGCAAGCGAAAGGCTCAAAGGGGCTGCGTGCACGGCGGCTTTTTTGCTCGCCGCATGAATAAAGCTCAATGAGCTCTTGCAGGAAATCAGCCACACGAGAAAGCGGGAGCATGGCCGGCACGGCTTCAATGCGCATGGTGCTGCGCCCGAATTGTTCCATCCGGAAGCCTGCTTGCTCCAGCAGAGGTTTGACTTCCAGCACGGTGCCCAGTTCCCGGACATCGAATTCCATGAGCTCCGGGGAAAGCAAGCGCTGCGACAGAATCGGGCGTTTGTGGCTCTCCATCAATCGCTCGAAGATAATGCGTTCGCGGGCTGCTCGCGGTGATAGCAGTACCAAGCTTTCCTTGTTTTCAAAAATGGCATAACAATCTCGGAATGTGCCGATGTAGCGGAACTGCGGGTGAGCGGGGCTTGCGGGGGCCGCTTGTTCGGGGGGCGGTTCAGGTGCCGTTGGCAGCGGGGAAAGTGGGGATGCCGTTTTTTTTGCAGCCTCCGGCTGATGGGGGTGCAGGTTGAGCTGTTGCTGCTGAGGCTCGAGCACCGGGCGCAGCTTGAAAGGAAGACTCCCGCTAGGCGTGGTCGGGGCCGTGGGCTGTGGTTCTTGTCTCGGCGTGGGCCGTGGTGCCGCGGGAGCGTGGGCTGCGGTGGCCGGCGGTTCTGGGGGCGGGGGAGCCTCTTCCTCGCCGCGGGCGTGAGCTCTCAGGGTACTGTTGATAGCATCCAGGATAGCGGTTGTCACCTCGGAGGGTCTCCGGAAACGCACCTCGCGCTTGGCCGGGTGCACATTCACATCCACGAGCGCGGGCTCCACCTCCAGATACAGGAAAAAGGCAGGGTGCAATCCCGTGGGGAAACCGCCGTAGCCATCGCGAATGGCTCGGGCTACAATTTTATCTTCAATGGGGCGATTGTTGAGGAATACAAATTGCATGCGGCGGTTGCGGCGCGCCGCTTCCAGCGGCATCAGGTAACCCTCCACCCGCACACCTGCTGTGTGTGTAGGTTTGATGCGGAGCAGGGCCGCTGCTGTTTCTCGCCCGTAAAATGAGGCAATGCGGTGGCGCATGTCGTGCGTGGCTGGGGCATCAAACACGGTTTGCCCATCCTTTACAAAGCAGAATCGCACCTCGGGGAAAGCAAGCGCATGCAATTTCAGTTGGTGTTCAATGTGCCCGGCCTCCGTCTCTTCGCTTTTCAGGAACTTGCGGCGTACGGGCGTGTTGTAAAAGAGGTTTGCCACGCTGATTTCCGTGCCGGGAGCGCAGCCGGTGTTCATCGTCGGCGCGGTGTCTCCGCCCATGCAGCTCACCAGTGTACCCTCCACATCTTGTGCACGCCGTGTGGTGATTTTTAATTCTGCCACAGAGGCAATGCTTGGCAAGGCTTCGCCACGAAAGCCCATTTGGCGTATTTCAAATAAGTCCTCAAAACATTTGAGCTTGCTGGTGGCATGGCGTTGCAGGCACAATTCTGCATCTTGGCGGCTCATGCCGCAGCCATCATCCGTCACCTTGATGAGAGAGATGCCGCCTCGCCGAATCTCCACACGGATGCTGCGCGCTCCGGCATCAATGCTATTCTCTACCAGTTCTTTAATGACAGAGGCGGGGCGCTCCACCACCTCGCCGGCTGCCACTTGGCTTGCCAGCACGGGGTCCATCAGGTGGATGCTTTGCTGCTCTTCTTCTGCCATGACTCCGCAGAGTTTACCATGCTCATTTCTCATCGTCAATCTTTCAGCTCGCCTTCATCCCGCATTTTTATTCTTTGCATTGCTGCATGAAATATGGTAGTATGCCTGCGTATGAGCAGTGATGAGCTTTCTATCGGTGTGGATATGGGGGGGACCTCCATCAAGTTTGCAGTGGTGTGTGGCACGGAGATTGTGTACAAGGGGGAGCCTATGCCTACCCAAGAGTACCCCACCCCCGAGGCGATTGTGCAGGAAATCGGCAATCGCTTGCATGCTATCCAAGAGCTTTATCCCTCTGCCTGCGCGGTAGGTATGGGGCTTCCCGGTTTTGTGGACCACCGCGCCGGTACGGTCGATTCTCTCACCAATGTGCCCGGGTGGTACAATATCCATATCCGCGATATTCTGACCGAGCTCACAGGTCTGCCCGCTGCGGTGGATAATGATGCCAACTGCATGGCCTACGCCGAGTGGAAGCTGGGAGCCGGGCGTGGTATGAATGATTTGGTGTGCCTCACGCTGGGGACGGGCATAGGGTCGGGCATCATTGCCAACGGTCAATTCCTGCGCGGGCATCTTGGCGCCGCCGGTGAGCTCGGCCAAATGACGATTGATTATAAGGGCCGTATCGGTTATTACGGAAACCGAGGCGCCATAGAAGATTACATCGGCAACCGGGAAATTGCCTCCGAAGCGCAGATGCTGTATGCTGCCGCCGGTATCTCCCGCAGCGAGGATGAATGCACCCCGATTGATTTGGAAAACGCGGCCAAGGCCGGTTGCCCCGTGGCTGCTGCCGTGTGGGATGATATTGCCTGCAAGCTGGCCAGCTGTCTCATGAATTGCCACTATATCCTCAACCCGGAGGCATTCATCATCGGTGGTGGTATCTCCAAGGCCGGGGATTTGCTCTTTGCTCCGCTGCGCAAGTACCTGCGCGCCCAGCTCTACGGTCCGCACTACGAAAAAATCAAGATTTTGCCTGCACAGTTTGCCAATGATGCCGGCATCATCGGTGCTGCGCGCTTGGCATACAACGAGGCAAAAGGCCTGTGATGACCCCCGAGCCTCCCAGCCACGCGGAACTGCGCCTTTGCAAGCGCTTGCAGCTTAGCGATGCTTCTGCGGCATCGCTCATAGCTGCCATGCGGGCAGGTGCATCCTCTCGGCAGGCGGTGGTGCTCACCCCGCGTGCGCCGCATGGCTATGTGCCGCCGTTTACCTGCGTTGATACCTCAGCTTGGGGGTGGCTTCCACCGGGGGTCTATGTGCCGGCAGAGGGGGAAAAGCCCACAGCCCATGCAGATTACAGAGAAAACGGCTATTACTACTCGCTGGATTTGTCCTCCTGTTGGGAATCATCGGCATTGGCCGTGGTACCGCCTCCCGGCAGCAGTTTGGATATGTGCGCTGCACCGGGCGGTAAAACCATGCTCATGGTGGCGCGCCATTTGCCCCAGCAGCATGTGGCCAATGAGGTGAGCCCCGCCCGCCGGGGAATCCTGCGCCAGAATCTGGAGCATTGCGGCGTACCCAATACGGAGGTGGCGGGCCTGCGCCCGGACCAATGGGGAGCCGCCGGGCAGGTGTTTGATTTATTGTTGGTGGATGCCCCGTGCAGCGGACAATCCCTGCTTTCCAAGGGAATTCGCAATCCAGGCTGTCTCGGCGCTTCAATGGTGAATGGCAACGCCAAGCGCCAAAAAGGCATCTTGCTGGCGGCGGTGCGGTGTGTGGCTCCCGGTGGGCATTTGCTCTATACCACCTGCACCTATGACCCGGACGAAAACGAAAAAGTCATCGCCTACATCCTCAAACGCATGCCCGGCTGGCACGCGGTGGAGGTTCCTACGCTCGCGCCCTTCCGCTCTGCATTGGCGGATTTTCCCGCCTATCGCTTGCTGCCGGAGCATGGCTTTGGGGCAGGGGGATTTTGTTGTTTGTTGAAAAATAATTAAAAAAAGATAATTTTTTTGAACATTTGGGCCGGGGGCAGCGTCTACACAAGCATGAAGAAAAGCATTTTATCACTGATAGCCGTTGTAGCTGCAGCATGCTCTGCTGTGGTTTCTGCCGGGGAAGCCGAGCTACTTGCCCGCAACACGGTGTTGGCCGTGTATGAAAACACGGTGGAACAGCCCTGCCGCTTCATGACGGCAGATTGCCCGGATCGCTGCGACCACGCCACGCGTGCCGCCATTTTCCGCGTGCTCAAGAACGAGGATTATGCCAAACCCGGTCAGTATGGCGATGATAAGATGGAGGAAGGCTCCCATGTCTACATCAACATTCTCAAGGACGAGCCCGGCCAAGCCCCGGGAGTACGCGAACTCATTTCCGAGCTTAAGCCCGGCGACCAAGTGCGCATGACGGTGCACCACAACTACATCAAGGATGAATCCGCACATTATCCTGCCCGCCCGGTGGTGCAGATGGAGCGGGTCCCTGCCGCTGAGCCTCAGCCCTAATCCGCCCTTGCGTCATCAGGGAGAAAACAACAAAGCACTGCAAGCGCACACGGCCTTGCAGTGCTTTGTGAATTGGCGGGCAGATTAACGCTGTCCAGCAGAATGATGGAGTTGGTATGCCCCAGCTCTGCCGCCTGGGCAAAGAGCTCATTGGCTTTTTCCTCATCTTTTTTGACCCCATTGCCCGTCTGGTAGCATACGCCCAGGTAATGCAGCGCATCGGCGTGCTGCTGGCTTGCCGCCGCAGCAAACAGCTCGGCAGAGCGGGCATGATTCTTCACCACCCCCAATCCCAAATAGTGGCAGCAGCCGGGGGCCTTGCTGCGCATGCTGCTGCCGGCCTTGCTCATGGTGGCGCCGCTGGTGCTCCAAATTCACACCCGCAAGGCTGCGGCTTTGGCAGATGGTGAGGCGGGGCGTGCGCTCTTGCGCGCTCATTTTACCAACCAAGAGTCGAGTAAAACTCTTCTGAAATTTTTTGAGGATCTTTGCCCCCAATATAGCCAACGTGAGGATTTTTTGAAACATGCCATCCCCGATTATGCTAAGCATATTGTCAACGGCCGCGAGGGGTGCTTTTTGCCCGTGAAAGACTGGCCCGCTAGGGTGTGCGCCACTGACGATGACAAATGCACCCGGGCTTTGATGGTTGTGTGGAATCATTGCGGCAGTGCGGATTTGTACCGCAACCGCGAGCAGCTGTACAGTGTGCTCAATAACGCTACGAAAGAGTACCTTGCCGAGCATCAGCAGCAGCAAAATCTGGAGGCTCTGCAAGAGGGCTATGCTGCGCCCCTGTGGTTTGTGCTCACCACCATCTTGGCATTTTATCTGTCCGCTACTTGGGCTATGCCGAAGGGGGAATCAGACGGCGGTGATGTCAAAGACCTCCAATAGCCGCATGAGCCATGAAAATAAGGCAAGAAGAGCGCACAAATGCCACAAGATGATGGACCCCTCGCTCACGCAACGGCGCTGGGTGTTCACGGGAGCACCGGTACTGGTCTTGACCTTGTTCTCCTGAATGACTCTTATCAAGTCCTCATTCTTGCTCATCTCTTCTCGCATAATCCCGCGACCATACTGTAACATACCAAGCCACCCGCTGCAACCCTAATTCCGCATTCCCCCCAAAAAATGTTGGTGCCAAATCGGGGGGTAATCAAAATCATCCTCGCGCTGTGTTGGGGGTGGGATGTCGTATTTTCGCAGGCGGCAGAGCATTCCACTTGACCTTTGGGAATGGCTTTGTTACCATAGCACACATGAAATCCCGCATGGATGAGTTTGCCGAATGGGGCACCGAGGTTGTATTCGGGCGCGCCCGGGGTTTTCGTGCGTGGATGATGCGCTGCGCGCTGCGCTTGGCATCTTTCGGGTTTTATGCTTTGGTGAAGACCCGCCTGTTCTTGTTTCGCCGGCGCATCAAAACGGTGCATTATTTGGGCACCTTTGTGGTGAGTGTAGGCAACATCACAGCCGGAGGTACAGGGAAAACGCCCGTGGTGGAGCTACTCTCCCGCACCTTGGCCGAGCGCGGCCGAAAATGCGCTATTTTAACGCGTGGCTATAAGAGCGAGGATTTGGACGAACCTCAGGTGTGGCTCGATGCCAAGGGAAAAAAGGTGAAGCACTTGCCCAAAATCGCCAGCGACGGCGTGACGCGTTACCTAGGCCCGCTTCATGCGGGTGATGAGCCTTTTATGCTGGCTCGCAATTTGGATGGCGTAGCGGTCTTGGTGGACAAAGACCGCGTAAAATCCGGCATTTTTGCCATCGAGCAGCTGGGGCGCAATACCCTCATCTTGGATGATGGTATGCAGTATTTGAAACTCAGGCACGAGATTGATATTGTGCTGGTGGATTGCGGTTTCCCCTTCGGCACGGGTGCCTTGTTGCCGCGTGGCACGATGCGCGAACCCCGCACCAGCCTGAAGCGTGCCAGCTATATCATCCTGACCAAGAGCGGAGGCCGCCCGCAGGACGAGCTCATCGCCACCATTCGCCGCTACAATAAGGTGGCAGATATCATCGTCACGAATCACGCCCCGGCTTACTTGGAAAATATCTTCACCGGTGAACGCCGCCCGCTCGATTTCCTGAAAGATAAATACGTGGCTTGCCTGAGCGGTATTGCTCGCCCCGAAAGTTTTGAAAATCTGGTGGAAGCGCAGGGGGCTCGTGTCGAAATACGCCGCCGCTACCCGGACCATTATTGGTTCGACCAGGAAGAATTGGATGCCTTTGTGGAGCGCTGTGCTGACCGTGCTTTGGACTTGATTGTGACCACGGAGAAAGATGCCGTGCGTTTCCTGCGTCCCGGGGAGATGGAGGTGCCCATCTTCTTCCTGCGCATCCAGATTGAAATTGAGCAGGGGCAAGAGAATTGGGATCGCATGATTGACCGCATTTGTGCCATAGCCGAGCCCAAGCCTGCCCCCCAGTGGAGCGATGTGCTGTGATGCTGCAAAAAATGCGTAATTGTGCGCCTTGTTTGCTGCATAGCCTTGCAATTTGAGCGCATTCGTGTACAATAACGCCCGTATGAAGGATTGCGATATTTTTAGTGCGCTGGAGCAGGCGGTGGCAGAAGGCCAACTGCTTGCCGATTCTCTCACCAACATTCGTTTGCTCATGGGTGGCACTCAAGACCCCGTTGTGCCTGCCGTGATTGGTGAACTGGTGGCAGCTGCTGATTGGGCCGAGCTCAACAACCGTTTTTACAAAACTTTGGCATTTGGTACAGGTGGCTTGCGTGGTCGTACCATCGGCTCCGTGGTCGCTCCTGCCGAGCAGGGGAAAGGTGGCGTGAATGGCCGCCCCGAGTTCCCCTGCGTGGGTACCGCTTGCATGAACTACTTCAACGTAGGGCGCGCGATGCGCGGTCTCATCATCTACGTGCGCCGTTTTGTAGAGGCCGAAGGCTCCGGCCGCAAACCCCGCATCGTGGTGGGGCATGATACCCGCCATTTCTCCCGCGATTTCGCAGAATACTGCGCCAAGATTGCCACCGACATGGGCTGCGATTGCGCCTTGTTCGATGGCCCTTGCTCCACCCCCGAGGTTTCCTTCGCCATCCGTGAGTTGAATGCCGACACCGGTGTGGTGATTACCGCTTCTCACAACCCCGCACACGACAACGGCTTCAAGGCTTATTTCAACGATGGCGCCCAGCTTATCGCCCCGCACGACAAAGCCGTGATTGCCGAGGTGAACGCCCTGACTACCGATACCTACGAGCCGCTGCCTGCGGAGGAGCAGGGGGCTCTCAGCATCTTGGGCCCGGAGTTCGATGCGATTTACATCAGCAAGCTCAAGGGCATCATCTTGCGCCCCGAGGTGTTCTCTCAAGCCGCCGCCAAGGTGGTATACACCAACCTGCATGGCACCGGTGGCCGCTGCATCGTCCCCATTCTCAAGGAAATCGGCTGCAACGTGAGCACCGTGGCAGAGCAGGATGTGCTGGATGGCCGTTTCCCCACCGTCGCCAGCCCCAATCCGGAAAATGCCCCCGCGCTTGATATGGCTATCGCCCAGGCCGACCGCGAAAATGCGGATTTGGTCATCGCCACCGACCCTGACAGCGACCGCATGGGCATTGCCGTGCGCGATAAGGCCACGGGCAAGATGGTGTTGCTGAGCGGCAACCAGACGGGCTGTCTCATGGCTTGGTACCGCTGCATGAGCGCTTGCGAGCTGGGTATCATCACCCCGCAGAATCTGGAGCACGCCGTGATGGTCAAGACTTTCGTGACCAGCCCCTTGCAAGATGCCATCGCAGCCTCCTTCGGCATCGCTACCGTCAACGTGCTCACGGGCTTCAAGTACATCGCCGCCAAGCTCGGTAAGTATGAGGCCGCCATCCCCGCCGAAAAGCGAGTGGGCTACCGCAGCATGACAGAAGAGCAAACCCGCGCCCTCCGCTTGGAGTACAGCAAGTACTTCATCTTCGGCGGCGAGGAAAGCTACGGCTACTTGGCCCAGGACTTCGTGCGCGACAAAGATGCCAACGCCGCCGCCCTCTGCCTTGCGGAAATGAATGCCTACCTCGCATCCAAGGGCATCGGCTTGCTGGAGTGCTTGAACAACATCTACTCCGAGCTGGGCTACTACATGGAGCTGGGCAAGAGCCTCGTGATGGAAGGCGCCGATGGTGCAGCCAAGATTGCCGCCCTCACGCAGAGCTACATGCAAACTCCCCCCACCGAGATGGACGGCAGCGCCGTGGCTTCCGTGCGCAATTTCTCCACCGGCACCTTGCTTGATGCCGAGGGCGACCCCATCCCTGCCGAGAAGATGCTCTTCTTCGACCTGGCAGATGGCCGCAGCTTCGCCGTGCGTCCCAGTGGCACCGAGCCCAAGATTAAGTACTACCTCTTCGCCCACGGCGAAAAGGGTGCGGAGCTTAGCGCTGCCAAGGAGGCCGTAACGGCTGGCATCAACTCCCTGTGGGCTGCTGTAGAGGCGGATGCCCGCGCCCGCATGGCATAACATACCGCCCGCCTTGCTTTTTGTGCAACCACCCTCGCCGCGCGCATTCCGCGTGGCGGGGGTGCTTCTTTCTCAGCAAGCTAGGTTCGCATCGCGGTAGCGCATGGGCCCTTGCGCAAAGTGCGCCTCAAATTGGGCAACCGCCTCGTCGCTCCATTCTTCCCCCTGGGCTGAAAATCCGAGAAGCAGCAGGGGCACATCCGCACATCCTCGCTGATACGCAAGCTGCACATGGGGATGGGGCAATGCGCGGAATCCGCACGAACAGTAAAATGCCAAGCGCCGGGCTGTTGCTTCATCGCACACAGGCTCAATCTCCAAGATGATATCCTGCCCGCTGCTGCGTTGCAGCTCCGCCAGCGCTGCATGTCCGTATCCCTTTCCTCGTTTCTCTTCCGCAATCGCCAGATGCTCAACGTAGAGCATCCCCTTCCACCGCCACCACGTAAGCAGCCCCACAAACTCGCCCCCTTCCTCTAGGCGGCACGCCTGAAAATGCTCATCCCGCAGCGCCTGCTCATGCGAATCCCGCCCGCGCCTCTCTTCTACCGGAAAGGCCGCACAGTACAAGTCCCACCATTCAGGGGACGTCTCTTCCATGGTGATGATATGCATTGTTCAATCCCCGCTCCCGGGCGGGGCGCTTTTATTCTATCCTATCTTTCTAGCTCGTCAAGCACTCGTTCCTACAATCCTCTCTCAACGTGTAACTCCCATGTGCCCCCATGCTTGACTAAAGCGCGCACCTAATGACCATTGACCGAGACGGGTGCTTCTTCTAAAACGCTGTTCATTCTCCTATTGCTTGCAAAATCTTTGGACCACGTGGTGCAGAGTTCCTTTTATGCTTGTTTTCGGGGGGGCTGGGGTGTAGACTATCAAGCGAAAAGAATCTTTGTGCCCCGCTTCCCCATTTCATCCCCCTTCATACCATGAAACTTCACCTGCCTGTTCGCCTTTTCCGTGCTGTCATCGCCCTGATGTTGGCTGCTCCCTCTGCGCTCTTTGCCGCGTACACCGCCCCCACCGCCATCACCATCCCGAGTGGTTACTCGCAAGTGACCGTAGATGCGCTCGCCGATATCATTCCCTACGGATCCACAGCAAAGGATGTGGCCTTCCGCATCGATGCCGCCTCCTTGGCGGATGGCCTGCTCACGATTGATGGACTCACTTTCGCGCTCATGACGAGCTCGGCTGATTCTTGGTATTTCACCAGCTATTCGGCCTCCTCTTTGGCGTCCCTCACCTTCAGCGAGGCAACCACTCGGCTGTTCTATGTTGCATCTGGGGAAAGCCTCCAATTCACCGCTCTGCAGCATCTCTTGTTTGATGGGAATACATATTCGTCGACCTCCTCCTCCGCGTACGGCGGCGCGATTTATGGGGGTAGCTCCAGCACCATCACCTTGAGTGGCAACGAGAGCGTGAGCTTCAGCTGGAACACGGCGAGCACAACGGGCAGCTACTCCGACGCGAGAGGCGGCGCGATTTATGGGTCTAGCACCATCACCCTGAGTGGCAACGGGAGCGTGAGCTTCAGCGGGAACACGGCGAGCACAACGGGCAAATCCTCCTCCGCGTACGGCGGCGCGATTTATGGGTATATCGACAGCACCATCACCCTGAGTGGCAACGGGAGCGTGACCTTCAGTGGGAACACGGCGAGTGGCATATGCGCGTACGGCGGCGCGATTGATGGGGACTCCATCACCCTGAGTGGCAACGAGAGCGTGAGCTTCAGCGGGAACACGGCGCGTGGCTCCTCCTTCGCGGAAGGCGGCGCTATTTATGGGGCTAGCGACAACACCATCACTCTGAGTGGCAACGAGAGCGTGACGTTCAGTGGGAATACAGCGAGCAGCAGCTACGACTACGCGGAAGGCGGCGCGATTTATGGGGGGAGCCACAGTACCATCACCTTGAGCGAGAATGATAGCGTGACGTTCAGCGGGAACACGGCGAGCACTTCTGGCTCCTCTCGCGCTGGCTATGGCGGCGCGATTTATGGGGGGGGGGTAGCAACATCACCCTGAGTTCTAACGGTAGCGTGACGTTCAGCGGGAACACGACGAGCGCCACCTCCTCCACCTACTCCTCCGGCGGGGCGATTTATGGGGAGAACAACAGCAGCATCACCCTAATCGGGAATGGAAGCGTGACGTTCAGCAGGAACACGACGAGCTCCTCCGGCGGGGCGATTTATGGGTATGGTTTTACCCATAGTACCATCAACATGAGTGAGAATGGGAGCGTGGCTTTTAGTGAGAACACGGCGAGCTCCTCCGGCGGGGCGATTTATGGTAATTATCGCTGCATCATCACCCTGAGCGGGAATGAAAGCGTGACGTTCAGCAGGAACACGGCGAGCTCCTCCGGCGGGGCGATTTATGGGTATGCGAACTCAAACCAAGTTTCCTCTATTACGCTGAGCAGGAATGGGAGCGTGGCTTTTAGTGAGAACACGGCGAGCTCCTCCGGCGGGGCGATTTATGGGGGCGGCAGCATCACCTTGAGCGGGAATGACAGCGTGACGTTCAGCGGGAACACGGCGAGTGGCTCCACCTCCGCGTACGGCGGCGCGATTTATGGGGGCGGCAGCATCACTCTGAGCGGGAATGAAAGCGTGAGTTTCAGCGGGAACACGGCGAGCGCCACCACCACCTCTTCTTACGGCGGGGCGATTTATGCCTATGGCAACCTGGGCATTCAGAATAATGGTGCTGTCCTTTTCGAGAAAAATGCGGAGGTAAGCTCCGGCACCTACATCTTGCGCAGCATCTATGCGGGCGGGAGCGGAGATGTGATTACGTTTTCTGCCGCAGAGGGAAAGAGTATCGAGTTTCGCGATAGTATTTACATCGCATCCGGCTCGACGGTGAATTTCAATGCAGATTACCCAGATGCCAAGGGCGTGGTGCACAAGCAGACGGGGGATATCATCTTTACCGGTGCAACCACCGAGGCCGACTTGCTGGCCGTGAAAGGCAGTGCCGGTACGGAATCAGAAATTCTCAACTCTCGCACGAGTGGGGTGTATGACATGACCCATCTCTACGGCGGTCGCTTGCGGGTGGAAGATGGAGCGATATACGAGGGCTATGGCATCACAGCAGAAGAGGATAGCAAGGCCACGGTGTTTGTAAAAGATGCGACTTTGAGCCATAGCGGGTACGATTTGACGTTCAACGCAGGAACCTGCTTTCAGACTGCCGGAGTAAGTAATGTGACAGCTAAAACATTGAATCTGCTCGATGGTAGTGCTCTTTGTTTTTATGTTTCTAAAGCAAACGCCGACACCCCTATTTTGACCTTGACCGGTAGCTACAACCAAGGCGGTAGCCTGACGGTAAATGTGTGGTTGGATGAAGTTGGGTTGGAAGATGGTAGCTATCAATTGATGCGCTTATCAAGCGTGCCGAGTCAATGGAGTGCTGAAAATATCACCGTGCAGGGATTGGGTGGATTGGAGCTCGGCTATGCTGATTTGTCGTGGGAAGGAAGCACGCTGATGATGAACTACGCACGCACCGAGTGGACCAATGCTACGAACTCCGGTGTGTGGGATAGCGTAAGCTTGAATTGGGAGAAAGCGGGAAACGCATGTGCCTTCAGCAAAGGAACAGGCGTGTATTTTGGCAATACCGGGAGCGGAACGATTGAGCTAAAAGAGGAACTTCAACCCGGTTTTGTGGCGGTAGTCAATGATGCAGGGTATGATTACGTATGGACGGGAAGCGGTTATTTGAGTGGAAATGCGGGTTTGACAAAACGTGGGGCTGGTTCCTTGACGATTCATACTGCCAATCAATACAGCGGGGGGACAGTGTTAGATGGTGGTGCTCTGGTGGCCGAAAATGCCGAGGCGTTTGGCTCGGGGGATATCGTTGTGAATGGAGGTAGCCTTCATTTGAATGGATTGCAAGTGACAAACAATATCACAGCAACGTGTGGTACTCTGAGCGGTGCCTCTTCTTACGCCGGACGGTTGACAGTGCAAGGAAATGTGATACTGGAAGGTGTTACGACTGCCGAAGACGGTATTGTGATTCTGGACGGCAATCTCGCGGGGGGAAGTATCTGCGATACGAGCTTGAGCATTCTTGGTGGCAAGTTAAGTTCTACGCTGAGCGGCAACAATGAGCTGGTGGGCAACAATAAGCTCAGCAACGTCTTGATAAACGAAGGGGCTTTAACAATTTCCGGCACTTTGGATGTATCCGGTATCGGAGAATTGGAGGATTTTGGCATTTCTTACACAAAAGGCGACGGCAACGGGTTTAAGTCCGATGACACATACGGCATTAAGTTGGTGGAAAATAGCGGGATTATTAACAGCTCCGCCACCATCACGCATGGTGATATAGAACTGGTACTTGGCAATGATGGCTATGCCAGAACACAGGGAACGCCGGATTACAAGGTATACTATATCACCTCAGGGCATGAAGCTGCCGTAGACTTTATTCGAAGCGAGTCCAGCGAGCAGCTGACGCTCATCGATATGAGTGGTGGCACCTTGAATGCCAATGCTGATGCCACGGTGAAAGTGACAGGTGGTAGTATCAACTTGTCATCAGGATTGTTGGGCGGTAGCGTCAGCGGTGCAAACCTGAGCGTTACGGGTGGCTCACTAACTGCTACATTAAGCGGAACCAATACGCTAAGTGGTGAGAATAAGCTTTTCAATGTGCTTGATAATGATGGAACACTCAATATCAGCGGGACGCTGGATGTGACCAATGTCGGAGCCTTGACCGATTATGGTATCACATACACGAAGGGCAATGGAAACGGCTTCCAGACGAGCAGTGCCTACAGCATCAAGTTGGTGAATAACAGAGGAGTCCTCAATAGCACGGCCACCATCAAGCATGGTGAGATAGATAACTTTGTGCTGGGCTCAGATGGCGTGGCTACCGCATGCGGAACAACCGATTTCAAGACCTACTACATCACCTCCGGGCATGAAGCTGCCGTAGACCTTATTCGAAGCGAGTCCGGCGAGCAGCTGACGCTCATAGATATGAGTGGTGGCACCTTGAATGCCAATGCTGATGCCACGGTGAAAGTGACAGGTGGTAGTATCAACCTGTCATCAGGATTGTTGAGTGGCAGCATCAGCGGTGCAAACCTGAGCGTTACGGGTGGCTCACTAACTGCTACGTTAAGTGGAACTAATACGCTAAGTGGTGAGAATAAGCTTTTCAATGTGCTTGATAATGATGGAACACTCAATATCAGCGGGACGTTGGATGTGACCAATGTAGGAGCCTTGACCGATCATGGTGTCACATACACCAAAGGTAATGGTAACGGATTCCAGACGAGCAGTGCCTACAGTATTCAGCTTGTGGATAATAGCGGAGTCATCACCAACAACGCCACCATCAAGCATGGAGAGCTGGAGTTGCTGCTCGGCTCTGATGGTATTGCTCGTGCAGAGGGAAAGACCAACTACAAAACGTATTATGTGACGTCCGGTCACGAGGCATCTGTCGGGACGATTCGAACGGAATCGGGGGGCCAACTCGAACTCGTCGAAATGAGTGGTGGTCTGCTGTATGTGGATGCGGATGCTGTGGTGAAAACGACAGGTGGAAGGATAGATATTGTTGGTGCGTCTACCTTGAGCGGTTCGATTCAAGATACATCCCTGAGCACAGCTTCCGGACAGTACGAATCTGACATATTGGCTGATATTTCCGGCAGTAGCGCCATTACAATCAATGGTGGAAAACACACCTTGAATGGCAACAACAGCTACTGCGGAGATACTATCATCAACGGAGGTGAGCTGGTGGCCGGTAATGCGAGCGCTTTGGGTGGCAGTGAAGTAACGCTTAACAACGGCACCTTGAACCTGAACGGCGAAGTCATCTGTAATGACATTACGGCAAACGGTGGCACGTTGAGCGGGGCTTCATCATACGCAGGCCAGCTGACGGTGCAGGGGGATGTAACGCTGGGTGGAGCCACGACTGCCGAAGGCGGTATTGTGGTGAATAGCGGTAGCGTGAGCGGCGGCAGCATTGTTGATACCGAAGTGTTG